>Ga0310810_10010605_pt1 | contig 10732 bp, 7 predicted proteins | sample NCmetagenome_FD_207641 | JGI IMG/M metagenome (GOLD analysis project Ga0310810, IMG submission 207641) | Soil microbial communities from experimental microcosm in Duke University, North Carolina, United States - NC | ecosystem: Engineered > Artificial ecosystem > Soil microcosm > Unclassified ... | reverse complement strand
CGTCGGCGTAATCGCACCAGCGGCAGTTTTGGAGCTTCAGTTCTGCCGCGAAACGCTGCGCCTCGATCCACATTGCGCCTCCACCCTCGAAGAGCAGTTGAATTGGCAACGCCCGATCTTCGAGCTCGCGTTGTGCAAGAAGAATCGGACGCCACTCATGCGCGCGACCGAGATTGCCAGAATACAACCATGTCCAGCTCTGCGCTGCGAGGGCCGCGCCAGTACTTTGCGCCGGCGGGGGAATAACTTCCGGTGCGAGATCAGCTGCCGCCCACGGCGTAATAATTTTTGTTTCGACTCCGTACACTTTTTTAAGATGCGCTGCCATGTCGTCATCGAGCGCAACGACCGTGGCACAATGAGAATACGCCCAGCGCATGAGCGTCCGGAATATTTTGGAAATGCCAGTTGCAGGCAGCTCGCCTAGCGCGATTGCCACATCGGGGTACAAGTCCATGGCCCAGTGTGCGAGAACAACACGTCGAGTCCCCGCGACGAGTGCCGCCGCGGTAAGCAGGCACGGTGGCGATGAAAGCGCGAGGATGACGTCTGGATGCGGCTTTGACCGAAGTGCTCCCCACGTAATCGCGGCCAGCGCTTTAAGTTCTCTCAAAAGGCGGCTGCCCTTGCGAGCATGATGGCCCCGGTATTCCGCTCGTTCCGAAACAATCCGGACAGTATGTCCTTGCTGCACAAGAAATGCGCGCAGCTCATCCACCAATCGCGAGGTGGGCGCCTGCGCGGGCGGTGCGTATTGATTGAGAATAAGCAGGTTCACCAGCTCAAAAAATGAATCTAAGTGACAATGAGTCTGTCGCGCGTGAAAGCATGCCGATTGCTATCTTCGTTAGCGAACCGTTTGTATCTGCGCAAGAATTCAAAACGGCTAATTGGCTAATGGCAATCGCCGGACTCAGCGCAGTGAGCGATATTCAGCGCGCTTTCCGGCGTCAGGTAAGTTGCTAAAACATTTTAACTCTGCTCATTTTTACCAGTTGCCGTACATCAATCGTCCCAGCTCATTCACTGGTTTTTTTCTGGCCTTTTTTGCTGCGACCGTTTTCGCGGATTCGAGCCCGATTAAGAGGGACGTACGGCTGAATCAAAGCCCGGCCCCGGCGGTTGTTCGATCACCTGCTTCGAAACAAGGCTTGAATTTCGTCTTGGGCGCGCATGGTCTCAATTCGCTCTCGTTCAATGGACAGTCATTTCTCAGCTCTCCTGAAAGCGGGGCGTTGCAGCAGGAGAAATCTGTTTTCCGTACCTTACTGGACACGCTTCTTCCTCATTCGACGTCACCAAGCACCGCGCCGACCAGGGACGGCGACACCGTCGATCTAGTTTGCCGTTGGGGACGCATCTCCTGCGCATACGGCAAACAAGACAATAGACTGACGATGAGAATTGAGGTTTCGAATACCAGCTCAGAGCCACTAAACGAATTGTCGCTTCGGTTGATGGAGCTGAATTTCCCGAGCATTCCACACGGTGGCACACTTGAGGCCGGCATGTTCGGATTCGGTTTTAAGGGACCCGAGTGGCAGCTTCACGAAGGTCCGCTTTCCATTCCGTCGGTTGCCGATCCAAGGTTTGTTGTACCGATCATCAATATGAGTTACGGGAGCGGTGCGCTTGCTTTTTGCAGTGACGATGTGGACTGCGCTGTGGACGTGCCGGAGTCGACGAATTTTCCGGCCAGGACCAGTTACCCGTTTATTGTCACCTGCCGCGATATCAAGCCGGGCACTACGAGAGTAGTCAACATCTCGCTCCGTTTCGGCACGGCAGGTGCAAGGATACAAGATCTTGCTGGTGACGTTTTGGAACGGTACGCAGGGACCTATCCATTCCAGGTAGATTGGAAAGATCGTCGCCCAATTGGCGCGATCTTTCTAGCCGGGTCGCAAATCAACAGGCCGACCAATCCGCGCCGCTGGATCATGAACTCCGGCGATATCGACGTTGCCTATGACAAGGGCAAAGCAGCTTTTCGCGCCGCGCTTCTCAAGCTGGCCGATAACAGTATTGAAGTTTTAAAAGCCACTGGTGCGCAGGGAATGATCACCTGGGATCCGGAAGGCGAGGAGTTTCTCAGCGAATGCTATTACGGTGACCCGCGCCTGGTTCCAACTCTCGCACCGGAAATGGAGTTTAAGAATGACGGTGTCAAAAGTGCGATTGACGAATATTTCGAGAAATTCCGCGCTGCTGGACTAAAAGTTGGCGTCTGCATTCGGCCGCAGCAAATCACGATCGTTGGTGGCTGGCCGGTCCACCAGGCTGCCGAAGACGAGCAAGCAGCCCAGATTCTCCGTGAAAGGATCGCCTACGCGAAGCAGCGGTGGGGTTGCACGCTTTTTTATGTGGATTCAACCGCCACCATAAATGGGGCGCTTAATCCTGACGTCTTTAAAGCGGTCGCGGATCCCTATCCCGATGTCTTGTTGATTCCCGAGAATGAATCCATGCGTTACTTCGCGTACTCCGCTCCACTTAATTCTTATGTGCATCATAAGATTACCTCGACGCCAGTTGGCGCGCGTTTGGTTTACCCGAAGGCTTTTAGTGTGCTGATGGCGCCTGAAGGCGATCGGCCGGAGGACCACGATGCTCTGGTAAGCGCCGTCCGGCGTGGCGACATATTGCTTTTCAACAGCTGGTTTATGAACGAGGGAGCACTCAAAATTAAGAAAATTTACGAAGAAGCGCATCCGAAGCAGGCGGTCCATCCTTAATGAGAGATGCTTGAAGCGTTCGATGCAGTCGAACAGCCTTTGTCCGGCATCGAGTTTGTCGATTTCGCAGACAGGATCTCCTGCGACGAGTCAGGCAAGGATTGCCCGAGGTATCTGTAGTCTTTAACACTTGAGTTTTCCCGCGGATAATCGGAAATTCTCGCCGTTGCGAGATGTGATGCCCCCCAATTTCCAGAACCCGTAACTCGGAAACATGCCGCGGTTTGTTTACAACGTCTCCAACCTGCTTCGCCGCGTTCTTTTTCTAGCGCGACCATACGGCCGGGCGAAGCTGGCTGGGGTTTTCCTGCTCGCGCTTGCTCAGGGTGTTTTTCAAGTGATCGGCGCCACGTCGATATTTCCATTTCTGGCAATCGCTGCTGATCCGGAGCGCATCCGCCGCTCGCAATTCGGCCTGCGCTTTCTTGGACTGCTGCCACCCATGACCAATCAGCAACTGCTTATAACAACTGGGGTCATCGCAATCCTCGGAATCCTTTTATCGAACCTAATCAATTTGCTCTCCGAGTACGTGCGCACTCGTTACGCCCAGAACTTTGCTCACTGGTTGCGGGTCCGTCTCCTGCATCGAATGGCTTCACAGCCGTACACCTATTTTCTTCAGCGCAACTCCGGTGATCTTCTCAATAAAATTTTTACCGACGTAACGAATTACACCATCGGAGTGCTCCTTCCGTTACTTGACACAATCACGCGTGCGCTCACGTCAGTGCTGCTACTAGCTACGCTTTTTTTGGTCCAACCGGTGATCGCGCTTTCGGCAGCGATTGGGCTTGGCGGATTTTATTGGCTGATATTTCGGCTCCTCGCGCGGAAACGTCGTGATGTGAATGAAAATTTAGCAATACACGCCACCGGGTTGTACCGAGAATCTCATCAGATGCTCGGGGGCATTAAACCGGTGAAAATCCATCGCGCCGAGGAACATTTTCTCGATCGGTTTGCCGGCCATTCCGCAATTCTCGCGAAAATGAATGCCCGCGTGTCCATCTTCAATACCGCGCGTTATGTTGTGGAACCGCTTGCTTTTGGTGGTCTCGTTGTGGCTGTGCTACTGCTCGCCGCGAAAGGGCGCGACTTTTCTGACATTCTTCCGAATCTCGGCGTTATGGCGCTGGTAGGTTACCGGCTGCTGCCGTCACTCCAGCTGCTTTATACCCAGCTGACTCAGGTCAGCTCGCTGCGCCACTCCACGGACGAAGTGTATGACGAGTTTGTTGAGGCAGAAACCGACGGTTCCGTCTCGGCGGCGATAAGTAGCGACCCCCTCGCTCGAGCGAAGCCTTTGGAGTGGAACGATTCGATTGCTCTGCGCGAAATCAGTTTTTGCTATCCTGGCGCATCGCGGCCGGCGGTGGAGTCACTTTCGCTGACTATTCCGAAAAATACTTCGATCGGTGTAATTGGCCGAACCGGTTCCGGAAAATCAACTCTGATTGATTTGTTGCTTGGTCTCTACCAGCCAACAGCAGGCGAGATCCTGATCGATGGCCGGCTCCTGACACCTGCGCTGGCGCCCTCGTGGCAAGCTTCCATTGGTTATGTGCCACAGGATATTTTTCTCATCGACGATACCATTGCGCGCAACATCGCGTTTGGCGTGCCGGACAATGAGATTGATTCCGTCCGCTTGCGCGAAGCCAGCGACACCGCGCAACTCCTCGACTTCATTCAAGCGGAACTGCCGAATGGTTTTGATACGAACGTCGGAGAGCGCGGAGTGAGACTTTCCGGTGGGCAACGGCAGCGCATTGGTCTTGCGCGCGCTCTTTACCATCGTCCGTCACTCTTAGTCCTCGATGAAGCAACCAGTGCGCTCGATGTGGCCACTGAAGCAAGACTGCTCGAGGCGCTCGGCAGTCTCGCGGGCAAACTTACGATGGTCGTGGCGGCTCACCGTCTTAGTGCCGTTGCCAATTGCGACCAAGTGATTGATCTACATCACGGCACCGGTGTCGTTGCGGAGGCTACACAATGAAAGCGACGGCCTATCATCTTAAATGGTAGCGAAGTGCTATTAAGGGCGGGGATCTGATGTGGCGCGAGATTGAATTTCCTCAGGAAACTTTTTACCCTTGCTTTGTATGGCAGAAACACTCGGTTCACTCTGTGATAAGCTGACAATCATCAAGCTCAAGGAATGGCACTCTGAGAAGCAACCCGAGCGGATGCGCAGCCTCGCAACGCAGGAGCAGCAACTCCGGGAGGAGATCGATGCGTTCATCGCGGATGCCGCTTGCGGTCGCATTCCACTGGAGCGGCTGACTTTTGCCGCCAACAAGATTTATCGAAAAGAGGGCAACGCTATCCCGGAAATCACGGGAAGTATCGGCGCGGTTTTCTCTCATCTGGCGGAGGTCAATTGCAGGCTATGGCATGAGGTGGACAAAAGTTACGAAATAGAAAAAGTGCCAGCCGCCGCCAAAGACGGGATTATCAAACAATTGGCCGTGCTTAACCTCGAGCGGACCCAGTGCATTGACGAAATTGACCGACAACTCCGCGCAGCAGTCGAGCAATGGCAATCCAAGGCCACCAGACATTGATCCATGCACCTGATCCATCGAACCACTTGTCGAGTCTGTGGCTCATCCGCGCTGACAAAAGTCATCGACCTCGGGGAGCAATATCTTCAGGGTTCTTTCGTAAAGCCTGGTAAAGAGCTTCCACCCACACGGCGTATCCCTTGCACTCTGGTACGCTGTGATCCTACCCGGGATGAGCACGCCTGCGGACTCTTGCAGATGGAACACACAGTGCCGCCTGAGATTCTCTACTCCGCTTATTGGTATCGCTCGGGCACCAACGATACCATGCGCAATCATCTGCGGACGATCGCCGAAGAGGCTGCCGTACTAGTCGCCAAGCCCGCCGCTCGAGTGGTGGACATCGGTTGCAACGACGGTACGCTGCTGGGTTGCTACCCGACTGACTTTGAAAAGTTTGGCGTCGATCCATCCGACGTGACCCGCGAGATCAGCGGTAACATCACCGTCATTCAAGACATTTTCCCGTCGGAAGAATTGGTCGAACGACTTGATAATCGCCCCTGTGACATCATCACCTCGATCGCGATGTTTTATGACTTAGAGGATCCGGTTGCTTTTACCCGTGGCATTAAATCGGTGCTTGCGCCCGAAGGCCTGTGGATCTTTGAGATGTCTTACATGCCCATGATGTTACAGATGAATTCCTATGACACGATTTGTCACGAACATCTCGAATACTATAGCCTTGCTAACATAGAGCACATCCTCAAGGGAGCCGGGATGAAGGTTTTCAATGTCTCGATCAATCCTATTAACGGCGGCAGCCTGCGCTGCTACGCTACGCACGCAGAAAACTTTTCTTATCGAAAAGATGAGTTCCTGCACAACATCAAAACGATGCGGCAGCAAGAGTTTGATCTGGAGTTAGACACCGATAAACCCTACAAAAATTTTCAGGACCGCATCAATGTTCATCGCGAGGAACTCATAAAAGTCTTAAGAGAACTTAAAAAACAGGGGAAACGAATTCACATCTATGGCGCCTCAACCAAAGGCAACACGATTTTGCAATGGTGCGGCATTGATAACCGCCTGGTGGACGTAGCCGCGGAGCGTAACCCCGATAAGTACGGTGCCAGGACACTGGGCACGGACATTCCTATTGTCAGTGAAGCGGAGTCACGGGCGATGAATCCGGATTATTACCTGGTGCTCCCCTGGCATTTTAAGGAGGAGTTCGTGCGGCGCGAAAGCGAGACGCTGGCGCGCGGTGTCGGTTTAATCTTCCCCTTACCGAACATAGAGATTGTTCGCAACACCACCGGGAAGCCGCTTTCACCGCTACCTATTCGGGAACCAGCTCAACACCTTTGATGCGGAAGAGGCGGCTGTTAAGATCCGTCTGGGAGAAACTGATCTTGAAGGAGATGTCGCTTTCGGTTGTAACCTTGTGAACGCCCTTGTTTTTGGAATCAATGGACAAGACGGTTTCTACCTGGGCAACCTGCTTGGCCAACAAGGTATCAACGTCGTCGGCATTTCGCGATCGGACGGAGGTGGTCGCTGGATCGTCGGCGATGTGGCGAACAGCGAACAAGTGGGAGCGTTGGTTCGTAAACATCAGCCCGATTATATCTTTCATCTCGCGGCCAATTCGACTACGCAACATGACGCGCTTTTCGAGAATCATGAGGCAATTACGACAGGCACACTCGCTATTCTCGATGCTGTGGACCGGTTTGCGCCGAAAGCAAAAGTCTTTTTGGCCGGGAGCGGCCTGCAGTTCACGAACAAGGGGCTTCCGTTAAATGAACAATCTCCGCTCGACCACTCTAGCCCTTATGTCGTTGCACGGAACTCGTCGCTGTTCGCCGCCCGCTATTTTCGGGAGCGGGGCCTCAAAATTTACTTCGCTTATCTGTTCAATCACGACAGCCCGTTGCGCAGCAACCGCCACATCAATATGAAAATCGCCGTGGCGGCGGCCGCCGCTGCAAATGGCAGCGATGAAAAACTCCTCATCGGGGACTTGGATGCTGAAAAAGAGTTTAACTTCGCCGGCGATGTAGCTGCCGCAATCTGGCTATTGATTCAACAAGATGAATTATTTGAATGTGTTGTTGGATCTGGTCAAAGCCATGCTGTCCGGGATTGGATCGAAGCATGCTTCCGTAAGGTAGGTCTTGATTGGAACGATTACACAGAGAGTAACCTGAGTTACACAAGTCCCTATCGTCGGCTTGTGAGTGATCCGGCGAAGCTCTTGAGTCTGGGTTGGAAGCCTGAATGCACATTTTCCGAGCTTGCCGCAATGATGATGGCAGAGGCGGCAAGGCGCTGTGAAGTTTCCAAAGTGAAGGCCGAAAGGCGTTAGCGGGTCAGCCTGGACAGTGTGGGCTGTAAGCTATGAGGATTGCCTTAGTTCAGTTAGCCGCATATGGAGATTGCCTTTTCGCGACTCTGGTTGCGCGGCAAATCAAGCGTGACCATCCCGCATGTCATTTAACTTGGGTTATTGGAGACAAGTTCGCTTCCGTAATTGATGGAAACCCACATGTAGATGCGGTTCACACAATAGCCTTAAACAGCAGGGATGAAGCATTTTCATCCGGCTGGGAGAAGGCAAAAACCTGGGTGGCTGATCAGGTTCGCGCGGGAAATTTCGATAAAGCTTATTTTACACAAATCTTTCCGGACAATCTTCGGTACTACGACGGACTAATCCGCACCACTATCTACGGGGCATATGACAAGCCAATTACGGGGCCACATTTGCCAGAGGTGTTCCTAACAGAAGCAGAGAAGCGGAATGTTTCCGACTTCGCCGAGAAGCACCGTCTTAGTGAATTCAAACATGTCTTTTTGTTTGAATGCGGTCCTGGCAGCGGGCAATCGCCTTTGACGCCGACAAGGGCTGAAGCGCTGGCACACACACTGGGAGAATCCCATCCAGGGACGGTGTTTCTGATGAGCTCAACCGAGACTCTTGCCCGGCCATCCCCTCAAGTGGTCGATGCCTCCTGCCTTACGTACCGGGAAAATGCCGCCTTGGCTCGCCATTGCACGGGATTAGTAGGTTGCAACAGCGGAATAACCTGGTTGACCACATCGACTGCAGGAAAGGCATTGCCGATGTTACAAATTCTCACGAAGCCAAACGGGATTTTCCGATGGGGATCAGTAGCGATGGATTTCAGGCGTTTAGGGCTCGACGAAAGCAGTGTGATAGAAATGACGGAACCTGGTGATACCAGCATCACTAGCTGCATCGAAAAGTGGTTGTCGGAATCACATTCCGTAGCTCGTCGGCAGTTTCATGAAGAATCGGTATTAACAAGCGCCGACGCAGAGAACGCTTATTCGTTCATTCGCGAACAATACGGGAAAACCTTTGCAAAATCTGCGTTGTTAAGAGTTCTCAAGGCAAACGGATTCGCCGCGATTCGATGGCGCGTCCTACTTGCCGAGGTGCGCGCAAAAGGACAGGGAATCATTCGAGGTGTCCGGCGTTACGCGGCCGCGTTAAGACAGCTGTGTCGAGTTCGCACAATTGGGCATGACCTTACGTTCGACAAAGCCTATGCGTTCGCTGACGCGGAATTTGGAATCGTACAGAAACGCGAGGAGATCCGGTGGCTGTTCGAGCTCGTTCGCGTTGAACGACCACATGTCGTTCTCGAGATCGGACTAGACTTAGGCGGCGCGTTGTTTCTCTGGTCGCGGGCTGCTGCTCCCGACGCGCATCTGTTTGCAATCGACTCGAAGCCAGTTGGTCGCTTTGGCGTGTGGTCGTCATTTTCTCTCGTACGCCAAGCATTCGCGACAGGCTCGCAACGTGTAACTTTGGTGATGGACGGCGATTCTCACAGCGAAACCACGCGGCAACGCATTGCGGCGTTGCTGAACGGTCGTGCGGTCGATTTCCTTTTCATTAATGCCAGTCATTCCTACAAAGGGATATGGCAAGATTTTAAGATGTACTCGCCGTTTGTAGCTCCCGGCGGACTTATCGCGTTCCACGATATCTCTCAGAATCCGGCAGAACAGACGAGAGGAGTCGCGCAGTTTTGGCGAGAGTTCACGGTCGACCACGAGACTGACGAACGTGTTGTCAATGACCAGCCCGGATTTGGGATCGGTATTTACCGCATGCCCAGATGACACTTCCAAGCTAATGATACCCTCAAGCTGTTATGCCACCATTAAACAAGGTAATTCGCGGTCTCGCCGACCTCCTCCGCAGCGCAACCGAAGATCCCCGATTAACGGCACTTTCACTCAAACTATTACCGTCTGTAGTCCGGGGTATGCGATTCGGCCAGGAGACGACCTTTTCGTCTCGATCTCAATCTAAAGACAACTTCTCAGAAGCGTCTAATCCTCTGCTCGCCTGGTTCAACGCTCATAAGGAAGGAGCTGGCATCTGGAAGTGGATGCACTACTTCGACATTTATCATCGGCATTTGCATAAATTCGAGGGTCGCGAGGTCCATGTGCTCGAAGTGGGAATCTACGCTGGAGGAAGTCTTTCCATGTGGAAAGAATACTTTGGAGAAAGCTGCCACGTTTACGGTGTGGACGTCGATGCTGCCTGCATGGTTCACAGCGGTGAGAAGACCAAAGTTTTCATAGGCGACCAGGCGGATCGCGCTTTCTGGGCTAAAGTGAAGGAAGCAGTGCCGATCGTGGATATTCTAATCGATGATGGAGGGCATCAGCCCGAACAGCAGCGAATCACGCTTGAGGAAATGCTCCCACATATTCGGCTTGGTGGCGTTTATCTTTGTGAAGATATCCATGGCGCTAACAACAAGTTCGCAGCGTATGTCCAAGGACTCGCAAGTGGACTAAATTTCACAGCTCCGGCCGAAATGCCGAAAGATACCGCCGGTCTGGCGTTTGCTGGAAGTGAACTGCAAGCCACGATTCATTCGATACATCTCTACCCATTCGTGGCAGTAATTGAAAAGCGAGAACAAAACCTTGATCTGTTCATCGCACCCAAACACGGCACTCAGTGGCCGCAAATTCAGTGATGCCGTTTCCATGTTGAAATGACCGGGTCTAACACGAATCGAAATCCCCGCTATCCCAGCGACTTCAAACTGAACGTCATTAACTTGATCCAGGCCAGCACGTCCTATCTGGATCGGTATGCGACGGCGCTGGGACAGGTGCAACGGGTCCGTATGGTAGCGCCGAATGCCACTTTCGCTGAAGCATACGCATTCGCCGAAGCGGACCTTGGAATCCTGCAGAACCGCGAGGAGATTCAGTGGCTATTTGAACTCGTTCGCGCAGCACGACCGCGCGTCGTGCTTGAGATCGGACTCGACTTGGGTGGCACGTTTTTCCTGTGGTCACGTGCCGCCGCTTCCGACGCGCATCTGATTGCAATCGATGCCAGAGAGACAGGTCGTTTTGGCGACTGGTCGCCATTTCATCTCGTTGGTAAAAGTTTTGCCGTCGACTCCCAGCGGGTGAGCT
>Ga0310810_10010604_pt1 | contig 10733 bp, 9 predicted proteins | sample NCmetagenome_FD_207641 | JGI IMG/M metagenome (GOLD analysis project Ga0310810, IMG submission 207641) | Soil microbial communities from experimental microcosm in Duke University, North Carolina, United States - NC | ecosystem: Engineered > Artificial ecosystem > Soil microcosm > Unclassified ... | reverse complement strand
CCGTCTTCGCGGCCGCATCCCAACCGTCGACGTCGAGCGAGGGGTCCGCCTCAGCGATGCCCGCTTCCTGCATCCGCTGGAGCGCCGTGTCGTAGCCTTCGCCGTCCTCGAGCGCGCTCAGGATGTAGTTCGTCGTGCTGTTGATGACGCCGCGGAACCCGGTGATCTCGACCGCCGGAAGCGTTTCGCGCGCGAGGTTGAAGATGGGGACGCCGTCCATCACGGCTCCCTCGAACAGGAACGACGCATCACGGTCGTACGCCAGCGCGCTCAGCTCCTCGAAGGCGAAGGCGGCGGGCCCCTTGTTCGCGGTGACCGCGTGGCAGCCGGCCTCCAGCGCGGCGCGCACGTGATCGATTGCCGGCTGGCCGGCGGTGATGTCGAGCGTGGTCGTCTCGACCAGGACCTTGAGCGCGGCGTCGCTCCGGGCCAGGCGGCGGATGACGTCGAAGCTGTCTCCGGCAAGCGGCGCCCCGCTCTCGTTGAGTGGATGGCCGCCTTCCACGCTGACCGCGCACGCCACGGCGTCGACCCCGGTCTGCCGGAAGACGCTGCCGTGATGCCGCGTCGCGATGCCGACGATCCGGCAGTCCAGGTCGTAGTCGAGCGACAACCAGTCCCGCCGCTCTTCGATCAGCCGCGCGAACCGGCGGCCGACGTGGCCGAAGCCGACGAGGGCGAGATCAGCGCGCATGAGCGCCGACGGAGCTCAGGAACTCTCCAATCAGGGACAACGCGGACTCGAGATACTTCGGATCGGATCCAAAACCGATTCGCAGGTAGCCGTCCAGGTCGCAGTAGTCGCCGGGGACGACCAGCACGCTGCGCTCGACGCGGAGACGTTCGGTCAGCTCGGACGAGCGGAATGGATGCGCGTGACGGACGAATGCAATGGCGCCCGCCTCGGGTGCGATGTGGCTCAGGCCGTCCTGGCGCTCGATCCAGTGCCGCACCAGCGGATAGTTCGCGCGAATGATGCCGCGCGTCCGCGCGAGGAGCGTCGCGCGCCGGGACGGTTCGAGCGCGATGCACGCCAGCCGGTCGTTGATCGCGCCCGGCGCGATCGTCGTGTAATCGTGGATCGACCACAAGTCGGCGACGAGCTCCGGCGCCGCGACAATCCATCCGATGCGCACACCCGGCAGGCCGTAGGCCTTCGACAGGCCGCTCGAGACGACCGCGCGCTCGTAGCGTCCCCAGACCGTCGGCGTATCATCCGCCTCGCGCTCGGCGCCGCGGTAGATCTCGTCGTCCACCACCCATGCGCCGACGGTGGACGCGATGCGGCAGATCTCGTCGAGCGTCGGCGCGTCGAGCCGTGCGCCGGTCGGGTTGTTCGGATTGCAGAGCAGAATCGCGCGCGTCTTCGGACCGACGAGCGCGCGCAGCTCGTCGAGGTCGACTGCCCACCTCAGCTTTTTGGGATCCGCATTTTCCGCGTGGTCCGCGGCGAGGGTGTGTTCCGCGGCCGCTTCCCGCAGCCGCCAGGGCCGGATGGTCGCGCCGAGCCCGCGCGCGAGGCCCGCGGCCTGCATGTAGTTGGGAGTGAGCGACACGACCTCGTCGCCCGGCTGAATCAGCCGCATCAACAGGACGCAGTTGGCCTCGGAGCCGCCGTTGGTGACCTGGATGTGCTCAGGCGTCGTCCCGGGATACATGCCGGCAATCGTTTCGCGGAGTTCGAGAGTGCCGTTGGTCTGCGGATACCCGAGCTCGAGCTCCATCAGCGCGTCATGGAGCGCCGGGCCATCGATCAGCTCGGACACCCGTAGCGGCTGGACCCCACTTTCGGATACGTTCCACGCGACGCGGTTTTCCCAGATCGACTGGAACCGCTCGAGCGCGAACGTTTCAAGCCTCATGGGCCAAAAGTGTATCCTTTTGAGGGCTCCATGACATCGGACCTCACACCAGAGCTCGCGCTCATCCCGGCCGGCGAATTCCTCATGGGATCGGAGGACGCCGAAGAGGATGAGCGTCCGCTCCACCGCGTTCACCTGGACGACTTCCTTCTAAGTGTCCAGCCGGTCACCAACGCCGAGTACTCGCGGTTCACGCGTGAGACCGGACACCGCTCGCCCGCTATCTACGAGCTGCCTCTGGTCGTCAAGGCCGGCGGCGGGGAGCGCGAACGCGCCTTTCGGCAGGTCGGGACTCCTTACGTGTGGGAGGACGGCAATCCATCGACTGACCGGGCCGATCATCCCGTGACGCTCGTGCGGTACGACGACGCCTTCGCCTACTGCACCTGGTTGTCGGCCTCGACCGGCCGGACCTTCCGCCTGCCGACGGAAGCCGAATGGGAAAAGGCCGCTCGCGGCGGCGTGGAGTCCAAACGCTATCCGTGGGGCGACCGGCTCGATCGCAACATGGCGAATTTCCTGGTGGACCCCGCGCTGAAGCCGACCCATGGGACGACGCCGTGCCGCTCGTATCCGCCGAACGGCTACGGGCTGTTCGACATGGCGGGGAACGTGTGGGAGTGGGTGTACGACTGGTACGATTCGCGTTATTACGGAACGGCCGGCGCCAGGAATCCGACCGGCCCGCCCGTCGGGCATCTGCGCCTCGTCCGCGGCGGCAGCTGGCTGGTGGCGGATGTCCGAATGCTCTCCTGCAGCCACCGCCACAAGGTCCCTCCCGACACGTATTCGTACGGGATCGGATTCAGGGTCGCATGCTCGCCGTAGGTGCCGCGGATCACGCTGATCACGCGGAAAGGAAGACGATATGAAAGATCAGCTCGCCGCGCTCGTGCTTGTCCTTGGATCGGTTCTGCCCGCTGTCGCGCAGCAGCCGCCGGCTCCGCCTGTCATCGTCACGACGGGTGAAGCCGTGGTGAAGCAGGCGCCCGATCGCGCGTGGGTCACGATCGCCGCGGAGAGCCGGGCCCGCACGGCCCAGGAGGCGCAGCGGCTCAACACCGACGCGATGACCGCCGTGCTCGAGAAGATCAAGGCGTCGGGGGTTGCCGCGGACGCGATTCAGACGTCCGGCTATAACCTCCAGCCGGAGTTCGACTACGCCAACGGGAAGCAGACGCTGCGCGGCTACGTGGCGCGCAACCAGGTCCAGATCCGGGTTGATGCGCTCGCGAAGACGGGTGACGTGATCGCGGCGGCCGTGGCCACGGGCGCCACCAACGTCAGCGGCGTGCGTTTCGATCTCAAGGATCGCGATGCCGTCGAACGCGAGGCGCTCCGTCTGGCGGTGCGCAGCGCCCGCAGCCGCGCCGACGCGGCCGCCCTGGGGGCGGGCGTGACCATCGATCGCGTGATCCGGATCGAGGAGCAGCGCCAGATGGACGAGGTCCCGCGGCCGATGGGGATGGCGATGATGAGGGCGGAAGCCGGTCAATCCGCGGTGCCGTTGGAGGCCGGCGAGATCGAGGTGCGCGCCCGCGTAACCCTCACAGCAGCAATCAAATAATCCCTCATCCCTGATCCCTAATCCTGAATCCCTGATCGTTCATCCTGGATCCCTGATCCTCAATCCCTGATGCCGGATCGAGGATCAAGGATCGAGGATCGAGGATTGAGGATCAGGGATTCAGGATCAGGGATCAGCGATTCGGGATTAGGGATTCGGGTGCGGGGTCCGCTGTGTCGTCGAATAGGCCGGTGAGCTGCGGCGCTCCCAGTGGTCTCGGCACCTGATCGATCGTCTCGAGGTCCGGGAGCTCCTCCGGCGCCGAGATCCCCTTGTCCTTCAGCCGTCTCGCCGTGACGAGCACTCGCGTTTCCAGCGTTCCCACGGCGCCGTTGTACGCACTGACGGCCTTTGCCAGGCTCTTCCCGACGCTCTCGAAGTGTTCGGCGAGCTTGGCGATGCGGTCGTACAGGTTGCGGCCCAGTTCGCTAATCTCCATCGCGTTGCGCGCAATCTTTTCCTGCTGCCATCCGTAGGCGATCGCGCGCAGTAGTGCAATCAGGGTCAGCGGGCTCGCGAGCATCACCCCTTTGGCCATGCTGAACTCGAGGAGCGCAGGATCGTGCTGCAGCGCCGCGCTCAACAACGCCTCTCCCGGCACGAACATGACGACGATATCCGGCGCGGGCTGGAAGTGCGCCCAGTAGCTCTTGTTGGCCAGGCGGACGACGTGATCCTTGACCTGGCGCGCGTGGTCCTTCAGCTTCATGTCGCGCAGCCCGTCGTCTTCACATTCGGTCGCGTCGAGGAACGCGGTCAACGCCACTTTGGCGTCGACGACGACATTCTTTCCGCCCGGCAGCGTGATGACGACATCCGGCGTGACCCGTCCGCCTTCGGCTTGCGCGCTTTCCTTGATCTCGAAATGATGGCCTTCGAGCATGCCGGCCGCCTCGAGCACGCGCCGAAGCTGCAGCTCTCCCCATTGGCCGCGGACGTTGGGCGATCGGAGGGCGCGCGCGAGCTTGCCGGTTTCGGATTGGAGCGCGAGCTGCGCGTGGGTCAGCGAGCGCAGCTGTTCCGCGAGCACACCGTGAGAGGTCGCGCGGTCGCGATCGACGTCGTTCAGCTTGGCGTCGACTTTGGTCAGGGACTCGCGGAGCGGCTGCACGAGATCCGCGATTGCCTTCTGCCGGACGTCGAGGTCGGTGATCGCGCCCTGCTGAAATTCCCCGAGCTTTTCCCTCGCCAGATCCAGAAAGCGTGCGTTGTTCTGCGAGAGCATGTCCGCCGAGATCGCGGCGAAACTGTCTTTCAGGGCGTCGCGCGCGTGATCGAGAACGGCGAGTTTTTCCGCGGTGTTCCGGCGCTCCGCGTCGAGCGACGCCTGGAGACCCGCCTGCGCCTGCTGCGCTCTCGACAGCTCGGCGCGCGCGGCGGCGAGTGCCGCTTCCGTCGCCGCCAGGGACCGTTTCATCTCCGCCGCCCGCCGCTCCGCCGCCGCGGTCCAGGCAACCGCCGCAGCTGCCGCCGCGGCCAGCAACGCGAGCAGTATGAGGGAGATGGACACCTGCACGAAGTTTAGGCGAAAGGTGGGCCAACCTCAAGGTGATCCGCGGCGTATGATCGAATCGAGATGGATTCCGGCGGCCTCACGACTCGAGAGCGGCAGCGTTACAGCCGGCATCTGCTGCTGCCCGAGGTCGGAGAGGAAGGGCAGCGGCGGCTGAAAGCGGCGCGGGTGCTCTGCGTCGGGGCAGGCGGGCTGGGTTCGCCGGCGGCGCTCTATCTCGCCGCGGCGGGCGTCGGGACGCTCGGGCTCGTCGACTTCGACGTCGTCGACGTCAGCAATCTCCAGCGACAGATCATCCACGGCACGCCCGATGTCGGACGGTCCAAGCTCGAATCGGCGGAATCGCGAATCGCGGCGCTGAACCCCGAGGTGCGCGTCGAGACGTTCGACGCGCATTTTTCCGTGGCGAATGCGAAAGCGCTCGTCGAGGCGTTCGACGTGATCGTCGACGGCACCGACAACTTTCCCGCGCGCTATCTGGTGAACGACGCGTGCGTGATGTATGGGCGGCCGAATGCGTGGGGCAGCATCTTCCGCTTCGAGGGGCAGGCATCGGTCTTCGCGGCCCCCGGCGGGCCGTGCTATCGCTGCCTGCACCCGGAGCCCCCGCCGCCCGGCCTGGTGCCGAGCTGCGCCGAAGCGGGTGTCCTCGGCGTATTACCGGGGATCATCGGGACCATCCAGGCCACTGAAGCGCTGAAGTTGATCCTCGGGATCGGGGAACCCCTCATCGGACGGTTCCTCGTCTACGACGCGCTCAAGATGCGGTTCCGCGACTTGAAACTGCCGAAGGATCCAGATTGCCCGGTGTGCGGGCTGCGTCCCGTCATCACGACACTCCGCGAATCCGCTGCGTCCTGCGAGACGCGCGCCGGGGCCGCGCCCGAGCTCTCGGTCCGCGAGCTGAAGGCGCGAATCGACGCCGGCCGCCTCCCCCTCATCCTCGATGTACGCGAACCGTTCGAAGCGGCGATCTGCAGTCTGCCGGGAGCGCGGCTGATTCCGCTTGGCGAATTGCCGCGGCGCCTCGGCGAGCTCGATCGGTCAGCCGAGATCGTCGTCCATTGCAAGTCGGGCGGCCGCAGCGCCCGAGCAACGGCTTTGCTCCAGGAAAGGGGCTTTACCCGCGTCTTCAATCTGACGGGCGGTATCCTCCAGTGGATAAGCGAGATCGATGGGACACTCGCCCGATACTGAGGTGCGAACGGTGCTAAAGGGGCCAAGGGTGGTAAGGGTGCTGGTGCTAGGGTGCCAACGGTGCGTTTTCGCCTGCACCTTGAGCACCTTTGGCACCCTTGGCACTGTTAGCACTACGCCCGTCCCCGTGCTAATATAGGACTCTTCTGGTCGTAGATATGGCCGATACGGCGGGCAATGCTTCAAATCAGTGAGAACGCGGGCAAACTCATCCGGAAAATGACCGTTAAAAACGGCATCCCGGAGGGGGGTCTTCGCATTGCCATCAAGGCTGGCGGTTGTTCCGGGCTGAGCTATACGTTCGCGTGGGAGTCGGCACCCCGGGAAGGGGATCATGCGTTCGAAGGCCCCGACGGCTCGCGGGTTTTCGTCGACCGTAAGAGCTTCAAGTTCCTCGACGGCACGACCCTCGACTACGACACCAGCCTCGTGAGCAAGGGATTCATCTTCAACAACCCCAATGCCAAAAGCAGCTGCGGGTGCGGGACATCGTTCAGCGTGTAGGCAGCCCTGAAGGGCTGCGCTAGGGTGGTGCAGGGCTTCAGCCCGGCAATCAATCATGAGCACATCAACCGAGACCATCGAGCAACTTGCGAACCGCGAGTACAAGTACGGGTTCGTCACCGAGGTCGAGAGCGAGACGATTCCGAAAGGCCTCAGCGAAGAGGTCGTGCGGCTGATCTCGCAGAAGAAGAACGAGCCGGAGTGGCTGCTCGAGTGGCGCCTCAAGGCGTATCGCCTCTGGCTCACGATGAAAGAGCCGACCTGGCAGAACGTCAAGTACGACCCGATCAACTACCAGGACATCATCTATTACTCCGCGCCGAAGAAGAAGAAGGTGCTGAACAGCCTGGACGAGGTCGATCCGGAAGTGCGCGCGACGTTCGACAAGCTCGGCATCCCGATTCACGAGCAGAAGATCTTTGCCGGCGTCGCCGTCGACGCGGTGTTCGACAGCGTCTCGGTCGCGACGACCTTCCGCGACAAGCTGGCCAGCATGGGGATCATCTTCATGTCGTTCTCCGAGGCGGTCCACAACCACCCGGAGCTCGTGAAGAAGTATCTCGGCTCCGTCGTCCCGCACACCGACAACTTCTTCGCGGCGCTGAACTCGGCGGTCTTCAGCGACGGCTCGTTCGTCTACATCCCGAAGGGCGTGCGCTGTCCGATGGAGCTGTCGACCTACTTCCGCATCAACGCGAAGGACACGGGACAGTTCGAGCGGACGCTGATCATTGCCGACGAGGGCTCGTTCGTGAGTTATCTCGAGGGCTGCACGGCGCCGATGCGCGACGAGAACCAGCTACACGCCGCGGTCGTCGAGCTGGTGGCGCACGACGATGCGACGATCAAGTATTCGACGATCCAGAACTGGTATCCCGGCGACAAGGAAGGCAAGGGGGGCATCTACAACTTCGTCACGAAGCGCGGCCTCGCCCAGGGCCGCCGGTCGAAGATCACCTGGACCCAGGTCGAGACCGGCTCGGCGATCACCTGGAAGTACCCCGGCTGCATCCTTCAGGGGGACGGCTCGATCGGCGAGTTCTACTCCGTGGCGACGACCAACAACTGGCAGCAGGCCGACACGGGCACCAAGATGATCCACGTCGGCAAGAACACGCGCAGCACGATCGTGTCGAAGGGGATCTCGGCCGGCCACGGCCAGAACACCTATCGCGGCCTCGTCCGCATCGGCAAGAACGCGTCGGGCGCCCGGAACTATTCACAGTGCGACTCGCTGCTCATCGGCGACAAGTGCGGGGCGCACACGTTTCCGTATCTCGAGATTCGCAATACCTCGGCCAAGGTGGAGCACGAGGCGTCGACGTCGAAGATCGGCGAGGACCAGATTTTCTACTGCCGCCAGCGCGGCATCACCGCCGAGGATGCCGTGAACATGATCGTCAGCGGCTTCTGCAAGGAAGTGTTCCGTGAGCTCCCCATGGAGTTTGCCGTTGAGGCGCAGAAGCTTTTGAGCGTCAGCCTCGAAGGCTCGGTTGGGTAAAGGAAACATGCTCGATATCAAAAATCTACAGGTCAGGGCGGACGACAAGGAGATCCTCAGGGGGATCGACCTTCACGTGAACAAAGGCGAGGTGCACGCCATCATGGGGCCCAACGGCTCCGGCAAGAGCACGCTCGCGCGCGCGCTGTCCGGCCACCCGGAATACGTCATCACCGGCGGCCAGATTCTGTTCGAGGGCAAGGACCTGCTCGAGATGGATCCCGACACGCGTGCCCGGGAAGGCGTCTTCATGGCGTTCCAGTACCCCGTCGAGATCGCCGGCGTGAACAATTCGTACTTCCTCAAGGCCGCGCTGAACGCCAAACGCAAGCACCACGGCCAGCCGGAGCTGGACGCGATGGAGTTCATGCAGCTGGTCCAGGAGAAGTCGAAGCTGCTCGACATCGACAAGTCGATGCTCACGCGCGCGGTCAACGAGGGATTTTCGGGCGGCGAAAAGAAGCGCAACGAGATCTTCCAGATGGCGCTGCTCGAGCCGAAGCTGGCGATTCTCGACGAGACCGACTCGGGACTCGACATCGACGCGTTGAAGCTGGTGGCCAACGGCGTCAACGCGATGCGGGCCCCCGAGCGCGCGTTCATCGTCGTCACGCACTACCAGCGTCTGCTGAATTACATCGTCCCCGACTTCGTGCACGTGTTGAGCGGCGGGAAGATCGTGAAGTCCGGCGGCAAGGAGCTCGCGCACGAGCTCGAAGCCAAAGGTTATAGCTGGATTGACGCGGCCTGACGGCCGCGGCGTCAACGCCACAACTACACAACTCCGCAACTCCACAAAAAGATCAAAGTTGGGGGTTGCGAGTTGAGGCGTTGCGCGTGAATTGGTCGTTGGGCGTTGTGAAGTTGTGGAATTGACAGTCCGTTGACAACAAAGATGACTCAGGTAGCAGAGAAGGCGTCGACATTTGCATCCGCGTTGGAAAAGCGTCCCCAAGGCGGGCCCCGCTGGCTGGAAGATCTCCGGGCGCGCGGCGCGGCGAAGTTCACGGCGCTCGGCATTCCGACCGTGCGCGACGAGGAATGGCGGTTCACGAATGCGGCCCCGCTGGGCGCCGTCGAGTTCTCGCCGGCCGAACCGATCTCCGGCGCCGCCGAGCGGCTGAACGGCTTCGCCTATACGGACGCGCCGCTGCGTCTGGTGATCGTCAACGGGCGCTTCGACACGACGCTCTCGCGCACGAAGGGGCTGCCGGCCGGGATCCAGGCCGGCTCGCTCGCGGCGGCGCTCAAGGACAACCCGGACGTCGTCCAGCGTTTCTTCGGCCAGCTGGCCGACTTCACGACCCGCAGCTTCACCGCGCTCAACACCGCGTTCGTGCAGGACGGCGCGTTCGTCCACCTGGCGGAAGGCGCCATCCTCGAGGAGCCGATTCACATCGTGTTCGTGTCGGGCGCGGACGGCTCGCGCCCGATGGCGCATCCGCGCACCCTCATCGTCGCCGGCGCCGGATCGCAGGCGCGGGTCATCGAGAGCTACATCGGCGTCGCGGGTGAGACCTACTTCACGAACGCGGTCTCCGAGGTGTTCGTCGGCGAGAACGCCGGCGTCGACCATTACAAGGTCCAGCAGGAATCGCTCGACGCGTTTCACGTCGCCAGCCTGCACGTGCACACGTCGCGCAGCTCGCGCTTCGCGTCGCATTCCTTCGCGCTCGGCGGCAAGTTCGTCCGCAACGACGTGACGGCGCTGCTCGACGGCGAAGGGGGGGACTGCACGCTGAACGGCCTGTACCTCGCCGATCGCGACCGGCTCATCGACAACCACACGACGATCGATCACGCCAAGCCGCACAACGGCAGCCACGAGGTTTACAAGGGGATCCTCGGCGGCACGGCGCGCGCGGTCTTCAACGGCAAGATCATCGTCCGTCAGGACGCGCAGAAGACCGACGCGAAGCAGACCAACCGGGCGCTGCTCCTGACCGACGGCGCGACCATCAACACCAAGCCTCAGCTCGAGATCTTCGCCGACGACGTCAAGTGCACGCACGGGGCGGCGATCGGCCAGCTCGACGACGAGGCGATCTTCTATCTCCGCGCCCGCGGCCTCACGTACGCGGCGGCGCGCGACATGCTGATCCACGCCTTCGCCGCCCAGGTGCTCGACGGCGTCAAGGTGGAGCCGCTCCGCGTGGCGCTCGAGATCACGCTCTTCGATCAGCTCGCCAAGGACCTGGCGGAAGTCGACGGAGCGGGAAAATGACCCCGGGCGTCGCCGCGGCGGCGTTCAATATCCAGCGCGTCCGCGCGGACTTCCCAATCCTCTCCCGCACGATCAACGGCAAGCCGCTGGTGTATCTCGATAACGCGGCGACGACCCAGAAACCGCAGGCCGTCCTCGACGCCATCACGTCGTACTACACCGATATCAACGCCAACGTGCACCGCGGCGTGCACGAGCTGAGCGCCCGGGCGACCGACGCCTACGAGGGGGCGCGCGAGCGCATCCGCCGCTACTTCAACGCGGCGTCGACCCGCGAGGTGATCTACACGAGGAACGCCACCGAGGGGATCAATCTCGTGGCCTTCACGTTCGTGAAGCCCAGGCTGAAGCCGGGCGACGAGGTG
>Ga0310810_10010603_pt1 | contig 10735 bp, 5 predicted proteins | sample NCmetagenome_FD_207641 | JGI IMG/M metagenome (GOLD analysis project Ga0310810, IMG submission 207641) | Soil microbial communities from experimental microcosm in Duke University, North Carolina, United States - NC | ecosystem: Engineered > Artificial ecosystem > Soil microcosm > Unclassified ... | reverse complement strand
GATCGCTCGCCAGTAGATGTGGAGCAGGGCGCAGTTCGCCCTGCTCCACTAACCTGCCGGACTACTCGAACGCTATGAGCGCGGCAGACGTCCAGGTGATGTCCACCCGATCCCCGACCTTCACCTTCGCGAGGTTGTTCTTGTCCTCAACGCGCGTGCTGTAGGCCCACCCGTTGGGCCCGGTGAAGCTGATGGACGGCACTTTCGGATCAATGGCGGTGATCGTGGCCGTGATGGTGCGCTGAGCGGCCATCGTGCCTGCCGGCTTGGCACCGCCAGGCGTGGGCGTCGTCGCGCCGGTTGCGCTATCGACCGCCTTCTCGCCCGGTTCCTTCAGGCGGAAGACGACGGTTTCGTAGTAGCGTGCCTTCACTGTGTCGCCTACCTTCAGCCCGTCGAAGCGCTTCACGCTGGCCGGAACGTCGAGCACCTCGTAGGTGCCGTCCGCGTTCTTCAGCGTGATCTGGCGTGTCGACTTCTCGATGGCCTCGACGGTCGCCGTCACGACCTTGGCCTCGCCGTTTAACGTCTTGCTGACCTGAGCGCGTGCCGCGCCGGGCAACACGATGGCCGCAGCAACGACGATGAGCGTGATGACTGACTTCATTGACTCTCCTCCTCGGTGTTCAATCTGGCGTCTCGCTATTTGCGACCGTTGAAGCATACCGCCAGTCGCCGGTTTGGCGCGGTTTGCCGGCGGGTGGCGATCCAGCTGTTCAATTCTCGGCGCCTGTCAACGGCGCCGGCCTCCGCCACGCATGCCGCCGCCGCGCATGCCGCCGCCACTCGGACGGTACGTGCCCGAGCCGCGGGATCCGCCGCTGCTGCGGTAGTTGCCCGCATCACGCGTGCGCGTGGCACCCTCCGCGCGCGCCGCGCGATCGCGGTCCAGTTGTCCTACGGTGTCGCTGCCTGCGGATCGGTCGGTGGTCCGCGGCGCGGCTGTCGCGCCCGATCGGTCGGCGGTCCGGGGCGTGGCCGCGGCGCCCGCTCGGTCGGACGTGGACGCCCGATTGCGATCTGCCGGACTCGGCGTGTTCACGTTGCCCCACGATCCATTCTCGTACTTCTGCCAGCTGCCACCCTGATTGCGGTACACGTTTCCGTCGCGACCGGCGTAGACGTCGCCGCTGCCGGTGCGCACCGCACCTCCACTGCCCTGCGGGCCGCGCCGCGTGATCGCTTCCCCGCCGCCGCTGCCCTGCGTCACGCGCGTCGTCTGACCACGGTTGTTCGTGACGCGCGCGGTGCGCGCCCAGTCATCGCCGCGCTGGACCGCCGTGCTGCCCCAACTGCCGTAGACGTTCGACCCCTGGCGGGTCTGCGCAAAGGTGCCTGTGCGCGGGTTGTAGGCTTCGGCGTACCCGCGCGCGCCGTACGGACCCCACGCGGCCGCGCCCCTCGAGTACGTGCCCGTTCTCGGGTTGTAGCGTGCGCCTACGCCGGCACCGCCGTATGGTCCGTAGGCCACGGCCCGCCGGCCGTAGGCGCCAGTCCATGGGTTGTACCAGGCGCCGTATCCGTACGTCGGATAGAACGGGTAGTAATACGGGTAGCCACCGTAGTACCCCCAGTACGGCGGGTAGTAGTACCCGGTGCCCCACACGGCGCACCCCCAGCCGATCATCATGCCGGTGTAGCCGGCAACAGCGGCGAACGTCACCCAGTCGTCGCTGCTGTCCTCCTCGACGATGGTGACGTAGGTGACGTTGTGCGATGGCGAGCTCGCAGGGATCTCGTAGATTTCCTTCGGGACCGTCGTGGCAACCTCCCACGGGCCCTCGGCGCCCCTCGCCATGAACCACACCCCCTGGAAGCACATGTAGTAAAGGTCGCCGACCTTGAGGATGTCCTTGTCGGTGTTCACGGCGCGCGCCACCGAGGTCGGCGGGATCGCGTCGAACTTCGGCTCGCCCTGATAGCTGACCTCGGGTGCCTTGAGTTCCTTGCGGTTCACGCGAGCCGTCTGCGGCACTTGAGCCAGGAGGACCGCCTCTGCCGCTTGCGCCGAACCGGGAACGGAGGCCAGGACGCGCGAGCGCGGGTGCTCGAGCGGAATCTTCCTGAAGGCGTCGGGTAGCGATGGAGTCGCGAAGGTCCACGGACCAGTGAATGACGGAGACGAGAACCATCGTCCCGATATGACGCAGTAGACCGGACCGGTCTTGCCGAGCCGGAACACGTCGCTTTCAGTGTTCTGGATCCAGAGCAGGTCCGTCGTGCCCGGCACGGCCAGGTAGCTGGGGGCCCCCTGCAACAGCAGCAATTCGGCGGGAACGGTGCTGATGAAGATCGTCGGCACGGCCCTGGCGTCAGTCTTCTTCCCAGGCAATGCGGCCTTGACGTCCTTCCAGTTGTCGTCGGCTGGCAGCTTCGAGAAGCTGCCGGGCAAAGAACCGGCGGGTGTCCATGGCCCCTTCAGATCCGCGGCCTTGAGCCAGGACTGGTCGTTGCGAAGGTAGTAGGTCTTGCCCGGCTCGTACAGGAACAGATCCCAGTTGGTGTTGACCGCAAACTTCAGGTCGTTGTCTTTGATCGGGCTCCAGATCGGATCGCCATCGAGGTTGACGAGCACGGCGGGGGTCGTGCTGTAGAAGATTGCCGGCGGATCGGCCTTCACGCCATTCACGTCCTTGGGGATGATCTGGCTCTTGTCCACGCTGGCCAGCACTCGATCGAGCGCGATGACGCGGTCCGCATCCGGAATCCGATCGGTGATTTCGGTGACGACCTCCCGTGTCTGGTCCCGGTCGAGCGAGTCGAAGTGTGCTTCGGTGACCTTCACGGGGGAGAAGCGCACGAGGCGCTCGCTCATCGAGACCTTCGTCTCGCCTTCCACCTTCACTGTGCCGAGCTGCGCTTTGTCGGCGCCCTTGGGCTGGTAGGCCACGGCCCCGTAGGCCACCATGCGTCGTTGCCCTTCCCAACTGGCCACTTGTGGCTGATACAGAATCAGTTCTCCACCCGAGGGCGTCGAGTAGGCGCGGGGCCAGCCTCCGTCGAGGGCCGCGGGGGCTGCCGGCGCGGTCGCCGGCGTCGCGGCCTTCGAGGCCGCCGGCTTTGCCGGCGCCGATGGCTTCGCGGAGGCCGGTGGAGCAGCCTGGCCGACAGCCGCGAGGATGGGGCTCGGAACAAGCAGCGAGCTGGCCATGGCCAGCGCCACAAACGATCTCACACGCGACTTTCGCGCCATCTCAAAGTCTCCGGACGTCGCCACGACAGGCGGACACCTGGTGTGTATCGCGCAGCATGCCCCATGCCGTCGTCGAACGTCGGCACATCGTCCAAAGTGCGGCGATTTCCGCGGTTTGTCGGCAGCCCAGCCATGAGGCGCCGTGACGCCGTCCGGCGAATCGTGGGCGTCTACGAAATGTCGTGGGCACTGCGACTCGATTGACCTCGTGCAGGCACTTGTGCAAGCGCACTTGCGCTGGCACCGCTTCTGCTCAGGAGCCAGCATGGTGCCAGCGAAGCTCGGCAAGATGGCCCACTAGCGACGTCCACACCGGCGAGCGAACGTCATGTGCCCAAGCGGCTCCCCGAAACCAAAACCCTCATCCTCACGCCGGCCGCGTCCGGTGCGCACCGTCCGAGAGGCACTCATGCAGATCCACACGGCTACGACCAAATCGCCGGCCGGCCCGCTGACCGACACCGAAGTGGCGCGCATGCACGCCTACTGGCGCGCCTGCAACTACCTGTCGGTTGGCATGATCTATCTCAAGGACAACCCGCTGCTGCGCGAGCCGCTGACGGCGGATGACGTCAAACACCGTCTGCTCGGTCATTGGGGCGCGAGCCCGGCGTTGTCGTTCGTCTGGGTGCACCTGAACCGGCTGATCGTGAGAGACGACCTGGACGTCATCTTCGTGGCGGGACCGGGCCATGGCGCGCCAGGCGTCCTCGGTCCGGCGTATCTGGAAGGGACGTACTCGGAGGTCTACCCGGACAAGAGTCAGGATGCGGAAGGGATGCAGAAGTTCTTCAAGCAGTTCTCCTTCCCCGGCCACATCGGCAGCCACGTCACGCCCGAGACCCCCGGATCCATTCACGAAGGCGGCGAGCTGGGGTACAGCCTGTCGCACGCCTACGGCATGGCGTTCGACAACCCCGATCTGCTGGTGGCCTGCGTCGTTGGCGACGGCGAGGCCGAGACCGGCCCGCTGGCGGCCTCCTGGCACTCGAACAAGTTTCTCAACCCGATCCGCGACGGCGCCGTGCTGCCGATCCTGAATCTGAACGGCTACAAGATCGCCAATCCAACCGTTCTGGCGCGGATCAGCCACGAGGAGCTCGAGTCGCTGTTCGTGGGCTATGGCTACACACCGTATTTTGTCGAAGGCAGCGACCCGGTCGAGATGCACCAGAAGATGGCGGCCACGCTCGACGACGCGGTGGGCGCCATTCGCGCCGCACAGAGACAGGCGCGTCACTCGAACACGCCCTTCCGCCCGCGCTGGCCGATGATCGTGCTGCGCTCGCCCAAGGGATGGACCGGCCCGAAGACGATCGACGGGCACAAGGTCGAAGGCTCCTGGCGCGCGCATCAGGTGCCGTGCGCCGACGTCCGCGAGAACCCGGCGCATCTGAAGCTGGTCGATGACTGGATGCGCAGCTACAAACCCGAGGAGCTGTTCGACGCCGGCGGCCGGCTCGTGCCGGAGTTGCGCGCGCTGGCGCCGGAGGGCGCGCGGCGCATGAGCGCCAACCCGCACGCCAACGGCGGCCTGCTGCGAAAAGAGCTCAGGCTTCCGGATATTCGGGGGTACGCGGTTGATGTTGCGGCGCCGGGTGGAAGCGCTTACGAAAACACGAAGCCGCTCGGCGAATATCTGCGCGACGTGCTGAAGAGCAACCCGACGACGTTCCGTGTGTTCGGACCCGACGAGACGGCCTCGAATCGCCTGCAGGCGGTTTACAAGGCGAGCAAGAAGACGTGGATGGCGGAGTCGCTGCCCGAGGACGCCGATGGGGCGGAGCTGGCGCCCGACGGGCGCGTGATGGAGCTGCTCTCCGAGCACACGCTGGTTGGCTGGCAGGAAGGGTACCTGCTCACAGGCAGGCACGGATTTTTCCACACGTACGAGGCTTTCGCGCACGTGATCGATTCGATGATCAACCAGCACGCCAAGTGGCTGGACATCTCGAAGAACCACGTGCCGTGGCGGGCGTCGGTGTCTTCGGAGAACATCCTGCTCTCCTCCACCGTCTGGCGGCAGGACCACAACGGCTTCTCGCACCAGGACCCGGGCTTCATCGATCTCATCGCGAACAAAAGTCCGTCGGTGACACGCGTGTATCTGCCCCCGGACGCCAACACGCTGCTCTCGGTGGCCGATCACTGCCTGCGCTCTACCGACTACATCAACGTCATCGTTGCCGACAAGCAGAAGCACATCCAGTTCACCACGATCGACGAGGCGATCGTTCACTGCGCCAAAGGGCTGGGCATCTGGGCCCGCGCCAGCACCGACGCGGGCGAGGAGCCGGACGTGGTGCTGGCCTCGTGCGGGGACGTGGCGACGATGGAGGCATTGGCCGCGGCGGCGATCCTGCGCGAACGGATCCCGGACCTGAAGCTGCGCTTCGTCAACGTGGTGGATCTGTTCAAGCTCGTACCGGCGACCGAACACCCGCATGGCTCAACCGAGCGCGAGTTCGACAGCCTGTTCACGGCGGACAAGCCGATCATCTTCAACTTCCATGGGTACCCCTGGCTCATCCACCGGCTGGCGTACCGCTTCAAGGGCCACGAGCACCTGCACGTGCGCGGTTACAAGGAGAAGGGCAACATCAACACGCCGCTCGAGCTGGCGATGCTCAACGAGACATCGCGGTTCCACCTGGTGATCGACGTGATCGACCGTGTCCCGAAGCTGCGAACGAAAGCCGCGCATCTCAAGGAGGAAATGAAGAACGCGATCTTCGACAACATGCAGTACGCGCACACGCAAGGTACCGATCGGCCCGAGATCACCAATTGGACGTGGCCCTATTGAGTGACGCTCGTGTGACCCTCACCGCTGAGGGTCGTGCCGTTCGCAGGCAGCCACCGCCTGATGGAGCGAGAGGAACATCCGGTCCGGTCCAAGCTGGCCTCCGAGCGGCGAGTGCTGCACGGCGGAGAACGCATGCGGGTTGAGCGCTGACACGACGAGTCGCCGGCCTTCGCGTGCCAGCGCCGCCTCCATCTCGGTCAACGTCTTCACGCCGGTGTATTCGATGTCGGGAACCGCGCGGAGGTCGAGCAGGACTATGGCCGGCTGATGTTCGTTGACGAGAGCCATCACCTTGTCGACGACCCGCTGCGCGTTCGCAAAGTAGATACGGCCTTCGGGGCGGAGGATCAACAGCCCTTCAAACGTCTCGTCGTCAGGATGCTCGGGCGACCACGGCCGGAAGGCGTCGGTGCCCCGCTTGCGGCCCAGCACGTAGACCGAGGGGTCGTTCGCCTGCCGAAGCAGGCTCACCATCGACAGGACGATCGCCACGACGATCCCGCGCAGGGTGCCGAGCGTGATGACGCCAAGCGTTGCCGCGAGTGCCCAGTGAAACTCGGCTTGCCCTACGCGCCTGATCGCCGCAAAGTCCTTCGGCGCAATGAGGCCGATGGAGGTGACGATCACGACGGCAGCCAGCGTGGCCTGCGGCATCAGCGCGATCAGCGACGAGAGGAACAACAGCACGACGGCGGTGGCGGCAACCGTCACCAGCGAGGCCATCGGCGACCGGGCACCTGCCCCGGTGTTAACCGCTGTCTGGCTCGTGCCGCCGCCGGAGGCCATGGCGCCCGTCAGCCCGCCGAGCACGTTGCCGACGCCGAGCGCGAGCAGCTCCTGGTTGGCGTCGGGCCGGTGCTCGCCCGGCTGCACGAAGGCGCGACCGGCAGCCACCGATTCAGTGAAGCTGATGAGCGCGATGCCAAGAGCGCCGGCCCACAGCTGCGGCGCCATCGACGTGTCCGGCGGCGTCAGTTGCGGAAGCCCCGGAGGGATGGCACCTACCGTGTCGACGCCGATGGCCTTCAGGCCGAACAGGGCCGACACCGCGATGCCGAGCGTGACGCCGACGAGCGGCGCGGGCGAGTGTGGAATGCGGGCCTCGAGCAGCGCCATCAGGCCAATCGTGCCCAGCCCGACAGCGGCGGTCACCAGCGAGGCGTGCGGGAGCATCTGGATCGTTCTCAGGATGGTCTCCAGCAGCGAGCCGTGGGGAACGTGCAGGCCGAGCGCCTTCGGCAATTGGTCGCTGATGATCACGATCCCGATGCCGGCCTTGAAGCCGGTCAGCACCGGCTCGGAGATGAATTGCGCCACGAACCCTACGCGCAGAATCGCGCCGATGATCAGCAGGGCGCCGACCAGCACGGAGAGCGTCGTCGCGATGACCGCTGGATCGGTCCCGGCGGCCGATGCCCCGAGCTCGGCGATTTCGGCGGCCACGAGAATGCCGATGGTCGTTGTCGTGCTGACGCTGAGGCGAAGTGAGCTGCCCAGCAGCGCGTAGGCGATCATCGGCAGCAGCGCGGTGTACAAGCCGACCTGCACGGCAAGGCCTGCGACCGTGGCATATGCCATCGCCTTGGGGATGATGACCGAAGCGGTCGTGACGCCGGCGACGAAGTCCGCCTGGAGCCACGACTTCTGATACGCCGGCATCCAGGCCAGCGCCGGAATCCGCGCGTCGATGATCCTGCGGACGTCCATGATGGTTACTCGATCAGCGAGAGCGCGCCGGTCACGGGAAAGACCGAGCCCAGCGCTCGGACGAAACGGTTGCCCTGCAACTCGTCAGGGCTGGGGAGGAGGCGGTGGTGGCGGTTGGGTTGACCCCGGCTGGGTCACACCAGGCTCAGGTTGCCAGCCGCCGCCGAGCGCCCGGTACAGTTGGGACAGGGCCCGCAGTTGATCGCCGCGGGTCTGCGCCAGCTGCAGTTCGAGCACGAACAGCTGCTGGTCGGCGATCAGAATCTCGAGGTACGACGACAGCCCGTTGTCATATCTGGAGCGCGACAGCTTCGCGGCGTCGCGAAGTGCTTCGACGCCCCGCTCCTGCTCTGTCCGTTTGACAGCGAACTTCTGGATCGTGACGAGCGCGTCGGCCACCTCCCGATAGGCATTGAGGGCCGCCGACCGATACTGCGCCAGCGACTGCTCGTACCGCGCCTGAGCAGCCTCGTAGTTCCGCTTGAGACGGCCTGCGTTGAAAATCGGCTGGAACAAGCCCGCGCCGAACGACCAGATGAGCGAGTCGCCTTTCAGTAGATCGCCAAGGTCGCCGCTGACCGTGCCGAAGGCGCCGGTCAGGCTGATGGTCGGGTAGAACAGCGCCTTGGCGGCGCCGATGTCGGCGTTGGACGCCACGAGCAACCGCTCGGCCTGAAGCACATCGGGGCGCCGCTCCAGCAGCGTCGCGGGGATCCCCACCGGCACGGAAGGCGGCACGTGCTGCTCTTCGAGCGTGCGGCCGCGCGCGATCGCGCCAGGCGGGCGTCCGGCCAGGATGCTGATCGCGTGTTCGAGCACCGCGATCTCCCGCTCGATGTCCGGGATCTGTGCGGCGGTGATCGACCGGTTGCCTTCCGCCTGGTCCAGCTCGAGCCGGTTCGAGACGCCGCCCTGCAGCCGGGTCGTGTAGTACTTGACGGTGTCCTCGTTGATGACGAGCGTGCGGCGGGCGATCTCGAGCTGCAGGTCCAGCTCGCGCAACAGGAAGTAGGAGGACGCGACGTCGCTGACCAGCGCCACGACGACCGCGCGACGGCCTTCTTCGGTAGACAGATACCGGTTGAACGCGGCCTCGTTGTTCCGGCGCAGTCGTCCGAACAGATCCAGTTCCCACGACATCGCCACGCCGAGCTGCGTGTTGTTGTAGGTCCTGTCCGCGTCCTGGGTGGCACCGGGCGGCTGCGCATTGCGCGACGCTTGATTGCCGGTGTACCCGGCCGTCCCGTTGATCTCCGGATACAGGAACGACTTGGCGACGCCGGACAGGGCACGCGCCTCCTGCACCCGCGCAACGGCGAGGCGCAGATCGAGGTTGTGCGCCAGCGACTCGCGAAGCAGCGCCTGCAACGCCTCGTCGTCGAAGATCTGCCACCAGGGAGTGTCCGCGAGCGATGCGGCCGCCTGCGTCTCGGCGGCCCAACGATACGTAGGCGGTGGCGACATCTCCGGCCGCTTGTAGTTCGGCCCGACCGTGCACGCAGAGGCGAGCGTGATCGCCACGGTCATCGCGAGCAGGACTGAAGTCCTGCTCCACCTTCTGGCCAGAGGCGGGGTGCTCATGCTCCCGCTCCGTGGTGAGTGGCCGCTGCCACGGCCTCGCCCTCGGCAGGCGCGGCGTGCTTGCCGCCGATGATCTTCTCCACCGTTACGAACAGGACAGGAACGAGGAGCACCGCGAGGAACGTGGCGATGAGCATCCCGCAGAAGACGACCATGCCCATGACCTTGCGTCCCTCCGCGCCGGCGCCTGACGCGGTGAGCAGCGGCACCACGCCGAGGATGAAGGCGAAGGCCGTCATCAGGATGGGGCGGAAGCGCAGCCGGGCTGCTTCGAGCGCAGCGGTGACGGGATCCTTGCCCTGTTCGCGCAGCATCTTCGCGAACTCGACGATGAGGATGGCGTTCTTCGCCGCCAGCCCGATCAGCATGATCAGGCCGATCTGCGCGAAGATGTTGTTCACGTAGCTCTCCGAATACTGGCGCGCGACGTAGAGGCCGAGGTAGGCGCCGAAGGCGGCAAACGGGGTCCCGAGGAGAACGCTGAACGGCAGGCCCCAGCTCTCGTACTGCGCCGCGAGCACGAGGAACACCAGCAGGATGGCGAGCGCGAACACGACCATCGGGTTCGGGGCCCGCTTCTCCTGGTAGGACATGTCCGCCCAGTCGAAGCCCATGTCGGACGGGAGCGTCTCCTTGGCGACCTCCTCGAGGGCCGTCAGCGCCTGCGCCGAGCTGTAGCCGGCAGCGGGCACACCGGAGAGCTCGGCCGAGCGGTACAAGTTGAAGCGGTTGGTGAACTCGGGACCGCTCGTGGGCCGCGTCCTCACGAGCGTGTCGAGCGGCACCATCTGGCTGTTCGCGCCGCGGACGAAGAACAGCCCGAACTGCTTCGGGTCACGCCGGTACTCGGGCTCGGCCTGCACGTACACCTTGTAGACACGTCCAAACTTGTTGAAATCGTTCACGTAGGTGCTGCCGAGCAGCGCGCCGAGCGTGTTGTTCACGTCGGCGAGCGGTACACCGACCTTGAGCACCTTCGATCGATCGATGTCCGCGTAGACCTGCGGCACGCTGGCGCGGTACAAGGTCGAGATGCGTCCGATCTCGGGCCGCTCGCGCGCAGCCCGTATGAAGCGCGCCGTTTGGTCGGACAGGTACGCGGGGTCGCGTCCGACGCGGTCCTGGATCTGCATCGTGAAGCCGGCGCCGGTGCCGAGGCCCGGGATGGCCGGGGGACCGAACGCCACGACGGTGGCCTCCGGGATCTGCCGCGCGAACTCGCGGTTGAGCGCAGCGACCACACCGTTGGCGTGCTCCTCGGCCGTCGTGCGATGGCTCCACTCCTTCAGCGCCACGAAATAGAAGCCCATGTTCGACGAGTAGGCGCCGGTCAGGAGGCTGAACCCGGAGATCGCGTTGTAGCCTTCGATCGCGTGGTTCGCCGCCATGACGGCTTCGCCCTTCTTCATCACGGCGTCGGTCCGCTCGAGCGACGCACTGTCGGGCAG
>Ga0310810_10010602_pt1 | contig 10736 bp, 8 predicted proteins | sample NCmetagenome_FD_207641 | JGI IMG/M metagenome (GOLD analysis project Ga0310810, IMG submission 207641) | Soil microbial communities from experimental microcosm in Duke University, North Carolina, United States - NC | ecosystem: Engineered > Artificial ecosystem > Soil microcosm > Unclassified ... | reverse complement strand
TTTGCTTGATCCGCCCGAGCATCTCGGCGTAGAGCTGCTCTGCGAGCGGAGCGAGCGGCGCCAATTCGGCTTCGGCGTAAGCGTTTTCCGCCTCGAGGTAGGCACGCACCGCCGGGTCCTCGCGGTCGCGCAGCCAGAAATAGTCATCCGCCAACCGCTCGCCGTGAAACACCAACGGGTGCGGCCGTCGCGCCGCGCTCGGGATGGTGAGCGGCGGGGTCGTCATTCCGGCCGGTCGAGCCAGGATTCGGCTTCCACGCCGAGCGCGTCGGCGATCCGGTTGATGTAGCTGAAGTAGGCGATCACCTGCACGGCATCGTGAATGGCCTGGTCACCGAAGCCGGACTGCTGCAACGCGATGATTTCGGCGCCGGTCACGGCCTGGGAATCCCGAGCCAGGCGCTCGCCCAACGCGCAGAGCAATCGGTCGGAGGCACCGAGTTCGGCCCGGCGCCAGTCCTCGGCGAGGACCTGAACCCAGGAGTCGGGGTCGGGGTATCCCAGCGCGGCGACCTCGGCACGGAGGTCGTAGGCGTGGGCCCGAATTCAGTAGCGGCAGCCATTGGTCCGCGAGACCACTACCGCAAGCATTTCCCGCTGGAGCCGGCTGAGCGGCGAGGGGCCGTACATGATGGCGAGGTAGAGATCCAGCGTCGCCTTGAGCACCGCCGGGTTAGGGCTCATCAGCCGGACGATGTTCCAGATCCGCCCCGCGCGCTGCTGGGCTCTGGCGTACAGCTCGGCGAGCAGGCCCTCGGCCGCTTCCGGCGGGGTGAGGGCGATCCGGGTCATCGCACGGGGCTGTGCGGCAGCGCGTGCAGCCGGTGCACCGCCTCGCGCAGCAGGTCTTCGGTCTTACAGAAGGCGAAGCGGGTGAGATGGGCGCCGTCTTCCGGCCGGCTGAAGAAGCTGGTCCCGGGCACCGTCGCGACTCCACCCTCCACGGTCAACCAGCGCGCGAATTCCGGCGCCGGGAGGTCGCTCAGCGCGGAGAAATCGGCCAGGATGTAATACGCCCCGTCGGGCGCCACGGCGCGGAAGCGGGCCGCCTCGAGCGCCTCCATCAACAGGTCCCGCCGCACGCGGTACTCCTCGCCGAGCCCCTGGTAATAACCCGGGCCCAGCGTATCGATGGCCACGGCGAGCCCTTCCTGGAGCGGCGCGGGAGCGCCCACGGTGAGAAAGTCGTGCACCTTGCGGATCGCGTCGCTGGCCGCGGCGGGCGCCACGATCGTCCCGATCCGCCAGCCCGTGATGCTGAAGGTCTTCGAGGCGCCGGAAATGGTGACGGTGCGGCTCCGCATCCCGGGGAGAGTGGCGATGGGAATGTGCTCGCCGCGGTAGCGGATGTGCTCGTAGATCTCGTCCGTCACTGCCCAGGCATCGTGCCGCTGGCAGAGCTCGGCGATGCCCATGAGCTCGTCGCGGCTCAGCACCCGGCCGGAAGGATTCCCCGGAGTGTTGATCACGATGGCGCGGGTGCGATCGGAGCAGACCGCCCGCAGCCGGTCGAGATCGAGCGCGTCACCCGGGAGCAGCGGCACGAAGACGGGCTTGGCATCGCAGAGGATCGCATCGGGCCCGTAATTTTCATAGAAGGGCTCGAAGACGATCACCTCCTCGCCGGGATCCACGAGCGCGAGCAGGGTCGTGGCCATCGCCTCGGTGGCGCCACACGTCACGGTGAGCTCGGTCTCCGGGTTCACTTCCATGCCGTACCACTCGCGGTACTTCCGCGCGATGGCGTCACGCAGCCGCTTGGCGCCCCAGGTAATCGCGTACTGGTTGACGTCGGCGAAGATCGCCGCGGCCGCCGCTTCCTTGAGCACGTCGGGTGCGGGAAAGTTGGGGAAGCCCTGGGCGAGATTGATGGCGCCGTGCTCGGCGGCGAGCCGGGTCATACCGCGGATGACCGATTCGGTAAACGTGTGGGTTCGGCGGGCGGTTCGCATAGGCCCGGAAGGTAACCGGGCGCGCTGGCGGTCCGAGTGCCGCCGGCGCATCTTGGACCCATGCGTCCCTCTCTGCTCCCGCGCCTGCAGCGCCTCCTCTTCCTTCTCGCGCTAGCTTCCCCGCTCCACGCTCAAACTCGGGCTTCCATGGCCGGTCGCTCCACCGTCTACGCCCCCCACGGCGTGATCGCCACGAGCCAGCCCCTCGCCACGGCGGCCGGCCTCGCCGTGCTGCAGCGCGGCGGCAACGCGATCGACGCCGCGGTTACCGCCGCGGCGGTGCTGAACCTGGTCGAGCCCCACATGACCGGGATCGGCGGCGACATGTTCGCTCTGTTCTGGTCGGCAAAGCAGCACAAGCTGGTGGCGCTCAACGCCAGCGGGCGCTCGGGCTCGCTGATGACCCGCGAGGAGCTGGCCCGCCGCGGCCACACCACGGTGCCGCTCTACGGTGCGGAACCGATCACCGTGCCGGGGGCGTTGTCGGGCTGGGCCGCGCTGCTCGACAAATACGGCACCATCACACTCGCCGAAGCCCTCGCGCCCGCCATCCGCCTCGCCGAGGAAGGCTTCCCGGTTTCGCCGATCATCGCGGGACAGTGGGCCTCGCAGGCGGAACGGCTCGCCCACGACAGCGGCGCCAAGGCCACCTACCTGATCGACGGCAAACGCGCGCCCCACGCCGGCGAATGGTTCCGCAATCCCGACCTCGCGGCGTCGTTCCGCCTGATTGCGAAGGACGGGCCGAAAGTGCTCTATGGCGGCGAGCTCGGGCGCAGGATCGTGGAACGGGTGCGCGCGCTCGGCGGGTATCTCACGCTGGAAGACCTGGCTGCGCAGCAAGTCGAATGGGTGACGCCGATCTCGACGACCTTCCGCGGGCACACCATCTGGGAGCTGCCGCCCAACAACCAGGGCGTGGCCGTGCTCGAGATGCTCAAGATCCTCGAGCCCTACGATCTCAAGGCGATGGGACACAACTCCGTCGCCTATCTGCATCATTTGATCGAGGCGAAAAAGCTGGCCTACGCCGACCTGGCGCGCTGGGTGGGGGATCCCGCGGCGATGACCATCGACCCGCGCCGGCTCTTCGACGAGAAGTTCATCGCGGCGCGGCGTTCACAGCTCAACGAGAGTCATGCCGCCGAGCACGTGGATCCCGGCGCGGCGGCTACCGCGAGCGAGACGATCTACCTCGCCGCAGCCGACTCGGCGGGCAACATGGTCTCGTTCATCAACAGCAACTACGAGGATTTCGGCTCGGGCGTGGTGGTGCCCGGCACCGGCTTCGCGCTGCAGGACCGCGGCGCGGGATTCACGATGCAGCAGGGGCTTCCTAACACGGTGGGACCGCGCAAGCGTCCCTTCCACACCCTGATTCCCGGCTTCGTCACCCAGCCAGGGGCGGATGGCGCGCAGGAGCCCTGGCTTGCCTTTGGGGTGATGGGCGGCTCGATCCAGCCGCAGGGCCACCTGCAGGTGCTGCTCAACCTGCTCGAGTTCGGCATGGACCTGCAGGAGGCGATCGATGCGCCGCGGTTTCGCCATTACGAGGGACTGCGGGTGGCACTCGAAGGACCGATCCCCGACAGCGTGCGCCACGGACTGGAACAGCTGGGGCACCAGATCACTCTGCTCACGCCCTCGAACGCTGGAGGTGGACAGGCGGTGATGCGCTTGCTGAAGGGTTGGGCCGCCGCGTCCGACCCGCGCAAGGACGGCATGGCGGCTGGCTGGTAGGTCAGGGCACGACAGGATAGACCGCGAGGTCGTGCGCCGAGACGACCTCACCGGAGTAATCGCGGCGAATCTCCCGCAGCAGGTCGTCATCGCTCGCACCCCAGAAGAGCTGGTGATAGAGCACCAGGAGTTTGGGGTGCGCGCGCACCGCGAGCGCAGCGAGCTCGACGGTCGAGGTGTGCGCGTCGGCGTGATACCGCTGCCACGCCGGAGTTCGCGCGGGGAACTTTTCGGCGGAATACACCTCGTGCACCAGGATGTCGCAGCCCGAGCAGGCGTTCACGACGCTGTCCGAAGGGCGGGTGTCACCCGAGATCACGACGCTCTTGTCCGCGGTCTGGAAGCGATAGCCGAGCGCGACCGCCCAGCCATCGTGGGGAACCCGGAACGCCGTCACCGTCACGTTGGAATCCTGGTACACCACGCCGGAGTCAATGTCGCTGGCCTCCACCCGCCAGCCTTCGGCGGTATGGGGCTGCAGGCCGCCGGTGCGATTGGCGATGTCCGCGGAGTAGGCCTCGGTCAGATGCCGCGCCAGGTCCACCGTTCCGGGAGGACCGAAGAGCCGCAGGGGCCGCTCGCGGCCCAGGATCCATCCGGTGTGGATCACGTCGGGCAGTCCGATGGTGTGATCGCTGTGGAGGTGGGTGAGAAAGACGATGCCGAGCTTCGGAGAATCGAGCGCCGGTATGCCGTTCGCCGTGGCCTGCGCGGCGCGGCGCATGATGCCGGCGCCGGCGTCTACCAGATAGGCGGTGCCCTTCACTACGATCGCCACCGCGGGACCGGAGCGCTCCGGGTCGGGGTTGGGAGTGCCGGTCCCGAGGATGACGACCCGGGTGCCCGGCGCGGCCTGAGCAGGTGCCGGGTTAGGCTGCAGCCCGCCGAGCAGCAGGGCGAGCGGAAGCCCCACTCCCGCCCGGCGCACGGCCTTAGTGATGCGCGCGGGCCGCAGCGACCAGCTCCTTGACCTCGCGGAGCAACGTCGGCCCGTGGTAGGGAATGCCGTCCTTGATGGTCCACTCGACGCCGCCGGTGTGCACTGCCTGGCCGTTGCGAATGGTCTCGGTGCCGGTGGCGTAGAGCACCTTGAGGTCTTCGAGCGGATTGCCGTTCACCACGATCAGATCGGCGAGGTGGCCGGGGCGGACCCGCCCGAGCTTGTCTTCCATCCCGAGGATCCGCGCGTTGTTGAAGGTGGCGTGCTGGAGGACCCTGAGCGGAGGGAAGCCGGCTTCCTGCTGCAGCTCCAGCTCCCGGATCAGCGCGAAGCCGTACAGCTCGTAGATGAACCCCGCGTCCTCGCCCGCGCCGATCAGTCCGCCGCGGCGCTCGAAATCGCGCAGCGCCGCCATCCAGATCCGGTAGTTCTCCTTCCAGGAGACCTCGTCGGTCGAGCTCCAGCCGATGAAGTAGGAGCCGTGGTTCGCCGGGTTAGGCTTGAAGTATTCCTCCAGCGTGGGATGCAGGTAGTCCCGGAACCAGGGCTGCTGCTGCGCGCGCTGGAGATCGCGGCTCGCCTCGTAGATCACCAGGGTCGGATCCCAGGCCACGCGGGCGTCCACCATCGCCTGGAGCACCGTACCGAGCCGTTCGGGGTCGGCCTCGCGCCACAGCCGGCCGGCCCAGCGGAAGCGGTCGACTTCGTTGTTGTAGTTGTACTCGGAAGGGAAGTGCTGCACGCCGTCGGCGAGCGCGGCGTCGGGCACGCCGTACCAGTGCTCAATGCTGGTGGTGCCGAACTTGATGTCGTCCCAGGCGTTGGTCTCCTCCACGCCAGCGTGGTGCGCGATACGCAGTCCCACCTTGTGAGCCTCGTCCTCCATCGCCTGCATCAGGTCCCGGTCGATGCCGAGGATCTTGATGCCGTCCACCCCGAGCGTCTTGAGCTCGCGGACCCGCGCGCGGGCATCCTCGGGCGTCCGGATGCCGCGGGTCTCCACCGCATCGCCGCCGCCGCCGAAGAGCCCATAGACGAAGAGCCGCGGGGCCACGACCCGGCCCGAGGCGCTCAGGTCGCGCAGCTGGAGCGTGGCGCGCGTGTTACTCCCGACGTCGCGGACCGTGGTGATACCCGAAGCGAGCCAGAGCTTGAGCTCGTATTCCACCGGCTGCGGAATCCCGCCGCGCTCGTCCTGCACGTGGCCGTGCAGGTTGATCAGCCCCGGCAGCACGTACTTGCCGGTGGCGTCGATCTCGGCGTCGGCGGCGGGGCGACGGGCCCGGCCCGCCTTGAGCGCGACCGGATCGAGCGCCACCACGTCGGCGATGGTATTACCCTCGATCACGATGTCGTACGGCCCGGCCGCCGGGGTTCCGTTGCCCTCGACGATGGTGGCATTGCGGATCACATAGCGTGCCGGGCGCACGCCATGGGAAATCCCTTTGGTCCCCTGCGCGCTCGCCGCTGCGGCAAGCAGCAGGGCGGCAACGCCCAGCGGCGGGCCCCGCATCAGCGCAGGGCGGCCGTCAACACCCGGCCGTCCAGGGGTTCCGTCGGCGTGACCCCAAGGGCCTGGGCCAGCGTCGGCGCGATGTCGACGGTGCGGGTGAACTGGGCGTAGCGGCCCGCTTTGAAGGGCGCGCCGAAGAAGATGATCGGAACATGCGCGTCATCGTCGTGCGGCGTCCCGTGCAGCACGACGGGGAAGGGATCCGGATAACTGCCCCGCGTCAGCGTCACCACCGCCTGCACGGGGATGTCGGGCGGAAACATCTGGACCCAGCGGCGGGCAATGACATCCTTGCCCAGATCGCGCGAGGCAAGCGCGGCGAAACGCTCCGCCATCAGCACCCCGGGAGTCCGCCTCGCTACGGCGACGAAGCTGTCGGCGGCCGCGTTGACCAGGACCGGGGTCACCCCGGACTTGGTGGGATCGATGAAGAGGGCGCCGCTCTCGAGCTCCACCGCGAGCGTGTCGGCCCCTGCGGCGCTCAAGACCGCACGCGCCGCGGCTACTGCCGGGCGTGAGCTTACCCTGAGCGGCGGCGGGGAGTAGCGCTGCTGGGAGAGCTCCGGAAGCGGCGTAGCGCCATGGTCCGCAGTCAGCGCCACGATCACCGTACCCGGATCGCGCAGCTTGTACAGCGAATCGAAAAAGCGGCCCAGGGTGCGGTCCAGGCGCAGGATCTGGTCGTGGATCTCACGCGAGTCGGGCCCGAAGGCGTGGCCGATGTAATCGGTCGGCGAGAACGACACCGCTAGGATGTCGGTCTGCGGCCCTTTTCCCAGTCCCAGCCGCTGCACGCCGTCCAGCGCGAACGCCGCGAGCACTTCGTCCATGAAGGGCGAGGCGGGGAGCACCGCCGCTGCCGCCGCCGAGTCGGAGGGCAGCGTCTTGGGGAAGACGAAATTGCGGCCCTGATTCTCGATCGGAACGCTGTCGGGCTCGGGGTAGCTCGCCGGGGGCAAGAGCAGGTCCCAGGTCTTCCCCGCATAATGCTCGGGCAGGTGGCGCGCGTCGAACGCCTTTACCCAATCGGGAAGCGAGTCGCCGTAATACTTGCTGGTGGTGAAGGTATTGCCCGCGTACCAGTACACCTGCTGCTTGGAGCGTCCGATCGGCAGGATGGCACCACGGTCCTTGACCGAGATCGAGAGTGCCCGGGTGCGGGCGTCCGCGCTGGTCAGCCAGTCGGTGAGGGTGGTACCGCGGAAGCGAAAGGGCGAGGCGCTGAGCCCGTTCACCCCGATGAGCGGGGCGTTGGGGTCGTTGTTCACTCCTGCGATGTTGCGGGTGATCCCCGTGCTGCGCGGAAAGCGGCCCGACATCGTGCTGGCGTGGCCCGGCGCGGTCTCGGTGATCGCATGATCCTGAAATGCGTTGGTGAAGAAGGCTCCGCCCTCGACCAGCCGCTTGAGCCCGCCACTGAACTGGCTCGACCACTTCTCCAGGTAGTCCTCGCGCAGCTGGTCGACGGTGATGAATACCAGCAGCGTCGGCTTCACCCGGCTCTGAGCCGCAGCCCGGGGAACGCTGGGGACCAGCAAGCAAAGGGCGCAGAGCAGCGAGCCGGCGAGCACGGGTCGGGAAATGGACATAAGAGCGTTCGTGGGATCCAATGGACGAAGGAATCAGTGAGCAGGGGATAATACTGGACAGACCACCCGCACCGGGAGAGCCCGACCCCCTCGCGCGCCCCGGGATCGCTCGCTATCATCGTTGCGTCCCGCGGAGACTCCCCGATGCGCACGCTGACTCGCAGTTTCGCCCTGGCGCTGGCCCTGCCGGCCGCGCTGCTCGCCCAGAAGCCCCAGAAAGCCGATTCCCTGAGCCTCAAGCCCGACTCCACGCCCCACAAGGCCGCGAAGCTGTTTCGGTCCAGGGAGCCGCTGGCGATGAGCTTGCAGGCTGATTTCAAGACCGTCTTCAAGGACCGCGACTCGACCAGCACCAAACGCTACCCGGCGGTGCTCAAGTACGTCAACGACAAGGGAGACACCGTCTCGCTCGACGTCCAATTGGCGACCCGGGGCCACTTCCGGCTGCGCACCTGTGAGTTCGTTCCGCTCAAGGTCTACTTCGACAAGGAGAAGACCAAAGGGACCGAATTCGGCGGGGAAGGCTCGCTCAAGCTCACGCCCCACTGCATGCGCGCCGACCGGCACACCCAGAACATCTACGTCGAGTACGCGATCTACGGGATGTACAACCTGCTGACGCCGATCAGCCTCAGGGCGCGCCTGGCGACGATTACCTGGATCGATCCGAACAACCCGAAGTTCGGCATAACCCGCCCTGGCTTCTGGACCCAGGACGAGGACGACATGGCCAAGACGCTGCGCGGCAAGATCCTGATGCAGCAGGGCGGCCATAGCGAAGAGATGGAGCCGAAGCAGATGACGCTCACCGAGATGTTCCAGTACATGATCGGGAACACCGATTTTTCGCTGAGCTACCTGCACAACTATCGGATCATCCAGACCGACACGTCGACTTCGTGGTACCCGATGGCGTACGACTTCGACTGGTCCGGGCTGGTCGATGCCCCCTATGCCAATCCGGACTACCGGCTCGGCATCAAGCGCACCACCGATAGGCTCTACCGCGGAGGCTGCCACGATCCCACCATCCTCACCGAGGAGGTCGGGCTCTTCAAGGCGAAGAAGGATTCGATCTACGGGGTGCTGCGCGACATCAAGGGATTGACGCCGGCACGGCTCAAGGAAGCGGAGCAGTTTCTCGACGATTTCTACAAGGATCTGAACGATCCGGGGACGGTCAAGCGGGTCTTCAACCAGCCCTGCCAGCACTGAGCTAGCGGCGCAGCAGCGCTTCGAGACCCTCCTTCTTCACCAGGGGTAAGAAGCGCGGATCATTGACCAGCCCCGCGTAGGCGGGGTTGGTCACGTAGAGCCGGAAGCGCCGCGGCCGGTGCTGGTATTCCTTCAGCACCCAATCCATCGCATCGGTCCACTGACCCAGCTGCGCGTAGATCGCGGCTATTCTCTCCTCGCGCAGCTGCGGGACCGTATCGTCCGGCAGCTTGTATGGACGATTCAGGGGCGCAAGCAGCGGCTGCAGCTGATGCATCAGGTCCTCCCGCCGCACGGTTTCGTAGGCTGGTTCCCCGCCGCTCTGAAATGCCTTTTCGTACTTTGAGGTCCAGACACTGTCGCCACCCTCGCGCCGCACCGCGATCGCCTCCGGGTAGCGCTTGAGTTTTTCAAGGCTGAAGACCAACCGCCGCCGCGGTCCTGGAACCGTGGGATCGAAATCGACGGCTCGTCGCAGCGCCACGACGGCGGAGTCGTAGCGGCCGGCCCGCATGTAGAGATCGCCGAGCGTATTGAGATCCGGAATGGACGGCTCCAGCTCGACCGCACGGCGTAACAGGCTGATCGCGGAATCAAGCCGGCCCTGCACCTCGCCGGTAACGATCCCGATGAACTGCAGCACCTGGGCGTCGTGGCCGGCCAGGTGCAGCGCGCGATCCGCGATCGCCTGGGCCGTCTTCCAGTCGTCATCGAGATAGATCGCCTTGCTGATGCGATTGATATAGGGATCCGGCAGCGTACTGTCGGTCGCCAGGGTGCGCTGCGCCGAAATTTCCGAGGAGTCCATGTATTCGGCGAACGGCGCCCAGCCCCGGAAGGCCGCCACGAAGTAGTAGGTTCCGAGCAAGCCGTGAGCCTGGGCAAACCCGGGGTCTACGGCGATCGCTTTGCGCCCATAGTACGCCGCCGAATCCATCAGGAGATGCGCCTCCGCCCCGCCAAGCGGAACCCCGCGAAGCGAGAACTGGCGGCCGCGCAAATAGAAAGCGTAGGCTTCTCCACTCGCCGTCGGCGTGCGCGCCATCGAGGCCCGCTCGCTCCCAGTCAGTTGCAACCGCAGTGAGCTCGCGACCTGCTCCGCAATGGCTCCTTGCAGCGAAGCGACCTCTGCTTTGGGGCGCCCGGTGCGCAAATTCCAGAGCAGGTCGCCGGAGGGAACCTTGAGCAGCTCCGCTTTGACGATGATCGAGTCGCGCGACGAGGTGAGATCCCAGGTCAGCACCCCGGCCACCTTGAGCTGCTGACCCAGCGCGATGTAGCTCAGCGTCGGCTGCTGCCGCTGCAGTTGCACCACCACGCTAGGGGCAGTGATGCGCAGCTGGGGCAGCCGGCGCAGCAAGTTGGCCACCTCTTCCTGAATGCCCTCGCTGAGATACGCCGCGCTGGTGTCCTGACTGCCAGCGCTCGACCCGGCGATAGCAATCGAGGTAATCGCGTCGGCGTGCCCCAGTGGAACCAGCTTGATGAGGGCGACCGCCGCCGCCGCGAGCACCAGCGTTGCGACCAACGCCCGCACCCCCCAGCGCTTCGGCTGGATCGTGACGGGCCCGGTGCCGGTTCCCAGCTCGATCGCCGCCGCGAACTCCGCGGGGGTCTTGAAGCGTTCATCGGGCTCGCGAGCCAGGGTCTTGAGCAGTGCCTTCTCGACCGGCACCGGAACGCCCGGCTCCAGCGTGCGTACCCGCGGAGGCGGCTCGGTCAGCCGCCGCGCCAGCACCGCGGGACCGCTGCCGCCGCTCCACGGTGGCTGCCCGGTCAGCATTTCG
>Ga0310810_10010599_pt1 | contig 10737 bp, 10 predicted proteins | sample NCmetagenome_FD_207641 | JGI IMG/M metagenome (GOLD analysis project Ga0310810, IMG submission 207641) | Soil microbial communities from experimental microcosm in Duke University, North Carolina, United States - NC | ecosystem: Engineered > Artificial ecosystem > Soil microcosm > Unclassified ... | reverse complement strand
AGCGCCTGTCGCTGATATCCTAACGTCAACATAAACACGCCGATGACGATCATGGGCAACGACAGCAACTGGCCCATGGACAACGACCCGAAGATAAAGCCGATGTGTGCATCCGGCTCCCGAAACAGTTCGACCACAATCCGACAAATGCCGTACCCGATCAAAAAGCTCCAAAAGATGGTCCCCGGCGGCGTCGGCCGCCTGCCGATGAGCCAGAGCACCGTAAAGAGCAACAGGCCTTCCAGCCCGGCCTCATAAAGTTGCGACGGATGCCGGCAGGCCGGGCCGCCGCCCGGAAAGACCATGCACCATTCGACATCGGTCGGGCGGCCATACAGCTCGCCGTTGATAAAGTTGCCAAGGCGGCCAAACCCCAATCCGATTGGAGTCACGGAGGCGGCAAGGTCGGCGATCGTATAGACGGGAATCCCCTGACGCCTGCTGAACCAGATGAGCGACACGATGGTTCCCAGCAATCCGCCGTGGAAGGACATGCCGCCCTCCCAGACTGCAAAGAACTTCACGGGATGCTGCACATAATAAGAGAAATTGTAGAACAGCGTGTAGCCGAGGCGGCCGCCGATGAAGACGCCCAACGCGGCCCAGACGACCATGTCGTAAATCTGGTCCTTCGAGATGGCCAACCCTTTCTCACGAACCTTGCGGGTGATGAGCAGATAAGCGGCCGTCAACCCGATCAGGTACATCAACCCGTACCATCGGAACTGCAGGGGGCCCAATTCGAAAAAAACGGGATTGAAATGCGGGTAGGGGATGGCCTCACGCCAACTCATTCTTGCCTCATGTGGCGATGTGGCTGGATGATAAGTGACGCCACCACTCAATGCAAGCGTCCGCGGGTCTCACCCGGCGTTCAAAGTGGGGATCACGGCCGCGTTTCAACTCGCTCTTGTTGGTTTTCTCGCACGACTGTGTCGGGGCCTGTGAGAAAAAAGGGACCGAATATTAATCGGTCTTAATCGGAAGCGACTCCGCGAGGTGCCTTTTGGCGTCAATGCGCCCTTACCGTACGTGGCACGGTTGATGCTGAGGCGATGATCAGGCAGTAAGGGAACTTCGGATCACTCATCCACCTTAGCTGTTCGAACGGAGGTTGTCATGTCGAATGAAGCGAAGCAGGCTGCTCGTTGGGCGGCCTTAGTGGCGGGAAGTGCTGTGGTGGGCGCCGGCATCGGGCTGCTCTTTGCGCCGCAGACCGGAACGGAGACGCGGCGTGAAATCGCCCGTTACGCGAAGAAGGCGCAACTTCAAGCCACTCGTTGGAGCCGCGCCGTACAGTCGGGCGTCAAGGAAGTCATGGATCGGACGAAGCGCCCAATGGTTGAAGCGGTCTAATTTCCGGTTTTTTCGCGTCACGCGACATCTCGTTCGCCGTCTCGCGAGACGCCATCTCTTCGGCTTGCGCATTCAGTCTGTCGCCGCAAGGGCTGCAGACTGTTTGCGCGCGTCCTGCCTTGACCGCCCTAGACCTCGATGCTAGAGTCCCGTTCACTCATTTCACGACCATATTGACACTCGACACCTGCCGTCACCGATAAGGGGACGGGGCCTATACCGTCATGCAGGAGTGGCGAAACTGGCATACGCACAGGACTTAAAATCCTGTTCCCCGAAAGGGGAGTACGGGTTCGATCCCCGTCTCCTGCACCACCTTCGAAATAATCAACGTTTGGCGCGTGGCCGGCGTGGGCCCCCGCGAGGCAGCCCTCTTTTGGCGCGGATACGGCTCAGGCGCGGATGACGAGGTGGTCGAGAAACACCGGTTTGTCGGCGGGAAATGCATGACGCGATTCGACGTACCGCTGCAACCGTGCGCGTTCACGCTGGTTCACCTGAATGACTTCAACCGTGATCCAGTGGTTTTGTACCTGCCGGACCTCCGCCAGCCCGATATTGATACTGGCGCTGCCGTCATCCAGCCATAGGCGGACTTTGATGAAGTCGCCGGGTCTCAGCTGATCGGGAGCGGCCACTTGCGAGCTGGATTCGTTGATGCGCAGCACGCAGCCGTCGGCTTCGATCTGGCGGTGCACCCTGGCCAGCATGCAGTCGATCGTCAGATTGGGAATGGCCCAGCAGCCTTGCGCCTTTCGTATCGCCATCGTGAGGCATAGGGTAGTACAGCAAGGCTGGGCTGGCTATCCCTCAAGAGAGGGGACAGACATCATTCTCGGGATAACCGGAGGCTTCATGACACATATGGAGAACAGAGGAATGATGGTATTCGGCGCGCTTTTCGCGGGTCTCGCGGTGGCGGCCGGCGCTTTCGGCGCCCATCTGCTCACGTCCGTACTGGACGCGCCGATGCTGGCCGTTTTCGAAACGGCCGCGCGCTATCAGATGTACCATGCCCTGGCGCTGTGCGCCGTCGCAGCGATCGGTGAGCGTCATCCGACACTCCGCGTCAGCGCGGTCGCCTGGCTGTTTATCGTCGGCATCGTGCTTTTTTCGGGGAGTCTCTACCTGCTCTCGTTAAGCGGAATCCGATGGGTGGGCGCCCTGACACCGCTGGGCGGCGCGGCTTTCATGATCGGTTGGGCGGTCTTCGCTTGGTCGATCGCGCGCCATCGCCCCTAAGGCGTACAGGTCGCGGTCCGTTTGCCGGTGATCGAGCCCCAGCCGCCCTGTGAATTGACGAACGTCCCTTCGAGCCGATGTCCTTCCTTGGAAAACAACAGACTGTCCTCCTGCACCTTACCGTCCCGTTCCCAACGGAGGTAGACCAAGTCGCCCAGCACGACCGTCTCGGTCAGACCGGGAACCTGCGCCCCGTCCTTTCCTGGAGGAGGGAATAAAAGCGATAGTTTTTGCTCTTCGTGATGCCGCTGGTGATTGTGAATCACCCATTGCCAGGTGCCGCACAGGCGGGATTGGCCTCGTACCGTGCGCACTCGGTCCTTCCATGTTTTCAGACGCCACCATTCTTCCATCGTGACGCGGGCGGCCTCCTGCGCCAGGCGGCCGGCCGCAACGCCGGCGGCCCCGGTCGTCTCGCCGGTATTCCAGCGGTTGATGGCATCCTCCAAGGAGGGAAACGCTCCCGTCGCCCTCAGCCAGGAAACCTGTGCCGGTGAAATGGGGACCTCGCTGCGCGACGTTTTGCCGTCGAGAGACTGCATGATCAAATCGGCAAGACGCCAGGCGGTCAAGGCGGACACCAAGCGTTGTGCGGAAGCCGTAATTTGCGGCAGCATCAGATCCTTGGCCAGCTTCGGGGACAATCCCTGCACCGCCAGTGTGCCGGCCACATCATGGAGCGCGGCAGCCCGGCCGACCGCACGCACGAACACCTCCTTCGCCACCTGGTCGGATTCCACTCGAGCGAGCTGTTCTTGATGGGCATCGATGATCTTCGTCCATTCGGGGAAGGGCTCCGGGACCAGTTCGTCGCCAGCCGCCCACGACAGGTCTGTCCGATGAAAGGAAATGCCCAGCGTCAATGCACCGGCTAAGGCTAGAGAGGTAAATCTCAGGCAGATGAGCATGAATGGACGAAGATGAAGCTCGACGACGAGCGGGCGCCTCACGCGCTCTGCAAGTGCTGCTTCAAAAACAGCGCGGTGGCCGTCCAGGCCTCGGCCGCCATCTCTTCTCGATAGGCGTCCGCTCGGGACTCGTTGCTGAAGGCATGCGGAGCCCCGGCATACGTTCGGATCTCGACCGTTTTCTTGTACTCCTGCGCCGATTGACGCAGCCGATCGACTGCCTGGACCGACACCCACGGATCCTGTTCCGCATGATGGTACAGCACCGGACAGAACACGTCTTTGAGGACCGTATCGGGCTGAATCAGCCGTCCATAGTAGGAGACGGCTGCTCGGAGACGCTTGCGGTGAGAGGCGAACCTCATGGCCAGCGTGCCACCCATGCCGAATCCGACTACGCCGTGAATATTCCGCTTGATGAATTCACGCGTATTCAGGAACTCGCAGCAGGAATTAATGTCTTGGACTGCGAGTGCTTCGTTGAGTTTTCCCATCAAGGCCTCGGCCACCTCGGCATTCCCCGTCACCATGCCGCCGATTCGGGCGTACAGGTTCGGAATGATCACTCCATAGCCTTCGCACGCGAGCCGCGCCCCGAGGTCTTTGATCTGCGAGTTCAGTCCCCACCATTCGTGGAGCAGAACGATGCCAGGATAGGTGCCTTTCTCCTGGGGCCAAAATTCGATGCATTCGACTTGTACGGTCTGAATTGGGCGGGTTCTGATATAGGGATCTACCGACGCATCGGTGATGGTCGGCAGCGCCACGCCGCTCGGAAAGCGGCTCGTCCCTGTGCCGATCTGCTGCAAGGTGAACGGGGCGGTCGTCGATACCATCGTGCTGCGGGTTCCCTGTCGATGGAGTTTGGTGGATGTTTCTTCGGGCGACGTACAAGTCGCGGCCTACATGAGGCGCGAACGCGGTTACTATAGGGACCGCGTTCACGGCTTGTCAACGGAGGCGGCACGGCGGTACTCTCCGTCACAGGCGTCCATGCACACTCGACCGATGAATCAGAGGTCGTCCACAGCTCTTGGGATCGGCCTCGTCGGCGTCGGCCGACACGGGAGCCGGTACGTTCAGCATCTGCTCCACGATCTGCCCGAAGCGGCACTCACCGCCATCTGCCGCAAAAGCGGCTCGGGCTCCTACTCAGGAACGGACGTTCCGGTCTACCACGACTACCATGCGATGATCGCGGATCCCCGCGTCGAGGCCGTCGTCATCGTCACGCCTCCCTCGCTCTGCCATTCCATCTGCCTGACTGCAGTCGCGGCCGGCAAGGCGGTTCTCGTCGAAAAACCGCTGGCCGTCAACGGACAGGAAGCGCGTGCGATGGTCGCAGCCGCCGCGCAGCGCGGCGTCACTTTGATGACGGCTCAGACCATGCGATTCGACCCGACCATTCTGCTCTTGCGCGAGCAACTCCGTGCGATTGGACCGCTTACCTCCGCGACGCTGATTAGTCATATCGACACGAAAGCCAACACGCTTGTCGGTTCGGGGGGACCGGTGCCGCTCGGCGCCCTCCTCGAGCTCGGGGTTCACTTGCTGGATCTCATCCGCTTTTTGACGGGCGAAGAGATTCTGGACGTCGAATGCACGATGTCCCCGGCTCCGGGCGCCGGACCGGAAACCAGGGTGCAGGCACAGGTGCGGACTTCGACCGGCATCCTGTTCCATCTCCACATTGCCCGGGTAGAATCGCAACGGCAGGGAAGGGCGGAACTGACCGGAGGGAAGGGCAAGATCACGGCGGATTGGGTCACACGAACGCTGACGAGAACCACAACCGATGGCGTCTCCTACACGCGCACGCTCGAGTCTCACCCGACAATCTTGTCGACGCTGCAAGCGTTCATCCGGGCGGTCCGGACACGGACGCCGCCGCCAATTACCGGCATTGACGGTTGCCGCGCGGTTGAGGCCGCCGATGCGTGTTATCGTTCGGCGGCTCAACACGGCGCGGTCGTGCGATGCGCGTACGGCGCCGAACACTGTGACCCGTCTGACTAAGTATCCGCCACGATGTGCGTATCGGTCTCCTCGACGCCCTCGATCTGATGAATCTTGGTGATGACCACGTCGGAAAGCGACCGTTCATCGTGGGTGGTGATGAACAGGAAGATATCAGGCTGGCCGAAGCATGAATGGGCCTGTTCGACTCCCGGTAGCTTTTTCAAGGCCTGGAGCACGTCCTTGGTCCGGCCCGTCTTGACTTTGATGAGTATGTAGGCTTTCGTCGCCATCGCGTTTCTCCTTTCGGTCGAACTGTTTTCCGCCGGGCATGCGGCGCCTGTGCTCGGCAAAAATTCGATGAATGTTCCGGCCCTGCTGGTCAAACGCGGCTCGGGCGTCACTGTAGAGTCCGCACAGCAGCTCAAAATCGTCCGGACGCATGTTGACCCGGGCGAATGATCCTGCAAGCGGCCTGCGCTCGTCGTCCGGGAGCGTTCGATACCGGTCGCACAACGCTTCGATGATCTCCGATGTCCACCCGCGGGTGCGGAACTCCTGGCCCACGTCGCCTGCGCGAGCGGCAAATTTCGCCTCGAGCGCCCGATCCATGAAGGCCCTCACCGGCACATCCGTGGTTTTCATGAACAGGCTTTGAAATTGAATGACGGTTTGAACGATGCGGTTGGCGGCCGGCGTGCCTTCGGGAGGGAGAATAGCCGCATCTTGGAGCGTTGCCAACAATGCCATGGAAGCTCCGACCGGTCCCGACGGCGTGCGTCCCTGCGAGTGCACCGCTGACGGCATCACGAGGCTCGACAGCACCGCAACAACAAACCACAAGTGGCTGCCCCGATGCATGGGCGCGATTATACCGAAGGGCGGAGGAGGGCACCAGCGTCGCAAAGACCGCATGACCGTGATGTGGAATGGAAGCATTTTCGCAATGCTGGACAGTGTTTTTGTTGAATCCAGACGAGCAGCCTTCCTATAATTCTTCGCTTCTCCCGCTCGCTCACACACTGAGAACTGCTCATGTTGGCCAAAGTGCGCAGCGTCGCCCTCGTCGGACTCGACGCCCACCTCGTCGATGTCGAAGTGGATATTGCCGGAGGGCTTCCGCAATTTTCCGTCGTCGGCTTGCCGGACGCGACCGTGCGCGAAAGCCGAGACCGAGTGCGGTCGGCGCTCAAGAACACCGGCTTTCATTTTCCGGCGAAGAAAATCACCGTGAACCTCGCACCTGCCGACATCAAGAAGGAAGGAGCGGGGTTGGATCTTGCCATCGCGATCGGCATCCTCGTGGCCGAGGAAGTGATCGCCCCCGACCGTCTTACGCATCGCGTCCTCGTGGGCGAGCTCTCGCTCGATGGCCAGATCAAACCGGTCTCGGGAGCGCTCTCCATTGGCCTGGCTTGCCGCAACGCGTACGATCTGCTGCTGCCGGCGCCCAACGGCGCCGAGGCCGCCATGATCGATGGCGTCCCAGTCTACGGTCTTCACAACCTGCCGGAAGCCGTCGGCTTCCTCCGGGGCGAACTGCAGATCGAGCCTCAACAGACGGACCGCGAAAGCGTCTTCGCCGAGCGACCGGTCCATGACGAGGACTACGGCGATGTGAGGGGACAGGACCAGGCCAAACGTGCGTTGGAGATCGCGGCGGCAGGCGGACACAATGTGCTCATGGTCGGACCGCCCGGCTCTGGCAAGACAATGCTGGCCAAGCGGCTTCCCACGATCCTTCCGCTGATGACGCCCGAGGAAGCCATTGAAACCACGCGGGTATACAGTGCTGCGGCGCGATTGCCGGCTGACCGTCCGATGCTCACCGTTCGGCCATTCCGCTCGCCGCACCACAGCATTTCAGACGCAGGGCTCATCGGAGGAGGCGCCGTCCCGCGTCCAGGGGAAGTGTCGTTGGCCCACAACGGCGTCCTGTTCCTGGACGAGTCGCCGGAATTTCGCCGCCCGGTCCTTGACGGCCTTCGGCAGCCGCTCGAAGATGGCACGGTGACCCTCACCCGGGTCAGTGGATCCCTCCGCTATCCTGCACGCTTCATGTTGATCGCCGCCATGAACCCTTGTCCTTGCGGTTACTACGGAGACCGCTTACGGGAATGCGCCTGTACGCCGCAACAAATCAGAAAGTATCGTGCGAGACTGTCGGGCCCTCTCCAGGACCGTATCGACATCCATCTTGAGGTCCCGCCGGTTCCCGTACGGGACTTCCGCGAGGAGGAAGTCGCCGCTGAAGGCTCCGCCGGGATCCGCTCACGAGTCATGGAAGCCAGAAGACGACAGGCCGGACGCTATCGGCAAGACGGCATTTTGACGAACGCCCAGTTGAAGCCGCGGCTGTTGAAGCGGTATTGTGGGCTCGACGCACGGGGGCAAGAACTCCTCGAACAGTCCATGGTCAGGCTGGGTTTGTCCGCCCGAGCACATGGCCGCATCCTTCGGGTCGCAAGAACGATCGCGGATTTGGCGGCCTCCGAGCGAATCGAGGCTCTGCATGTGGCCGAAGCGATTCAATACCGCAGCCTGGATCGCCGTGCCGACTTTTAAGGGAACGTCGTGGCCGGGACTGTGAAAGTGTTCCTGTGGTGGTTCCTCGTCGGGGCGACGATGGCGCTCGCGGTCATCATGCTGCAGGGCGGCATGAGGGAAGTCATGCAAGCGCAAGGTTCCGTGTGGGAATTGAAACTGATGGAACTGGTCACGACGATTGTCGGCGGCGGATTGCTCGGCGGCTGCGTCGCCCTCATTTTGGACCGCATCAAGAAATCATAATCGGCGGTAGACGCATGCGAAGGCTTGACGGTATGAGCGAACGAGGCTCGGCAAAACAAAGTGTGGCGGCAAAACAAAGTGTGGCGGCAAAACAAGGAGCGACGGCAAAAGAAGGAGCGACGGATGGACCTGCAAGTGGGCTCAAACCTGTACCAGAACACTGATGGTACGATCGAAATCGAAGGCGTTCCGCAAATTCAGGTGGCACTGAAGCCGAACGCGCTGCTCGTCAGCTTCGCCGTGTTCGATGCCAACGGAAAAATGACCGCAAAACTCGTGGACAGTACGCTCATGTTCAACGAGCGGCGCGCCTATGAGGTCGAGAAGGCGCCCTCGCGCGTCACGCTCACGCACGTCGAGTCAAGGAACGTTGTGCTGCAGATGGAAGTCAAGAAGCCGGATTTGGTGGCGTTCACGAAGGGCGGTTTCCATACGGTCAAGGGTCATCTGCTCGAAGTCTCGCCGACCGAATGGAAGGTGGACAAACAGCGCTCGAGCGGTACGACTGAGAACCTCCAGGGCGGATCAGTGAAAATCGGTTGATGCCCGGACTCAGCACGGCGGGCTGGATGAGAATATCGTCAGGGCGTCGTCACCGTCGGCACAATGACGAGGCCCTCTTTTTTCATATCGACCATCGCCGTGTCGCCGTCCTTTAATTCTCCTTTCACCAGCTGCCTGGCAATCGGTGTTTCAATCTCCTGCTGAATGAGCCGCTTCAACGGCCGCGCTCCGTACACGGGATCGTAGCCGCGTTCCGCCAGGTGTCGAAGCGCCGCCGGCGAGAGCGTGAGGGTAATGCGCCGTTCGGCGAGTCGCACCCGCAGCCGGTCCAACTGAATGTCGACGATCTTGGCCAGGTGATCGGTGTCGAGCGGATGGAAGACGACCGTCTCATCGACCCGATTCAGAAATTCCGGCCGGAAATGCCGCCGCAGTTCGGCAATCACGACGGAACGCACCGCCTCATAGCTCGAACCTTTTTGCTGCGCCTCGAGGATCTGCGGACTCCCGATGTTTGACGTCATGATCAGCACGGTGTTCTTAAAGTCGACGGTCCGCCCCTGGGAATCCGTCAGACGGCCGTCGTCCAGGACTTGGAGGAGGACGTTGAACACGTCGTGGTGGGCCTTCTCGATCTCATCGAACAAGATCACCGAGAATGGACGCCGGCGGACCGCCTCCGTCAACTGCCCGCCTTCTTCATAGCCGACGTACCCGGGCGGAGCGCCGATAAGCCGAGCGACCGTGTGCTTTTCCATATATTCGGACATGTCGATCCGAATCATGTTGGCTTCATCGTCGAAGAGCGTGGCAGCAAGCGCGCGCGCCAGCTCCGTCTTTCCGACGCCAGTCGGGCCCAAGAAAAGAAATGAGCCGATCGGCTTGTTCGGATCTTTGATGCCCGATCGCGCCCGCAGCACCGCATCCGCCACGGCGCGGACCGCCTCCTCCTGCCCGACGACGCGTTGATGGAGTAGGTCTTCCAATTTCAGCAGCTTTTCGGTTTCGCCTTCCATGAGCCTCGAGACTGGAATGCCGGTCCAACGACTGACGATGGCGGCGATGTCGTCTTCGTCCACCTCCTCCTTGAGCAGGCGCGTTTCGCCCTGCTTTTTCCCGAGCTGCTGCTGTTCAATCGTCAATTCGCGTTCCAGACGAGGCAGTTCACCGTAGCGCAGCTCCGCGACACGGTTGAGGTCGTAGGCTCGCTCGGCTTTCTCGATGGCCAGCTTCACGTCTTCGATCGCCTCACGGGTCTTCCTGAGCCGCGCCACCGACGCCTTTTCTGATTCCCATCGAGTCTTGAGCGCCTGGAGATCGCGCTGCTTTTCGGCCAGTTCCTTCTCGAGCCGTTCGAGGCGGGCCTGACTGACTTCGTCTTTCTCCTTTTTCAAGGCTTCACGCTCGATCTCGAGCTGCAGGACCTTGCGCGAAACTTCGTCCAGGTCGGCCGGGAGACTGTCGATTTCTGTCCGCAACCGCGCCGCAGCCTCGTCCATGAGATCGATCGCTTTGTCAGGGAGAAAACGGTCGGCGATATACCGGTGCGACAGCTTGGCGGCGGCCACCAGCGCGGCGTCCTTGATCCGTACGCCATGATGGACCTCATAGCGCTCTTTCAGGCCGCGCAGGATGGAAATCGTGTTTTCGACCGACGGCTGATCCACGAACACCGTTTGGAAGCGCCGCTCCAACGCCGCGTCTTTCTCAATGTGCTTGCGGTATTCATCGAGCGTCGTGGCGCCGATCAAATGCAGTTCTCCGCGGGCGAGCATCGGCTTCAACAGATTTGCGGCGTCCATGGCCCCTTCCGCTGCGCCGGCGCCGACGACGGTGTGCAGTTCGTCGATAAACAACAGCACTTGTCCTTGCGAGGCCTGAATCTCCTTGAGTACCGCCTTCAAGCGCTCTTCGAATTCACCGCGGAATTTCGCGCCGGCCACGAGCGCGCCCATGTCGAGCGCGACGATGCGTTTCTGTT
>Ga0310810_10010598_pt1 | contig 10738 bp, 8 predicted proteins | sample NCmetagenome_FD_207641 | JGI IMG/M metagenome (GOLD analysis project Ga0310810, IMG submission 207641) | Soil microbial communities from experimental microcosm in Duke University, North Carolina, United States - NC | ecosystem: Engineered > Artificial ecosystem > Soil microcosm > Unclassified ... | reverse complement strand
GAGGATCGCCGTCGCCGCCACACGAGCGCGTGAAACCGGCCTTCCGGTTCAGATCGCATCGGTTCCCGGCGGCGCGAGCTAGCGCGTCCGGTTCGTGCGTAACACGCCGGATCGGATCGTGATTCGATACGCATTCGTTACGCTGTTGAAGTACCCTCTTCCCGCACACCGAGGAGGAACACGTGAAACGCTTCGCCCTGATCCTGACGCTCGTTGCCCTGACCGGTGCCGCCTGGAGCGCTCTCGAGCCCTACCGGACCAAACATCCGGCATCCGGTACCGAGATAACGATTCCCGGCCGGAACGGCGCGGACGCCCTCCTGGTCAGCGGCTGGAAAACGACGCCCGCCGGCCGGCAACTCCCGTCGGGTGACATGATCCTCAGCGGCCAGGTGAGCCCCGACGGCAAGCTCTTCGCCTTCACCAATACGGGCTACACGCATCACGCGCTCCACCTCATCGATCTCGCAACCGAGAAGGAAATTGCGACGTTCCAGATGGAGCAGGCATGGAGCGGGCTCGCGTTTTCACCGAAGGGCGACCGGATCTACGTGTCGAACGGCGCCGGGTATAAATACAGTGACATCCAGGTCTTCGATCGTTGGGACGAGGGCCCGCGGCCCGAGCGAACGGCCGGAGGGGAGCGCCGCGAAGCGGCGCCCGCGAGCGAGAGCGCGCGGGGGTGGGGCCCCGCGCGCAGTGAGAATGCCGGCTGGAAGGAAGCGCGGGTCGGTTACACGTTGTACGGCGCGGTCAAAGAGCAGACCGCGGTGGCATGGCTGGGCACGTCACCAGACGGGACGCTCCTCTATGCGCTGAACAACTCCGACCAGCAGCTCTACGTCCTCGAGACCCGCGGCGGGCGAGCGGTCGCGAAGCTGCACGTCGGCGATCATCCGATGTCTGCCCGACTCTCGAAAGACGGCAAGACACTGTATGTCGCGAACCTCGGATCAGCGAACGTCGCCATCGTCGACGTGAGCGATTCAAGTCAGCCCAAGGTTGCAGGAACGCTCCCGACCGATCCGCATCCCAACGATGTGGCCGTCACCGTCGATGGACGCCTCTTCGTCTCCTGCGGCAACACCAACAACGTCATCGTGTTCGATCTGAAGTCGCGGCAGCGGCTCGAGGTGATCAGTACCGCGCTCGGTCCGAAGGCGCCGGCTGGAAGCACGCCCAATTCGCTCGCCCTGTCGCCTGACGGGAAGCGGCTCTACGTCGCGAATGCGGACAACAACTCGGTATCGGTGATCAATGTCGAGGATCGCGAAAAAAGCCGGCCTCTCGGGTTTCTGCCGACCGGCTGGTATCCGACGTTGGTCGCGGCCAGCGCCGACGGCAAGCGCGTGATTGTCGGAAGCGGGAAGGGGAACGGGACAGGACCGACGTTGGTCAGGCGGCCGATCGACGAGACGGCGCCTGCTCCCAGCTTCCAGCATCACGGCAACCAGCTGAATGGGCTGATCTCGTTCATCGACATGCCGGACGCGAGCCGCTTGTCCACCTACACGAAGCAGGTGTACGACAACGCGCGTTATCACGACACGCTGCTCCAGAATTCCGAAGCGCCAGCGAGTACCGTGATTCCGGCGAAGGTCGGCGAGGGCTCACCGATCAAGCATGTGCTGTTCATCATGAAAGAGAACCGCACCTACGATCAGGTGTTCGGCGATCTGAAACAGGGCAATGGCGACCCGAGCCTGACGTTGTTCGGCCGCGACGTCACCCCGAACCAGCACGCGCTGGCAGAGCAGTTCGTGCTGCTCGACAACCTGTATTGCAGCGGCGAAGTGTCGCAGGACGGGCAGCCGTGGACGACCTCGGCCTACGCGACCGATTTCACGCAGCGTGCGTGGACGTTGAGCTATTCGAAGCACGGCGCCCTCATCACCGGCGGCGGAATCTCCGAACAATCCACGCCCTACATCTGGGAGCTCGCCAAGCAGCACGGTCTCAAGGTGATGACTTTCGGCATGGGCAACCGCCGCGGCGTCGCCGAGGTCCGCAGCACGCGGTTCGAGCAGCGCTATCTCGATCCGCAGATGGAGCAGCGGGCTCCCGGAGAGGAAGCACCGCGCGTGCGCGACTTCATGCGCGGCGAGCGTTTCGTCGAAGAGTTCGAGGACATGGATCGCAAAGGCACGGTGCCGAACTTCATGTTCATGGCACTCGGCGAGAACCACACGCAGGGAACCACGCCGGGCGCCTACACGCCGAAAGCGCAGGTCGCCTCGAACGACGTCGCGGTTGGCAAGATTGTCGAGGCGATCACCAAGAGCCGCGTCTGGCCGGAGTTCGCGATTTTCATCATCGAAGACGACGCGCAGAACGGGCCGGATCACGTGGACTCTCATCGAACCGCCGGTCTCGTCATCAGTCCCTACGTCAAGCGTGGCTACGTCGACAGCGAGATGTATTCGACGGTCAGCATGCTGCGGACGGTGGAACTGCTGCTCGGCCTGCCGCCGATGACACAGCACGACGCCGCGGCGGCGCCGATGGTGAATAGCTTCATGGCCAAGGCGGATCTCTCCGGCTTCACCGCGGTGCAGGCGCGGACCGATCTGATGACGAGAAACCCACCGCAGGGCTACGGTGCGGCAATCTCCGCGCGCATGGACTTCAGCGAGCCCGACCGCGTCGACGAAGACGCGCTGAACCGCGTCCTGTGGCACAGCATCAAGGGGGTCGATGTTCCGTATCCGGCGCCGGTGCGGCGCGTGCTCGCCTCGCGCTACGGTGTCCTGACGTTCCCGAAGGGGGACGACGACGACCGCCAGGGCGAGTTGGACACTTCCGGTCGGCGGTGATCTGACAGCGGTTTCCTCTCGCCATGAGACGCTGAATATCACCGGATGCAGCCGATCAAGGACGCGGTTCGATTCCTTCGCGGCTCACCATCTTCTCGGCCTTCGGCCTCGAATCTGGCTCGCCCGAAAGAATCAGCCACACGGCTTCGGCCTTCAGCCTCGCCTTGCCGTGGTCGATTCCTTCCGGGCTCACCAAATTTTCTTCAGCACGCAATTCAGGTATCGAAGTGAACCCCGAGGAATGCATCGCATGGCTCGATCAGGCCAAAGTCGGAGTTCGCCCAATCCTTCAATGCTTGACGTCAAGTGACGTTTAGCGACGCGGGCTGGTAAGTATCTGACGACCTCACTGAGCTAATCCTGGACGTAAGTGCGCGCGTGCTCCAGCCCGTCAGGCCGCCTTTCGGAGCGCATCCAGTCGCTTGATCCATTCACGAAACTGGTTCCAACTCGCGTACGTGTGGCTCGCCAGCTCCAAAGAAGGCACCCTTGCGAGATCTCGCGAATCCGGCTTATCGTCTCCGTGATATCCGTGTAATCCGTGGGGAAGATTCGTGGCCAATCGCGCGGTGGTGCTGCTTCTCGGCCTTTCGGCATGCCTGGCGGCGTCAAATGGCGTCCCGGATTGGAAGGCGCTGTACGAGGGACATCGGTGGTTTGAGCTGCGTGACGCGGTCGACCGGACCGCGCCAGCGCTCTACCGCGGCGCCGTTGCGTGCGCGTTCAACGACGTCACCGAATGCGAAAAGACTCTGCGATCCATCATCCGGTCCAACCCGCGATCCGAGGACGCCGCCGAAGCGCGCGGACTACTGCTCAACCTCTACCAACGCGCGGGATATTTCGGCCGGGCACTCGCCGAGATCGATGCGCTTCTGGCGGTCTATCCAGACAACGACGGCCTGAAGAGCGCCCGCGGGCTGTTCGCCACGCTCGGCCGGTATCCCGATCAGTCCGTCGCCACGCGGCAGCGGTCAACGATTCACTACCAGATGAAAGCTGGCAACCTGTTCGTGCCGGTTTCGATCCGCGGGCGCGCGGGCTCGTACATCGTGGACACCGGCGCGAACTTCTCGCTGATGAGCGAGTCGGAGGCCAGACGACTCGGGCTCGCGATTCTCGAGGGAGGTGCCAGCGTCACGGACATCACCGGCGGTACGATGGGCGCGCGCACGACGTTGGTGGACGAGCTTCAGGTCGGGGCAACACGACTCCGGCACGTCGCGTTCCTCGTCGTCAGCGATCAGCAGCAGCCATTCGTCGACCTTGCACCGGACCAACGAGGAGTGCTTGGGATTCCGGTGCTCCTGGCGTTTGAGGCGTTTCGCTGGACTGCGGATGGAGCGTTCGAGATCGCTGTCCCGTCGCCGCGGCGACACCGTCGCGAGGCTAACGTCTGCTTCGACGGGGCAATGCCCGTCACCGAGGTGCACTTCGGCGACCGCCGCGTCACCATGCACCTCGATACCGGCGCCGTCGCGACGCACTTGTGGCCGAGATTCGCCACCGATTTCGCCATGTTCCTGAGCCGGTCGGGCGTGCCCGGAACCAAGCGCGTGACAGGCGTCGGGCACAGCGTGGACGTCGCATCCATCACTGTGCCCGAGCTGACGTTGCGCATCGGCGGCCTCGACACCGTGCTCCGGCCAGCCCACGTGCTTGCCACCCACTCGACTGCCGCCGGGCAGCGAGATCACGGCAACCTCGGCATGGATCTACTCGGGCAGGCCCGGAGCGTCATGATCGATTTCCGATCGATGAGTCTCGCGTTGAAGTAGGCCGTCCTCCGTCACGTTGCAACGCCGAGCCTGCCGCTGCCTACTTGCGACCGCCAAAGATGTTTCTCTTGCGCTCGAGCGGCTTGTCGGAGTGCCTCAAACCGTCTGAGCAATACAGCAATCTGGTTCCTGGCTTCAGCTTCGGTGACGGTCAGGCTCCACGCGGGAAGCGGTCGATTTGCCGAAGAAAGATGACGATCTGGTTCCAACTCGCGAAAGTGAGGGTCACCACCATCACAATCCAGCGCGAGCAACAACTTGCCGTCGGTCGCTGCGGGAACCGCAGACAGGAATCGAACCGATGATGATAAGGGCCGACTGGCGAGTCAGCGCGCTGGCGCGGTTCGAGCAAGACGGGGAATCAAGAGCGCTCAATCGGCGACTTCGACGGATTCCCCGAGACGGACGTTGCCCGCCTCGACGACAGAGGCGTAGAAGCCCAGGCATTGATCAGCCTCGCGAACAATCGTTCGAAGGATTGACGGATCGCGTGGCAGCCCCGATTGTGCGTGCATCGGCATCGCGCACCGGATCGTGGGCATCTCGCCCTTAACCGTAATCCGCCCGATGCGGACGCGCTGTCCGGTCCATCGGCATTCGATCTGCTCCGCTGCATCAGGGCCTGTGTCGACGAGGATGTTGGGCCGAAAGCGGCGGACGTCCCAGTCGGCGCCGGGATTGAGACGCGCCATCATCGCCAGCGCACCGGTCGTGAGGACGTGCACCGGGAACACGTCAAAGTAGGTCCCGGGCGGTGTATAGAACTCGAAGAGCTCGGCCGGGACGCTGGTCAGGTCTGGCAGGGGCTCGCCGCGGCGCCGTCCAAACTCCTCGCGAAGGTTTCCTCCGGCGAGACCGTGCGCCGCCATCCACGCGAGCACCCGTTTGGCCGGCCGATATCGCGCAAGGGCGCCGATGATGGCCGCACCGGGCTCTCGCCGCCGATAGTAAGTTGTGTCGGTTGCCGGCCGAATGGGATGCAGCGCCACGCTGCGCCCCATCAAGTCGGACAAACGTGCTGACAACGCCGGAGAATCGCTGCCGATCGTTTCGCCGTCCGGAAAGATGATGTCCACGTGGGGAATGTGATCGCCAGTCGGCGGCTCGCGATAGGTCGCCGTACACTGCATCAGCCGCGGGAATCGCTTCGCATTATGAATCTGGCCGGTGTGTTCGCTGCGAACCGCCCAGCCGCGGTCGCCCCAGAGACCGTGGCACCCTACGTGGCTATGCTCGAGTCGTTCGCCGGCCATGGACTTGACCGGATACCGCCAGATCTCGCGAACCCTTCCCACCGACACTCGTCAATTATCGCTCAGCCGTCCTGAGGCAAGAGTTAGAACTGACGGGATCGAGTACCTGTTATATGGACGCGCGTCGTGCATTCGCGTGGACCGGCGTCGCACAGAAGCCTCGCAACACGCGCCGCTCAGGCGGCACGCCGTAACCGCTCAACCTGCCGCAGCCATCGGTCAAGCTGGTTCCAACTCGCGAAATTGAGGGTCACCACTCTTTCATCAGCACACTCGGACGGCGCCAAGTAGCAGGCCTCTCTCGACTACAAGCAGCGGCTGCAGCAGTTGTTCTTCCCGGAAGGAATCGCGTACGACAGAAATCGGTTCAATCGAACCGCCGCAACGGCACCACTTTTCAACTACGTCGTGCGTGTCGCCGGTACGCGAGTGACCCTCGACACGATTGTCGCGCCGTTCGACGCTGGTGCGACCGCCGAGGAGATTGCGCAGCAGTACTCCTCTGTTGCCCTAGCGGACGTGTACTCCGTGATCACTTACTACCTGCGCCACAAGAGCGCGGTTTCCGCCTACCTTCAGACACGCCATGAACAGGCTGCGACTGTTCGAGAGGAAGTTGAGCGGCGGTTTCCTCCTTCCGGCATACGGGAGCGACTGATAGCCCGGCGCCAATAAGAACGCCCTTCGATGCTGCGGCTTGCGGCGGACGAGAACTTCAATGGAGACATCGTCCGAGGGCTCCTTCGCCGAAATCCGAAGCTGGATATCGTGCACATTCAAGACCTGGGCCTCTCTGGTGCGGATGATCCCTCCGTTCTGCAATGGGCCGCAGACCAGGGGCGCATCCTCGTCACGCACGATATTTCGACGCTGGCGAAGTATGCATTCGATCGGACCGCAGCGGGTCAGCCGATGCCAGGGGTTTCGAGGTAAGGTCCGTTGTCCCTGTTGGACAGGCTATCGATGATTTGATCCTCTTGTCCGAGTGCAGCTTCGATGGCGAATGGGAGGGGCAGGTGCGCTTCCTGCCGCTCTGAGCCGAGGTGAATTACGGCCCTGTCTGAACCGCCTGAGTTGACATAGGTGGGGCACTCGCGCGTGCTGACTACATCTTGCTGATCCAGGCGGCGATGTCGTCGAGCACGAAATCCGGTATTTGACCGGCCCGTTCGTACTCGGACGGAGTGCTCTTGCCCTGGCCTGGCAAGAAGAGGTGGTTCAGCGTCGGATAGCTCTTGATCGTCACGCGAGCGCTCCCGCCCAGTGCATCGCGCCATCCTTGCAGATCGGCGAGCGTGATTTGGTAGTCGCGCTCGCCCTGAAGGATCAGCATCGGAATCGTCAACTTCGCCGCCACTTGTGCCGGTTTATAGCCCTCAAGGTCTTTCCAGTACGCCTCGGGTGCGCTCTTCCGCAACATCTCGAGAGTATCGTCAGGGCTTGGCGCACCAGGACTGAGCGACGAGAGATACGCTAACTGTTCGCGAGCGACCTCGAGAAGAGGCCGAGTCGCACCCGCCATCACGATGAGGCCCGCAATCGACGGGTCCTCGGCCGCAATTCTCGGAGCCAAGGTTCCGCCGAGGCTGTGGCCTAGGACGAAGACGCGTTTGGGATCGATGCGAGCGTGCGCCCGCAGCAAGGCAGCGGCGAGAATTGCGTCTTCGGTCGTTTCTTCGAGGACCGTGAAGTTAGGGTTAGGGTTCCCCGCCATCTTGCCGCCATATTGACGCGTTCGTTTCTCATAGCGCAGCACGGCGATACCACGATCCGCCAAGCCCCAGGCCAGATCGCGGAACGGCTTGTTCGGTCCCAGGGTCTCGTCGCGATCGTTCGGTCCAGAGCCGTGAACGAGCACAATGGCGGCCGAGACTGGGCCGACAGGCATCGACAGCGTCCCCGGCAACGCCCATTCCCCTGCGCCGACGGTGACCGATTCCTCTGTGAAGCGGGTTGACGCCGGCGCAGCATTGGGGACCGCTGGAGACGCGCTTGGCGTGATGTTCATTCCTGCGATCTTGTTCTCCGGGTCGAACGACAGCATGATGGTGAGCGCCGTCTTCTCGAACTGACAGGCGTTGACCACGGTGACGTTGCCGGTCGCCTGCGTTACCACGCGCTGCCTGATGATCGACGTGCGAGCGCCGGCTTGGCGGCTGACCGTCGTCCACACGTCGCGCAGCCGTGACACCGGCATCGCAGCCGCCATCTTCGCATTGAACTCGGCGGCGACCTCCTCGAACTTGCCGGCTTCGAGGAGATCGAGCACGCGTGTGGCGTGACCGACAGCCGGACTCTCCTGGCTGTATCCGGCGTAAGGCGTGGCGATCCCCAAGATCGCGACGAGCACCAAGCCGTAAGTGAGTCGACGAAGATTCATGTGCGCTCCAGAACTCCGTATCATCGGTTGTCTCACGCATTCGACGGGCCGATAGACCATGTGTGGTGTATATTGTCTGTAGACATCATACAATGAAAACGAAGCCGTCGATTCGTATTGATCTAGCCTCTGCCACACCGGCGTACCGGCAAATCGCGAGCGCGCTCCGCGCCTTGCTGGTTAGTGGAACGTTCCCAGTGGGACAGCCGCTCCCAACGGTGCGACAGCTGGCGGTTGACCTGGGCGTCCATCACAATACGGTCGCGCAAGCCTATCGGGTCCTGGCGGATGAAGGATGGCTGGCCCTGCGGCGGCACCACGGCGCGATTGTCCTGGATCGATCCAGACCGAGCCCGCCACCGGAGGCGCGCATCTCGTTGCTGCAGCGGCTTCGAGAGCTCACCGCCGAGGCGCAGGCTGCGGGCTTGGCCCCCGGAGTCATCGCGGAGTCAATGCGATCGATCGCCACGCAACTGACAGCCGAAAAGCTCAAGAAGGCCTGACGTGACGATGATGCTCGGTTTCATCGTGCTCGTCGCGGTGTCAATCCACTTGGCGCCACAGCTGACTCGCCGCGACATCTTCTTCGGCGTCACGGTGTCACCAGGCTTTCGCGATGGGCCTCTCGCGCGATCCGTCTCGCGACGGTACGCGATGGAGATCTGGGGGCTTGCGCTTGTCGCCGCGGCCCTTGTCGGAACCTCGCCGATGCCGCTGATTTCCGGGCCAATGCTCCTCACCCAGACGATCGGCGGCTTCATCGCGTTCTCAAGGGCTCGTCGGGCCGTGCGCCCTAACGCAGTCGCTCCAGCAACTATCCGCGAGGCAGAAATTGGTCCGCGCCCGGAACTGCCAGGTGGGCTCATTGGTCAGCTAGGCCCGTTTCTGATTCTGTTCGCGGCCGCGGCGTACGCGGGCCTGTGTTGGGCAGAGGTCCCGGCACGGTTTCCAACGCATTGGAATCTTGCCGGGAAGCCTGATGGCTGGACCGCTAAGTCCGTCGGCGGCGTCTTCCGCGGAGTCTCGATTGGCTTCGTCTCCTGCTCGATGATGCTCTTCACTTCCTACGCCGTTCTGCACTGGACCCGCCTCCCTCGCGTTACGGGCACGGACGGTGCCCAGAGCCGACGGGTGCGACGCGTCAATCTAGTCGCGACGCTCGCATGGGAATACCTGTTGGCCCTTCTGCTTGCATGGACGACGGTCGTATCGATGTTCACCGCTCAAGGCGCTCAACCGCGACTACCGCTCCCGTTCCGCGTGGCCCCTTTCGCGCTGATCATCATCGGCATGCTGGCGATACGTGTCATGCGGCGAACCGCTATTTCCAACGGTCCGCCAGTTGGGGATACCACTCCCGACTCCTGCTGGATCTTCGGCCATCTGTACTTCAATCGTGCCGATCCGACGCTGTTCGTCGAGAAACGGATGGGTCTGGGGTATACGCTCAACCTTGGGAATCCGGCGTCTTGGTTGGTGCTGATCGTGTTTGTACTGGCGCTGTCCGTTCCATTGGTGCTCGTGCCGTAGACCGATTGTAAGAAAGCGCGAGCTCTAGGCCGCATAGCGGAGGCCCTCGACTTGGCGCAGCCATCGGTCCAGCTGGTTCCAACTGGCGAACGTTAGGGTCACGAGCCCTTACCCGTTGGTTTGGAACAACCGCTAATTCCAATCCCAAACAGTTAATCCGACGTTCACCGCAGCTGTTGCTCAATTGGGAAACGCAACGAACCAAACTTGGCTAAACGATTCCCAGTTGGCGGGCGCGGATGGCCGCCTGGGTGCGATCCCGGACGTCCAGCTTGGTGAGGATGCTCGTCACGTGGTTCTTGACGGTGCCTTCGGCGAGGTTGATTCGATCTGCAATCTCTTTGTTCGATGCGCCGCTGCCCAGTAGCGTGAGAATCTCGCGCTCGCGGGGTGAGAGCGGCAACACGAGCGCCTCGGCCTTCGGGCCGCCCGATTCCATCAAGCGAGCGAATGCGGCCACGACGCGACCGGTGACGGTGCTCTGCAGGAACGACTCGCCCCGCGTCGCCGCCTGAATCGCCGACACGAGCGTCTCCGACGACACATCCTTCAAGAGGTACCCAGCGGCACCGGCTCTCAGCGCGCCAAACAGATTCGCATCGTCATCAAACGTGGTGAGGACCAGAACCGGAATCTCGGGCCAGCGCTCGCGAATGCGGGCAGTGGCCTGGATGCCGTCGGTTTTGGGCATTCGCAGATCCATGAGGACCACGGCCGGCTGCAGCCGCTCGACGAGTGCCACCGCTTCGTCGCCATTGCTGGCTTCGCCGACCACCTCCATATCGGGCCTTGTCGACAGGAGCGTGCGGAGCCCCTCTCGAAACAGCGCCTGATCGTCCGCGATGACGATGCGCGTCATGCAGGCAGCTCGACATACAACGTGAAGCCTTCACTGGGTGCCGTGCGGTAGTTCGCGCTGCCCTGCAGCTGCTCGGCCCGCTCGCGAATCCCTTTCAATCCAAACCCCGTCCCCGCCGTCTCATC
>Ga0310810_10010595_pt1 | contig 10738 bp, 10 predicted proteins | sample NCmetagenome_FD_207641 | JGI IMG/M metagenome (GOLD analysis project Ga0310810, IMG submission 207641) | Soil microbial communities from experimental microcosm in Duke University, North Carolina, United States - NC | ecosystem: Engineered > Artificial ecosystem > Soil microcosm > Unclassified ... | reverse complement strand
CCCGCGCGATGGTGCGGACCGTGGCCACCACGCGGCGGTCGGACCAGGGCAGAAAGCGAACCATCGGAATGGCGAGCGCCGCGGCGTCCAGCGCGTCCGCGTCGTAGGCCTGCAGAAACGACTGGCGCGCCTCGCTCCAGCCTCGCTCGAGAATCTCCGCCTGGAGCAGGTCGCGCGAGGTCCGCCATTCGGCGGTCTCTCCGTCCAGCCCCAGCTCGTCGGCCATCCGGATCCCGCGGTCCAGCGCGACCCAGCTCATCACCTTGCTGAAGACGTAGTGGCGAACCTCGCCGCGCACCTCCCAGATGCTGCTGTCGGGCAGGTGCCAGTTCCGGCTGACCCACTGCACCAGGCCCCGCAACACCCGCCAGGTGCCTTCGGTCATCTCGTGCCGCCGCCGCCAGATGTCCGCCGTCTCGAGCACCTCGCCGTAGACGTCGAGCTGCAGCTGACCCACGGCCCCGTTTCCCACCCGCACGGGTCGCGAGCCGAGGTAGCCCGCGAGGTGATCGAGCTGACGCTCGACCAGATCCCGCCGCCCGTCGATGCCGTACATGATCTGAAGATGGCCCCCGCCTTCGTGGCGGCAGACCCGTTTGAGGAAGCGCATGAACGCGTCGGCCTCGGCCCCATGCCCCACGGCGTCCAGGGCCGACAGGGTGAACGCCGCGTCGCGCAGCCACACGAAGCGGTAGTCCCAGTTCCGCCCCCCGCCGATCGTCTCGGGGAGCGAGGTCGTCGGTGCGGCGATCACCGCTCCCGACTCGGCGTGGGTGAGCAGCTTGAGGGCCAGCGCGGAGCGTCGGACCATCGAGCGATGCGGGCCGCGATACCGCACCGCCGAGCTCCAGCGCTGCCAGTAGCTGGCGGTGATGTCGAGTTTGCGCGCGCTCTGGTAGCGGTCCACCGGATGGATGTCGTCGTCGTCGTAGCGGAGCACCAGCCAGCGGGCGTCTCCCCGCTCGAGCGGGAAGCGGGTGGTGGCCACGGGAGCCGGCCCGGCGATCGACCAGTCGAACGGCCGGGCGCTGGAGAGCGTCAATACCTGATCGGTCCGGTCGGTGGCGAAGAGCCCGGCGCGGAGCAGCTCCAGTCGGGTGGTCCGCGCGCCGTACTCGAAGCGGGGCGCGAAGATCATCTCCATCGGCACCGACCCCCGCACCGCGCGTACGTGGCGGTGGATTTCGGGATGCGGTCCCGAGGGACGGCCGTCCTCGTCCACCGGCATGAAGTCGGTGACGGTCACCCTCCCCTCGCCGGTCCGGAAGGTGGTCTCGAGGATGTTGGTGAGCGGGAGGTATCGCTGGGTGGAGGTCCAGGGAACCGCGGGCCGCACCGCCCAGGTGCCGCCCCGATCGGGGTCGAGCAGCGCGGCGAAGACGCTGCCGCTGTCGAAGCGCGGAAGGCAGCACCAGTCGATCGCCCCGTTGACCCCCACCAGCGCCGCGGTGCGCATGTCGCCGATCAGGCCGTAGTCGGAGATCGGCAGCGGCGGTGCACGCCGGGGCGAGTCCGGCGCGTCGAGCGCGGGGTCGGTCATCGGCACAAGTATACATGCGGCGTGCGAGCCGCTTGCATCGCCTGCGGCGCGTACCCACCTTCCAGCACCTCTTCCCGGCCGTGGATGCTCTTTCGCACATTAGGCCCGCTCGCCGCGCTCGCCCTCGGCCTGCTCGGGGCGTGCGTCTCGCGCGCGCCAGACGGCGTCGCCCTGGTGGGCGCCACGCTGATCGACGGCTCCGGCGGCCCGCCGCTGGCGAACGCCGTGGTCGTCGTGCGCGGGGCCCGGATCGAGTCGGTCGGCAGCGCCGACGGCTTCACCCTGCCGCCACACACCACCCGCATGGATGTGAGCGGCCACTGGATCATCCCGGGCCTGATCGACGGCCACGTTCACCTGATCGACCCCCAGGCCGGCGTCCTCAGGTGGTCCATCCCGCGTTATCTCGCCTGGGGCGTCACCACCGTCCGGGATGCGCATGGTCCGCTCAAGCGGGCGTTGACCCTGCGCGAAGAGCTCGACCGCGGCGCCGCCGTCGGGCCGCGGGTGTACGCCGCGGGAGCAATGATCGACGGCTCGCCTGCCACCTACCCCGACGCTATGGAGGTCCGTACCCCGGCCGAGGCGCGCAAGGCGGTGGACCGCCTGGTGAGCGACGGCGTGGATTTCATCAAGCTGTATACCCGGATCGATCGCAGCCTGCTGGTGCCGATCATGGACGAGGTGCGTCCCTTCAACGTCCGGGTGAGTGCGCATCTCGGTCTGGTGGACGCGAGAACCGCGGCGCGGGCGGGTGTGGCCTCGATCGAGCACATGAGCGGCGTTCCGGAGGCCGTGGTCTCCGACCCGTCCGGGCTCTATGCGGCCCACGCCCGCTCGTTCTTTGCCGGCTGGACCGCATCCGAGCGCGCCTGGGTGGGACTCGACAGCGCGGCTCTCGCCGCGGTGGCCGCAGAGCTGGCCGAACGGCGCGTGGTGGTGGTGCCGACGCTGATTCTGCATGAGACCATGAGCCGGCTGGACGATTCCACCCTGATGCAGGACTCCATGTATCGCGCGGTGCCGGAGATCGAGCGGCGGCGCTGGAACGTGCCCGACATCGTGACGCGGGCCGGGTGGACCCGGCAGGATTTCGAGGCTTTCCGCGAGGCTCGCCTGGTGCAGAATCGCTTCCTCCGCGACTTCTTCGCCCGCGGCGGGGTCATCGCGGCGGGCACCGACGCCGCCAACCAGCTCATGGTGCCCGGATACGGCCTGCACCGCGAGATGGAGCTGCTCGCGAACGCCGGCCTCAGCGCGAACGATGCCTTGGTGACCGCTACCCGCAACGGCGCGCTCCTCATCGGGGTGGATTCGATCGGAGTGGTGGCACCGGGAAAGGTGGCGGATCTGGTGATTCTCACCCGCGACCCGACCGCCGACATCCGCAATACCAGGGCGATCGACCGGGTGATGAGCCGGGGGCGCCTCTACGTCCCGGACAGCATCCCCGGCATCCGGTGAGGCGATGGCGCTGAGCCGGCTGCTGCTCGGATGGGCATTGGTGACGGGATGGCTCCTGGGGTGGGACCTGATCGCCCGCCGGGGAACCGGGTCGCACCGCCGCATCGGGATGCTCGACGGCGGCGAGGCGCTGCTGCTCACGCTCTTCGGCGCCCTCTGGTTCGGGAGCCTCGGCGCGGGCGCGTGGTGGCTGGTGTTCGGACTGGTCGCGGCGCTCCGCGAATGGCCGCCCGGCGGGGAGCCGCCGACCGGGCCCCGGGCGCGGGTGGCGCGACCGCCAGTCGGGCTGCAGCTGCTGCGGATGCTTCGCACTCTCGTGGCCGGCGGCATCCTGGCCTGGCGTCTGGGCGCGGGATCGGGATGAGTCCGGAGTTAGTGGCTCGTCTGGCCCAGTACTTCGGGGCGGAGCCGAGTCGACCCGCCATCCTCGCCCGGCGGGCGCTCGGTCACCCGGGCCCGCGCGATCCGGCCCTTGCGCTGGAGCTGCGTGAGAGGCTCGCCGCGGAGCTCAGGCCGGACGGCAGCATGCAGGGCGCCTCGCTGCCGACCATCTGGCGGGTGCACGAGCTGCTCGACCTCGGTGAGCCGACTGACGGCCGCCCCATCCGCGCCGCGATCCGGTGGCTGGGCGCGCTCCAGGGTCGGAGCGGCGCGTTCGGCGAGGGGTGCGACAAACAACGGCACGCCCGCCGCGCCTGCGAGCATTTTCTGGTCGGCTTCTTCTCACCGGCGCCACCCGAGCAGCGCATCACTCCCGTCACCCTCCCCAACGGCAAGGTCTTCCGGGCGGAGCCGGCGGCCCGGTTCGCGCTGAGTGCCCTCGCGCTCCGGGCATTGCTCCGAGCGGGCGAATCGAGACGGCCGCCAGTGCGGCGCCATCTCGAGAGCCTCGCCCGGTTCGCCGAGCAGTGGAGCGACTGGGGATCGGCGCTCGCCCCCGATGCCATCGTGGCCGGCATGCACGCGCTGGCCGAGGCCGGGCCTCCGTGGAGCGACGCAACCCGCCGGCTGCTGACCGTGGTGGCCGAGCGCCAGGGTGACGACGGCGGATGGAGCGAGGTGGACCTCTTTCCGATGCTCGACATGCTCCTGGCCGTGGGCAGCCCCGAGGCGCTGGCAGTGGTGCGCCGGTCCGTGCCGGCCTTGGTGGCCCGCCAGCGCTCCGACCGGACCTTCGGCGCGACTGCCCGGCAGGAGCGCGCGCTGATCGGCCTCCGGGCCGGACTCGCGGCCGGCCAGGGGCCGTAACCGGCCCCGGCCGATGTAACTTCCGGGATGACCGAGACCACCACCGACCAGAAGCCAAAGATCCGGCTCACCGCCCTGTCCCACGGTGCGGGCTGCGCCTGCAAGCTCGGCCCGGACGAGCTGACCCAGGTGCTGCGTCACGTGCCGGGCATCCGCGACGCCCGGGTCCTGGTGGACGCGGCCACCCGCGACGACGCCGCGGTCTTCCGGTTGACCGACAGCCGGGCGATCGTGGCCACCGTGGACTTCTTCACCCCGATCGTGGACAACGCACGCGACTGGGGTGCCATTGCCGCGGCCAACGCGCTGAGCGACGTCTACGCGATGGGCGGCACGCCGCTCTTCGCGCTCAATCTGGTGGGTTGGCCCCGCGAGAAGCTGCCCCCGGAGTTGCTGGGCGAGGTCCTGGACAGCGCCGCGGAGGTGACGGAGCGGGCCAAGTGCCTCGTGCTCGGCGGCCACTCGATCGATTCCCAGGAGCCCCTCTTCGGCATGGTGGTGGTGGGCGAGGTCCACCCGGATCGGATGCTGACCAACGCGGGCGCCTGCGCCGGCGACAGCCTGGTCCTCACCAAGCCGCTCGGCACCGGCATTCTATCCACCGCCCTCAAGCGTGACGCCCTGATCGAGAGCGGCATGGCGGACGCGGTCCGGGTGATGACGACGCTGAACGACACCGCGTCGCGCGCGGCGCTCACCATCGGCGTGAGCGCGGCCACCGATGTCACCGGCTTCGGCCTGCTCGGCCATCTGGGGAACATTCTTCGCGCCAGCGAGGTCGGCGCCGAGCTGGTGTTCGACGAGATCCCCTTCCTGGCTCATGCCCGCAACCTCGCCGCCCGGGGCGTGGTGCCGGGTGGAACCAAGCGCAACTTCGAGGCGGCCGCAGGCGTGGAATGGGCCGACGACATCGTGCCCGCGGACCGGCTGCTGCTGGCCGACGCGCAGACCTCGGGAGGTCTGCTGCTGGCCGTGCCGCCGGAGAACGAGAGCGCGCTGGTGGAAGCGCTCCGCTCGGCCGAAACTCCGGCGGCGGCGGTGATAGGCCGCCTCACCGAGGGACCGGCCGGGTCGATCCGGGTCATCCGGCGCGCCTAGTTGGCTTCCTTCCGTTGGACCGCCGACCGCATGGACCAGCTGGAGCGCGCCGCCCGCGAGCGCCTGCGCGTGGCGCTCACCCGGCGCGGCACCGAGTACGTGGTGACCGCGCTCCGCCTCACGACGGTCGACCGGCGGGAGGCGCTGGTCGGTCGCCTGCCGATGACCGGCGAGGAGATCACCCTGCGGCTGGATGAGGTGGACGGCTTCCAGGTGGTCGGGTGACGCCGGCGGCGGTCGTCCACCTGGACGAGAGCTGCCTGGGGAACGGACGGGAGGGCGACAACCCCGGCGGCGGAGGCGGACTGGTGGAGGTCCGCTCCCGCAGCGGGCGGATTCATCGGCGGGACCTGTCCCTCCATTCGCCGGCCACCACCAACAACCGCATGGCCCTGAGCGGCGCCATCGCCGTGCTCCAGCTACTCGCCGGAAAAGGCGCTCGGCTGGACGTCCTTATCGTCTCCGACTCCCAGTACCTCGTGCGGGGGATGCGGGAATGGGTCCCCGGCTGGGTCGGCCGCGGGTGGCGGCGGAAGGAAGGCGAGATCGAGAATCTGGAGCTCTGGAAAACCCTGCTGGCATCCGCCCGGCGGCACCAGGTTCAGTGGACCTGGGTCCGGGGCCATCGAGGCCACGCCAAGAACGAGTACGCCAACGATCTCGCCGTGCTGGCCGCGCGGGAGCAGCACACCTCGGATGGGCTGGTGGAGTCCGGCTTCGACGCCTGGCTCGCGGCCAAGCGCGAGGCCGGCCTGTTCGCCGGTTACGACCCGGACGCCGACTTCACGGCGCTGGAGGCGCGGCTCCGCGACGGCGAGCCGTTCGCGCTGGCCGAGCCCTGAAGTGCCCGGTTCCTTGACAGCCCCGCCTGCCGCGCCCTAAGCTGCCGCTATCCCTTCCCCGCACCGAGGCGCCCGCGTGACCGATCTGGAGCGGCTGTATCGCCGGCTGGTGCAGCAGCTCGCCGCGACCGACCCGGCGCGCCTGCACCGCCCGCTGCCGCTCGACGAGATCGTGCACTCCCTGGTCCCCTACCGCGCCAATCGACGGGCGCTGGGAGTGGACACGAGCGAGGAATACGAGCTGGTCCTCATGCGCCTCTGTGCCGGTGAGGGAGGGCTGGCCCGGACCGAGCCGGAGGAGGCCCGGGCGCGCTTCGCCGCGGAGCTGGGCTCGTCCAATCCGGACCTGGCGGCGTTGCACTCGTTCGAGTCGGTGCTGATCACCCTTCGCCCCGAGCCCCTCTCGCGGGTGCTCGACTCGGCCGACACGGAGCTCGAGCCCGAGCCGGCCGCGCTGCCCGACATCCCCGGCCTGGAGGCGCTCGCCGAGCTGGACGACGAGGTCGGGCCCGATCCCGATCCGGAGACCATTCCCGAGCCCGAGGCCCCGAGCCGGTGCGCCTACTGCGGCGGCCGCCTGCCCTCCGGCCGCGCGGTCAACTTCTGTCCCCATTGCGGACAGAATCAGACCGTCGTGCTCTGCCCTGGCTGCCGGAGCGAGGTCGAGCCCGGGTGGAAGCACTGCGTCCACTGCGGGCGCGCGGTGGAGGCGTAACTCCGTGACCGCCTGGACCTCGACCATCCGGCCGCAGGACGTGGTCAGCGTCGTGCTGGGTGGCGGAGCGGGGACCCGTCTCTTTCCCCTCACCAAGGACCGCGCCAAGCCGGCCGTTCCCCTCGGGGGGAAGTATCGGCTGGTGGACATCCCGATCAGCAACTGCCTCAACTCCGATCTCCGCCGCATCTTCGTCCTGACCCAGTTCAACAGCAGCTCGCTGCATCGTCACATCCAGGAGAGCTATCGGTTCGACAACTTCTCGCCGGGCTTCGTGGAGATCCTGGCCGCGCAGCAGCGGACCGACCGGGAGCAGTGGTACCAGGGGACCGCCGATGCCGTACGGCAGAACCTGCTGCATCTCAACGATTACCCCCACCGGCTGGTGCTCATCCTCTCGGGCGACCAGCTCTTCCGGATGAACGTCCGCGCCTTCATCGAGCGCCACGTGGCGAGCGGGGCCGAGGTCACCGTCGCCACCACCCCGGTGCGCCCCGAGGCGGCGCGTGCTTTCGGGATCATGGATATGGACACCGAAGGTCGGGTGACGCGATTCGTCGAAAAGCCCACGGACCCCGAGGTCCTGGCCTCGCTGCGGGTGGACTGGAGCCGGGTGCCCGGGCTGGACGAGCCGGTGGACCCCGACGCGCTGCCGGCGTCGATGGGGATCTACGTGTTCGACCACGCGGTGCTGGAGGAGGCCCTGGCCGGCCCCGAGGCGGACTTCGGCAAGCACGTGATCCCGAAGATCATCGAGACCCACCGGGTGTACGCCTTCCAGCACCAGGGATACTGGGAGGACATCGGGACCATCCGCTCGTTCTACGAGGCCAACCTCGACCTCTGCGCCCCGCTCCCCAAGTTCAACTTCTACGACGCGACCGCGCCGATCTTCACCCACGCGCGGTACCTGCCGGCCACCAAGATCATCAAGAGCCAGATCGAGCGCTCGCTCATCGCCGACGGGTGCATCATCAACGACGCGCACATCGAGCACACCCTGATCGGGGTGCGGAGCCGGATCGAGGCCGGCGCCGACATCCGCGATTCGCTGGTGATGGGGGCGGACTACTACGAGACCCCGGACCGGCGCTCGCCGCTCGGCGCGCCGCCCATCGGCATCGGTCAGGGCACCCGGATCTCGCACGCCATCGTGGACAAGAACGCCCGGATCGGAGACGACGTCACCATCAGTCCCGAGGGGAAAGCGGCGGATTTCGACGGGCCCAACTTCTACGTCCGCGACGGGCTGGTGGTGATTCCCAAGGGCGCCGTCGTGATGAGCGGCACCACCATCTAGCTATATTTCCCCCAGCATGGATCGGGAATCGGCGGTCGTTTTTCTCTCCGGCGTGCGCACCGGTTTCGGCGCATTCGGCGGGACGCTCAAGGACCTGTCCGCCACCGACCTCGGCGTGGCCGCCGCGGCCGCGGCGCTGGCCCGCTCCGGCGTCGCCGCCGAGACGGTGGACCATGTGGTCTTCGGCAACGTGCTGCAGACCTCGGCCGACGCCCCCTATCTCGCCCGCCACATCGGCCTCCGCGGCGGCTTGGCCGTCGCCACCCCCGCCGTCACCGTCAACCGGCTCTGCGGCTCCGGCTTCGAGGCCGTGGTGCAGGGTGCTCAGCAGATCCTCCTGGGCGATTCCCGGGTGGTGCTCGCGGGGGGCGCCGAATCGATGAGCCAGGCCCCGCACGTGGTGCGGGGCGCGCGCTGGGGACTTCGGCTGGGCGCCACCCCGCCGCTCGAGGACCCGCTCTGGGCCGCACTCCGTGACACCCAGTGCGATCTCTCCATGGCCGAGACCGCGGAAAACCTGGCTCGGGAATACCGGATCGAGCGAGCCGACGTGGACTGCTTCGCGGCGCTGAGCCAGGCCCGCGCCCGGGACGCCTGGGCCCGCGGCGATTTCGCGGAGGAGGTCGTGCCGGTCGAGGTGGCGGAGCGAAAGGGTCGTGGCACCCGTGCCTGGGCGTCCGACGAGCACATGCGCCCCGACACCACGCCCGAGGTGCTGGCCACGCTTCCACCCTACTTCCGCAAGGATGGGGTGGTCACCGCGGGCAACGCCTCGGGCATCAGCGACGGCGGAGCCGCCCTGGTGCTGGCCGGGGAGCACTACGCCCGCGACCATGGCCTCCGACCGCTCGGCCGGCTGATCGCGTGGGGAGTGACGGGCGTGGATCCGGCGCGGATGGGCATCGGCCCGGCACCGGCGGCGCGCCTGGCGCTCGCGCGGGCCGGTCTGACCCTGGCGGACATGGACCTGATCGAGATCAACGAGGCCTTCGCGGCCCAGTATCTCGCCGTCGAGCGCGAGCTCGGGCTCGATCGCGAGCGCACCAACGTCGACGGCGGCGCCGTCGCCCTGGGCCACCCGCTGGGCGCGAGTGGCGCCCGCATCACCCTGCACCTGCTGCACGCCCTGCGCCGCCGAGGCGGCCGCTACGGCCTGGGAGCCGCCTGCATCGGCGGCGGTCAGGGCATCGCGGTGATCGTGGAGAGCACATGGACGTCATAGTCGGCGCGCTTGCGCTGGCGGTGCTGTACTCCTTCGCCAGCCTCCGGGTGCTGCGGCAGTACGAGCGCGGCGTGGCCTTCTTCCTGGGGCGCTACTGGGGCACCAAGGGACCCGGGCTCATCTTCCTGCCCGCGCTCTTCGCCGGCCAGCGCCGCGTCTCGCTCCGCATCGTGGCCCTGGACATCCCGCCGCAGGACGTGATCACCCGCGACAACGTCTCGGTCAAGGTCAACGCCGTGCTCTACATGCGGGTGACCGACCCGGCCAAGGCGGTGATCGAGATCGAGGATTACCTCTACGCCACCAGCCAGCTGGCTCAGACCACCCTGCGCTCGGTGCTGGGCGAGGTCGAGCTGGACGAGCTGCTGTCCGACCGGGAGAAGATCAATGCCGTCCTCAAGAAGATCATCGACGAGCGCACCGACCCGTGGGGCATCGAGGTCTCCGCGGTCGAGGTCAAGGACGTCGATCTCCCCGACCAGATGAAGCGCGCGATGGCGCGGCAGGCGGAGGCGGAGCGGGAGCGGCGGGCCAAGGTGATCGCGGCCCAGGGCGAGCTGCAGGCGTCCGAGACGCTGGCGCAGGCGGCCCGGACGCTGGCCACCGAGCCGAGCGCGATCCAGCTCCGCTACCTCCAGACCGTCACCGAGATCGCGGCCGAGAACAACTCGACCACCATTTTCCCGATCCCCATCGAGCTGTTCAAGCCCTTCCTCCAGAGCGCGACCACCCGCCCGGCCATCGCCAGCGGCGACGAGCCGCCCGGCACCGCGCTCCCCGCCGGGGATCTGTCCGCCCTCATGTCGCAGCTCCGGCTCACCGCCGCGTCGCGAACGCCGTCCCAGGAATAGCATGGCCGATGGAACGCCGGCCCGGTTCGACCGGGCCGCGCTGGAGCGGATCATCCAGCGGGCCGCGGAGCTGCAGACCTCCGAGCGAGACATCGGCGAGAACCTCACGCCCGACGACGTCCTCGCCCTGGGCAAGGAGGTCGGCATCCCCAGCCGCTACCTCCAGCAGGCGCTGCTCGAGGAGCGGACCCGGCTCGCCGGGGTTTCCCCGTCCGGCGTGCTGGAGCGCGCGGTCGGACCCGCCGCCATCGTCGCCCAGCGGGTGGTCCGGGGCGAGGTGGAGGCCGTCGAGCAAGCGCTGATCCGCTGGATGGAGGAGCGGGAGCTCTTCTGTATCCAGCGGCATCAGCCCGGTCGGATCACCTGGGAGCCGATCGGCGGCTTCCACGCGGCCTTCCGCCGCTCCACCGGAGCCTTCAGTGGCCGGCGCGGGCCGATCATGCTGGCCAAAGCCGACG
>Ga0310810_10010593_pt1 | contig 10738 bp, 10 predicted proteins | sample NCmetagenome_FD_207641 | JGI IMG/M metagenome (GOLD analysis project Ga0310810, IMG submission 207641) | Soil microbial communities from experimental microcosm in Duke University, North Carolina, United States - NC | ecosystem: Engineered > Artificial ecosystem > Soil microcosm > Unclassified ... | reverse complement strand
GTCGCTCCATGTCAATGCGAGCCTCGGTGCCGACCGTTTTCAGCCGTTCGCCATGCTTTCCGATGACGATGGCCTTGTGAGACTCCCGTTCGATCAACACGGAGGCGGTAATGCGGGCCAGTTTCCCTTCTTCGACAAACTCGTCGATCTCTACCGCCAAGGAATACGGTATTTCCTCGTGGGTCTGGCGCAAGAGTTTTTCTCGAATCATTTCTGCCGCTAAGGTTCGCATCGATTGATCGGTCACCGTGTCTTCGTCATAGACCCCTTCACCCTCGGGAAGATGCGAAACCGTCACCGTCAGCAGGCGCTGGACGTTATCCCCCGTCTGAGCCGACACAGGCACGACCTCGGTCCAGGCAAACATCCTCGCATAGGTGTCGATCACGGGAAGCAGTTTCATCTTATTGACAAGATCCACCTTGTTCAGCACCAGGATCACTGGGCGCGACCGTTTTTTCAGAGCCGATTTGACATGATCCAGCGCGAGCAAATCCCCCGGTCCCGGCAGCGTCGTCGCGTCCATGAGCACAAACAAGAGATCGGCTTCTTCCAACGTTTCCACGGCGGTACGGACCATCCGGCGATTCAGAAGATGCTGCGGCTTGTGCAGGCCGGGCGTATCCAGCAACGCGACTTGGGCGCCTGGAGCATGCACGACTCCGAGAATTCTCGTCCGGGTCGTCTGCGGCTTTTCCGAGACGATGGCAATTTTCTCGTTGAGCAGGCGATTCAGCAACGTGGATTTTCCCACATTGGACCGGCCGACGATAGCGACGGTGCCGAACTTCATGGTCGGACCCGCTCCTCGGCAACGTCCGGTACCATCTGGTACACCGTCTCGCCTTTGCGGACATAGCCAAGCCGTTCTCGCGCCAACTGTTCGATGCGGGTGGGATCATGCTCCAACCGATCGATTTCCCCGCGCAGGAGAGTTGTAGCCATCTGCAGATCTTGGATTTCATGCTCGAGCCCTTGCGCATGGTCGCGCATGGAAAAATAGCGCGGAAGCCCCATTTCGCCGAAGAACAGGGCCAACAATAGAAGAAGACACATGGCGGCGCCGATATAGTGGGCGCCGGTCACCCATCGCCGCTGCCAATCCAGCCACTCACGTCCTCGATTACGCTTAACGATCATAGCGACTCGCGCTGTTATCCCCTTCCAGGCATGGATTCCCGACCGCGATAGACCGCGGCAGTCCCTAACTCTTCTTCGATGCGAAGCAACTGATTATACTTGGCCACACGATCGGTCCGGGACAAGGATCCTGTTTTGATCAGACCGCTGTTGGTGGCGACCGCCACGTCCGCAATCGTCGTATCTTCGGTTTCACCTGAGCGGTGGGAGATGATCGCCGTATATCCTGATCGCTTGGCCAACTCGATGGCTTCAAGCGTCTCGGTCAACGTGCCGATCTGATTCAACTTGATCAAGATCGAATTGCCGATGCCTTCATCGATGCCTTTGGAGAAGATCTCGACATTGGTCACGAAGATGTCGTCGCCGACAAGCTGCACTCGTTTACCGAGTTTTTCGGTGAGCATCTTCCAGCCTTTCCAATCGACTTCGCTCAATCCGTCTTCGATCGATAGAATCGGATAACGATCCAGTAACTTGGCGTAATACGCGATCATCTCCTCCGAAGAGCGCTCCCGCTGCTTTTCGGCTTCCAGCACATAACGATTTTTGTCGTAAAGCTCGCTGGCCGCACAGTCGAGGGCCAGTGCGATGTCCCGTCCCGGCTGATAGCCCGCCTCTTCGATTGCCTGCATGATCAAAGTCAGCGCTTCCTCATTGGATTGCAGATCGGGGGCAAACCCGCCTTCGTCCCCGACGGCCGTGCTGAGACCTTTCTTCTTTAACAGCGCTTTCAAGGAATGGAACACTTCCGTCGCCATTCGCACGGCCTCGCTAAAGTGACTGGCGCCGACCGGCACGACCATGAACTCCTGAAGATCGAGCCGATTGTCCGCATGGGCGCCGCCGTTGATAATGTTCATGAGCGGCACCGGAAGGACCCGCGCATTGGTTCCGCCGAGATACCGATACAGCGGCTGGCCGGTCTCATTGGCGGCCGCCTTGGCCACCGCGAGCGAAACGCCAAGAATTGCATTCGCGCCGAGCTTCCCCTTGGTTTTGGTGCCGTCCAATTCGATCATGGCCTGGTCGACGCAGACCTGATCGAAGGCATCCTTACCCAAAAGCTCAGGAGCGATGGCTTTGCCGATATTGGCCACCGCTTTCGACACCCCTTTGCCCATCCAGCGCTTCTTATCGCCGTCACGCAATTCGATCGCTTCCTTTTCACCGGTTGAGGCTCCGGACGGGACCGCGGCACGGCCTTTGGCGCCGCTCTCCAGCGTCACTTCCGCTTCGACCGTAGGGTTCCCCCGTGAATCGATGACCTGTCTGCCCTTGATTTCTCTGATCGCACTCATGTCGATTCGCTCCAGTTCATCCCAATTTGTGCCGTAGCAGCTCATTCACTTTGCCCGGGTTTGCTTTTCCGCCGCTTGCTTTCATCACCTGCCCGACCAGAAAGCCCAAGACCTGTTGCTTACCTTGCTTGAATTGCGCGACCTGGGCAGGATTCCCGGTCAACACCTCGTCAATGATGCGGCTGAGAGCTCCTTCATCGGATAGCTGAGTCAGGCCTTTTTCGTGCACAATCTGTTCGGGCGGCTTCCCCGTCCTATACATCTCCGGGAAAAGGTCTCTGGCGACCTTCAAACTCACGGCTCCATTCTCGACCATGCGCAACAGGGCGGCAAGCCGCTCGGGAGAAACCGGAGAAGCGCCGATCGCCGTTCCGGTCACGTTCAGTTCTCTCGTCAACTCGCCCATCACCCAATTGCTGACCGTTTTCGGCTGGGGAAACAATTTGACGGACGCTTCAAAGTACTCCGCCACATCTTTGGCCGAGGTGAGTACGCCCGCGTCATAATCAGGCAACCCGTACTTCTCGACAAAGCGCTTTGTCCGGACGGCCGGCAGTTCCGGAAGGTTCCCCCGAAAGGAGTCGACCCAGTCCGTCTCTAGTCTCAACGGGACGAGATCGGGGTCGGGAAAATACCGATAGTCGTGCGCCTCCTCCTTGCTTCGCATCACTGCCGTCTCGGCCCGGTCCAGGTTCCAGAGGCGTGTTTCCTGCTTGATCGATCCACCCTCGTTGAGCACCTTCGTTTGACGCTTGATCTCATAGTCGACGGCGTCCTTGACGAACTTGAATGAATTGATGTTTTTTAGTTCGACCTTGATGCCGAGCGTCTGCTGCCCCACAGGCCGCAGCGAGAGATTGGGCTCGCAGCGAAAACTCCCCTCCTCCATATTGCCGTCGCATACTTCGAGATACATGAGGATGTCGCGCAGACTCTTCAAGTAGGCCACAGCTTCGTCGGCCGATTGCATGTCGGGCTCCGTGACGATTTCCAGCAATGGAGTTCCTGCCCGGTTCAAGTCCACAAGACTCTTCCCCTGCCTCGCGCCGTGCAGATTCTTTCCGGCATCCTCTTCCAAATGTGCGCGTCTGATTCGCACGCGCTTCTTTGTCCCGCCGACCGCAATTTCAATCCAGCCGTGCTCGCAAATGGGGGCTTCGTACTGAGAAATCTGATAGCCTTTGGGCAGATCGGGGTAGAAATAGTTTTTTCGAGCGAAGCGGTTTTGATGACCGATCGTGCAGTTCAAAGCAAGACCGGCGCGAACGGCCATCTCGACGGCGGCTTTGTTGATCACCGGCAGACTGCCGGGGAGCCCCAGGCACACCGGACACGTTTGACTGTTGGGAGAGCCCCCGAACGCGGCGCTGCAGCCGCAGAACATTTTGGATTTCGTCCGCAACTGAGCATGGACTTCAACGCCGATCACGACTTCGTAGGTCATGGCTTCTCAGTGCTCGCTCTGTGTGCGCTCCCGTTCCTTTTTCATCGCGTCGCGGCCGGCCTCAAAGGCCTCACGCAACACCGATTTCCTGGCCTCGACGTATTCCTTGCCCTCCTGGACTGCCTCTTCAAGCCGCTCACCGGCTTCGGTGGCAGCCTCACGCAATGTGTGCTCCGCCTTGCGAGCATACCTCTGCAGCTGCTCGCGTGTCTTGCGCCCCGACTGGGGCGCAAGTAAAAGGGCGGCAATCGCACCCACCGCCGCCCCGCCCAGGAACGCCACTACCGCCGTTGCCCCAAATCCCCGCTCATGCTCCATTGTGTGGTTCTCCTTCCTCTCGATATCGTTCCCGCATCACTCGTGTCGCGGCCCTGACTCCGGCCACGAGACTGGCCACATTGGTCAGCACTGTCCCGCTCGACCCACGCACGACATCATGAACCTGTTGAACCGACTCACCGACCTCTCCAACGGCATGAAGCAATACGGACGCATGCTCCACTCCGTCACGTGCTTGGTCGGTCAAGGCATTGAGATTGTGACTCATAGCGCGGAGGTCAGACACCAGCCCCGGCAAATCGGCGCTCAACTTCGCCAACAACCGCTCCGACTCTGCGGCCGAGTTGCGAAGCCGCATCAGCACCGGGATGAGAAAGCCGACAAGGACCGCAAACGCCACGGCACCAAGGCAGGCGGCAAGTTCTACTAGGTTCATCATGACCTCCCGACTAGAAGCGACCGCACAGCCGACCGTGTCATCGCACGATCGGCTTCTTGACGTGCCACTGAGTCGATTGCTCGTACGCATGGGCGGCCCGGAGCAATGTCTCTTCCTCGAAGGCGCGTCCAATCAATTGCATCCCGATCGGAAGACCGGCCTTACTGAACCCACATGGTACTGAAATGGCCGGAAGTCCGGCCAGGTTAATCGAGATGGTATAGATATCGGAAAGATACATTTGGAGAGGGTCCTCGCTTTTCTCCCCCAACCGGAACGCCGGAGTGGGAGTGACGGGTGTCACAATGAGATCCACCTCGTTGAAGGCCGCGCGAAAATCCTGGCAGATCAGCGTTCTGACCGTTTGCGCCTTGCCGTAATAGGCGTCGTAATAGCCGGAGCTGAGCGCATAAGTGCCGAGCATGATGCGGCGCTTGACCTCTGGTCCGAATCCTTCCTGCCGAGTCTTCATATAGAGCTCCAGAAGATCCTTCGTTTCCTTGGCGCGCAGTCCGAACTTCACGCCGTCATAACGGGCCAGATTGGAACTCGCCTCGGCCGTGGCGATGACGTAGTAGACGGCGACCGCCGCATCTGTCCTCGGCAGACGAATCTCCTTGATGGTGCCGCCGAGGCTCTTCAATTCATCAATGGCAGTGCGAACCGCCAGTTCGACTTCGGGATCCAGCCCCTCCGTGAAGAACTCTTCCGGCACGCCCACGGTCAATTTTTTCAGGTCTCTCTTCCGCAGCGCTTTCGTGTAGTCCGGAACGGGCAATGCCGCCGAGGTCGAATCCATCGGATCATGGCCGGCAATGGCACCGAGGAGCAACGCGGCATCGGACACGTCTTTGGTGATGGGACCTACTTGGTCCAATGATGACGCAAAGGCAACCAGACCATATCGCGAGACTCGTCCATAGGTCGGCTTGAGGCCGACGACGCCGCAAAAGGCAGCCGGTTGACGAATAGAGCCTCCCGTATCTGTGCCAAGCGCCGCCACGCATTCGTCAGCGGCGACTGCCGCGGCCGATCCTCCGCTCGAACCGCCCGGCACACAATGAAGGTTCCAGGGATTGCGGCTCGGACCGAACGCAGAGTGTTCGGTGGACGAGCCCATCGCAAACTCATCGAGATTCGTCTTGCCGAGAAGAAGATAGTCCTGGGCACGCAATTTCGCGACGACCGTCGCATCGTACGGCGGAATGAAATGTTGCAGGATGCGGGAGGAGCAGGTCGTCGGCACACCCTCGGTACAGAGGTTGTCCTTAACGGCCAAGGGCATGCCGGTCAAGGGCTGGGTCTTGCGCCATCCTTTAAGCTTCGCGTCCAATTCGGCCGCTTGTTGGAGAACCGCGTCCTTCGCCTGTGACACGTAAGCTTTGACTTTGGACTCGACTTGCCCGATGCGAAGCGCGTAGGCACGGACGATTTCTACAGCCGTCACTTCCCCGGCGGTAAATTTCTTTTGCAATTCGCACAGCGAGAGCTTGTGGAGCGACATGAGCGCTTACTTGGCTTCGATGATCCGATTCTTGTCGTTCACTCGGACGATCTTCGGTGCATGTTTCTTGATCTCTTCGTCGCCGTAGTATTCGTAGCAAAAAATGATGATCTGATCTCCAATTGCGGCCTTGCGCGCCGTAGGACCGTTCAACACGATGTCTCCGCTTCCCCGACGCCCGCCAATGGCATACGTCATAAACCGTTCGCCGTTGTTGAGATTGGAGCAAATAATCGCCTCATACGGCAGGATGGCTGCCGCCTCCATCAAGTCCTCGTCGATCGTCAAACTGCCCTCATATTCCAGATGGGTGCCGGTCACCGTCGCCCGATGAATTTTAGATCGCAGCATTTGTCGAAACATTGTGACTCCCGTTTCGGCTGATGCCGTAATGCTACCGCTCCTCGATAATTCTCGGCACGGCAAATCCGTCCGCTTCGCGCTCTGGGGCATTCGCCAGCGCCTTCTCGGCTGCCAGTGACGGCTGAACGACATCTTCTCTGAACACGTTGACCTGTCCCAGGACCGTCGCCGTGGGCTCGACGCCGTCCGTGTCGTACTGTTTGAGCGTTTCCACGTGCGTGAGGATCTGGCTGAGCTGCTTGGCAAAGGCTTCCTTTTCGGCCGGCGACACTTCCAGCCGAGCCAGTTTCGCCACCTTCTCAACGTCCTCGAGCGTAATCTTCATCTATTCTACCGTCACGCTCTTGGCCAAATTCCTCGGCTGATCGACGTCCGCGCCGCGAAGCACCGCGATGTGGTAGGCCAGCAATTGTAAGGGTATGGTAAATAGAATTGGCGACATCAGCGGATGAGTATCCGGAACCGTGAACACAGAATCCGCCGTTCTTCCTAATTCTCGCTCACCTTCGGCAACCAGCGCAATCACGGGGGCTCGACGCGCCTTGACTTCCATCAAGTTACTCACGGTCTTTTCGTAGAGACGATCCCGCGGCGCCAACACAACGACGGGCATGTCGCGATCGATCAGCGCGATGGGCCCGTGTTTCATTTCACCCGCCGCATACCCTTCCGCATGAATATACGAAACCTCCTTCAGCTTTAATGACCCTTCGAGGGCGATGGGATAGTTGATGCCCCGACCCAGAAAGAGGAAGTTACGTTTCTTGTAATAACGCTTGGCGATCGCCACGATTTCGGCTTCACGGCCCAATATTCCCTTGACCAGCGTGGGAAGTCTCACGAGACGGTCCAGCCAGGCCTTCCCGTCCGCCACGTTCATCACGTTGCGGACGCGGGCCAGATGCAATGCCAACAGATACAGCGCGGTCAGCTGAGCTGTGAACGCCTTGGTCGACGCGACGCCGATCTCCGGCCCACAGTGGGTGTACAGCACCCCGTCGGACTCTCGCGCCAGCGTACTGCCGACGACGTTCACGATCGATAGCACGCGCGCTCCCTTTTCCTTGGCCTCTCGGGCCGCGGCAAGGGTATCGGCCGTTTCGCCGGACTGTGAGATCGTGATGAACAGATCGTTCTTTCCGACCAAGGGATCGCGATAGCGGAACTCGCTGCCGATATCTACTTGGACCGGTGTGCGAACCATTTCCTCCAGCAGGTATTTCCCGACCAGGCCGGCATGCCAGGAGGTGCCACAGGCTACGATCCAAATCCGGTCGACGGCGAGCAAGTCGGCCGATGTCAGGCCGATGTCCGCCAAGTCCGCTTCGCCGGTGTCGTAGGAGTAGCGGCCCCGCATGGTATCGAGAATCGTTTGTGGCTGCTCATTGATCTCTTTCAACATGAAATGGGGATAACCGCTTTTTTCCGCGGCCGAGGCGTCCCAGGTGACTCGCGTTGTCTTTCGCGACACTTCACGTCCATCCGCGTCGGTGACCTGGACATCGTGCTGCGTCACGACCGCCACATCGCCCTCTTCCAGATAGATGACGTCCCGGGTATGCGAGAGCATGGCCATGACGTCGGAGGCGACGTAGGACGCCTGCTTGGTTCTTCCCACGACCAGCGGACAGCCCGATCGCGCCGCGATCAGACGCTCCGGCTCTTTTTCACAGATCACCGCGAGGGCATAGCTGCCACGGACTTCGCGCGCAGCGGCGCGCACGGCCTCGGCGAGATCCAGCCCGTGTTGCAAATGCTTGTCGATCAGATGCGCCACCACTTCCGTATCCGTCTCGGACTGGAACGCGTAACCCTCTTTTTGCAGTTGCTGTTTGAGCGGCTGGTAGTTCTCGATAATTCCGTTATGGACCAGCACGCATCCATTGGAGCGGTGAGGATGCGCATTCTGCTCCGACGGCTTGCCGTGGGTCGCCCAACGGGTATGGCCAATGCCGACGAAGCCGTTGATGGCCTTTTCGGTCAGTGATTTTTGCAGATTCGCCAGCTTGCCGACGCTCCGGCGGACATCGATTTTCTCACCCTGCAAGACCGCCACGCCGGCGGAGTCGTAGCCGCGGTATTCGAGTTTAGCCAGACCGGCGATCAAGATGGGAACCGCTTCCTGGTTGCCGATATATCCGACGATGCCGCACATCGTTTTAACTCCCAGCTGTCAATCCGCCGTCATGATCGTTTGTTGCTCTGCCGCCGTCCGGCCGTCTTACGCGTTTTTCCACCGGCGGCGCCGGATTTCGCTAGGCGAGCACCGCCCTCACTAAGAAGCGCACGCCTCTTGGCGGCCCACCCCGGACGTGTGACCTGCATGACGCGCGAAATGACGAGTGAATCCGCCGGAACGTTCTGCGTGACCGTCGTTCCTGCCGCAATCATCGTGCCGGCGCCGACTTTCACGGGCGCGACCAATTGGCTGTCGCTGCCGATAAACACGCCGTCCTCAATGATGGTCTCGGCCTTTCGTACACCGTCATAATTACACGTGATTGTTCCTGCGCCAATATTCACACCTTTTCCGATTTTTGCGTCCCCCAGGTAGCTCAGATGATTGGCTTTCGAGCCTTCGCCCAATTCGGTCTTCTTCGCTTCGACGAAATTGCCGATCTTGGCGCCCTTCCTGACGAGCACGTGAGGACGCAGATGAGCGAACGGACCAACCATGGCATCGTCCTCGATGCGGGAGTCGCGACAGACGCAATGATCGAGAATTTCGACCCGGTTGCCGATCGTACAGTCGGTGATCCTCGTCCCGGAACGAACGATGACGTCTTCGCCGATCACCGTGGCCCCTTCCAGCATCACGTTCGGATAGAGCACCGAATCTTTTCCGATGGTAACCCCGGCATCGATCCATGTCGAAGCAGGGTCGATCATACGCACTCCGGCATCGAGCCAGCGGTGGCGTACCTGCTGGCGAACGACCTGCTCGGCCTCGGCCAGTTGCCGCCGAGTGTTGACGCCGAGTCCGTCGTGCGGATCCTCGAGCCGAACCGCGGCCACTCGCCGTCCCTGCTCGACTGCCGTCTGCACGATGTCCGTCAGATAAAATTCACCTTGCGCATTGCTCGGCTCCAATCGTTCGAGAGCGGAAAACAAAAAGTCGCCTTCAACGACGTAGGTGCCGACATTGATCTCGTGGAGCATCTTGACGGCGGCGTCCGCGTCCCGATCCTCCACGATGCGCGACACACATTCGGCCGATGACGATCGCACGACCCGGCCGTATCCGCTCGCATCGTCGAGCATCGCGGTCAGAATCGTAACGGCGGCTTCCTGCCGTCGATGCACTTCGAGAAGTTCCCGGAGCGTCGCTTCCTGAAGCAGTGGCGTATCGCCGTTGAGAATCAAGAACTGGCCGGGCATGACGCGGCCCGACTCGACGAACACGGGGCGAGTTTGTAGGACCGCATGACCGGTCCCCAACAACTCCCGCTGCTCGACGATGGAAATGGGAACATGCCCATTCCTCTGTCCGGTTGCGTCCTTGATGACCTGGCTCACGCGGTCGGCCTGGTGGCCAACGATGACGACAATCTGATGGCCGGCAATGCGCAGCGCCAGATCCACCGAGTACAGCACCATCGGCCGTCCGGCGACCGAATGCAGCACCTTCGCGTGCTTGGACTGCATCCGCTTTCCCAACCCGGCCGCCATGACGACAGCCGCGACTCCGGCCACGGGGCGGGCGGCGCTCCCCGGCGTCGTCTGCTTCACGTGTGTTTCCTTCACCGATGAACGACTCATCCGATCGGCACTCCTGTTTCCGGTTGCTTGACCGTGGCTCCCCATCTGGCCTCCGGATCAGTCGGACCGAGAGTGGGTGAAGGCGAGTATAGTCCGCCGGACACGATTAACTTCATGGCTTCTTCGACGCTGATATTGATCGCCGTCACTTCGCGCTCTGGCACGAGAAGAAAATACCCCGAGGTCGGATTCGGCGAGGTCGGCACGTATACATGGACGAGCGGTTCCTGAGCCAGATCCTGCATGTCTCCCTTCGTCACGCCCGTCACGAAGGCGAAGCAGTAATGCCCATTCTTCGGAAACTGGATCAGCACTACCCGGTGGTACGACCCGCGCTCGGAGAAAGACAGGATATCCATCATGGACTTCAACGTTGAGTAGATGCCCCTCACCAAGGGCACTCGGTTCAACCATGCCTCCCAAAGTTTCACGATCTGGTTACCGATGAAATTGGCTGCGAGCAGGCCGGTAAGAAAGACCAAAAGGATCAATGTGACGATTCCCAAACC
>Ga0310810_10010592_pt1 | contig 10738 bp, 8 predicted proteins | sample NCmetagenome_FD_207641 | JGI IMG/M metagenome (GOLD analysis project Ga0310810, IMG submission 207641) | Soil microbial communities from experimental microcosm in Duke University, North Carolina, United States - NC | ecosystem: Engineered > Artificial ecosystem > Soil microcosm > Unclassified ... | reverse complement strand
GCGCGTGCGAAGCCGAATTCGCCAAATCACCAATTCACCAATTCACCAATTGGTTAGCCTCTCCCAATAAAAGGCATCTTCGTCGCCATGACGGTCATGAACTGGACGTTGGCGTCGAGCGGCAGATTCGCCATGTAAACGACCGCGCGTGCGACGTGCTGAACATCCAGGCGGGGCTCCACCACGATCTCGCCGTTTGCCTGCGGCACACCGTTGGCCATCCTGGCGGTCATCTCGGTCGCCGCGTTGCCGATGTCGATCTGGCTGCAGGCGATGTCGTATTTGCGACCGTCGAGTGATGTCGACTTGGTGAGCCCGGTGATCGCGTGCTTCGTCGCGGTATATGGAGCGGAGTTGGGCCGCGGCGTATAGGCTGAGATCGATCCGTTGTTGATGATCCGGCCCCCACGTGGCGCCTGACGTTTCATCAGGCCGAAGGCCTCGCGCGTGCAGAGGAATGCTCCCGTCAGGTTGACATTGACGACCGACTGCCACTGCTCCACCGTCAACTCGTCGAGGTCGACACCAGGGGCACCGATGCCGGCGTTGTTGAAGAGCACATCCAGGCGGCCGAATTCGTCGCGCACCGCGTGAAACAGCCTGGCGACGGCATCAGGCTGCGTCACATCGGTCGGGATCACGCGCCGTGGAGCGGATCCCGAGTCTGGCGCGCTGGCGGTTTCATTGAGTTGCTCGACCCGGCGGCCGCACAGCGCCACGGCGTAGCCTTCCTTGAGGAGCGCAATGGATACTGCGCGGCCAATGCCGCTTCCTGCGCCGGTCACGATTGCAATTTTGTGAGCCATTCGTCTCCTTCCGCCTCGAGGCGGAAGCCACAAGGGTAAATCAGCTGATGGTTCTGATCGCCGATTGACGATCTTGGCCCAATCAGCAATCAACAATCAAAAATCAACAATTCCTGTAGCTTCCGCCTTCAGGCGGAAGTACTATCCGCGCGTTCTCGGAGGTGGAGGATGGTTCGACGAGTGTGCCTGTGCGTGTTCCTGGCGGCGGTGATGCTCCTGACTCCCGACGTTCGAGCGTTCGCCGGGCCGATCAAGCTGGCGCGCCATCCCGACTATCACGCGGGGCGGGTCGCATTCAGCTATCTCGGCGACATCTGGACGGCAAGCGAGGACGGGACCGGCGTCCAGCGCATCACCGACAACAGCGCCCGCGAGGTGTTCCCTCGCTTCTCGCCGGACGGCCGGTGGATCGCGTTCTCGTCGAACCGCTACGGCAACTACGACGTCTTCGTGGTCCCCACTGCCGGCGGAACGCCGGTCCGGCTGACCTATCACACCGCCACCGACGACGTGGTCGGATGGACGCGCGACTCGCAGCAGGTCATCTTTCGATCGGCGCGCGGCGACGGAGCGTTTCCCAACGTCGCCGTGCTCTACCAGATCCCGGTGACAGGCGGCATGGAGAAGCCGTTACCGCTCGACTGGGGCTACTGGGGATCGTTTTCACCCGACGGCAAGTCGCTGGCGTTCAACCGTCACCCTGCGGTCTGGTCCCGTCAGCACTACCGCGGCAGCTACGCGGCCGATCTGTGGACCGTGAACCTCACCAACAACACCTACACGAAGTTGATCGGCGACGAACGCTACAACCGCTTCTGGCCGATGTGGGGCGCCGACGATGCCATCTATTTCGTCGCGGATCCGCTGCCGAACGACAAGAGCGTCAAGGCCGGAAGCTTCGAGGTGCGCAAGAGCACCAACAATATCTACAAGATTCCGGCGAAAGGCGGACAGCCCGTTCAGGTCACGAAGCATACCGACGGCAACCTGTTCTGGCCGTCGATGTCGAGCGACGGCAAGGTGATCGTCTACGAGGACAACTTCGGAATCTGGAAGCTCGACGTCGCCTCCGGCCGCACGAACGAGATCAAACTCGACGTCGCCACCGACGAGAAAGAAAACCAGGCCGACGTCGTCACCGTGACCAACGAAGTCGACGCGTTCGACATCTCGCCGTCAGGCCGACGAGCGGTCATTTCCACTCGCGGGCAGATTCTGACGATTGCGACCGAGCGCGGCGATATCACCCGTGTTTCGCCGGACAGAATGGCTTCGCGAAACGACACGCCGAAGTGGTCGTTCGACGGCAAGTACATCGCGTTCATTTCCGATCGTTCAGGCCGTGACGAAGTCTGGATCAGCGAATCGGATTCAAAGAGCCCGAAAAAGATCACCGATCTCGACAACGAGAAAGGGTCGGTCGCCTGGACGCCGGACTCGAAGCTGCTCTTGTACACGGCCGGAGACAAGAAGCTGTACAGCTACAGCGTCGCCGACGGCAAGACCAGCCTCATCACCTCGACCGACCTCGGGCGCCTCGGTTCGGTGACGGTTTCTCCGGACAGCAAGTGGGTCACCTTCTCGAAGCAGGATCGCACGGTCCGCACGCACGTCTACATCGCTCCGATCGGCGGCGGCGAGGAGCGGCACATCTCGGACGACAGCCTGCTGTACGCGGAGAACAATGCCGTCTGGACCGCCGACGGTCGTTACATCGTCTTCACGTCGACGGAAGGGACTAACAACGGGATCGCCACACAGGGTGGATTGACGACGACGATGTCCGTGTGGGCACTGTCACTGCGCGATCAGGATCGCGATCCGACGAATCGTGACATCGACAACGAGGCGCAGGGACTTGCGGCGGAGGCAGCCGCACGCCAGAACTCGGGACGTGGAGGGGGCGGCGGCGGTGGAACGGTGCCACCCGTCGAAGTTCGAATCGATTGGAGCGGTCTTGCGCGGCGCGCCAGGCAGATCTCGGTGCCGGGAACGTTCGTCTCCAATCTCACCCCAGCACCTGAGGGCCACCTCGTGGCAATGACGGTCTCGACTGGAGGCTTCGGTGGCGGCCGTGGCGGAGCCGCGGCTGGTGACAACGCATCCGGTACGTACCTCATCAACGTGGAGAGCGATCAGCAAACGCGCCTCCCCCCGGCGCCTCCGTTGGTTGGTGGCGGTGGGGGCGGCCGCGGACGCGGTGGCGCGGGCGGTGGTTTCGGCGGCGGCAGCAGCCTGGTGTTCGCACGCGATGGCCGCACGCTCTACTTCCGCTCGGGCAACGGCCTCTACGCGGCAACGATTCCAGCCAATGCAGCCGGAGGGACAGGGCCGGCAGGGGGGACCGGGGGCGGTCGTGGTGGACGCGGCGGCGGCGGAGCGCCGGCGCCCGCCGAACAGGGCGGACAGAACGCAACGGCGCGACAGGTCACCTATACCGCCAACCTCGAAGTCGATCAAAAGGCGCTTCGTGCCCAGGTCTTCAACGAAGGCTGGCGCATCATGAAGAACCGTTTCTACGACGGTGAAATGCACGGCGCGGATTGGCCGGCGGCAAAGAAAATGTACGAACCGCTGCTCGACTACCTCGTGGACGAGGAGGAGCTGCACACGGTCATGATGATGATGATCGGACAGCTCAACGCGTCGCATACCGGCGTCAGCGGCGGTCCTGCGGCCGGTCAGCCATCCATCCAAACCCGCCACCCCGGATTCGACGTCGTCGCCGACGCAACAGGTCTGTACAAGGTCGGTCACATCTACAAGGACGGCCCCGCAGATCGCGACTATCTGAAAATCAAGGAGGGCAACTACATCATCTCGGTCGATGATCACGATCTGAAGACCGGCGACAACTACTGGCGATACTTCACGCTTGCTCCGGGCAGCAAGTTCCATTTCACCATCAACGACAAGCCGGTGAGGGACGGCGCCTGGGACGTGACCGTCACGCCGGTCACAGCAACGGCATTCGGAGATCTTCAGTACGCCAGATGGGTCGACGATCGTCGCGACATCGTCACAAAAATGAGCAACGGTGAGATCGGCTATCTCCACATCCGCGCGATGGACGCACCGTCGTTGCGTCAATTCCAGCTGGATCTCGCGGCCAACCGCACCAAGCGCGCGCTCGTCATCGACCAGCGCTTCAATGGCGGCGGCGGAATCGATCAAGAGCTGCTCGGCATTCTCGCCGGACGACAATACCAGTACACGATCGGGCGCGATGCCGGCTTCCAGCAGCCACGTCCGCAGAACTTCTACGGCCCGATGGTCGTGATGCAGAACGAACGATCGGCGTCGGACGCGGAGATGTTCCCGGCCGGTTTCAAAGCGCTGGGGCTCGGCAAGGTCGTCGGCGTTCCGACGATGGGCGCTGTCATCGGCACAGGCGCTGCGACGCTGCTCGACGGATCGACAATCCGGACGCCAGGCAGCGGCGTGTGGATGGCCACTGGCGAGAACATGGAGAACTTCGGGGTCCCGCCGGACGTCTCCGTCGACAATACGCCGGAAGATTTCGTCAAGCGCCGTGATGCCCAGCTTGAAAAGGCGGTCGAGGTGCTCAAACAGGAGCTGTCGACAAAGAAGACGACCCCTCCCGCAGGAGGGAGTCGCTAGCGATCAATTTCTGGGCTCGTTCGCAATCCGCGCCTGCTGCTCGAGTATCGGGGAGATCGACACGATGATTCCCCGATCAAGACCGGGTGCAGCTGAGGCCCGGTCGAGAAAGACGATCTCCAACTGAGCCGACGAGACGCTCAGCCCGGCAAGTGCCCATTTGAACTGACAGACCTCCGCATCGCCGACGAACGCCCGGTATTTCAACGGACCGAAAGCGTTCGCATGGCGCAGGACGCGTCCGGCGATGTTGCCGCAGGCGTCCTCGATCTCCCAGTCCGACCCTCGCGGGATGAATTTTGCGATCGTCTGTCCGCTGCCCGGATCGACGACTTCGTACGTGTGATTCAGAAAGAGGCCCGGCGGCTTCGCCGGTCTGAGTCGCAGCAGCTCGGCTCCCGACGGTTCATGGCGGAGAACACCGGTATCCCACGAGAAGGAAAACCAGTTTCGGGTGCGGTGTGGAATCGTCCGAATCTCGAAGTGCGTGCACGTCCGGGTGAACCAGGACTCGATCAGCGTCATTCGCGGATGAACCGAGTAACTGGACTCGTTGAACTCCACGGCCGCCGATGAAACGGCGAGGACGGCTGTGTGACTGACGGTCTGTACCGCAACCGATCGGACGGGACTCGGTTCGATCGTCGTCGTCGGCACAGCATCGGCGCGATCCGCCGCACGCGAAGTGTAGGCCGTCACGGCGGCAATCACATACCCGAGGCAGGTCCATGCCAGTCGCCGGCTGGTTGCGGAAGCGGCCGCATCGTGCCGCGCAATCCATTCAGAAACTTCCCGAGTCGCGGTGGGATCATCGGCGAGGAGCGGCGTCAACGCGGTGCCGATCGCCCGCATTTCCTGGATCACGATGAGCCCGGCGGCGACGTATCCCAATTGCACCAGCACGCCTGATCCGAGCACGCGTCCGGCGAGTTTTGACGGTGCAACGATCCCGAGGAGCGACGTAATGATGTAGAGCACGACCGTGAGGGCAGCGAGCGCTGGTAAGAACAGGACGATCGTCATCGGGACGACGTTCAGCCCGAGAGGGTCGGAGCCCAGGCCCAGCCCACTCCGGAGGATCGACAGTTCCTCGCGTGCCCAGGCAAGCGTCGAAGGGACCTGCATCATCGCGATCGCGGCCAGCGCGACCAGCAGCAGGATGAGAGGTGTCCCGAGCGGAGGATCCTCTTGGCCGCGCACGGAACGAAGGAGGTCGGTCCTGCGCGGCATGACGAAAAACGTGCCCACCGACGCCGCAAGTCCGACCAGCCCGAATTTCAACCCAAACCCTGTCAGTGAACCAACCCACGCAAACGTTTCGTTGTTGGCAAGCGCTCTCGATACGATGGCGGCGGCAATGGCGGCAAATCCGGCCGCGAAGGCGGCGACGGACAGAGCGCGGAACGCTAGCAACGCGGGCAACGTAATCAGACGGCGGCTGATGCAGGTTCTCCTTTATCGTTGAGTCGTTGAAATCCGAGTCACGCCAGGATCGCCGGATCGGAGCGGATTCGTGAATTTCTTGCCGGCATCCGTCAAGTCTCCGAGGACATCATCGCCCTCAGGCCGCTTGCCGGTCCGTGCCCACGTGACGAGCGCGTCAAACGCAGCGGCTTGTTCTTCCGCGCTGAAATTGCAATGGCCTGGGCTCCGGACGATGCGCTGGACGAGCCACGATGAACTCCTGGCGGCATCGACCGCACGCCGTAGCGACTGTTCGAGCGAGATTGGCACGTAGAGGTCGCCGCTGCCGTGCAGCGTCAGCAGCGGGCGCTCAAATCGGCCGTCGAATGGAATCGCTTCCTCGTAGGGACCCTGCGCGCCGCGCGCATTCTGGTCCGCCGCTTTCCGCTGCACGCGTGCGTTGATCGCATCGTCGCTCAGCCCCAGCCCGTCGTCGATGTGATACTTCACGTCCGAATTGGACCGGACGCGGTTCCAGATATCGGCGCCGCGTCCGCTGACGACGGTGCTCGCGTTGTCGGTGAACCGCGCCTCGAGGCCGTCGAGCGCGAACGGACGCGGACCTCCGCTGATTTGCACCTGGATGCTGGCGAGCTGACGTCCCTTGTCCGTGTAATTCGGCGGCTTTCCGAGAAGGTCGGTCAGCTTCGCGACGTCCTGAGCGCGCGTCTCTTCGGTGACGGTGACACCGGTGATGAGTTCGGCGGCCGCGGCAACCGATGTCAGGAAATCCATTTCTCCCGGACCGGATGCGCAGAGCGCGAGCCCTCCCGCAAACGTCTTCGGGAACTCCTGCATGCCGAGCAGCGTCACATGGCCGCCCATCGAGACGCCGGTCAGGTAGATACGCGATGGCGCCTTGCCTTCATTCGTCTTCGTGAACAGATCGGTGAGGGCCAAGGTGTCGAGTAGACCCTGGCCGGGGACGTAGCCATTGCAGCGATAGCTGGACGCAGCCCATGCGAAGCCCTGCGAGATCAGGTGCTCGCGAAACGGACTGCCCTGCCCGACGCCTGGAAGACCGACGCGCAGGCGTGATCCCTGGGCGCCGGCGTTGGCCACGTAGCCATGCGCCCACAACACAAGCTCACCGTTCCATTTTTCAGGGATCTCAATCCGATAGAGCCCGCCGTCGTACCGGCCAGACGAGACTCGCGCTCCGGGGAGCGCCGCAAACGTTGCATCGGGTTGCTCCCATGACTGATCGGGACATGGCGCCGGCGTGATGCCGGGCTTTCCGTATTCACGGGAGTCGGCGTGCGCGCCCACGCCGGCGGCAGCGAGCAAAACCGCCAGCAGCACAGCTCTCGCGATCATCTGGATTTCTCCCGCGGAGATTCTAGCAGAGCGGCCTTCGCGGATTTGACATGCTGCATGGCACGGCAAGCTCGCAGAAACTGCGCGTTTCGCCTTCGATTCGAACGCGACATCGCCAAAACGCGCCGGATCTTGGATGGCAGGCGTCGTGCTGTGAGTACGAGGGCCAGGCTGTGCGAGAGAAGGACGCGAGCGAGCGCAGCGAAGCGAGTCACGCGAACGGAGCGAGCCGACGAAGCGGCTCGCGAGAGAGCGTGTAAGGGAGTCCGAGGGGCGAAGCCCCTCGGAGTGAAAGATGCGTATTAAGGTTCAGGACGGCACACCGATCGAAAGTGAGAGAAGCCTCTGCACCACCTGCCGCTGCTCGACCATCGTCCGCGGTCGAACGCTCGACGAGGAGCTGGTGCTGTGCAGCGCGCTCGGATTGAGAAGCGTGCAAATCACGTTCAAGGTCACGTCGTGCTCCGACTACGCCGACCAGCGAATCCCGTCCTACATGGAGATGCTGCAGGACGCCTGGATCCTGCGCCCCGGTTCGAAGCGTCGGCCCGCCGGTTTCGTCCGCGCCAGCGATTTGAACGAGGAAGAGATCGCCGCCGACGTCTACCCGAGCGTGACCGGGAAAAGGCGTTAGTGAGCCGCTTTCCGGCAATCCTGCGCCTTCCGGAGTGTGAAGGCTTTCTACAGAACCGTCGGAATGGCTGTGACGGCATTCATCATGTCAGCCGCCCCAGACGCGTCAGCTCAAACGGCTCCAGCGGTCATCCACGGCGATGCCGCCGCAACCATTGGCTGGCTCGTCGCCAACTCGCATTCACGCGGGCAGTTCGACACCAACCACTGGGTCAACAGTCTGTTCGGCGCTGGCTCGATCGGCTGGCACTGGACCGACAACCTCAAAACCGAAGCTGACTTCGGCGGCGGCACAGAGTCGCGCGCATTCCGGCCGGAGCAGGTCGTCATCGATGGCCGCGCGACGTTCTACACGGTCGAATCACGATTCAGTCGTCGGACGCTCGGCATCAGTCAGCAGTATCAGTTCTTCCATAACGTCTGGTTTCACCCGCACGTCGCGGCCGGAGTGAACGTCTCCTGGGAGCGTCGGCGGGACGAACCTGGACCGATCTATCTCTACGATGCCACGAGACAACAGAGCCGCATCGTGCCGCCGGTCGAGCCGGAGAAAACGCAGACGTCCCTGCGAGCGAACCCTTTTCTGGCGGTCGGCTACAAAGCGTATGTGACGGACCGCGCATTCTTCCGCAATGACTTCCGAATCGCCTTTCGCGGCGGCGTCGAGGAAACGGTGCTGCGGTTCGGATTCGGGTTCGATTTCTGAGAAAGCGAGCAGCTCACCATGCCGAACGCATTCAAGCAGACGATGTGCGCGATCATGTGCGCGTCATTGATGGCCTCAGCGTGCGCGACGGCCGGTAGCGGCCACTCAGCCATGTATGTCGGACAGCCGGGGAACGCAGGCCGAAGCGTGCTGGTCGACTACATGCAACGGCTTCCGCCGGGCACACTCGTGCGAGTGAATCGCGCACAGGGACATTCCGTGCGCGGCACGCTGATGAAGGCGACCGATCAGAGCGTCTTCGTCCAGCCCAAAACCCGTCTGCCTGAAGCCATCGTCGAGATTCCCGTGAACGATATCGTCACGGTGACACCGGAGACGTCAGGCAGCGGCGTCGGTCGGGCCATCGGGATCGGCGTGGCCGCCGGCGCCGCCGCGACAATTGGAATTCTGTTGATTCTGATCGCGGTCGCGAGCGACTGAGGCAATGAGACATCGGAGGAATGGGAAGATAGCGGAGTTCACAACGAAGGAACGAAGGTAACGGAGACGAACGAAGAAAACCCAATATTGAGTTGTGTCCTTCGTTCGTCTTCGTTTGCTTCGTTTCTTCGTTGTGAACTCCGTTTCCTCTTTCTGACCCTCGTTCCCTCTTTGTGACTCCGATTCCTCGTAGTAGAGTTGCGGCGCTATGAAGCTGACCGCACTCCTCGCCGCATGCTGCGTCTCCGTCTCTCTTCTCGCGCAGGAGACCGCGCCTCTCACGCCGAAGTCGCTTCAAGCCGCGCTGGCGGCCAAGCCGGAGGGCGCGGAAGCCGAGAAGCTCGCCGACCGCATTCGAACTTACTTCGGGGGCAGCGAGAATCTGTTGAAGGGACCGCCGCCGAAGATTGACGAGCTGACGGTCGCGTGGGCTGTCGAAGCCCCTCAGCTGGCCGCGAACGTCACGCCGCGCGTGGTTGCGGACGTCGGCTACTTGACGGTGCCGATGATCAAGGTCGGCACGAGCGGTTTGTATGCCGTCGCCGTGAATCTGTCACATGGCGCAGCCCTGACCTGGCATTACGAGCTTGGGACGGACCGCCGGCTTGGTGGCTCACAGATCGAGACCTACGAGACCCATCCGGACAGCCGCGAGCGGACGGACGTTCCCAAGGGCACCGTCAAGCAGATGCCGCCGTGGGAGAGCAAGATCTTCGCGGGGACGAAGCGTGACTGGTGGGTGTACGTCCCTGCCCAGTACCGGGGGGAGAATCCCGCAGCCGTCATGGTGTTTCAGGATGGCGCTGGCCCGAAGGACTACATTCCGACCGTATTCGACAACCTGATCGCGAAGGGGGATATCCCCGTGATGGTCGGGATCTTCATCAACCCCGGCACGCGCGCGGACGGCGGGGCCAACCGCAGCTTCGAGTACGACACGCTCTCGGATCAGTACGCGCGGTTCCTGCTCGAAGAAATCCTGCCGGAGGTGGAAAAGACCGTGAAGCTGCGACACGACGCCGCCAGCCGCGCGATCTCCGGCGCGAGCAGCGGCGGCATCTGCTCGTTCACGGTGGCGTGGGAGCGCCCGAACGAGTTCAGCAAGGTGTTGTCCTGGATCGGGAGCTTTACGAATATCGCTGCCGGTAAGACGGTCCGAGAAGGCGGTCACAACTACGAGGCGCTCGTCCGCAAGACGTTTCCGCGGAAGCCCATCCGGGTGTTTCTGCAGGACGGCGAGAACGATCTCGACAACGCGAATGGCAACTGGCCGCTGGCCAACCAGACGCTCGCGAAGTCGCTCGCGTATGCCGGCTACGACTACAAGTTCGAATATGGCCACGGTTTTCACAGCAACCGTCACGGGCGCGCGATCTTGCCTGACTCCTTACGGTGGTTGTGGCGGGATTACAAACCATAATTCGCCATTCGCAATTCGCGGTTCGCGGTTCGCGATGAGCGGCGGTTGACGATGAGCGGCGGTTCACGCGGTTCATGATGAGCGGAGTTCCTGATGGCGCGTCGTCTGATCGGTTCGGGATCAACCTTTGAGCAGGAAATCGGATATTCGCGAGCGGTCGTCGACGGCGACTGGATATTTGTCTCCGGCACCACCGGCTTCGACTATGGGTCGATGACGATCTCTGCCACTATCGTGGAGCAGACGGAGCAGTGCTTTCGCAATATCAAGGCTGCCCTCGCTGAAGCCGACGCGCAGCTCGACGACATCGTCCGCGTGAGATACATCCTG
>Ga0310810_10010590_pt1 | contig 10739 bp, 10 predicted proteins | sample NCmetagenome_FD_207641 | JGI IMG/M metagenome (GOLD analysis project Ga0310810, IMG submission 207641) | Soil microbial communities from experimental microcosm in Duke University, North Carolina, United States - NC | ecosystem: Engineered > Artificial ecosystem > Soil microcosm > Unclassified ... | reverse complement strand
TCGACGCCCGGCTGGGCGTCGGTGACGCCCCGGACCTCCAGCCCACGCACCGGCTCACCGGTGGCGAGCAACTGCCTGAGCTTGGGCTCCGCCTCGTCGGCGAGCGCCGGGGTCGTCTCGCGCACGCTGCGACCGAGCAGCGCCTCGACCGGGTAACCGATCATCTCGGCCATCCGCTCGTTGAGGCGCTGGTAGCGGAGCTCGCGGTCGAGCACGCACAGCCCGACCGGCGCCGAGCTGTAGACGGCCTCGATCTCGCCCAACCGCGCCTGGGCCTGGTCCTGGCTTCGCTGGAGCGCCTCCTCATGCCGCTGCCGCTCGGTGATGTCCCCGAGCACCCACGCGCGCGTCGCCGCGCCGTTCGCGTCCTCACCGAGGTCGACGCTGAGGCGGAAATGCCGCTGGCCGAGGCGGATGGCTCCAGCCGCGGGATCGCCCGCCGCGCGCACGAGCTCGGGCACCAGCTCGCGCAGCCGGCGACCGATGATCTCGCCATAGGGCCGGCCGAGCAGCTGGGCGAACGCGGCATTGCAGCGCACGATGTGGTCGCCGTCGCGGGTGAGACAGACCGGGTCACCGATCAGGTCGAAGGTGGTGGTCCATTCGCGCGCCGCCGCCCGCACCTGGACCTCGGTTTGGCGCGCGCGGAGCAGCGAGCGCACCGTGGCGACCAGCTCGCTGGCGTCCACCGGGTGGGTCAGGTACCCGTCCGCCCCGCCTTCGAGGCCCTCGGCCTTGCTCTCCGGGCTGGTGAAGCTGGCCGAGATGTGCAGCACGGGAACGTCCCGCGTCGCCGGATTGCTCTTAAGCCGGCGGCACACCTCCAGGCCGTTGAGATCCGGCAGCCGGATATCGAGGGTGATCAGCGAGGGAAGGCTCGACTCGGCGGACTGGAGCGCCTCCAGTCCGGTGGCGGCCTCGCGCACGGCGAAGCCGGCCTTGGACAGCACGCGGGACACGTAGTACCGCTCGGCCTCGTTGTCGTCCACCACCAGGATCGTTTCCCGGGGATCAGGCATGCTGGGCCTCCTCCACCTTCCGGAGATTCGGGTCGGAGAGGCGGGCCGGCTCGGTGTAGCGGACCGGGATGGTGACCGTGAAGGTGGACCCCGCGCCCGGTTCGCTCGACACCGTCAGTTGCCCTCCGAGCAGCTCCGCCAGCTTGCGCGAGAGCGGCAGCCCGAGGCCCGCACCCATGGCCTTCCGCTGCAGCACGTTCTCGAGCTGGGAGAACTCCTCGAAGATTCGCTCCTGGTCCTCGGGGGCGATGCCGATGCCGGTGTCGGACACGACGAAGGCGATCTGCCCGTCGGCCTGCGCGACGACGGTCATCCGGACCTCGCCGTGCTCGGTGAACTTGAGCGCGTTGGAGATCAGGTTGCGGAGGATCTGGGAGAGCTTGCCCTCGTCGGTGACGAGTGGGGGACAGTCGCCGGGATCCTCGATGACCAGCGCGACTCGCTCGGTGGGGGTGATTGCCCGGAACATGCCGCGCAGGCCGGCGAACAAGTCAACCACGGTGAACGCCGTCGGGCGGACGACGCTCCGGCCAGCTTCGATGCGGGCGAGGTCGAGCAGGTCGTTCACCATCTCCGCCAGCGTCAGGGCGGCGGTCCGGACGAAGCGGACCTGGCGGTCTTGCTCCTCGTTGAGCGGGCCGTCCACGTGATCGATCAGCAGACCGGTGATGTTGAGGATGGCGTTGAGGGGCGTGCGGAGCTCGTGGCTTATGTTGGACAGGAAGCGGGACTTGAGCTCCGAGGCCCGTGCCAGGTCCGCCGCCTTCTCGTCGAGCTCGGCGTACAGGGCGAGCACGCCGCGGTTGGTCTCGGCCAGCTCCTGGTTGAGCCGCTCGACCTCCCCCTGGCGCTCACGCCCTTCCTGCAGGGCCCGCATGAGCTCCTGGTTCTGCGCCCGGATCTCGCTCAACGGGTCCGTCGGGGTGAGCAGCGCCAACTCGCGGCTCAGCCGCGTGATCAGCTCGCTCGAGACGTCCTTGCCACCCGGCAGGCTCTTGCCGAGCACGACGGCCGTGCCGCGCCCCGGACCGGTCTCGATCTCGAACTGGTCCGACAGCCGGCGCGCGCCCAACAGGCCGAGTCCCATGCCGGTCGACGAGCGATACCGGCCGTCGAGCACGTCCTGCAGCCGGGCGATGCCGGGCCCCCGGTCGGAGACCCTGACCAGCAGCATCGGAGGCTGGGATGCCACCTCGAATCCGACTCGCCCCCCGCCGGCGTACTGGACCGCGTTGCGCGCGATCTCCGAGACCGCCGTCGCCAGGCGGGTCTGCTCAAGCCCATCGAACCCGAGCAGCGCGGCGATCTGCCGGGCGCGCTGGCGGGCGAGCACGACGTCCTGCTCGGTCCGGATCTCGGTCGTGAGAATGGGGGGGATCACGGGCGGTCCACCTCGCGGCCCGCGACGACGGTCACGTCGTCGCGCCCGCGCGCGAAATCACGGTAGAGAACGGCGGCGATCAGAGCAGGGTCCCGCCCGCGCAAGGACGGATAGCGGTCGAGGGTCCACCGGGTCTGCAGGCCGTCCGAGTGCAGCACCATCACCGATCCCTCGGGCCAGCCGTACGAGAACGTCTGAATCTTCCGGCACTCGTGGCCGACGATCCCGGCGTGGGACACGAGACTGCGCGACGCGTCGGCGGAGAGCACGGTACCGCCGATGTTCCCGACGCCGGTGAACGTCAGCTCACCGCGCGCCGGACGAACCTCGGCGATGCCGATCGCGGCCCCGCGGGTGTGCCGCATCGCGTCGTGGGCGGCGGCCAGGATGTCGGCGGCCGGCTCCCCCGCGCGCCGCTGAAACATACGCACCGCTTCCGCGGCCGCGGAGGCCGCATCGGGCCCGTGACCCAGCCCGTCGGCCACCATGACGGACCACCCCTCGCTGCCGGCGGTCCAGGACCAGGCGTCGCCGCACACCACCTCACCGGGCTTGGCCACCGACACGCCGGCGACGGCGACGTCCGACGCCGGGGGCGGGCCGGCGAGTCGGATCCGCACCAGCACCGCGGTCCCGGCATCGGGCGCGGAAAAGATCTCGCACCGGTCCGCGATGCGCTGGACCGCGCCCAGCCCGACCCCGTTGGTGCCGCCCGTCGAGTACCCATCGCGCAGGGCCTGCTCGACGTTGGCCATGCCGGGACCGCGGTCGAGGGCGACGATTTCCAGGGCCGCCCCGGGCGCGGGGAGCGAGCGTACCAGCAGCTCGCCCCCGCCGGCATGCCGCGCCAGGTTGGTGGCGAGCTCAGTGACGATCAGGGCGACCTTGCCGGTCTCGCTGTCCGCCGCGCCCAGGCGCTGCGCTTCCGTGATCGCCGCCCGGCGTGCCGTACCGACCTGGGAGCTGTCGTGGACCGGCAGAACGAGGTTGGGCGTGGTCACTGGGTCACTTCCACCGCGTGATGGTGACCCGGGTGCCTTCGCCCGGGCGAGATTCGATGGCGAACTCGTTCACCAGTCGCCGAGCGCCGCCCAGACCGAGGCCCAGCCCGCCGCGCGAGGTGAACCCATCTTTGAGCGCCAGCTGGATGTCCGCGATGCCCGGCCCCTTATCCTCGCACGTGAGGCGCAGCCCGCGGCGAATACCGTCGGCGAGCAGCTCCACCCGCGCGGTGCCGCCCCCGCCGTGCTCCACCGTGTTGCGGGCCAGCTCGCTGGTGGCCGTGACGATCTTGGTCTGATCGACCAGGCTGAAGCCGGACTCGACCGCCCACTCCCTCACCCGCTGTCGCACCCGCACGATGTCGTTCGCGCTGCGGACCTCGAACAGTTCATTCCGCTCGACCATCATCGCTCACCTCGAGGACGCGGTCGTGGACCGCCCCTCGGAGCAGGATCATGCCCCGCTCCACGTTGAGCGCCGTGCGAACGCCGGGAAGCGACAGGCCGAGCTCGACGAGCGTGATGGCGACCGCCGGCTGCATGCCCACCACGACGGTGGCGGCGTCCAGGACCCGCGCCATGGCCGCAATGTTCGCCAGCATGCGGCCGATGAAGGAATCCACCACCTCGAGCGAGCTGATGTCGATCAGCACTCCGCGGGCCCCGGTGCGGGAGATGCGGTCGGTCAGGTCATCCTGCAGCGTCAGGGCGAGCTGATCGTGCATGTCCACCTGGATCGTGACCAGGAGGAACTCACCCATCTTGAGGATCGGAATGCGGTCCACGGGGCCCCGGCTAGGCGCGCGGGGCGGCCACGCGGGCCACGCCGAGATTGAGCCGCTTGAGCGCCGTCGAGAAGGCGTCCGCCAGCGTGGCCTTGGTGACCACATCGCCGAGGTCCACGCCCAGGTGCACGATAGTCTGCGCAATCTGCGGCCGGATGCCGCTGATGATGCATTCCGCCCCCATGAGGCGGGCGGCGGTCACGGTCTTGATCAGGTGCTGGGCGGTGAGGGTGTCCACCGTGAGCACACCCGTGATGTCGAGGATGGCCACCTCGGCCCCGGTCTCCACGATCCGCTGGAGCAGCGTCTCCATGACGACCTGGGTCCGCGCGCTGTCGAGCGTGCCGATCATGGGGAGGGCAAGGATGCCGTCCCACAGCTTCACTACCGGCGTGGACAGCTCGAGCATGTCCTGCTGCTGGCGCAGGATCACCTGCTCGCGGTTCTTCTGGTGCACCTCCGTCGTGTACAGGCCGAGACCGTCGAGCAGTTCATCGGCCCGCCGAATCTCCTCGAACATCGCTACGGAGTCCTTGCCGAGCTCATCGCGGATGTGACCGAACAGCGCGGGCTTGAGCGAGAAGACGAAGGTGGCCGTCTCTGTGGGACTGAAGCCCTGGATCCCGCGGCTCCGCGAGATCCCGCTCAGCATGTCGCGCACCGGCGCCCAGTCGACCCCGCGCTGCACGTCGGCAAACCCGCCGGTCTGCGCCGCCCGCTGAAGCAGGCCCAGGAACTCCTTCGACTGGGCCAGCAGCTCCTGGTCCGAGATCAGGTCGCGACGACGCGCGACGGACTCCTGCTGGAGCTGCATCCACTGGCTCAGCACGTCCGCCTCGTGGTTGCGCAGGATGTCGGGGATCCGGCTGGAACGCTCGGGGGTCACGGGCGTGGCTCCTTGAAGATGTCAGGGATGGACTTAGACGACTGGGCGCACCCGGCAGCGGGTGGCGAGAGAGAGGCCTGCGGCCCGGACCAGCTGTCGACAGGACTTGAACATAGCCGTCCAAGGACGGGCCGCAACGTAGCCAGCGTACAAAGGGCGGAGGCGGCCACCGTCCGGCTATGATTGATGCGATGAACCTCCGCCGTCGAGTGCTGGTCCTCCTGGGCACTGCCCGGCGCACCAGGCGCCGGGCGGATCGCGCCCGCCGCCGGGCCGTCGTGGTAGTGGGGCGGCCGGTCGCGGCCGCGCGCGGCGTGTGGGACGGGTTCGTGGAATGGGTCAACGGGCTCGGGCTGAGCGAGAACACGATCCTGCTCGCGTTCGCCGTCGTCGTGGGGGTCGGCGGGGCGTTCGGAGTCGTCCTCTTCTATAAGCTGATCGACGCGGCGTACGGACTGTTCTACCAATGGCCCGAGACCTTCCTCTCGCGATCGGACTTCCTCGCCTACCGTCCGCTGGTGACCGCCACCGGTTTCGCCGCGGCCTGGGCGGTCTGGCGGCGGTTCGGCCTCGGCCTGGAGGGCCTGAACGTCGCGGACATCCAGCTCCGGGTGGCCCGCCAGGGCGGCCGGATTCCTACCAGGCCGGCTCTGGCACGGACCGCGGCCGCCGCCATTACGATCGGGGCCGGCGGGTCGGCCGGCAGCGAGGGGCCGGTCGCGGTGCTAGGCTCGACGTTCGGGTCGTGGCTTGGCCGGATCTTCCGGTTCGAGTCGAGCCGGGTGTCGACCCTGGTCGGCGCCGGCGCCGCGGCGGCCATCTCGGCGGCGTTCAACGCGCCGCTCGCTGGCGCCTTCTTCGCCCTAGAGGAGATCCTCGGCTCCTTTGCCGCGGGGGCGTTCCCGGCGATCGTGGTCAGCAGCGTGCTGGCGGCGGTGGTGTCACGCGCGGTGTTCGGCAACCATCCGGCCTTCCCGATCCCAGTCGAATACGGCTACACGCTCACGCGTGAGGTCGTGCTGTTCTACCCGCTGCTCGGCGCGGTCACCGGCCTGGTCTCCGCGCTGTTCATCTGGTGCTTCTTCCGGTCCGAGGACTGGGCCGAGCGGGTGCCACTCCCCCGTGCGGCCCTGCCCTGGATCGGCGGCGCAATCGTCGGCGCGCTGGTGTATCTGTCGCGCGGGATCCTGGTGGGTTACGGGCATCTCGCGGTGCATCTCGAGGTGTTCGGGCAGATGGCGTGGTATTTCCTCCTGCTGCTGGCCCTCGGCAAGATCCTGGCGACGTCGATCACGCTCACCTGCGGGGGATCCGGCGGCCTGTTCACTCCGTCGCTCTACATCGGGGCGGCCACGGGCGGGGCGTTCGGCGTGGCCCTGCGGGAGATGTTCCCCGCGCTCCATATCCGTCCCGAGGCGTATGCGCTGGTCGGTATGGGTGCGCTGGTCGCCGGCGCGACCAACGCACCGATCACCGGCATCCTCATCGTGTTCGAGATGACCAACGATTACGCCATCGTGCTGCCGCTGATGCTGACCACGGTGATCTGCCATCTCATCGCGCGCCGGCTCGAGCCCGACTCGCTCTACAGCGGCTGGCTCCGGCGCCGCGGGGAGCGCATCGAGCACGGCTCGGATCGCGCGCTGCTGACCGACCTCACCGTCCACGAGGCCTACGATCCCGCCCCGCAGGTATTCCCGGCCGACGCCCCGCTCGCCACGCTCCTCGCGCACCTCCGGCCCGGCGAGCAGACGACCTTTCCGGTCGTGGACCACGCGGGCGCCCTGCTGGGTGTCGTCACCATGGCGGATCTGGCGCGGCTCGCGGAGGAGGCGACCGCGGGCGACGACGGGCGCCTGGCCGCCGACGTTGCCGGCCCGATCGAGACGGTCACCCTGTCGGACACCCTGCTGGAGGCGACTCGGCGGATGGGGGTGCGGGGAACACCGGCCCTGCCGGTGCTAGGCCCCGGTAGCCACCGGCTGCTCGGGATCGTGAGCCGGAGCCACATCCTCGCGGCGTATGAGCGAGCGCTGACCGGGGGCGGGCCGGCCGGGCAACGCGCCACCGGGCCCGGCTGAGCTAGCGGACCACGGTCAGCGCGATTCCCTCCTCGAGCCAGCGGTCGGGTCTTTCCCTGACGTCCGCTGCCCGGACGGTGCGAGCGGGCGCGTCGGCGATGGGGGCGTCGACCGCGGCGTGCGTCACGAACCGGAGGAGGTAGAGCGTCGGCCCCGCGTTCCGGGCGTGCTCGACGACGAACGCCGCGAGCGCGCGGGGCCAGCCTTCGGCCGGGGCCCGGATCCCGGCGCCCCGCCGATGCCGCTCGATCGCCGCGAGCAGCGGGTCCCGCCCCCCGCCGGCCCTCCGGTGTCGCTCGCGATGGTGGCGCTCGTCCTCCCGGGGATCTTCGTGGCGGGTTCGGACCAGGTCGCAGGAGCAGGCTCCCACCACCAGCCGGGCGACGGTCTGGGCCGTCGGGTGGAGCGCGCGAAGGCGATGGTGGATGTCGCGATCGGCCGGCTGGGCCGTCAGGCCCGGCGGCAGCATCGCCCGTATCTCACTCAGAGTGAGCGGGCTCGCGGCGTAGAGGAGGTAGCACAGAGGTCAGATCGGGAGATCGTCGCGGATGAGCACGAGAATGGCGGCCTGCGGCACCACGAGGTACTTCTTCTCCTCGAATGAGATCTCGACCGCCGCCTTGCGGAAGAAGATGGCGTGATCGCCGACTCGGGCCTGCATCCCGCGGCTCTTGCCCTCACGGGCATCCAGCTTCCAGGGCTCGTCGTCGAGCGCGCTGAGATCGGCGACCGGAGTGCCCGGGCCGGTGGCCACGATGAGGCCGGTCTGCACCTGCTGCGAGTCGATGGCGGTGGCGGGCAGGTACAGGCCGACGCGGGTGCGATCATCCCCGTCCTCGGGGGTGATCAGCACCCGGTCACCGACGACCATCAATTGCTTCCGGGGAAACTCCACTTCATCCGTTTCCATTGCCGGCCTGGTGCACGGTCACCAGCTCGAGGATGCGGAGCTTCCGCGTCGTCGTAGGCAGGCGGAGGCTGATCTCGTCGCCCACGCGGCCATTGGACAGGGCGCGGCCCAGCGGCGACGCAAGCGAGATGTGGCCGGCGTCGATATCCATCATCTCGGCCAGCACCACCATATAGGTGTCGGTGTCGTTGGTGTCGAGGTCCAGCACCTTGACCCGGGAGCCGAGGCCCACCCGATCGGCCGGGGCCTCGGTGTTGGCGAGCTGGCTCAGCTGGTTGAGCCGCTGGTGCAGCTGGCCCAGGCGGGCCTGGACGAACTGCTGGCGCTCGAGCGCCGCCTTGTACTCGCTGTTCTCCCGCAGGTCGCCCAATTCGACCGCCTGGGCGATGGCCTGCGGCAACAGGATGTTCAATTCATGGCTGAGCTGCTCGATCTCGCGACCCAGCTTCTCCCGCATCTCACGGATCATTGGTCCAACCGGACGATAAAGAAACGACGGCCCCGAGCAGCGGCAGCGCTCAGGGCGAAGGTGGAAAGATCGACAAAAGATACCACCGCTACGGCAAGTGCGGAATGCGCGCTGTGCTAACGCCGTGGCGTTCCAAGGCTTGACTAGCGAATGCCCGCTGCCGGCGCCACCCCCAAACAGCACTGGAGAGAGCCGATGAAGACCCATTGCGCCATCGGGTTGGCCATCGCCGCGGCGCTCGTGGCCTGCTCGTCCGGCCCCCGCCCGGCACCCGGCCCGGCACCGGCCGCGACGTCGGCCGAGGCGCCGCCGGCCCCCATCGCGCCGGATTCGCTGGCGGATGCGCTCCTGGTCGACATCAGGGGGGTCGACTCGACGATCCGGGTGGACGTCCGCTATGCCACCGCGAACAACTTCACCGGCGCCCCGCTTCCGGGCTACGACGGCGCGCGCATCCTGCTCCGGCGGGAGGCCGCCGAGGCACTCGGCCGGGTCCAGCGGAGGCTTCGGACCGGAGACCTCGGCCTCCGCGTGTTCGACGGCTATCGCCCGGTCCGGGCGACCCTCGCCATGGTGGACTGGGCGGAGCGCACCGGGCAGCGAGCCTTGCTCGACAGCGGCTACATCGCCCGGCGGAGCCGCCACAACATGGGGGTGGCGGTGGATCTCACCCTGGTGGACCTGGTGACCGGCACCGAGGTACCAATGGGAACGCCGTTCGACACCTTTTCCGAGGCGGCACACACCGCCAACGCGGAGGGCCGGGTGCGTCGGTATCGGGAGCTGCTGGTGAAGGTCATGGAGTCGGAGGGGTTCGTGAACTACGACCAGGAGTGGTGGCATTTCAGCTATCCAGTGGAGGGGGCGGTGCCGTTCGATCGCGCGATCGGCGCGGTCGGAGGCGGGGTGCGCGCGCAGCCATAGTCGCTTGTGCTACTACCATCGTGGCGTAGTACTCCTTCCAGTGCCGCGAGGCGGTAGCCGTGGGTCGGAGAGGCGTCGGTCACGGCGTCCAGGACTGGCGCTCGAGGCTGGATCGTGGGCTGGGCGGGAGCCGCGATCCAGTGGCGGGCCTTCACCTTCCGACAGCTCGTCGCGGCAGAGGTTGTGAACCCATCGCAAGGCGCGGCGTTCCTTGACCTTCCGGTATGAAACCCGTAAACTGCGGCGGCTTGCGTCCCCCGCGGTGGTGAACGTCGATTCTCGCCAACAGGATGGCCGAGTAATGCACCTTCGGATCCGTGCCTTCCGGCTGCTGCGCCGGGTGGCCATCGTGCTCCCCTTGCTCGTGCTGATCGCGAGCGCCTGCAGCCCCGAGCACTATCCGCAAACGGCCCTTCGGCCGATCTCCGACTACGGCAGGATCGGCGACGACATCCAGACGACCACCTTCAAGTGGGCCCTCGCGGTGTTCGTGCTGGTGGAGGGGGCGTTGCTGTACGCCATCTTCCGCTTCCGCGGGAGGCCGGATGACCCGGAGCCCCGGCAAATCCACGGCAACACCACGATCGAGATCATCTGGACGGTCATCCCGGCGCTCATTCTGGCCGCGATCGCGGTCCCGACCGTGCGGGGCATCTTCGAGACCAATGCCACCCCCAAGGGCGACGTCCTCAAGATCGAGGTCGTCGGGCACCAGTGGTGGTGGGAGTTCCGGTATCCGGACGTGAACGTGACGACCGCGAACGAGGTGCACATCCCGGTCGGGCAGACCGTGTCGTTCCACATGACCACGGCGGACGTGGTGCACAGCTTCTGGCCGCCGCGGTTTGCCGGCAAGCGCGACGTCTTTCCCAATCGCGAGACCCGGCTCTGGTTCAAGGCCGAGCAGGCGGGCGAGTACCCGGGGCAGTGCGCCGAGTTCTGCGGGATCGAGCACGGCCGCATGGCGTTCCGGGTGAAGGCCCAGACCCCCGAGGAGTTCCAGGCCTGGATCGCGCACATGCAGACGCTCGGCCCCAAGCCGCAGGCGGCCGCGCCGCCCGCCGACTCGGTGCAGACCGCGAGCGCGGGCGCCAAGGTGCAGGCGGCCCAGGAGCCGGCCAAGCCCGAGGCCAAGACCGGCGCCAAGCCGGGCCCGGCGAAAGACTCCGTGTCGGCGGCCCCGCAGGCGCCGGCAGACCCGGCCTACGCGGCGGGTGAGAAGCTGTTCCTGACCAAGGGATGCGTGGGCTGCCACTCGCTCACGGCGGTGAACGCGCCGAAGG
>Ga0310810_10010589_pt1 | contig 10739 bp, 7 predicted proteins | sample NCmetagenome_FD_207641 | JGI IMG/M metagenome (GOLD analysis project Ga0310810, IMG submission 207641) | Soil microbial communities from experimental microcosm in Duke University, North Carolina, United States - NC | ecosystem: Engineered > Artificial ecosystem > Soil microcosm > Unclassified ... | reverse complement strand
GATCCGCTGGATTCTCAGGAACCAGCGCAACGTGGAAGTGCTGCTGGGCGACGTGACCCGGATCGATCCGGCACGGAACATCGTCGGCCTGGCCGACGGTGCGGAACTCGGATACGACTATCTGATCGTCGCGGCCGGCGCGACCCACGCCTACTTCGGCCACGAGACCTGGCGGCCCTACGCGCCGGGACTCAAGACGCTCGAAGACGCGCTCGACATCCGCCGCCGCGTCCTGCTTGCATTCGAGCGCGCGGAGCGCGAGTCGGATCCCGTCCGGCGTACTGCCGAGCTGACGTTCGTGATCGTGGGCGCCGGACCGACAGGCGTCGAAATGGCGGGGGCCCTCGCCGAGATCGCGCGCCTGTCGCTCGCCAGGAACTTCCGGCACTTCGATCCGGGGTCGGCGAAGATCCTGCTCCTCGAGGCCGGACCACACGTACTGGCGAACTTTCCCGAGGGGCTGCGCGAGGCGGCGCGGCGTGACCTGGTGCGTCTGGGCGTCGAGGTGCGGACCGGGGAGCCAGTGACCGACGTGTCGAACGGCGTCGTGCAGACCTCGCGCGCGCGCATTGCCGCCGAAACGGTGATCTGGGCCGCCGGCGTGGCGGCGTCGCCCCTCGGCGCCGCACTGGGCGCGCCGATCGATCGCGCGGGCCGCGTGCTGGTGCAGCCGGATCTGACGATTCCCGGGCACCCGAATCTCTTCGTCATCGGCGATCTCGCCACGCTGGCGGACGGCTCGGGCCGGCCGTATCCGGGCGTGGCCCAGGTCGCCATGCAGATGGGCGCGAGCGCCGCCGCCAACATTCTCCGGTCGATCGCGGGGCAGCCGCGGCAGCCATTTCACTATCGGAATTACGGCGACATGGCGACCATCGGCCGCGCCTCCGCCGTCGCGAAGCTCCCGGGAATCCAGCTCAAAGGCTACATCGGCTGGCTGGCGTGGGTGTTCGTCCACTTGGTGAAGTTGATCGGGTTCCGCAACCGTCTCGTGGTGATGGTGCAATGGGCGTGGGCGTATTTCAGCTATCAGCGCGCGGTGCGGTTGATCACCGGCGATCGACCGCAGGCATGATCCGCCGCGCGTGCTGGGGCGCCGCCTTCGCGGTGGCGGCCGCCGCAGCATTGCTGCCGCTGCCCGCGCCGGCGGTCGAGCGGCTGTATTCGCGCGGCCTGTTTCCGCCGCTGCAGCGGCTGCTCACCTCCGTGTCCAACCTGGTTCCCTTCGCGCTGTTCGACGCGCTCTGGATCGCGGCGGTTGCCGCCCTCGCGGTGTTCGCAACCCGGCGCGTCGCCGAACGAGGATGGGGCCGCGGCCTTGTTGCGGTGGCGGGATTACTGGGCCGCGCCGCCGTACTCGTGTATCTCGTGTTTCTCGCCGCCTGGGGTTTGAACTACCGCCGGCTGCCGTTGTCGGAGAAAGTGGTCTTCGATCCCGCACGCGTGACCCGCGCCGCGCAGACGGCGCTGGGCGACTGGGCGGTCGGGGAGCTGAATCGCCAATATGCGAGCGCGCACGCGTCCGCTCCGGACCTCGAGGCCTTGCGCACCGCGTTCCAGGACGCGCTGCACGCGCTCGGCGACGCCGACATCGTGCCGGGGCGGCCGAAGCCCACCTTGCTCGGTTGGTATTTCCACAAGGCCTCGATCGCGGGGATGACGGATCCGTTTCTGCTCGAAACGATGCTGGCGCCCGACCTGCTCGACGTCGAGCGGCCGTTCGTCACCGCGCACGAATGGGCGCATCTCGCGGGCTACGCCGACGAATCCGAAGCGAACTTCGTGGCCTATCTCGCCTGCCGCCGCGGCGACGCCACGGCGCGATACAGCGCGGCGCTGGTCATGCTGGGCTACGCGCCGCCGCGGCGCGCGATCAGCGACACGCTCGACGTCGGTCCCCGGATGGACCTGTTCGCCATCCAGAACCGCTACGCGCACACGAGCGAGACGCTGCGCTTCGCGGCGAGGGAAGGCTACGACCGGTATCTGAAGGCGAATCGGGTCGAGCGCGGCGTCGAGAGCTACGACGCCGTCGTCCAGCTCATCCTCGGAACGGAGCTCGACGCCCACGGCAATCCGCGTCTCCGGCCGTAGGCGGCGGCGCGTCCCTTGCAGCGCGGCGGCGAGGTATGTCCGATCTGGCGATGGACGGTCCGGCGTCCGCGAAAGCGGCGGGCCTCGTCTACACGGCCGACGACAAGCCGGGCATCCGCCGGATCGGCCACGGCAAGCGCGCCCGCTACGTCGACGCGCACAACAAGCCGATACGCGCGCGCGACGAGCTCGCGCGCATCCGCTCGCTGGTCATCCCGCCGGCGTGGACGGACGTCTGGATCTGCCCCAACCGCCGCGGCCACCTGCAGGCGACGGGCCGCGACGCCCGCGGCCGCAAGCAATATCGTTATCATCCGCGCTGGCGTCACGTCCGCGACGCCACGAAATACGACCGGATGATCGCGTTCGGCCGCGCGCTGCCGCTGATCCGCCGCCGCGCCGACGCGGATCTGCGCAAGCCGGGCCTGCCGCGTGAGAAGGTGCTCGCCGCCGTCGTCACGCTGCTCGAGAAGACCTTCATCCGCGTCGGCAACGACGAGTACGCGCGCCAGAATCGATCGTTCGGCCTGACGACGATGCGCGACGGCCACGTCAGGATCTCCGGATCGACGGTGCGGTTCATCTTCCGCGGCAAGTCCGGCGTCGAGCACGCGCTCGCGCTCGACGATCGGCGGCTCGCCCGGATCGTCAAGCAATGCCGCGATCTGCCCGGGCAGGAGCTGTTTCAGTACCGCGACGAGAACGGCGCGATCGTGGACGTGGGCTCCGGCGACGTCAACGCCTACCTGCGGGAGATCACCGGCGAGGAGTTCACGTCGAAGGACTTCCGGACGTGGGCGGGAACCGTGCTCGCGTCGCAGCTGCTGCGCGATTTCGAGAAGGTGGACAGCGAGGCGCGGGCAAAAAAGAACGTCGTCGCGGCCATCGAGCAGGTCGCGAAGCGGCTCGGGAACACGCGCGCGGTCTGCCGCAAGTGCTACGTGCACCCGGCCGTCATCGACGCGTATCTGGACGGTTCGATGATGAAGACGCTGGCGCAGCGCGCCGAGCGGACGGCGAAGGCGGTCGGGAAGATGACGGCGGCGGAAGCGGCCGTGCTCGGGCTGCTCCAGCGCCGCCTGGCGTCCAAGCCTAACGCGCGGTCAGCCTGATTCCGCCGTTCGTGCCTTCGATCTGGATGCGCGGTCCGCCGCCGTTCATCCGCGCTTCCAGGCGCCGGCGGCTGTTTTCGCCGCCGGTGTCGAGCGGCAGGCCGCCGGTCTCGATGCCCCCGTTCGAGATGGTCGCGGAGATGGTGGCCTTCGCGTCGCGCGGCAGGCGCAGCCTGATGCCGCCATTCGTGCATTCGAGCTTCACACCGCCGTCCGCCACGCGCGTCAGGTCGATGTCGAGGCCGCCGTTCGTGGTGGTCGCCTCGACCTGCCCGGAGAGGCCGCGCGCCTTGACGCCGCCGTTGGTCGTCTCCGCGGTCACGCGCCCTTCGAGTCCGGCGACGTCGATGCCGCCGTTCACCGTCGAGAACCTCACTTCGGCGCCAGCCGGCACCTTCACGCGATATTCGACGTGCACGTTGGCGCCGTTGAAGATGATGCCTTCGGCGCGCGCGACCTTCGTGTCGATCTTCACGCGGCCGGCAGAGACGTCCTCCACGATCGAGGCGCGCTCGAGTGCGGCCTTGGCCGCCTCGGGCGTCGCGCCGCGTGCCTTCTTCACGGCGACGACGTCGACCGTGTTCCCGGTCGACGGTTCCACGATGATCTTGCCGTTCACGTTCCCGATCTCGACGCGCCCGTTGGCGTCGAGCGTGTAGGTCTTATGCCACTCCGAGCTCTCTTCGGATCGCAGATCGGCGGTGACGATGTCGCACGCCGTGCTCGCGGCCGCGGCGATGGCGAGCGGCACCAGCAGCGACGGCACCAGGCGGCTCCGGACCCATCCAGTCATGGCATCTCCTGAGCCACTATACGCGCCGCGGCCTGCCCCCGTTCCAAGCCCATGCATTGGCTTCAACGTAGAATCGCACCATGGATCGGTATGTTCCGCTTCCGCCGCTGCCCGGTCGCATCAGCCGGCTGAACGAGCTGGCGTACGACCTCTGGTGGAGCTGGAACACGGGCGCGCGCGAAGTGTTTCGTGACCTCGACTACCCGCTGTGGCGGTTCACCGATCACAATCCCGTCCTGCTGCTGCACCTGGTCGAGAGCGAACGGCTCGCCCACGCGGCCGAGGATCCCGAGTTCCTCAGGTTGTACGATCGCGCCGTCGCCTCGCTCGACGTGGTGCGCGCCGGGGCGGGCACGTGGTGGGGCCGCCACGGGAGCACCGCGGCACCGGTGCTGGTGTGCGTCGCGCCGGCATTCTGCCTGCACCAGGCGCTGCCCGTGGACTGCGACGGCGACGCGATCGCGGCGGGGGACTTCGCGAAGGACGCGAGCGATCTCGGTGTCCCGCTCGTCGGCATCGGCCTGATGTTCGCCCGCAGCTACCAGCACCAGCGGCTCTCGGACGAAGGATGGCCGCGCGAGTCGTACGAACACCTGGACTGGTCCGACACGCCGATCAGCCCGGCGCTCGCCGCGGACGGCACGCGCTGCGCGTTTGTCGTCCGCGTGTCGGGCGGCGACATCAAGACGCAGGTGTGGCAGGTGCGTGCCGGACGCGCCGCCATCTATCTCGTCGACACGGATCTGCCCGAGAACACGCCCGCGGATCGCGAGCTGTCCGCGGCGCTATGCCAGCCGGGCTCCGACGCCGGCGCGCGGCAGCGCGCCCTGCTCGAAGCCGCGCTGCCACAGACGCTCGCGGCGCTAAGTATCGACTCGCACATCCGGGTCGATCCCGACGCCGGCACCGCCGGCGTCCACGTGCCAAGCTGGATCGCCGGCGATCTCGCCGTGCTGATCGAGCGCCACGCCGGGGAAGACTGGCGCGACCATCAGGACGACGCGAGCTGGTGGGACCGCCTGTCGCTCGTGCCGGACGAGGAACTGTGGGCGGCGAAGCAGCGCCTGCGCGGGTACCTGACCGACTTTCTCCGCGACCGGGCGCGCCGGCGCTGGACGCGCGAGCGCGCCGCGGGCCCGCCGGCCGTCGCTCAGGGAACGCTGCTCGATCCCGGAACTTTGACGATCGCGGTGGCCGGCCGCATCACCGCCGATTTCCGCGCCGACGTGCTGTTCCATGACGTCGAGCGTCTGGCCGCGATCCTCACGGCGCGCCGGCGTCCGGTCCAGATCGTGTTCGCCGGGCGGGCGCATCCGCACGATGAGTCAGCGAAGCGCCACCTGCACGGCCTGTTCTCGCACGCGGTCGATCCCGCGTTCGGCGGCCGCGTCGCGTTTCTGGAGGACTACGATCTGCACGCGGCCCGGCTGCTCGTGCAGGGCTGCGATCTCTGGGTCAGCGCGCCCGCCGCCCACGCGCGGCGCTCGCTCGGCGTCTTGAAGACCGCCATCAACGGCGTGCCGCACGTGGCGATCGACCCCGGCGCCCGCGGCGCCGCGGCGTGCGAGTTCTACCGCCGCCTGGAGGAGGAGATCGTGCCCGCCTTCTATCATCGCGACCGCCGCGGCGTACCGGTCGAATGGATGGCGGGGATGCGGGCCACCCTGGCGCGGGCGGTTCCCGGCTACTGCGCCAGGCGCACGGTGAAAGCCGCGGCCGAAAAGCTATACAATCCCAGCGCTCCCCATGTCTGATCGCAAGTACCGGCAGCGCGGCTACCAGGACGAGCCGCGGGAGCCGCGCGAGCGCAAGCCCGAAGCCCCGAAGAAGGAGTACGCGCCGCGCGGGCAGCCGCCGATCGCGCCGAAGACCTTCAGCATGCCCGGGTTCCGCGAAGTGGTGAAGTGCGCCCGCTGCGGCGCCGAGCTCACCGCCGCGATCGCGTGGAGCGCCACCGGCCAGTGCCCGAAGTGCGCGTCCGACCTCCACAGCTGCGCGCAGTGCACGCACTTCGACACCAGCGCGGCGTTCGAATGTCACAAGCCGATTCCGATCCGCGTCTCGCCCAAGGACGCGCGCAACACGTGTTCGCACTTCGAGCCGCGCACCACCGTCGAACGCGAGACCAAATCCTCGTCCGCCCCCTCGAGTCCCTCGAGCGCGAAAAAGGCGTTCGACGATCTGTTCAAGTAACGCTGATGCGCAGCCTGCTCGGGTGCGGCGCGGCCGTCGTGCTGGCGGCGTTCACCGCCGCCCCCGCGACGCACCGCCTCGAGGCGACGCCGGCGACGATTGCCTACGGCTACTACGATGCGGCGGCACCGCCGGTCCTGACGATCGCCTCCGGCGACATCATCGACGTCGACACCCTGCTCACCAACACGCCGGCGCGCCTGCAGCAGGCGGGCGTGCCCGCGGACCAGATCCAGCCATCGCTCAAGGCGATCGTCGAGGGCACGCCGCCGGAGAAGCGCGGCCCGGGCGGGCACATCCTGACCGGTCCGGTGTTTGTCGAGGGGGCCGAGCCGGGCGACGCGCTCGAGGTGAAGATGCTGTCGATCGATCTCGCGATCGATTACGGCTACAACGGCTGCAGCGGCTTCGTGCGCGAGAACTGCACCGGCGCCAACCGCACCCGGATCATTCCGCTCGACCGCCGGTCCATGACCGCGGCCTTCGCCCCGGGCATCGTCATCCCGCTGCGACCGTTTTTCGGCAGCATGGGCGTCGCGCCGCCGCCGGAAGCCGGCCGGATCAGCAGCAACCCGCCCGGCACCCACGCCGGGAATCTCGACAACCGGCTGCTCGTCGCCGGAACGACGCTCCTCATTCCCGTGCACGCGCGCGGCGCGCTGTTCGAGGTCGGCGACGGGCACGCGGCGCAGGGCGACGGCGAGGTCGATCAGACCGCCATCGAGACGTCGCTGCGCGGCCGCCTGCAGCTGACGGTGCGGAAGGGCCTCACGCTGGTGTGGCCGCGCGCGGAAACGCCGGCCGAGTACATCAGCATGGGCACCGACGAGGATCTGACGAAAGCCACCAAAATCGCGATTCAGGAAATGATCGATTTCCTCGCCGCGACGAAGGGGCTCGACAAGATGACCGCGTACCAGCTGACCAGCGTCGCCGGGAACGTCCATGCGACGCAGCTCGTCGACGGCAAGGTCGGCGTCCACGTGACGATGCCAAAGGGGATTTTCAAATGATGCGGGCGATGTTCGCGCTGTCGTTGTGGTTCGTGGCCCAGGCGGGCCTGGCGCCGCCGGCGCCGGCCGATTTCGCGCAATGGGAGCGGCTGACCGCCGCCGGCGAGCGCGGCGGCCTGTCGCCCGACGGGCGCTGGCTGTCGTACGCCATCACGCGCACGAACGGCGAGAACGAGCTGCGGGTCACGGCGGTGGCCGACGGATCGACGAAGACCGTGGCCTTTGGCGCGCAGCCGGCCTTCTCGTCGGATTCGCGCTGGCTCGCCGCGTCCGTCGGCTACTCGGAGGCGCAGCAGGACAAGCTGCGGAAAGAGAAAAAGCCGGTTCGCCGCAAGCTGTGGCTGGTCAACCTGCCGTCGGGGCAGATCTCCACAATCGATGCCGTCGAGTCGTTTGCGTTCAGCCCTGATGGAACCCGGTTGATGATGCGCCACTACGCGCCCGAGCGTACGCCGGCGCGCCCGGACGGCGAGGCCGCGGCGGCGCCCGATCCCGAGGAGGCGCCGGGCGCGACCGTCATCGTCCGCGATCTCGCGTCGGGACGCGACGCCACGTTCGGCAACGTCGGCGAGGCGGCGTGGCAGACGCGCGGCCGGCTGCTGGCGATGGCGATTGCGGCGGACGATCGCGCCGGCAACGGCGTCCAGGTCTTCGATCCCGCGTCAGGCACGCTTCGCGTTCTCGATTCGGCGCCCGCGCGCTATCTCTCGCTGGTGTGGCGGCGCGACGCCGACGATCTCGCGGTGCTGAAAGGGGCGACCGACGAGCGCAAGGACGGCGCGAACTTCGCCGTCATCGCATGGACGGGCGTCGGCAGCGCGGAGGAGCGCCGCCACGAGTACGACCCCGCGAAAGACACCGGCCTCGGGTCCGGCCGCCGCGTCGTCGGCTTCCGCCGCGCCTCGTGGTCGGAAGACGGCGGCACCATCTTCGTGGGCGTGGCGCCGTGGAGCGACAAGGCGCCGAAGAAAGACAAGGACAAGGACGCCGACGATCCCCCGACGGTCGACGTGTGGCACCCGCGCGATGTCGACGTGATGCCGAAGCAGAAGGTGGGCGCGAGCCGCGACCGCCAGCGCAATCTGCTCGTCGCGTGGCCGCTGGATGCGCCGGCGGTGGTGGCGCTGGGGCGCGACTATTACGAGCAGGTCGTGCCGCTCAAGTCCGGGAAGCTGGCCTACGCGGTCAGCTGGTCGTCGTCGGCCCTCGATCGCAGCTGGGGCCGCTTCGGCACGGCGACGATCTCGTTGATCGACACGGCCACCGGCGAGCGGACGAAAGTCGTGGACCGCGCCGACGATCGCTACGTGCGCGCGAGTCCGGACGGCAAGTACATCCTCTTCTACATCGACGGCCAGTTTTCCACCATCGACACGGCGCGTCGTACGGTGACGAACATCACCAGGGCGATCCCGGCGTCGTTTGCGGATCGGGAATCGGACTCGACCGACGTGCAGCGGCCGTGGTTCGGCATCGGCGGATGGACGACCGGCGACCGCGACGTCCTGCTCTACGACAAGTTCGACGTGTGGGAGGTCGCGGCGAACGGTTCGAAAGCGGTGAAGCTCACCAACGGCGCGGCGGACCAGGTCGAGTATCGCTACGTGCCGCTCGATCCGCAGCACGAGGCGATCGATCGCTCGAAGCCGCAGTTCCTGGAGATGACCGGCACGTGGAGCAAGAAGTCCGGATACGCGCGGCTGCTGCCCGGCGCCGCCGCGCCGGAAAAGCTGCTCTGGCTCGACAAGAGCGTCTCGCGCCTGGCGCGCGCGAAAGACGCGGACGTGTTTTCGTACGTGGTGCAGAGCTTCGACGATTCGCCCGACGCGTTCGTCGCCGGGCCGTCGCTGACGGAGGCCAGGCCGATCACGGCCACCAATGCGTTCCAGTCGAAATACGCGTGGGGACGCGCGGAGCTGGTCGAGTTCAAGAGCGAGAAAGGCCAGCGGCTGCAGGGCGTGCTGCGCTACCCCGCAGGCTACGAGCGGGGCAAGAAGTATCCGATGATCGTCTACGTCTACGAGAAGCGCTCGGATGCCCTGCACGACTACTACAACGTCGCGGCGTTCACGAGCGCCGGATATTTCGAGTTCGAGCCCGACATCGTGTTCCGCCCGCGCGAGCCCGGGCTCTCGGTCGTGGAGTGCGTCCGCCCGGCGGTCGCGGCGGTCGTCCAGATGGGCGCCGTCGATCCGAAGCGCATCGGCATGATCGGCCACTCGTGGGGCGGCTTCGACACGGCGTTCATGGCGACGCACACCGACACGTTCGCCGCCGCGGTGGCCGGCGCGCCGATCACGGATCTCGTGAGCAACTACGGCAGCCACCATTTCTCGTCGGGTATCGCGGAGACCGATCACATCGAGACCGGGCAGCAGCGCATGCAGGTGCCGCTGTGGGAGGATCTGCCGGCCTATACGCGCAACTCCGCCGTCTTCAGCGTCAACACGATGACCACGCCGCTGCTCATCGAGGTCGGCGACGCCGACGGCACCGTGTTCTGGCACCAGGGCGTCGAGCTCTACAACGCCGCCCGCCGCGCCAAGAAAGAGGTCGTGCTGCTCGTGTACGGCGCGGAAGATCACGGCCTGCGGCAGAAAGCGAACCAGATCGACTACCACCGGCGGATCATGGCGTGGTTCGGCCACTACCTGAAGGGGGAGCCGGCGCAGCCGTGGATCAGCACCGGCGTCAGCTTCCTCGACCGCGACAAGACGCTGACGCGCAGCGGGTCATGACGCCGTTTCCGAAATCCGCCTTTGAAGAGGCGCGCGCCCGGATGGGTGCATTCGTCTACCACACGCCGCTGCTGACCTCGCGGCTGCTCAGCGAGCGGACCGGATTCGAGGTGCGGCTGAAAGCCGAGCTGTTCCAGCGCGGCGGCTCCTACAAGATCCGCGGACCGATGAACAAGTTCGCGCTGCTCAGCGATGAACAGAAGCGGCGCGGCGTCGTCTGTTCGTCGGCCGGCAACCACGCGCAGGGCGTCGCGCTGGCGGCGGCGCGCTACGGGATCAAAGCCGTCGTCTGCATGGCGGAAAACGCGACGCCATCGAAGATCGCGGCGACGCGCGCCTACGGCGCGGAGGTCGTTCTGCACGGCACGATCTGGGACGAGGCCAACGACAAGGCCCGCCAGCTGGTCGCGGAGCGCGGCTACACCTACATCCACCCGTTCGACGATGAAGAGCTGATCCTGGGCCAGGGGACGGTGGGCCTCGAGATCTATCAGGACTGGCCGGAAGTCGAACTGGCGATCGTCCCGATCGGCGGCGGCGGACTGATCTCCGGGGTCGCGACGGCGCTGAAGGCGTGCAACCCCGCGATCAAGGTCGTCGGCGTCGAATCATCCGGCGCCCCCGGCATGACGCGCAGCGTACGCGAAGGCCGGCTCGTCACGCTGGACCGCGTCGACTGCATCATCGACGGCCTGCGCGTGAAGCGCGTCGGCGAGAAGACCTATGAGATCGTCCGGCGCTTCGTCGACGATCTCGTGACGCTGCCCGACGAACAGATCTTCGAGGCGGTCGTCTG
>Ga0310810_10010588_pt1 | contig 10740 bp, 10 predicted proteins | sample NCmetagenome_FD_207641 | JGI IMG/M metagenome (GOLD analysis project Ga0310810, IMG submission 207641) | Soil microbial communities from experimental microcosm in Duke University, North Carolina, United States - NC | ecosystem: Engineered > Artificial ecosystem > Soil microcosm > Unclassified ... | reverse complement strand
GGCGTCCGTCATCGTCATAGCGCTTGAGAACCGCCGACAGCAGATAAAGTTCAGTGAGCGCATCGGCCATGCGGCCGGTGATCTTCTGCTTGGTTTTGAGGCCGCCGCCGAGCAGCGCCACACTCATATCGGCGACGAGCGCGAAGGAGCGCGAGGCGCGCGCGAGCTGCCGCCACCAGCGTGAAGTCGTTCCGGCATTAGGAGGCGCGGAGGCCAGCAGCCCGAAGGTCAGATTATGGAACAGCGCGCCGGCGACGTTCGACACCGTGAAGGCGACATGATTGTCGAACGTCTCGGCAAAGATTTCGAACCCACGTTCCTTATCCGTGTTTTGCAGCGCCTCGATCTCGGTGAAGAGGTAAGGGTGACTGCGCAGCGCCCCTTGGGCAAAACTGATCAAAGTGCGGGTGAGGATATTGGCGCCTTCGACGGTGATGCCGACCGGCACCATCTGGTAAGCGCCCTGAATGTAGTTCGAAGGGCCATCGCAGATGCCCCTTCCCCCGTGGATGTCGAGCGCGTCGTTCACGCAAGCGCGCATGCGCTCAGTCGAGACATATTTGAGCAGCGCCGAGATCACGGCGGGCTTCTCGCCGGCTGACACCATGGAGGCGGTCACGGCGCGAGCGGCCTCGAGCTCGTAGGCCGACTCGGCTAGGCGAGCCAGCGGCTCCTCGACGCCCTCCATGAAGCCGATGGGGAGGTTGAACTGCTTCCTGATGCGGGCATAGGCCGTGCTCGTGCGGAGCATCGACTTGGCGCCAGCGGCGCTCGTCGCTGGAAGAGAAATGGAGCGGCCGGCGGCAAGGCAATTCATCAGCATGGTCCAGCCCTGCCCTGCCCTTTCGGCTCCGCCAATGATCCAGTCGATCGGAATAAACACATCGCGCCCGCGGGTCGGCCCGTTCGGAAATGCGGCGCCGACTGGGAGATGCCGCCTGCCGATCTCGACGCCTGGATGGTCGGTCGGCACGAGCGCCAGAGTGATGCCCACGTCCTCGCCGCGGCCGAGATGGTCCTCAGGATCGAACAGGCGGAAGGCGAGGCCGAGCAGCGTCGCGTTCGGTGCAAGCGTGATGTAGCGCTTGTCCCAGGTGAGCTTGATGCCGAGCGTCTCCTTACCGTTGTGAACGCCACGCGTGACGACGCCAACGTCGCGCATCGAGGCTGCATCGGAGCCGGAGAACGGGCCCGTCAGCGCGAAGCAGGGAATCTCGTCGCCACGCGCAAGGCGCGGCAGGAAGTGCTCCTTCTGCATATCGGTGCCGTATTTCTCGATCAGCTCGCCTGGCCCGAGCGAATTCGGCACCATGACGATGGTGACGCCGTCAGGGCTGCGCGAGGAGATCTTGCCGAGGACGAGCGATTGCGCCTGGGCCGAGAAGCCAAGGCCCCCATGCTCCTTGGAGATGAGCATGCCGAGAAAGCCGTTGTCGCAGACAAACTGCCAGATGTCCTCGGGGATGTCATGTAGCTCGTGACGGATGCGCCAGTCGTTGAGCCGCTTGCAGAGCTCGGCCGTGGGCCCGTCGAGAAAGGCGCGCTCCTCCGCGGTCAGCGTGATGGGAGCGACGCGGCGGAGCTTCGACCAGTCGGGCTTTCCACCGAACAGCTCGGCATCCCAGCCAACCGTGCCGGCCTGAAGCGCCTCGCGCTCGGTCTCGGAGATTGTCGGCATCGACCCCTTAAGTGCGCGATAGGCAGGCAGCGCCACATATTTCTGGCGCAGCTCCTTGAAGGAGAGCGCAAACAGGAGCCCCGCGACGAGCCAGCCAAGGAGCGCCCACAGGGTGAACACCGGCCGATGTAGGTGGCCGTGAACGAGCCCCATCTGCGCACTCAAGGTGAGAAGGGCGATGCCGAGCGCCCAGAGCCTGAGCGACGCGCGGTTCATGGCGAGGGCAAAAAGGACGAGGAGCGCGACGATTGCGAAAATGAACTCAGCCATTGGCGGCCTCCAAACGCGCCTTGGCCCCCGCGCTACCCCACGCCAGCCCCGCTAGACGGGCGCCATCTCTCGCCGATGCAATGATCATCGGCTCGGAATTTCGCCCTCTATGGTCCGTATGGGCCATCGACTCAAGTTCTTTCCTGGAGTTGCGCCCTGCCCGCGTGCAATCTGCGCGAATCGTTGCAGCGCCTGATCTTAGGCTCAAGTGTTACCGAGCAGATTAACATGCAAGCCGTGGGCTCCTTGTGCCGCAAGGTTGAATTGGCTAAGCAAGGCCCCGTTTGAGGGGTCGCAAAGGCGGAAAAGCAAGAGGACGCCCGATGGCAGAGCCAGAGCGACCGCAGCTCAGCCCTTACCAAGTCGAGCTCGAGGCCGGCAAGTGCTACGCCTGGTGCCGCTGCGGACGAAGCAAAAAACAGCCGTTTTGCGATGGTTCGCATGCCGGCACGGGGATCGAGCCCCTGATGTTCACCGCCGAACGTAACGAGCTTGCGCTCCTATGCGGCTGCAAGGATACGGGCGATCCGCCCTATTGCGACGGATCCCACATGCTGCTCTGAGTGACATTGTGCGCCGTAAGCCCTTCTTGCTAAGAAGGTCCGCTTAGGGCCGCAAGGTCCGGGGACATCAACAACAAACGGCCTGTGCTAGGGGGATCGCGGAGGCCTATGGCCTATTTTCTGCAGCAGCTGATCAACGGGATCGCGCTTGGCTCGATCTACGGCCTGATCGCCATCGGCTACACCATGGTCTATGGCATCATCGGCATGATCAACTTCGCCCACGGCGACATCTTCATGGTGGGCTCTTTCATCGCGCTGATCGCGTTTCTTGCCCTGGTCTCCCTCGGGCTTACCTTCGTTCCCCTCGCGCTCATCGTCGTGCTCGTCATCGCCATGGCACTTACCGCCGTATGGGGCTGGACGGTCGAGCGCATCGCCTACCGGCCGTTGCGCGAGTCCTTCCGGCTCGCTCCGCTCATTACCGCGATTGGCATGTCGATCGTGCTGCAGAATTTCATCCAGGTATCGCAGGGCGCGCGCGTGAAGCCGCTGCAACCCCTCGTCACCGGAGGCTACGAGCTGTTCGTAGAGAATGGTTTCGAGGTGAATCTCTCCAATATTCAGATCCTCGTGGTGGTGACGACTTTCGTCTTGATGACGGTGTTCTGGCTGATCATCACCCGCACTGCGCTCGGCCGGGCGCAGCGCGCTTGCGAACAGGACCGGCTCATGGCTTCTCTCTCCGGCGTCAACGTCGACCGCACCATCTCGCTCACCTTCGTGCTCGGCGCAGCGCTCGCCGCGGTGGCCGGGCTTCTCTACCTTCTCTATTACGGGGTGATCGACTTTTATATCGGCTTCGTCGCCGGCATTAAGGCCTTCACCGCCGCCGTGTTCGGCGGCATCGGTTCGCTCCCGGGCGCCATGCTCGGCGGGTTGATCATCGGGCTGATCGAGACCTTCTGGTCGGCTTATGCCCCGAGCGGGCCCGAATACAAGGATGTGGCCGCCTTTTCGATGCTCGCCATCGTGCTCATCTTTTTCCCGACCGGTTTGCTTGGCCGTCCCGAGGTGGAGAAGGTTTGATCCCCTTGGCAGAGCCCGGCAAATCGTTCGGCCAGCGGCTCAAATCCGCGCTCGCAGACGCCATCATCGCGGGATGGATTGCGTTCTTCCTATTCTCGCTCCTCCTTGGCGTAAGGACGGTCGACAAGGTCACGGGCCTTACGCTTGCACCCCGGCCCGGCTTGCTCGCAATCGCCGTCGGGATCGTGGTGTTCGGCCGCCTTCTGCTCAATCTCTTCGTCTGGCAGGCCGAGCATCCGATCACCACACCTTTCGCCAAGCTCTTCACGTCTGAGCAATTTGAGCGCCGTGACCTCATCGTGCTCGGCGGCGTGGCGTTCGTCTCGGCGCTGGTTTTCATCATCGCGAGCATCGTCCACGCGGCCGGCTTCCAGCTCGTAGCAGCGTGCCTGCTCGCCTTCCTCGGCATCGGAGCCATTCGGCGCGCGATCGTCTATTTCTTCCCGAATCTCCCTTATGCGCGCATCTTCACCATCGGCGGCATCGCTTTTGCGATCCTGTTCCCGCTCGTCTCCTATCTTCTGGAGAAGGCGTTCCACCTCGGTCTCCCGCTCCGCTACCTCTGCGATCTCTCGATCCTCGTGCTGACCTACGTCATGCTCGGCTGGGGGCTCAACATCGTGGTCGGGCTGGCTGGCCTGCTCGACCTCGGTTATGTCGCCTTTTACGCCGTCGGCGCCTATGTCTTCGCGCTGCTCGCCACCCATTTCGGTTTGGGATTTTGGATGTGCCTCCCGGTCGCGGGCATTGCCGCCGCGCTTTGGGGCGTCATTCTCGGCTTCCCGGTCTTGAGGCTCAGAGGCGACTATCTCGCCATCGTGACGCTCGCCTTCGGCGAGATCGTACGCATCATCCTGATCAACTGGACGCCGGTGACGAACGGGCCTAACGGCATCTCGGACATCCCGAAGCCGACCTTCTTCGGTCTCCCCTTCTCGGCTCAGGCAAGCCCAAATTTCGCGAGCTTCTTCGGCCTCAAATACGATCCTCTGCAAGGCATCATTTTCCTCTATTACGTGATCCTAGGCCTCGCGCTCGTCACCAATCTCGTCACCATCAGGCTGCGGCGGCTTCCCATTGGGCGCGCTTGGGAGGCGATGCGCGAGGATGAAATCGCCTGTCGCTCGCTCGGCATCAACACCACCATCACCAAGCTCACCGCCTTCGCCACTGGCGCCTTGTTCGGCGGTCTCGCCGGCAGCTTCTTCGCCACCCGGCAAGGCTTCATCAGTCCTGAAAGCTTCACCTTCATCGAATCGGCGATCATCCTCGCCATCGTGGTGCTTGGCGGCATGGGCAGCCAGCTCGGTGTGGCAATTGCCGCCATCGTCATGGTCGGCGGCTTCGAGGCTCTTCGTCACACCGCGGGCCTGCAGAGCGTCTTCGGCGAGGGCTTTGATCCCGCGCTCTACCGCATGCTCCTGTTCGGCGTCGCCATGGTGGGGATCATGGTCTGGCGTCCCCGCGGCATCGTCGGGTCGCGCTCGCCGACCATCGTGCTGCACGAGGCAAAACCGATACCGAAGAACCTCGTGGAGGAAGCCCGCGCATGAGGCCTTGGGAGACAGACCCCCTGCTCAGGGTCGAGCACCTCACGATGCGTTTCGGCGGGCTCGTCGCCGTCGACGATGTCTCCTTCGAAGTCGGCCGGCAGGACATTACCGCGCTGATCGGGCCAAATGGCGCGGGCAAAACCACGGTGTTCAACTGCATCACCGGCTTCTACAAGCCGAGCGAAGGGATGATGAAGCTCAGTCATCCCGATGGGCAGAGCTTCAAACTCGAACAGCTTGACGATCACGACACTAACAGCCACGCCCGCGTCGCCCGCACCTTCCAGAACATTCGCCTGTTCCCCGGCATGACGGTGCTGGAGAACCTGATGGTAGCGCAACACAACGTGTTAACTCGCGCCTCCGGATTGCCAACTGGCGCCATTCTCGGATTCGGCATCTTTGCGACCGTCGGGGCCCTTCTTCGGATTGGCGGATTTGCCAGGGCCGAGCGTGAAGCGATCGACTATGCGCGCTACTGGCTCGACCGCGTCGATCTTCTGAGGCGGGCCGATGTGCCTGCAGGCGAACTCCCATACGGCGAGCAGCGCAAGCTCGAGATTGCGCGGGCGATGTGCACGCGGCCATTGCTGCTCTGCCTCGATGAGCCTGCCGCCGGACTGAACGCACGCGAGAGCGACGGCTTGAACGAGCTCTTGCTCTCCATTCGCGCCAAGGAAGGCATCGCGCTCCTCCTCATCGAGCACGACATGAGCGTGGTGATGCGTATCTCCGACCACATCGTTGTCCTTGATTACGGCAAGCAGATCGCTGACGGGTCGAGGGAAGAAGTGCGCAACGACCCACGCGTCATTGCGGCCTATCTCGGCGTCTCAGACGACGAGGTCGCCGAGATCGAGCGCGAGGTGCGGCATTGAGCGCACCACTGCTCCAGGTCAAGAAGGTCACCTGCTGCTACGGCAGAATCCCAGTGCTGCATAGCGTGAGCCTTGACATTCGGCTCGGCGAGATCGTGGCGCTGATCGGCGCCAACGGCGCCGGCAAAAGCACCCTCATGATGTCCATCTTTGGGCGTCCGCGCGCCTCAGAAGGACGAATCCTGTTCGACGGGGAGGACATCACCGACCTTCCCACCCACAAGATCGCACTGCTTCGGATCGCGCAGTCGCCGGAGGGTCGTCGGATTTTCCCGCGCATGACAGTGCTGGAAAATCTCCAGATGGGTGCCATCATCGCCTCCGATCCAGCCCACTTCGTCAATGACCTGGAACATGTGTTCGAACTCTTTCCCTTGCTTAAGAGGCGTCAGCATCAGCGTGGCGGGACCTTGTCCGGCGGCGAGCAGCAGATGCTCGCGATTGCCCGCGCCTTAATGGGTCGCCCCAAGCTGCTGCTGCTCGACGAACCGTCGCTCGGCCTTGCTCCGCTGATCGTAAAGCAGATCTTCGGCGCGATCCGCGCGCTCAATGTCGATTATGGCCTAACCGTCTTTCTCGTCGAGCAGAGCGCCTATCATGCGCTCCGCCTCGCCCATCGCGGCTATGTCCTCGTCAATGGCAGGATCACCATGACCGGCTCTGGCGCCGAGCTGCTGGGAAGTCCAGAGGTGCAGGCGGCCTATCTCGAAGGGGGCGGCAAGGGTACGCCGCGGGAGGGCATCGGAAAATGACCTGGCTCTCCGACGACGGACCTCGGATGTTCCTCGTGCTCACCCTGATTTTGGGGGGAGGAGCGGCCTTTCTCGCCGGACGCGGGCTTGCGCGGTCATGGAAGCCGTTTGGGCGGATCTTTTTCTATATGGTGCTGCTCGCTGCCGCTGTGCGGTTTTTTCACTACGCTCTCGGAGAGGGGAATCTCCGGTCGCTCTACTACTATCTCGTCACCTACGTGCTGCTCGTGTGCGCGGCCTACCTCGGATTCCGTGTCATGCGCACGACGCAAATGGTCACCCAATATCGCTGGCTATATGAGCGCACGAGCCCGCTCACCTGGAAGGCGCGCTGAAGCCCAAGGAATGCGGTTTCCGCCGGCCAAATCATGTAAACTGAGAAGATTATTCGAGTGGGAGGTGATGATGAAGCGTTTTGCCGGATTGATGGCGGTCTTAGGTGTAGCCGCGATTGCCGCGAGCTGCGGTGGAGGCGAGAAAGATAAGTCGACGCCGGTCGCCGTGGTCGGCCCAATTACCGGTCAGTATGCCTCGTTCGGCGCGCAGATGAAGAATGGCGGCGAGTTGGCCGTCGAAGATATCAATGCGGCGGGCGGCGTGTTCGGCAAGAAGCTCGATCTCGAGATCGGCGACGACGCCTGCGACCCGAAACAGGCGGTGGCCGTCGCCAACCAGATGACCGGCAACAACGTGGCGCTGGTCGCCGGCCATTATTGCTCCGGCTCGTCAATTCCGGCCTCGAAGGTCTATGCCGAGGCCAATATGGTGCAGATCTCTCCCGCCTCCACCAACCCCGCTTTCACCGACAACCGCGCCGGCCCGAACATCTACCGGGTGTGCGGCCGCGACGATCAGCAAGGCGGCGTAGCCGGCAAATATATCGCCTCCCATTTCGCCGATAAGAACGTGGCCTTCGTCCATGACAAGACGGCTTACGGCAAAGGCCTGGCGGACGAGACCAAGAAGGCAATGAACGAAGCGGGCAAGCAGGAGGCGATGTACGAGGCGATCACCGCCGGCGAGAAGGATTATTCGGCTCTCGTCTCCAAGCTGAAGCAGGCCAATATCGATCTCGTCTATTTCGGCGGCTATCACACCGAGGCCGGACTGATCATCCGGCAGATGCGCGACCAGGGCATGAACACGATCCTGATGGGTGGCGACGCGCTCATTACTCAGGAGTTCTGGTCGATCACCGGGCCCGCCGGCGAAGGCACGCTGATGACCTTCTCGCCAGACCCGCGCAAGAACCCCGCAGCCGCCGAGGTGGTCAAGCGCTTCAAGGACAAGGGCATCGAACCCGAGGGCTACGTGCTCTACACCTACGCCGCGCTCCAAGCCTGGAAGCAAGCAGCCGAGAAGGCGAAGTCGATCGAGTCGGCCGATGTGGTTAAGGCGATGAACGACACCGAGTTCGACACGGTGATCGGCAAGTTCAAGTTCAACGAGAAGGGCGATCCGAACCTGCCGCCTTATGCGGTCTATCGCTGGTCCAACGGGACTTATGATGAGATCAGCGATCAGGCCTCCGCGGGGCCGGCGGGCTAGCGCTTCTTGGCGCCGGCTTCCTGGGACGCAAAATACGTCTCAAGCTCTTTCTCGACCCGAACCAGGTCGTCGGGGAGCGGAAGCCCGAGCGCCTTGAACTCGTTCAGCTTCTCATAGATGCGGAGGTAAAGCTCGTGCGGATCCTCGGGCGGGGTGTCCATCTGGTTGATGAGGAGGGCGAGCTCTGCCTCAAGGTTTTCGAATGCCATGCTCTCGTGCCTCCTTGCCTCACCTCATCGAGTGTCGATCCGACCATAATTGTTTTGCGCCTTCAAGCACTGCCCGGGATGCTGCGACGATTGCGGGCGCGGCTTTTCCCTTGCATAGTCGCACGGGGCGCAGGGGCGTGAACGGGCGGAGAATGCGGCAATGGAAAAAGTGACTTCTGCCAAGGTGGTCGGCTTCATTCTTGCCCTCCTTTTTGCGGTGGTGATCGGCGCCTCGATGTGGGCGCTGCTCAACGGCGAGTACATGTCGACTCCGCCGGATATGAAGAAGCAAGCTGAACAGACGTTGCAGATCGTGGGCTTTGCCGGCGCATTCGCCGCGCTCGCCACGTGGTGGGTGCAAGGCTTCGCCGCAAAGCGCGGCTTCGTCGTGCGCTTCCTGTTTGCGCTGTTTATCTTCGTGGTGGCGTTTTGCAGCTTCGGCGGGCTGCTCAGGGTGCTCTATAGCCACATCACCTATCCGAGCCAGCAGGACTGGTCGCTCTCGGGCCTCTATTGGGCCTCGCAAAGCGACCTCATCTCATTCGTGATCTTCATGTTAGTGCCGCCGCGGCCGGCCTACGCCACACTCATCGCGGCTGCCGCCTTCTACATCGCCCTGTTCGGGCCGCGCGAGCCGAAGACCGTCGAGATCTGAGCTCGCTCGGATTTGAGCCAGCGCGCACGCTCTGCTAGAGCTTAGCGCCTCTCCCGCATCCTTCCTCGCGGAAAGGCCCCTACGCTCGCATGATCCCTCGCTATAGCCGCCCCGAGATGGCTCGCATTTGGGAGCCCGAGGCGAAGTTCAGCATCTGGCTCAAGATCGAGACCTATGCCGCCCAGGCCATGGCCGAGCTTGGACTTGTCCCGAAACATGCGGCCGACGCGGTGAGAAAGCGCGGCGGCTTCGATGCGGCCCGTATCGATCAGATCGAGCGCGAGGTGAAGCATGACGTGATCGCCTTTCTCACCTCGGTGTCTGAGCATGTCGGGCCCGAGGCACGCTTCCTGCACGCAGGCCTCACCTCCTCTGACGTGCTCGACACCTGCTTCAACGTGCAGCTTGTGCAGGCGGCCGATCTGCTGATTGCCGATGTGCACGCGCTGCTTGCCGCGCTCAAAGCACGCGCCTTCGAGTTCAAGGACACGCTGACGGTCGGGCGGAGCCATGGGGTCCACGCCGAGCCGACCACCTTCGGGCTCAAGCTCGCCAGCGCCTATGCCGAGTTTGCCAGAGCCCGCGAGCGGCTCGTGCGCGCCCGCGAGGAGGTGGCAACCTGCGCCATCTCCGGCGCGGTCGGCACGTTTGCCCATGTCGACCCGCGCGTCGAAGCCTACGTTGCCAGGAAGCTCGGACTCACGCCGGAGCCAATCTCGACCCAAGTCATCCCGCGCGACCGGCACGCCGCCTATTTCGCCACGCTCGCCGTGGTGGCCAGCTCGATCGAGCGGCTAGCGACCGAGATCAGGCACTTGCAGAGGACTGAAGTGCTGGAAGCCGAGGAATATTTCAGCGAGGGCCAGAAGGGTTCCTCGGCGATGCCGCATAAGCGGAACCCAGTGCTATCGGAAAACCTGACCGGTCTTGCGCGGGTTGTGCGCGCCTACGCGCAGCCGGCACTGGAGGATGTGGCGCTCTGGCACGAGCGCGACATCTCCCACTCGTCGGTCGAGCGGGTCATTGGGCCAGATGCCACCATCGCACTCGACTTCGCGCTCGTCCGGCTGACCGGAATCATCAAAGGCCTCGTGGTCTACCCGGAGCGCATGCGGGCAAATCTCGAGCGATTGGGCGGACTGATCCATTCCCAGCGCGTGCTGCTTGCACTGACGGAAGCAGGCGTGCCGCGCGAGGAGGCCTACCGTATGGTGCAGCGGAACGCCATGAAGGTGTGGGATACTGGCGCCGACTTCCAAGCTGCGCTACTCGCCGACAAGGACATGACCAAGGTTCTTTCGCCCGATGAGATCAAGGCGCAATTCGATCTCGGCTATCACACTAAGCACGTGGACACGATCTTCGCCCGCGTGTTCGGAACAAGCTAAGCCGGCTAAAATCACCATCTGCACGGGAGCGGCCATAAAGCCAGGCGATCCTTGAAGGCCGGATTGCCAACGCTGATCGAGAAGACTCGCTGACCGCAGTGCTGGCGGCCATCGTCGCGAGCCGTTTGCGCGGCACGGGATGCGTCGCCATCTGCCTTAGGCAAATACTGTCTCTCCGCGGGTCGAGCGGACGCGGATTGCGCCAATGCTGCAATCA
>Ga0310810_10010587_pt1 | contig 10740 bp, 8 predicted proteins | sample NCmetagenome_FD_207641 | JGI IMG/M metagenome (GOLD analysis project Ga0310810, IMG submission 207641) | Soil microbial communities from experimental microcosm in Duke University, North Carolina, United States - NC | ecosystem: Engineered > Artificial ecosystem > Soil microcosm > Unclassified ... | reverse complement strand
GCGCTTTCCCCGGACCACGGGCGTTCGCCAGCGAGCATCTCGTGGAGCACGACCCCCAACGCCCACAGGTCGGCCCGCGCGTCGACGGCATCGCCCCGCACCTGCTCAGGCGCCATGTAGTGCGGCGTCCCGAGTGCGTCGCCGGTTCGCGTCCGGTCGTGGCCCGCCATCTTGGCGATCCCGAAGTCCACGATCTTGGCGACGCCGCTCGCGGTGATGAGGATGTTCTCGGGCTTGATGTCGCGGTGAACGATGCCTCGCTCGTGCGCCGCGCCGAGCCCGGCGGCAATCTGCTGCGCGATGCCTAACGCCTCGGCGAGCGGGAGCGGGCCGCGCGCGACCCGATCGCGCAATGTCTCCTCGCCGTAGTACGCCATGGCGATGAACAGGCCGCCATCGCGCGTCTCGCCGATCTCGTAGATCGTCGCCACGTTCGGGTGATCGAGCGCGGCCGCCGCGCGCGCCTCCACGAGGAAGCGCGCATTGCGCTCCGGGTCGGTGCGGAGCTCGCCCAGGAGGAGCTTGAGCGCGACGTGGCGGTCGAGGCGAGCGTCGTGCGCCAGATACACGCGTCCCATGCCGCCGCGGCCGATCTCGCGGAGGAGCGTGTACGTTCCCTCCTGCGGGGGAACGGGCTCGGAGGTTGGTGTGGCACGAGCTGGGGAAGGGGCGAGCAGATTGAGGAAGTCGCCGGCGCGCTCGTGCGCGTCCACGAGCGAGCGGAGCTCGTCGGACAGTTCCGGATCGGTGCGCGACAGCAGCTCCAGCCGCGCGCGCCGGTGGCCGGTGTCGAGCTCGATCAGCTCGTTGAAGAGGAGCTGGATCCTCTCCCATCGCTCGCCGGACATCACTGGCGAGAATAACGCGGTGAAGCCGTGAAGACCATGGCGGGCTGACGGCGAGGCCTCCGCGCGCGCTTCGAGCGCTTCCCAGGCGCGTCCGGCAGGCGCGTTGACCGCGAAGGTCGGTTGGTAGGCAGGCATGTTCGCTCCGATGCGTGGATCATGGGCGCACGCACCCGAGCGCTACCTGTAATCCCAACACGACGCCGACGCGTCTTCAGGGACGCCCGGTACGAATCGCCCTGTCGGAGCTCGATGACGTACGTATGCCCGTCCAACATCGCCCAGTTGCGAGGCACCATCGGTGGAAGTCGCAGCACCCCTGCGCGCACGACGTCCTGCCACGCGCTATCGGGCGCTGTCGGTGGCGTGCGCGGCGTCGGCACGACCGTGCGCGCGATGATGAACCCACCCGCGTGCGTGGCATCGGTGTTCGGATTGTCGCATCTGGCGAGAGCCTCGCGCTCGTGCCGGGCGCGCGCCGAACCGCTGAGGGTGTCGCCCGTGCGGGTTCGCAAATCGCCGAGCTCCGAGCGGCTCGCCCACTGTTGCGACGGTGGCTCCCCAACCGTTTGGATGCCGGTCGCTTCCCGCAGCTCGCGGCTCCGATGGAATTCACAGGTGGACGAGGCCCACGACCGTCCCGTCTTTACAATGAACCCGGACAGCCTCGTTCTCGCGAGCTCCGTAGAGCCCGGGTGCGATCGAGTAATCGGCGCGGTCGTCCGGCAGCACGCGCAAAAGCGTTAGGCGGTTCCCGCCAGCGTCCGTTACGGTGCGAGGACACGGTGAGCCGCCGGAGTCGGGTGAGAGCACGAGGCGCTGCGGGAGCGTCGCCGTGACTCGCGCCGAGCAATCCGCACACTCGGTACTCTGACGACCGGCGCCGAAACAGGCAGGTTGAGCGAGCAGCAGCGCCGCGGCGGCATGGCCTGCCAGCAATCCGACCGCCGTAGTTGCGTGCCATCTCCGGTGCATTGACTGCCTCCCTCCGAGGAGGTCGTGAATCTACGACTCCGCGGAGGCGTCTCGCACGGCGTCGAATGCAGGCGATGGAGCAAGTCTCCGCAACCTTTCCTTGCACAGTGCGGCGAGCTGACGCCACCTTCGGTCCCTCCCCCAATTCATCGAGGTAGAAATGGTTGGGCTGTCGGCGTTATGGATGCCGATCCTCGTGTCGGCCGTGTTCGTGCTCATCACGCTCGTGGTCACTCATATGGTGCCGGGCTGGCACACGAGCGATATGGCGGCTGTTCCCGGCGAGGACCAGGTCATGGAAACGCTGCGCGGCCTGAACGTGCAGCCCGGAGAATACCGCTTCCCGTACGGCAGCACCACGAAGGAAATGGAGGCGCCCGCCTTCGTCGAGAAGATGAAAGCGGGCCCCGTGGGCACCATGACCATTCGCCCGAGCGGCGAGCTCCCCTTCGGCAAGATGATGGGCCAGTGGTTCGTGTATTCGCTGGTCATCGCCGTGCTCGCCGCCTACGTCACGGGCCGCACGCGCGGGCCAGGCGCGCCGTTCCTCGAGGTGTTCCGCGTGAGCGGCACCGTCGCGTTCTGCTGCTATGCGGTCGCGCACTGGCAGAACTGGATCTGGTGGGGCAGGAGCACGCGATTCACGCTCACGTACTCGGTGGACGGTCTCGCGTACGCGCTCGTGACGGGCGCGACATTCGGGTGGCTGTGGCCCGGGTAAGCCCGGTAGCCAAGGCGCATGTTCATACGACCTCTTCGTGCGGTCGGCGTTCGTTAGGCGCCACGGTCAATCCACGATGAACAGCGTCGCGCCCGCCTGACTGGACGATCGATGTGCGTCGGCACCACGTGTCCCTTCTCGAACCAGTGATCGGCCCGATAACCAGGCGAGTATTCGACCAGGCGAACGCGAATCGGGCCGAACTGCCTGGTGCGCCACAATGCAGTCCCGGCTTCGCCAGCGTGTTCCGTGGGCGGAATTGCTGCCCAGTCGGTGGTTCCAAATGGGATCTCGCTGATCTGCATGACGATGGGTGGAGTGGGTCACCGCGAAGGATGGCGCCCAACACCATCGGATCGTTTGTCCACATTGACCTCGATAAGCAGCGAGCGGGCACGCTACCTTCCCTGGGTAGTGTGTCAGGTACCGCTGAGGGTTTCTATGAACACCATGTCCGAGTCTTTGGCTTTGGCTGTCCGCGACGCGCGCTATGCCCTGCGCTCACTCCGCCGCCAGCCGTCGTTCGCCCTGACCGTCATCCTCACGCTGGCGCTTGGCATTGGAGCGACGACGACGATCTACACGCTGTTCGACGCGCTCGTCTTCCGTCCGCTGCCGGTGCCACATCCCGAGCGCCTCGCTATCGTCGGCGATCCGGCGCAGGTCGGCGAGAACTGGTTTGGCCCGCCACACATCGATTACGTGTCGTACCCGCTGTACAAGGACGTGAGGGATGGCAGTCATGTCCTCTCGGGCGTCTATGCCGCGGGCGTGGTGAAGGTCGACCTCGCTGCACCAGGCGCCGACACTGCTGCGGCGGAGCACCCCAACGCGCGGGCCGTGTCCGGCAGCTTCTTCTCGGTGCTCGACCTTCGCGCGTTCGCGGGGCGCACGTTCACCGCCGACGACGATCGTGCCGGCGCGGATCCGGTCGCGGTGCTCAGTTACACCTACTGGCAACGACGGTTCGGCGGCGAGCGCGCGGTGGTGGGAAGCACGATCCACCTGAGCGGCGTACCGGTCACGGTCATCGGGATCGGGCCGCCCGATTTCACCGGTGACATCGTGGGGGAGAGCACCGACCTCTGGCTCCCGATGTCCGTCGTGCCACGCCTGCCGCTCAGTCAGACGCTCCTCGATGACCGCGCGGCCTCATGGCTTCAGATGATGGGCCGATTGGCGCCCGGCGTCACACTCGATCGCGCGCGCGCGGAGATCACGACGGTCATGCTGAACGCGGCTCGCAGCCATCTCGCCGGGCAGGACCTCGTCGACTTCAATCGCGAGATCGATACCGATCCGCTGCGTGTGGAATCCGGCGCGCGCGGGTTCTCGTCGCAGCGCGTCGCGTACGCGTCGGCCCTCGGCATTCTCTTGGCGGCGGTCTCGCTGCTCGCCCTCGTCGTGTGCGCGAACCTGGCCAACCTGACGCTGGCCCGGGCAGTCGCGCGGGGACCCGAGCTGACGGTGCGGATGACGTTAGGCGCTGCACGCCGTCGACTGATCGCGCAGCTCTTCACGGAAAGCGCGGTGATCGGGTTCGCCGCCGCCGCGCTTGGACTGCTCGCGAGCGCGTGGGGCACGTCCGCGCTGCTCGCGCTCGCCGGTCCAGCCACGTTCCTCGACGTCCATCCCGACGCTCGCGTGCTCGCGTTCTCGGCCGGCGTGACGGTGCTGTCGGTGCTGCTGTTCGGCCTCGTGCCCGCGGTGCACGCGACGCGCCTCGACGCCGCGACCACACTGCGCGCGCAGGGGCGCGGCCTGGTGGGCGTGCGGGGGCGATTGGGGAAGTCGCTCGTCGCCGCGCAGATCGCTCTTTCGACGCTCCTGCTCGTGGGCGCCGGGCTGCTGGTACAGAGCGCGCGTCGGCTGTTGAGCGCCGATCTGGGGTTCGACCGCGCCCACGTCATCGCGGTGAACATCCACCTCGGGAATACGAATTACGTGGGGGATCGCCTCCAGCAATACCGCTTCGACCTCGAGCGGCAAGCGATGCAGGTGCCGGGTGTGAAAGCCACGAGCTATACGCATAGCGGACTGCTGAGCCGCGCCCTTTCGCTGGTCAATATCGAGATCCCGGGCGTCGTCGCGCGATCCGACGCCGAGTCGTCGATCATCGCGAATCTCGTGGGTGCCGGCTATGTGAGGGCAACAGGTGCTACGCTGCTGAGCGGCCGCGATTTCGACGCGAGCGACGAGCGGCCAGGTGTACACCACGCGATCATCGATGCGACGATGGCGCACGCCCACTTCACGAACCGCGATCCCATCGGGCAGCTGATCACGGTGGACAGCGTCATCTACACGGTGGTCGGTGTCGTGCGCGACCTCGAGGAGCGAGATGTGCGCTCGGCCCCGGTGCGGAGCATTTACCTGGCGCAGGCGCCGGGCGATCACCCGGGGCCGAGCTTCCAGCTGATCGTCCGCACGAGCGGCGATCCCGCGCGTTCGCTCGAGCCGCTGCGCAACGCGTTGCGCAGCGTCGACCCCGCCGTGCCGTTCGAGCTCGAGCCGATCACGCAGCGGCTGCGCACATCGGTCCGTGAGAGCCTGCTGCTCACGAACATGACGCTCGCGTTCGGGCTCGTCACGCTCCTCGTCGCCGCGCTCGGGCTCTATGGCGTCACGTCGTACGCGACGACTCGCCGCACCAGTGAGTTCGGGCTGCGCATGGCGCTCGGCGCGGCTCCGGCGTCGGTGATGGGAATGGTGGTGCGTGAGGCTCTGGCGATTGCCGTGATCGGCATCGGCATCGGCCTCCCGGTCGGTGTGGGAGCCGCGCGGCTCATTCGCAGCCAGCTCTTTGGCGTTGGCGCTGTCGACCCGGCATCGCTGAGCATCGCGGTCGTGATGCTCGTGCTCACGGCGCTGCTCGCGAGCTGGGTGCCGGCGCGACGCGCAGCCGCGGTGGCGCCGGTCGATGCATTGAGGGTGGAGTAGGCAGCGCCAGGGTCCAACGCACCTCTGCAAGTCGATGCCTCGCAGGCACCGCGCGTCCGTTGCCGTGAGTGAACGGCGCCTACGGGGCACTGCCTAACGAGAGCACGGTACGCAAGTCAGTCCCCTTCTCGTCGCGGCACCCGATGACCCCGCCGACCGCGGACTCCCGAGACAACCACCAGCAATCCCACGACGAGCAACATCGCACCGGCTGTCATCCAGCCGACCGATCCCCCCTCCAGAGGCTTGCAGTCAGCCACACACAGAATCGGGCGGATGTGGACCAGGTCGGCTCCCTGCAACAGCCACAGCGAGCCGAGGAGCGTCAGTCCAACGCCGAACAGGATTCGCGCGAGGGCACGGAATCTCATGAAGCGTTAGGCGCAAGCGTGCAGCGCTCACCATGGCGTCGGATGCGGCCGGATTTCCGCCAATTCGTCGATCGGGCCGGCCTTGTGAACGCTGAGGAGGTCGCGGCGGATGCGCACGAAAGACCACCGTAAGCTGTCCTGACGCGTCGCTTGGGACAAATTGATCGGCTCATGGATCTGGCTGTCCGTGCCGAGCACGGCATAGACCCCGCCCTCGAACGTGGAACGTGACTCCGCCAATCGCGGCCAGCATGCCCATCGCGAGCAGTCGCCTACGGATGGACAATCGCCTATTTGTGAACGCCAACCGCGTCGTCCCCGTGGGCCCCGGAATAATCCACCCACGATTTCTCGACTGAGCCGGGAGAGATGCGAAACATGAGCTTGGACTCTGGACGCTTATGAATGAACTTATCGTCCGCCGTAGCGCGTGTTCTTTTCTGGTACGCGATCTGCGCGCCAGGGTGCATCCTCTCCTGAGGGTTCTCCCAATCGGGGACGATCATTCGTACTGCATGGGCGCCAACCCGATAGCAGCGCGCATACAGTTTGGTCTCGATATCACGCATGGAAAAAATCGTGGCGAGTTGGGAAGCGAACGTCGCGGCTCCTTCCTCCTGATCCCATTGTACGGCGGGGTTTCCCGCCGCTCCGCACGCAACAAGACTCACGGTCTCGACACGGCGTAGCCCCCCGTCGACGAGCGTCTTGGCCACCTCGGCCGCGGACCATCCGCCCACGCGGAGATGCGTGTCATCGCCGTGCCCGATGAGGTAAAGCCGTGACTTTCCCGTCAACCGCGCAATGGCGGTTTTCAGCTGGACGGAGTCCGGCATAGCAGGGGCCTCCTCCTGGAGAACGGTGGCACGATCCAACCAAAGGACCTGAGTTTTGAATTTCGGCGCGAACTTGTTCTTTTCCGCGAGGATCCTTGCCGTCGAATTGATGGCCGCATCGCGTTCGAGGCCGATGATCAGCTGCCGGTCGTATGTCGGTGCCATGGCGGACTCCGGCTCCTTCTACTAAGAGGTACGCTTCCAATCATGGCGATGCGCGAGTCACTGCATCCCCAGACGCCTACGCCACGGCGTTCCGGGATATGACCTCGCGATAGAACGCGGCGCTCAGCTTGGGCGTGCGACGCTGCGTGGCGTAGTCCACATAGTGGAGGCCGAACCGATTCCCGTAGCCGTCGGCCCACTCGAAGTTGTCCATCAGGCTCCAGAGGAAGTAGCCCTTCACGGGCACGCCGTCGGCCACGGCGCGCTGGAGCTGACTGAGATAGTTGCGCAGATACATGATGCGGTCGGTGTCGTACACCTTCCCGTCCGCGGCGGGAACGTCCGAGGACGACGTACCGTTCTCGGTGATGTAGATCTCCTTCACGTTCCAGAGTTTCGCGACATGGTGCGGGCCCCAGTACAACACCTCGGGCCCCATGAACAGCCACGGCGAGATCATGTGCGGGTACGACGGCGGATTCGGCACGACCGCATAGCCGCTGGGCCCCGCGTCGGCGCGGACGAACGTCGGCTGGTAGATGTTCGTGCCGACGAAGTCGAGCGGGCTCGAGATGATCTTCAGGTCGTCCGCGGTGACTCGCGGCGCGTCGGCGCCCATGCGCGCGACGTATGCGTCGGTGTACTTCCCTTCCATGATGACGGTCAGATACTGCGCGTTGATGTCGCGCGTCGCCTTCTCCGCCGCGGCGATGTGTTCGGCGTTCTCGATCACCGGCACGCCCACCACGAGGTTCTCCGCCAACCCGACCTTGGTGCCCGGTTTGCTGTTGGCGCGGATGGCCTGCACCGCGAGCCCGTGGCCGAGCACTCCGTGATGACGCGCCTGATAGAAGCGCGCGGGCGGCAGCTTGATCCCCGGCGCGTGGATGCCGATGTTGTACCCCAGCTCCATGAAGGCGCCGAACTCGTTGATGGTGAAAATGTGCTTCACGCGATCGGTGAGATGCTGGGCGACGTAGCCGGCGTACTTCCCGAACGCCTCGGACGTCTCGCGCGACTCCCAGCCGCCGACACGATCCTGGAGCGCCTGGGGCAAGTCCCAGTGGTAGAGCGTGGCGAAGGGCTCGATGCCGTTGGCCAACAGCTCGTCCACGAGGCGCTTGTAGAAGTCGAGGCCCTTGGGGTTCGGCGCGCCGCTGCCATTCGGGAACACCCTCGGCCACGCGATCGAGAATCTGTACACCTTGACGCCGAGCGCCTTCATGAGCTGGACGTCGTCCTTGTAGCGATGATAGTGGTCGTCGGCGACGTCCCCGTTGGCGTTGTTGGCGACCTTGCCAGGCGTGTGGGAGAAGGTGTCCCAGATGGACGGCAGGCGTCCGTCTTCGGCGACGGCGCCCTCGACCTGATAGGACGCGGTTGCGGTCCCCCAGAGGAAGCCCGTCGGGAACGAGCGGGCCGCCGGGGCCGGGAGCGGCGCTGCCTGGGCGGCGTGTGCCACCTGCGCGACGAGGGGAACGTTCGAGGCGCCGAGGGCGGCGGCACCTGCGAGCTTGGCGAAGGTGCGACGGGAGAGCTGGTCGGTCATCGACGGGGCCTGGCGAAGGAGAAGGGCGCGTTTCGGAAGGCGCAGCAGTATGAGGGAACGTGAAGCTCGGGGCGGTCCACCGCAATACGTCCGTGCTTCTGCCGTCCCGGCAACACCTTCTCGTTAGGTGCTGGCGGGACGTGTGGACGTTGACCTTCCTGTTCCCGATTGTACCTAACGTGCAGGGGCTGGCTCGTGCCCGTAGCTGATCACGCGCGCGATCTGCCATCCGCTGTGGGTCCGGCGCCAGATGTGCACGAAGCTGAACGTGCCGCAGTCCTCTTTCCCACCCTCGTCGTGGCAGAACCGATGGCGGCCGACCTGCATGGCGCCGAAGTTCTTGATCGGAAAGACCTCGAGACTGCCAGGCACGAGCTCCCGACGAATCGGGGCCGCCTGCCCGAACATCTGGCCAAAGTCCTTCTTCGTCTGGGCGTAGTTCTCGACCCCCTCGTTGTCCTGATAGAACTCGAGGTCGCGCGTGAAGAAGGACATGACCTTCGTGAGGTCGCGTTTGTTGAACGCGGTGAAGAGCACGCTATCGGCGCCGGCGATCTCGGCCTGTAGCGTCGGCGACCGCCAGGCGAGTGCGCCTTCGCCGGTCGGCTGTGACGTCGGCTGTGCGACGGCGCGCGTGCCAACCGCGAGCATCGCCAGTAACACCCCGCGAACGCTGACGTTCATCACTGATTCTCCTTGGCGCGCATGCGCTCGCTAGGGGCGCCTAACGCCTCGATCGACGCGGATCGCGGCGCGCCTGGCGCGCCACGCGCGGTCAGGTCGCCGAGACGTTGCTGTTGCAACCCGCCACCAGCGGTTATACTTTATGAAACAAAGTACATGACGATCTGTGGACCGCAGGGACGTCGAGAGGTGGGGACGCTAGGGTCGGAGGCGATCGTGCGGAAGTGGCTGCGACGCATTCGCGGTGCGATCGGGACGGGCTTCACGTGGGCAGCAGCATGGTTCGCTGTGGGCTTCGTGCCGCGCTGGGTGTTTGGCGTCAATACCGACCTCCCATTTCCTCTCCTCTTCGGTGCACTCGGCTTCCTTGCCGGGGTCACCTTCTCCGGGCTTCTCGTACTGACGGAAGGCCGTCGCGGGTTTCACGAGCTGTCGCTGCGGCGCTTTGCGGGGTGGGGAGCCGTGGGCGGGATGCTGCTCTCCGCTCTCTTCGTCAGAGGCACGTCCCTGAGCGCGGGCGCGGTGCTGGCAATCGCCACCATGTTCGCCCTGGCCTCCGCGGCCTGCGCCGCTGGCTCGCTCGCTCTGGCCAGGCGAGCGGTGAGGCGAGATTTGCCCGACAGTCGCGGGGACGCCGCCGACGCCGACCTCGCCGACGATGAGAATCGGAGATTACGAGGAGCCGGCGACTGATAGCGTGTGGCTCGAGTCGGGAACACCGACGACGTTACTCCTCCCGACGTGGCGGTGCACCAACCCGGTGGCCGGAAGCGAGTCGAGGGGTGACGTGGCGCCTAACGCGATACGGTCGCCAACAGCGCGTCGAGTGCCGCGCGGTCGAGGTAGCGTCCCGAGCGGATCACCGCACGAATCTCCCCCACGGCCCGAATGTCGGCGAGCGGATTCGCGTCGAGCAGCACGAGATCGGCAACCTTGCCCGGCGCGACGCTGCCGGCGTCGCGCTCGAGATGGAAGAACTGCGCCGGGCCGAGTGTCGCCGCCCACAAGGCGCGACGCGGAGTGAGGCCGCCATCGCGCACGAGCAGATCCAGCTCGTCGTGCACCGCGAAGCCGGGATAGGTGAGCGGCGTGCCGAGATCGGTGCCGGCGAGAATCATGACGCCCGCGGAGTCGGCGCCGGCCAGCCGCGCGGCCGCGAGCTTGTGGAGCGCCACCCAGTCCGGCTGCGTCCCCTCCGCCTTCTTCATCGCCATCTGGCTGCGCCACTGATGCGCGAGCAACGTGTCGAGGTACCGATGCCGCGGATCGGCGGGCGCACTCGTTCCCTCGATCATCGCGATGGCGAGGCTGTCCGGCATGCGACGGAAGCCCATCCCGGCGATGAGCGTCGGCACGAGCGCCGTGTGATTGCGAACGAAGCGCGCGTACAGGCTGGTGCGGGCGGCGGGCGTCATCTCGTCGAGCGACGACACCCAACGGTCGTTCCCGAAACCGAGGAGCTCGTGCTCGAGACTCGCCTGGCCCGAGTCGGACGACTGCGCCAGACTCACACGCTGCGGCGGATGACCGACGACCCGGATGCCCCGGGCGCGTGCCTCGGAGAGAAGCGCGAAGTATGCGTTGGGCGGCGGATCGTTCCGGACCTTGAGCAGCGTCACGCCTAACGCGGCGACCCGGGCCACTGCCGCGCGCG
>Ga0310810_10010586_pt1 | contig 10740 bp, 8 predicted proteins | sample NCmetagenome_FD_207641 | JGI IMG/M metagenome (GOLD analysis project Ga0310810, IMG submission 207641) | Soil microbial communities from experimental microcosm in Duke University, North Carolina, United States - NC | ecosystem: Engineered > Artificial ecosystem > Soil microcosm > Unclassified ... | reverse complement strand
ATGTCGTGTCGAATTTTCCGACGGAATCGAAGAGACGTCGCCGCATGAAAGTCGCGGGATGGCAGAGTGTTTGAAACGCGAGATCGTTGAGCTCGACTTCCTGCCCCATCACGGCCGATGCATCACCGTCGGTGAGGCGCATTTTTCCGTAGACGAGATCGGCGCCTCTTCCCTTTCTCACTGCTTCCTCGATTGACCTCGGCGAGAAAAGACGATCTCCGGAATTCGCGAAGATCACATACGACTCGGGATCCGTAACGAGATCGATCCCTTTGTTCATCGCGTCAAAGATTCCGTGATCGGGCTCGGTGACAATCTTGTGAATTTTGTTTTCGTATCTGCGAATGATGTCGAGCGTCCCGTCGGTCGATGCTCCATCGATGACGATGTATTCGAGATTCTCGTAGCTCTGTCCGAGCACGGACTGAATGGTTTGTTCGATTCCGTCGACGTTGTCCTTGACGACCGTGATTACAGAAACGCGCGGTCGAGGCTCGACGCTCAACGACAGCGTCGTATGTGACGGATGCATCTCGCGCAGAATGTCGGCGACAGCTCGGCCTGCAGCATCCCAAGTGAGACGCTCTCTTGCGTCGGCGAACGACGAGAGGCACAGGTCGTCATATCCGCGCGAATTGCTCCAGAGCTGACTGATGCGGTCCGCTGCATCTTCGACGATCGTGCGCAACGGAAACGTGAACCCGTTGACTCCATCGCGTATTGCAGAAGGAATTCCGCCTACGTCGCTGGCAATTGACGGCACACCGAACGATGCCGCTTCAGCGAAAACGACGCCGAAGCATTCCGCGCGCGAAGGCATCACGAGAAAATGCGATGAGGAGAACAGCTGCTCGAGCTGCTCGCGTCCCTGGCGTGTTTTCTTTGACACAAAACCAGCAACGTTGACGAGATCGCGCATTGATTCGGGGATGTCGGGATTCGATCCGACAATCGTGAGCTCACACCGAACTCCGCTATCGTGCAGCCTTGATGCGATTTTCAACGCGAGATCGCCGCCTTTCCGGTGCCAGTCGACGCCGACGAAGAGCAAGCGGCACACGTCGCCCGGACGATTCGCAATGATCAGCTCGACGTCGCGCCGTGTGCGATCCACCGGCATGTTTGCGCCGAACGGCACAATTTTCACTTTCGAAGGATCGGCGCCGTATTCGGCAATCGCCGAACGTGCCGCCCACCCTGACGCGTAAATCGCAATTGAAGCGCGGTCCAACGCTTTCTGCTCGAGGCGATTTCCGTCATCGATGGTTTGACGCGTGAGCGATTCGAACTCCGGATAGAGATCGATCATCTGCGCGAACGTCGCGTCCGTCCAGAAAGCAATCGGAATCGTTCCTCCGATTTCTGCGATCGGTATCGTGCCGGGCGACAAGATCCAATCGACATCCTGTCCACGCAGCTTGAGCTCGACCTGCTCAGCATAGCCGCGACTCACCGCAGGATCGCGCTCGCGCAAAAAACGTTTTCGAATTGTTCGCGCGACGACCCGCTTCAACGACGCTCTACGACCGCCGCGATCTTCGAGAGGGCCAACGTAGATGACCTCCATCCCCTGCGCTTCGAGGCTCTTCCCAATGTGATGGCCTGTACCCGACCACACACTCGTGTCCGCTGCGTCGTACGTTGTGACGTACGCGATTCTCAAGCGGTAGCGCCCCCTTGTGCGCCGTCTGCGCCGGGTGCGGATTGACGCGGAAACATCGTCGTCTGCGCGTCATCGGTGATCCAGTTGTCACGGAGTGCAAAAGTTCTCCACTCGTCGCGAAGCAAAAGACGAAGATCGTAGCGCGCTCTGTTCCGATAGTAGTATCGCCGCGCCATGTCGATACGCCAACGCGACATTCCCACGGCGCGCTCGATGAGGGCCCTCGATACCGTCGCAGCGGTCAGCACGCCGTGTGCAGCGATGCGTCGCACGAGTCTGAACGAACCGGGATGCAGCTTCCGATAGTCGGTATAGCTGTCGCAGTAGCCTTGATCCGCAAAGCGGCTGTTGACGTACTCCTGAGTCATGCGCGACTCGGGAATGAGATGGTGCGTCACAGCTTCGCCCACGTAAGCGAAGCGATAACCCAGTTTTTTCAGCTTGATGTTGAGCCCGGTTTCATTGTCGCCGACAAATTCACCCGCGTTCGTGTCGGGATTGAAACCACCAGCGCGAAAGAAAGCGTCACGCAGAACAGCTTGATGGCAGCTGTAGACGCCAGGATCGTCGTCGGAAATAATTACGCCTTCACCGAGATCGTTGAGACTCAAAAGAGCGTTCTTACAATGCTCGAGAACCCAGACTGGTGGCTCGGTTTCCCATCGCGGCAGGACTTTGCCGGTGGCGACGCCGACGTTGTCGCCCCTCTCGAACGGCTCGACGAGTTTCGCGAGCATCTCGGGCTCGGCGATCATGTCATCGTCGGTGAAATACAGAATTTCACCGAGTGAGACCGTCGCACCCGCGTTTCTTCCCCAGTGCGCGCCGCGGCGTTGCTCGAGAAGCTGGCGAATCCGCGGAAACTCCTCAGCCAGCTTCGCAATTTCCCTTTGAGTCTCGTCCGTCGAGCTGTTGTCGACGAGAATGATCTCGAACCGCTCGCTCGGATAGTTCTGCGCGGCGAGGCTCTCGACGGTCGGGCGCAAGCGTGACGCGCGGTTGTACGTCGGGATGATTATCGAAACGAACGGCGGTCCGTGGGCCATCAGCTCACTTCGCGCAAATGTGCCATTTCTTCGACGTTCTCCCTGAACCGCGCTCCGCCTGTCAATGACTCGACAATTTCCTGAAGGCGTTCACTGAATTGCTCCGGTCCCCATTCGCGCGCTTTGCGTTTTCCCTTCTCCGCGAGCGTCGCGCAGAGAGTGTCGTCCGTCCACAGACGCTCGATGCAATCCGCAATTTCGTCGACCGAATTCGGATCGAAGAGAAGTGCCGCGTCGCCGACTTGATCGGGAACGCCGTAAACACGGGAAACCGCGACGGGACATCCCGCAACAAAGGCCTCGAGCTGCGGAATGTTGGTCGGCCCAAAAAAGCTCGGCATGATTAGCGCGCGTGCTCTACGATACAGCTCGTACATGGATTCATCGGGAACATACCCGAGAAATTGCACGTGCTCGGTGATTCCAAGTTTCTTCACCTGATCGAGCGCGGCGTCATATCCGTTTTGCTTTGAGCCGGCAAGAACGAGACGAATGTCCGGATAACGGGCTCGCAGTTTGTCGATCGCAGCGAACAGGTTCGCGTGATTCTTGTGAAGCCAGAATGTCGCCGGATAGAAAAGATATTTCGGCGGAAGATTATTTTGTGTCTGACGGTTGAGTGATCGCGCCGAATCGTAGATGTATTTCGGCGCTATATATGGAAGAACGAACACGCGGCCTGGCGAGATGTCGTACGCGTCGCAGAGCTGGCGACGTCCAACATCGGAATCGACAGCAACGCCTAGTGACCAGCGGCACGTTTCGCGGAAATGAAATTCGCGCTCGCGGATTTGTTCCGGTGATCCCGCTTCAGGAAAATGTGGCTCGTAGATGTGCATCAGATCGTGGATCGTTCCGAGCGCAGGAACCTGCGCGCGAAACGCCAATGATTCGTTCGACGGACAAATCCATAGCTCACACCGCGCGCGCACGAGCGCTGCGGCATTTGGATCAACCGAGGCGGCGATTTTTCTCCATAGCGAGATCGGCAGATTGGCCGCGTGCCACAACCGGTTGAAGATCCTGGATCTGAATGATTCCTCGAGCGGGATCACCTTCGCGCGACCTGGTGGGATGTGTCTCAACCAGATCGGATTCGAGTAGGCGATGACAAGTTCGAATTCGTCCTCGGGCATGCGCAGAACGGCATCCAGGACGGCCTGGGCGTACTGATATACGCCGCCGCCGGGCTCTGAGCCGAGGATGATTCCGATGCGTTTCATACGGGGTGGAATATATCGATATCCGACGGTGAGAAACGTTCTCATTTAACCGCGCCACCGGGACACAGGGACACCGAACTGCACTGATTTTGTTGGAACAGCACCCGATGCCTTAGTCACGAGTGCTGTTTAAATAAAATCTGTGCAGTTCGGTGTCCCCGTGTCCCGGTGGCGCGGTTTAAGCCGCCCGAGCGACAAAGCAAGCTGCCCAGCTGTGCTCACCAGGAGGACGGTCGGTCATCCACTCATAGGCCGTAACAAGCGACATCCCATTTGCAACGAGGAGCAGCTCGATCTCCGGGCGAAACAAATACCGCATGCGATGCGTCTCGCGCAGAGTTTCCACGGTCCCCGACTTTCGATCATACACGAGCACCGTGTAATTCACATCAACGAGATTCTGGGCCGAATTGAGAGTGGGCTCAGCGATTCGCGTGATGGAAACGGCGATGTCCTCCAATCGCTTGATGGTCACCGACGGTCTCTCGACCAGAACGGCAGGACCGTACCAGCAATCGAAGATGAAAATTCCGTCCGGTGCTAGGTGCTCGCGCACCGTCGCGAAGGACGCGGTGAGGTCAGCGTTGGAAGACTGGTAACTCATCACATGAAAAAGCGAGATGACCGCATCCGCTTTCTCACCGAGACGCACTGACCGCGCATCACCCTGCGTGAAACGCATCCGCGCTCGCGTTTCAGGCTCGATCGTGTCGAGCTTTGCGTCGGCCGCCTCCAACATTCCTGCACTGCGATCCACGCCATGAACTCGCAACCCAAGTGAAGCCAGCTCCAGCGCGTGCCCGCCGGTTCCGCATCCGATCTCGATCACGTTCTTCGCGCCCGAAGCGTGCTTCCTGATCAGCTCATACACATAACGAGCTTCTCCGGAGTAGTCCTTGTCGCGATAGAGCAGATCGTAATAGCGGGAATAAGCGGCGAATACGCTCACGCGAGAATTCTCTTCACTGCATCGGCAACTTGAAGTTGCTGCGCCTCAGTCAATGCAAGACCACTCGGCAAATAAAATCCGCGGCGTGCGATTCGTTCCGCGTTCGGATATTTCTCGCCCCTGAAAAGTCCCATTTTTCTGAACACCGGCTGCTCGTGCATCGGCCAGAAGAACGGTCGGGTTCCGACCCCAAGATCGGTGAGCTGCTTCATCGCTCTTTGCGCGTCGAACGGAACTGCGTCATCGAGAACGACACCAAATACCCAGTTGATGTTGTCCGCATAATCAGTGCACGCGACAGGCAGCTGAATCCCTTTCACGTCTTTCAGCAAATCCATGTAAAGCGCGAACGATGTGCGCTTGCGAACGATGAATTCCTCGAGACGCTCGAGCTGCGCGAGACCGACTGCCGCCTGAAGATTCGTCATCCGGAAATTCCAGCCCAGCTCTTCGTGAACGAAGCGGCGTGGCGGCTGAAAGAAAAGATTTCGCAACGCTCTGGTTCGCTCGGCCAGATCGTCATCGTCGGTGACGACCATTCCTCCTTCGCCGGTTGTGATGTGCTTGTTGGGATAAAAGCTGAACGTCGATATCTCGCCGAACGATCCGCACTGCTTTCCGCGATAGGTCTGGCCGATCATCTCGGCTGCGTCTTCGAGAATTTTAAGATTGTGCTTGTTGGCAATCTCCATCACCGGCGTCATGTCAACGGGTAGCCCATAGAGATGGACAACCATGATGGCTTTGGTTTTCGGAGTAATGCGTGATTCGATCGCGGAGACGTCGATGTTCCACGTTTTCGCGTCGCAATCGACAACGACCGGCTTTGCTCCAAGTCGCGAGATAGCAGAAGCGCACGAAATGATCGTGAACGTCGGCATTATCACTTCGTCCCCGGGCGCAAGTCGAAGTGCCGCAGCCGCTGCATCGAGTGCGGCTGAACCATTGCAAACCGCTATTCCATGTTTTCGGCCGATGCGTTCCGCGAATTTGATCTCGAGGTCGCGGACGAATGGACCTTCCGACGAGATCCATCCCGTGTCGATGCATTGAGCGAGGTATTTCTTTTCGTTGCCGTCGAGTACAGGCTCGTTCACGGGAATGAACCCGCTCACCCGATGCTCCCTTCTCCGATCGTGACTTGCTCAGCCGAAATTCCGTCGAAGCGCGTCTTGTCCTGATCGCCGAAGTACGGGCCCTGTTTCACCTCGATCATCTCGATTTCCTCGAGAACCTCGAAGCCGTGGCCGCCAGTAGCGAGCAAAATGACATCGCCACCCTCGAGGATTCGACTCTCGATGTAGTTGCGATCGTTATCGTAGAAGTCGACGCGAATCTTGCCGCGCTTGATGAACAACACTTCCTGCGTGTAGTGGACGTTGCGGCTGACCGGATTGTGGACGTGCGGGTCGATCGTCTTTCCCGCCGGATGTCGCATGAATGCGAGCTGCTGCGAGAGGTCGTTGGGAGTAAAGAAATGGATGCCGGGCTCATGGAAATCGTGCGAGACGATCACCGCGAGCAATTGATCACCGACCTTAAGCGTTTCGATCATGGCGAATAAGATACAAGCTTGAGAAGCTTGCAGCAGTCGTATAAGCTAGCTCGTACTGTGCGAGCGAAAGATCGTCTACTCGGTATCGACATACTCAGGGCAATTGCGGTTCTCTCCGTGGTTCTCGCGCACAGTCTTGTCCCTCAATCTGCGCCGCCGATATTCAAAGAAAGCCTTGCAGTCTGGAAGCGCGGGGGTTTCGCAGGCGTCGATCTCTTCTTTGTCTTGAGCGGCTTTCTCGTCTCGTCGCTTCTATTTACAGAATACCAACGATATGGGACCCTCAGGCCGGGACGCTTTCTTCTGCGCCGCGGCCTCAAGATTTATCCGTCATTTTATGCGATGCTGGCTCTCACGATCGTCTATGGCATCAGAGGATGGTGGCCGTATGTAACCGTCAAGCGGTTTCTCGCCGAAATGTTCTTCGTACAGAATTATTTCCCGCTTGTGTGGGGCCATACGTGGTCGCTGGCAATCGAAGAGCACTTTTATCTCATGCTGACTGCCGCCCTCTTTTATCTGGCAACTCGCGCGCGGGAAACGCATCTCGCTGGAAAAACGGCGTTTCGTCCTCTCATTCCAACATTTTTTTTCGTCGCCGTATTTTGTGAGACTACTCGCGCTATCACATACTGGCTACTTGTGCGAAGCGGACGGCCCGTCTGGTTGATGGCCACCCATATGAGAATCGATGAGCTCCTTTTCGGAGTGCTGTTGAGCTACTTCTGGGCGTTTGATAACGAACAGCTACGCAACTTTGTGGCGCGGCATCGACGCATTCTTTCAATCGCCGTATCGATTTCAGTAACAAGCCTCTTCCTTCGCTGGTCGCCCACCGTCATGGTGGCCATAGGCTTTGTCCTGCTGTATCTGACTTTCGGCGCTCTGCTGCTCGTGGTATTAATGCGAGACGTTCGGCACTCGATGCCGGCGTTATTTTTCGGGCGCATCGGCGTTGCTTCCTATTCGATTTACTTGTGGCACATGCCGTGGCGCGTCGCCGTCGATCACATCACTGGCTGGATGCACATTCCGCAAGCCGACTGGATTGTTCCCTGGGCACTCTATGTCGTTGGAAGCGTGATCGTCGGGATTACGTCTGCAGCACTGATCGAGATGCCGGTGCTCCGGCTTCGTGATCGGCTTCTTCCGTCCAGAAGCGCAGCATCAGCACCTGTTCCGCCGACGCTGCGCATCACAGATGAAGAGGCGGCCTCCGTGCCGACCGTGGGGGATTTGTCAAAGGCAGGCGCACCTGGATGATAGCTGGGCCTCACCAGAATCTCCGGCCAGGCAAAAAAGCGAGAACGGGAGCTGAGGCGTGTGATGTGCTACACGAGCCGGCAACGACGTAAGCGGACGTATCGCTGTGAACCGTATCGCATTTGGGCTCATCAAGGGTTCGCGACTACTACACCTTAACATACTTGGCTACGCGATAATTCTCGCAGCCAGCCTTTCGGGCGTCTCCGGGTCGCTTGTTGATGATGCGGCGAGAGCAAAGTTCTTCAGCCGCGAATCCGAATTCCCTGCTGTCCTCGCGCAAATCCTCGCGGTTGCATTTCTGTTTGCCGTCTACTTTGCAGCGATCGCAAATTGGCGGCGCTTGTCGGTATCTAAGCGGTACCTTGCGCCGGCGCTCGCTGCAGCTGTTCTGTTGGCTGCGCTTAGTGTTCCTGGCATGACCTCGGCTGATCCATTCTTCTATATACGGTCCGCCAGACTTCTGACGCATTATCACTTAAATCCTTACCTGCACACGTATCGCGAAGTTCACGACGCCTATTCCGCGTTGGCATTGTATCCAGGACCGCTGCCCTATGGGCCGGTAACACTGTTGGCTTTGGTCCCCGCAGGATTCGCGTCCTCGGCTGGGTTGTGGGCTGCTGTTTACGTTCTCAAAGCTGAATGGGTAGCGGTATTCTGCGCGAACGCCTGGCTCGTTTGGAATCTCGCGCGCAGAATGGGAGCGGATCCCGATTACAGCTTTTTTGTTTTCGCATTTAATCCGCTTGTATTACTCGAGCTGATCGTCGCCGGCCACAACGACGGGATCATGATCTTTTTCAGCTTGCTCGCGCTTCTTTACTGCCGCCGCGGGCGATTCGACGTCGCCCTTGTGCTCGCTCTCTTGAGCGGCTTTGCGAAAATCTCCGGCCTGATTGTTTTTGTCGCATTGTTCGTCCTTGCCGTGCGACAACGTTCATGGAAACAACTTGCGATCGCGGTTGCGGTAAGCGCCGGGATCGTGACAATGCTCGTCATGACCATTCTGCCAAACGCGAACTCCTGGCGCGCTTTACTGAACCCAGGGGGCGTAGTCAACGCAAACTCACTTTACGGCTGGCTTTCGGACATGATCGGAATCCCGCCTGATTCGCCGGGATTCCGCTACGCGCGATTGTTTGCGGCTGCCGCCCTCGGTGTTATTTGCGCTTGGCGTCTGTCAAGAATTGGTGACTTCGCATCGTTGGTTCGCGAGTGCGGTTATTTGACCCTCGCCTTGCTGGTTATCTACGCAGGACAATTCTGGGTGTGGTATGCCACTTGGCTGGTACCATACGCCGCGCTCACAGAATCGAAGACACTTCGCGAATCCATACTTCTGTATTCGTTCACCGCGCTCTCGCTTTATGCGATCCCAATGGTTTGGAGCGCGCACGATCTAACTCTGCGATTTACACGTTGGGCACTCGCCAATACGCCGCCACTCGTCAGGTTGTCCGTTCATAAGGCATGAGTGTCGGCTACTCCAACTCGCGCTGGCTGCGGTCCCACCCCCTTGCAGGTGTGTTGATTACCGAGACCTTCAATCGCCGCGGTTGATTTTGATCCCAGACTGCATGAAGATTCGCGAACTGTGCCTCAAAACATTGCAGTCCTGATTCCCTGCTACAACGAGGAAGTTGCGATCGCAACGGTGATCGCCGACTTCAGAAAATCGCTGCCAGATGCAGCGATTTACGTTTATGACAATTCATCAACCGACCGTACGATCGAGGTCGCTACCGCGGCCGGCGCGATTGTTCGTAGCGAGCCGCGAAGAGGAAAAGGCAATGTCGTGCGGCGGATGTTCGCCGATGTCGATGCCGATGTGTACGTGATGGTCGACGGGGACGCTACGTACCACGCGCCAACGTCAATCGAAATGATCGATCTCCTCGCGCGCGAGAATCTCGACATGGTGGTTGCGACTCGCACGTCCGATGAAGCAGCCGCGTACCGCTCAGGGCATCGTATGGGCAATCGCGTGTTCAATCGTATTCTCGAGATGCTCTTCGGCAGCCGTTTCGAAGACATTTTTTCGGGATACCGCGCATTTTCGCGGCGATTCGTAAAATCATTTCCAGCTTCGTCGCGCGGTTTTGAGATCGAATCGGAAATCAGTGTGCACGCGCTCGAGCTCGCGCTGCCGGTTCGCGAGATCCCATCACCCTACGGCGCCCGGCCAGCAGGTTCTGACAGCAAGCTTCGCACTTATCGCCATGGCTCGATGATCCTCTGGCGGATGATCATCCTCTACAAGGAGGTTCAGCCGTTTCGCTTTTTCTCCGCGGTCGGTCTCGTGTTGGCGATAGTCGCGCTGGTTCTCGCGTATCCAGTTGTCGTCACGTTTATCGAAACCGGATTGGTTCCCCGCTTTCCGACGGCAATTTTGTCGATGGGTTTGATGATTCTCGCGTTCATCAGCCTGACGTGTGGTTTGATCCTCGACAGTCTGCGTCGCGCCCGCCGGGAGACCAAGCGATTGTTTTACCTCCAGCAATCGTAGACCCGATCAGCTCCCGGGCGGAGCAGCAATTCTCGTCGGACAGTCGATAATGCGCTGAGTCACGTGCGTCGAATCAGTGTGACTCAGCTCTATCAGTCTCGAAAATCCCTTCGCGTTTGCGCGCATGCAAAGAGCGAGCGGTGTGACATCAGCGGCAGTTTGAGGCGTAGTTCGTCGTTGATACTTTGACATGCCGTATTGCACCGTGAGATCACAATCGATGGGTGCCATTCCGTCAACGAGTGCTAAGCTGGATACGGCCGGTACAAGGAACGGGACATACGAACATCGCTCGGGTTCTCTCCACGTGTGCCAGAAGATGCTGTCTGACTGAGGAATGAAAACCGCCGTCTTTCGTTTTAGCGTTGGATCCATCTTATCGAGCGAGCGCAGACTCGATATCAGATTGTATTCCGGTGAGCGACGAAGACCATCTGCCAACGCGCTGATATTTGTCAGCGATCCCGCGCCGCTCACACCTGCTTGAGCAAGAAATGCGCGGCGAAGTCCAATGTCTGCTCGAGCGGCCGTT
>Ga0310810_10010585_pt1 | contig 10740 bp, 9 predicted proteins | sample NCmetagenome_FD_207641 | JGI IMG/M metagenome (GOLD analysis project Ga0310810, IMG submission 207641) | Soil microbial communities from experimental microcosm in Duke University, North Carolina, United States - NC | ecosystem: Engineered > Artificial ecosystem > Soil microcosm > Unclassified ... | reverse complement strand
GTTAATACAGAAAACGACGCACGTTTTACCAGAGACGCGCCGAATCGTGCGTCGAGCCGGATTTACAGCACGCGGATCGCCGAAGTCGACGCGCCGGGCACACCGTCGGAGCGCGAAAAACCGGTCGGCAACGACGGCGGTTACCTATGGCGGCTCTACTCGTACTGGCGCGTGCTGGAACGGGACGGCGGTACCTACGTGCAGTGCGAATCGATATCGCTCACGCGCGACATCCCACTGGGGTTCGCGTGGCTGGTTCGCCCGTTCGTGACGAGCATTCCTCGCGAGTCGCTTGAATTCACGCTGACGACGACGCGAAATGTACTCGGCAAATGACAGACTGGCCGGCTTGAAAGGACACCTCACGCCCGAGGCGTGGAATGACGTCCGGGCAATCGTGGACGCCGCGCTGCTCCGCGATCCCGAAGAGCGCGCCAGCTTTGTCGACGCCGCTTGTGCTGCCAGACCTGATCTCCGTGCGCAGGTCGTGGCCCTCCTGTCGACATGGAATGACGCTTCAGAGCGATTCGAAAAAACATCGCCGGCCTTCCACACGACCGCGACCCCTGAGGGCGGTAACTCGATGCTCGTCGGCCGGAAGATAGGACCGTATATCGTCCGCGACGAACTCGGTCGCGGCGGAATGGGCGTCGTATACCTCGCCGACGATACGCGTCTGGGTAGACGCGTCGCCCTGAAGGCGCTGCATCCGCATGTCGCCGCTGGCGCGGAGCAGCGTGAGCGCCTGCGGCAGGAAGCGCGGATCGCGGCCGCGCTCTCCCATTCCGGCATTGCAACTGTATATGCGCTGGAGGAATTCGAGGGCGTGATGTACGTCGCCAGCGAGTTTGTGCCTGGACGGACGATTCGTGCGGTGCTGCAGGAAGGGCCGCTGTCTCTTCCGTTGCTCCTTGATGTCGCGACGCAGATCGCGCGGGTGTTGGCCGCGGCGCACGCCCTGGGGATCGTTCATCGGGATCTGAAACCCGACAACGTCATGTTGACGCCGACTGGCGTCGTCAAGCTGCTCGATTTCGGGCTGGCGAAATCGGAAGGAGCGCAACCGGTGCCGCTCACGCGCGCCGGTACTGTCGTCGGAACGCCTGCCTACATGGCGCCCGAGCAGCTCCTCGGAGAACGCGCCGACTTTCGTGCGGATCTGTTTGCGCTCGGCGTGGTCGTCTACGAAATGGCATCGGGCGGCAATCCCTTCGAGGCGGCTACCATGGCCGCGACGATCGATCGGGTCCTGCGGCACGAGCCGCCTCCGCTATCGACCGTGTCCAAGGTGCCCGCGGCGCTGGAAATTGTCGTGCAGACGTGTCTGCGCAAGCGGCCCTCGGAGCGATACCGTTCGACGGAGCTCATCGCTGGGGAGCTGGAGCGTGTCGCTCGCCCGCTTGAGACCCATCGTGAGTCCCACGGCCGGACGGGGCCTGCTCCGCGACCCCGCACGCCAAAGTCGCGCTGGTGGTGGGAGTTCCATCAGGTCGCAATGTCAATTCTCTACATCGGAATGATGTATCCGGTCTGGCGTGCTGGGGCGTTGCTCCCACGGCCATGGGGAACGGCGTTCACGTCCTTCCTCCTGACGTGTGCAACCGCAGCGACGATTCTCCGCCTCAACCTGCGGTTCACCTCCCGCGTGTACCCGGCCGAATTGTCCACGCAAATAGCCCGCGGTACACCGTGGGTACGGCTCTCCGATGCCGGCTTCGCGGCGGCTCTGCTCATCGGCGGTCTCGCGATCAGCGCGGCGCACGCCGCGTGGGGTACGACCCTCGTCGTCGCGTCAATCAGCACCGTTGTCGCGTTCGCAATCATCGAGCCGACGACCACACGCGCCGCGTTTCGGCGGCGTTCGAGCAGCGCCCGCATCGTCTCGTCACAACGGTCCGCCCGCGCCAAGTGATGCAATTGCCGCCGCGATTTGACGCACGCCTGACTGCGGCGTTCGCGTGCGCCGCTGGAGTCGGTGCGCAGTTCGTGGCGGGAAAAGCAACGCGCGACGCGTTGTACCTCGCGAACCTCGACATCACCACACTGCCCTCAATGGTGATCGCCACGGCGGTCGTCTCACTGTTGCTGGTCGCCGTCTTATCGAAGACACTGAGCCGGAGGGCGCCGGAGATCGTCATTCCTGTCATCTTCGTGGCAAACGCCGTGCTCCTTCTGGCGGAGTGGCGTCTGACCACTTTGGCACCGGTGTGGGCCGCGCGCGCGGTCTACCTTCAGATTGCCGGCGTGGGCCCGATGCTCGGATCCGGATTCTGGCTCATTGTGACGGAGCGATTCGATCCGAGAACGGCGAGGGAACGGTTCGGCCAGATCACGGCGGTCGGAATGCTGAGCGGCATGCTGGCGGCCCTGGCTGGCGCGCGCATCGCTGCGCTGTTCGGTGTCGTATCCATGCTGCCAGTGCTTGCCGCGATCAGCGCGTTTTGCGGGTGGCAGATTCGACAACTGGCGAAGACGACGCAGGCAGACTCCAGCCAGCGGACAGAGGATCGAGATGACACGCGGACGAACCAGCCGTCGCAGTCGGCGTTGCGCGTCGTCACGCAGTCACCCTACGTGCGAGACCTGGCGATGATGGTGCTGGTCGGAACGGTGTCCGCGACATTGGCGGACTACGCGTTCAAGCTTCAGGCCGTCGCGGTACTCGGACAGGGCGCAGCTCTGATGCGTTTCTTTTCTTTCTATTACGGTGCAACGAGTCTGCTTGCATTCCTCGTGCAGGCGAGCTCCACCAGCGCGGTGCTCCAGAAATTTGGGCTCGGCATTGCGACGAGCAGTCCCTCCATTGGCCTGCTTGCCGGTTCCGCCGGCGCGCTCGTCATGCCCGGGTTCCCGGCCATCGTGGTCGCGCGGGGCGCCGAATCAGTCGCGCGAGGGTCGCTATTCCGGGCCGCCTATGAACTGCTCTACACGCCGCTTCTTTCGTCGGAAAAACGTGCGGCAAAATCCATCGTCGATGTCGGCTGCGATCGCCTCGGTGATGCCGTTGGCGCGGGCGTGCTGCGGCTCGTTCTCTATGTGAACCCCGCAAACCAATACCGAACCATCCTCCTTTTGACGCTGGCGTGTTGTGCCGGCGGTCTGGCGCTCGCGCGCCGTCTGAGCCGCGGGTACGTCGATACCCTCGAGCAGAGATTGCGCAGTCGCGTCATCGACCTCGATCCGGCGAGCTCGATCGACATGACGACGCGCACCATACTTCTCCGGACTCAGACGATTGCACCGCCGCGCGACGATCCGAGGAAGAACAACGACATCGAGTCGATCATCGCCTTGCGCTCCGGTGATGCCAAGCGCATCGCCGCCGTCCTGCTTTCAGAGAACGAGCTGTCCGCACAGCTTGTCCCACACGTGATCGCCCTGCTCGCCACCGATGCGCTCGCCGACGACACCATGCGTGCACTTCGCGACGTCGCCGATCGTTATGCGGGCGCAATGTCGGACGCGTTAACCGACGGATCCCAGCCGTTCAAGATTCGACGACGGCTGGCGCGCGTTCTGGGCGCCGGTCGTTCGCAGCGAGCGGCCGACGCGCTCATGGTCGCACTCAATGACCTGCGCTTCGAGGTGAGATATCAATCGGCGCGTTCGCTTGCCGGCATCGCGCAACGCAACCGATCGATCCGGATCGACGCAGCGCGCGTCACGGAGGTCATCCGCAACGAGGTGTCGCGCGGCGATTCAGTCTGGGAAGGTCGCCGACTCGCGGATCGGAGCGACACGGATTCGGAGGGACGCACCAGCCTCGGCCTCGAGCATGTGTTTACGCTGCTCTCGCTCGTCGTTCCGGCTGCCTCGCTACAGGTGGCGTTTCGGGGACTCTGTTCAGAAGACCCGACGATGCGCGGGACAGCGCTCGAATATCTCGATGCGGTGCTTCCGTCCGATATTCGGGAGTTTCTCTGGCCGTTCCTGGACGCGTTTGTCCGCCGTGGGCGGCAGACAGCCGTGTGAGCAGCAGGCGAGGCTGTCGTCCGGCTAGACCGCGTCGGCCTCGTCGCGGCTCCCTAGATCGAGCCCGGTTCCTCCGATGTGGATAGCGTGCGCCTTGATCTGGTCGCGAAGCAGACGTCGAGCCTGGCCATAGAGATTGCCCGGGACCTCGAGCCGTCTGGCGATGCTCTTGAAGTGCGAAATCAGCACGAGCGTGATCTGCCCCTCTTCCTTCCACGAGACCGCGGAGATCTGTGCCCATCGCAAGAACCCTGAGTCGGACCAGATGCCATCGCGGTAAAAGCCTCGCGCAATCTTCGTGCTGAGCGGCAACGCGTATCCGTAGTAAACGAACATCATCGACTCGCCGAGCAGCGTCTGAATGGGGCGGTGCTGGACGAACAGCTTGAAGACGAACAGCAGGCCGAGCATCACGCCCAGCGCTAGACTGAAGCCGTACAACCGCGGCTTCTCCCCCTGCCACACGAGCAGAGCCGATCGCTTTCGAATGCTGAATCGAATGAGATCGACGATGATCAGGATGTTCGCAATCAGGAACCCGACGCCGAAAAGAAAAAGAATTCGCTGCAGCAGAACCTGGAGAGACACGGGACCCTACCGCTTGGGGACTCGCGATTCGGCGCCTGCGGCAACCGTGCGCTCGAGATTCGGATCGAAGCACGCGCGGCACCGCGCTTCGTACGTGCCCTGCGTCCCCAGCAGAACGCGGTCGCCGCTCGGGACGAGGCGCTGCGTGTGGTTCGCTGGATTGCCGCACACCATGCAGATCGCCAGCGTCTTCGTAATGTATTCCGCGATGGCAAGCAGCTGCGGCATCGGTTCGAACGGCTTGCCGAGGTAATCCTGGTCGAGTCCGGCAACGATCACGCGCTTACCGCGATCGGCCAGTTCGTTGACGACCGTCGGCAGCTCCTGGTCGAAGAACTGTCCTTCGTCAATGCCGACGACTTCGGTGTCGTCCTCGACGAGCTGCAGCAACGCGCGCGAATTGGCGACCGCGCGCGAGGAAATGCGCATCTCGCTGTGCGACACAATCGCGTCGTCCGCGTACCGCGTGTCGAGCGCGGGCTTGAAAATTTGCACTCGCTGCCGGGCAATCTGGGCACGGCGCAGGCGACGGATCAGTTCCTCGCTCTTGCCGCTGAACATGCTGCCGACGATGACTTCAATCCAGCCTTGGTTGGGCTGCTGGCGAACTACGTCCATGTGGTGTTCCTCAACCACAAAGGTCGCTTTCGCGACCCGCCACGAAGCGCACGAAAGCTATGAACTTGTCTTCGTGGGCTTCGTGTAGGCCGAAGGCCTCCGTGGTTAAGCTCTTGCCAGATACTCCCCGGTTTCCGTACTTACTCGAATCACGTCCCCCGTGTTGATGAACGGCGGCACACTGACGACCAGTCCGGTTTCGAGCGTTGCAGGCTTGACTTGGTTGCTGGCGGTTGCACCCTTAATGCCGGGCACGGTCTCGAGGACCTTCAGGTCCACGGTCTGCGGCAACTCGATCCCGACCGGCTCGGTGCCGTAAAACTCCACCTGAATCGTCATCTCCGGTTTCAGGTAGTTCACCGATTCGCCCAGCGCCTCGCTCGAGATATGGATCTGCTCGTACGACGAGGTATCCATGAAGTAGTAGTCGTCACCGTCCTGGTAGAGGTACTGCATCTCACGCTCGTCCAGTGTCGCCCGCTCGACTGAATCCTCCGACCGCAATTTCTGGTCCGACAGCGAGCCGTTGCGGATGTTCCGCAACTTCACGCGCACGAACCCGCGGAGGTTGCCTGGCGTGACGTGCTGCAGCTCGAGGACCCTGAACAAATCCTGGTCCATTTTGACGAGCATTCCCTTCTTCAACCGCGTCGCTTGTATCGTCGCCATCTCTTTTTTTGGTTGGTCGCTAGTGGTTTCGTCGTTGGTTGGTGACTACCGGCCGCGATCCAGCAACCGCCAACCACCAATCATACCGAATGGCTATGCTAGATTTAGCGATATGGCCTTTCCCCGGTGGGATCCGTTTCGTGATCTGCTGGCCATTCAGCAGCGCCTCGATCGATTTGCACCGGCTGCGACGGGTTGGATCCCCCCGATCGATGTGCATGAAACCGTGGACGAATACGTCATCACGGCGGAGCTTCCGGGACTCGGGCGCGATGATGTGCACATTCACGTCAGCGACGGGCAGGTCCAGCTCTCCGGGCAGCGGCGGGAGCCGGACGTTCCCTACGAGCAGTACCACAGAGTGGAGCGCGGTCACGGGACCTTCAGCCGGACATTCAAGCTTCCTCTTCCCGTTGACGCCGAGCGCGTCACGGCGGATCTTCGGGACGGTGTGCTGACGGTCATCTGTCCGAAAACGACGGAGGCCGCGCCGCGCCGCATCCGCGTGTCGTGACCATGCGAACACGGAGACTGATCGCCGGTCTTCTGCTTCTCACGTGCGGCTTTCTCGCCGGCCTGTTCCTGACTGGACGGATTCGCGCGACGACGACAGAGGCCGCGCCAGAGACGCCGCAGGCGGCGACACCTACTCCGCGTCCCGCGGCGCAGTTGCCGCTGTCCGTTCAGTCGGCTCTGCCGGATTTCAGCGTGGTTGCAGCCCGCACGGTTCCAGTCGTCGCAAACATTTCCTCCACACAGGTCATCCAGCGTCAGAACTCGCCGTTTTCCAACGACCCGTTCTTCCGCTATTTTTTCGGCGACGACGCTGATCTGTACGGCCCCCGGCGTGATGTCGAACGCAGCCTCGGTTCCGGCGTGATCGTCAGTTCGGATGGCTACATTCTGACGAATAACCATGTCGTCGCCGGCGAACAGGGACGAATTTCGCTGCGGCAATTACCCGCGATCACGGTCGCGCTCGGCGACAAGCGTGAGATGCGCGCGCAGATTGTCGGCGTTGACCCCACGGTCGACCTGGCGCTGCTCAAGATCAACGCGCGGAATCTGCCCACGATGCCGTGGGGCGACTCGTCCCAACTGAAGGTTGCGCAGTGGGTGTTGGCAATCGGCAATCCGTTTCAGCTCAATGAGACGGTGACACTTGGCATCGTCTCGGCGCTGGGCCGCACCAGCCTTGGCATCTCCGGCTACGAGGACTTCATTCAGACCGACGCGGCGATCAACCCTGGCAACTCAGGGGGCGCGTTGGTCAACACCCGCGGCGAACTGATCGGCATCAACACCGCCATCTTCAGCCAGAGCGGCGGTTATCAAGGTATCGGGTTCGCTATTCCCAGCAATCTCGCGCGGCGCGTGGTCAACGACTTTCTGAAGTACGGCGAGGTCCGCCGCGGCGATATCGGCTACGTCGAATTCGCACCGCTGACGACGCAGGCGGCGGAAGAATTGGGGGCACCGAGCGCACGAGGAGTGCTCGTGCAGCGGATGCGTCGTGACGCGGCGGCGTTTTCCGCGGGCCTCCGACCCGGCGACATCATCGTCGCCTTCAATGGAAACACCGTCACCGACAGTGGGCCACTTCAGCGGATGATCCAGGACTCGACGATCGGCGGCATGGCGACGCTCGACGTCATTCGCGACGGTCGCCGCATCCAGATCAAGGTTCCGATCGTTCGAGCTACCGAACAGTGATCCGAACGATATGGCCGTCGTAGCAATCGCGGTCGCGATTGCCGTCGCATACGTCATCGCCGACATCGTTGCTCGCGTCGCCGATTCGGTGCTGCGGGCGATCATCGAAGACCGCGAGACACAGGCGCAGTTCGTCGACCGTCCGCGCCGCATCGTGCGGCTCCTGGTGTTTCTGGTCATCTCCGCGGCGGTGACATCGCCGGCGCTCAAGCTCGCCGGTTATCCGACGCGTTTCGGCGGCAACCCCGAAGCCGTTCTTCGCTGGTTTCTCGACGCCGGACTGCGCATCGTCGTCATCGCGATTAGCGCCTATTTCGTCATCCGTATCGGCTCGGCGGCCGCGCGGCGGTTCGAGCGGGAGATGAGCCGTGGCACGGGGCTCAACGTCATCGAACGGACCAAACGTGCCCAGACGCTGGGCCGACTGCTGCAGAAGGCGCTTTCGGTGCTCGTCATCGGCATCGCCGGATTGATGATCTTGCGCGAGCTGAGCGTCGACATCACGCCGGCGCTCACCGGCGCCGGCATCGCGGGTCTCGCGATCGGGTTCGGCGCACAGACGATCGTCCGCGACGTCATCTCTGGTTTCTTCCTCATCCTCGAGGATCAATGCCGCGTCGGCGACGTTGCAGTCGTCAATGGGCAGGGCGGCCTCGTCGAGGCAGTCAACCTGCGCACGATCGTGCTCAGGGATGAGGAAGGCACGGTGCACGTCTTCCCCAACGGCGAGATAAAGACGCTTGCGAACAAGTCGAAGGATTTCTCCTACTACGTGATTACCTTCGGCGTTGCCTACGACGACGATCCCGAGCGCGTGATCTCGGCCATGCGCGACGCGGCCGCCACACTCGAGGCCGATCCCGAGTTCCGACCGAACATCCTCGCGCCGCTCGAGATTTACGGCGTCGATGCGTTTCAGGACGCACAGCTGGTGCTGAAGGCACGCATCAAGACCGTGCCGCTGAAGCAGTGGATGGTCGGGCGTGAGCTGCGGAGGCGTCTTGCGAAGACGTTCCAGGAGCGGGGCATCGCCCCGCCCACCGGCCGAATGATCGTAACGCTGGAGAAGGAACTTAGTTAGACTCCGTGTCCGTAGCCGCTCGGATGGTGCACGGCCGCGACACCTGATGGCGTATCGAATGGATCGACGTGGTCGAGCCGAGTCGAACCGGTCCTCACTGAGCTGACCACTGCGACGACGTCGTTGTCCGAGATGGTCTTGCGGTCGTCGGCAATCGCCATCAGCGCGCGATACACCTCGACGAGCTCTCCACCTTCGACGGTCAGGCCAAGGTCGCTGCAGCGGCGCTGGACGGCGTGCCGCCCCGAGTGCTTCCCGAGCACGAGCGGATTCCACGGGGCGCCCACGTCTTCGGCGCGCATGATTTCGTAGGTCCGACGGTCCTTCATCATGCCGTCCTGATGAATGCCCGCTTCGTGCGCGAACGCGTTGCGACCGACGATGGCCTTGTTCACCTGCACGCCCTGCCCCGTCAGACGGGTCAGGAGATCGCTCGACGGATACAGCTCGCGCGTATTGATGCTCGTCGTGTACGGGAGACGCTCCTGCCGCACCTTGAACGTCATCACGATCTCTTCGAGCGACGCATTGCCCGCGCGCTCGCCGATGCCGTTGACGGTGCACTCGACCTGCTGCGCGCCGCCCTGCACCGCGGCGATCGAGTTAGCGACCGCCAGGCCAAGATCGTCATGACAATGCGTGCTGAAGATCACCTTGTCTGAATTCGGTACGCGGCTGCGGATATTGGTGAAGAACTCACGGGTTTCATCCGGCGTCGCATAGCCGACGGTGTCAGGCAGGTTAATCGTGCTTGCACCCGCCTTGACGACCGCCTCGACGACGCGACAAAGGAAGTCGAGGTCGCTTCGCGTCGCGTCTTCCGCGGAGAACTGTACGTCAAAGGTGTGGTGCCGGCAGAACCGCACCGCTTCGACTGCCGCTTCGAGGCACTGCTCGCGCGACATTCGCAGCTTCGCCTTCAGATGCAAATCCGACGTCGCAATGAACGTGTGGATACGCCCCTTCTCGGCCGGTTTGATCGCTTCCGCCGCTTTCTCGAGATCCGCACGGTGGCACCGGGCGAGGCACGCAATGATCGGGCGCCGGATTTCCTGCGCGATCCGGTAGACAGCCTCCGCATCCGCCGGCGAGGCAATCGGGAAGCCCGCTTCGATGATGTCCACGCCTAGGGCATCCAGCTGACGGGCCAGCCGGAGCTTCTCGGATACCCGGAGGGAGAAGCCAGGAGCCTGCTCCCCGTCGCGCAGCGTTGTATCGAAGATTCGGACGTGTTCTGTCATTGGGACCTCACCGCCATTCATTGGACGCGACCGGGGGAGATACTGTCAAAATGATAATTATTCTGTTTGGATTACTCGTGCTTATGACAAAGTAGTGCCGTGGAATTAAGCGAATTACGCGTATTCCTTAAGGTTGCGGCCGAGCGCAGCTTCTCTCGGGCCGCCATGAAGCTGCACCGGACTCAGCCGGCCGTCAGCCAGTCGGTGCGAAGACTGGAGGAGAGTGTCGGGGAGCGGTTGTTCGACCGGGCGACCAAAGACGCCACCCTGACCGACGCCGGGCGGCTCCTGCGCGACTATGCCGAGCGGCTACTCCGGCTCTCGGAGGAGGCGGAGATTGCGGTCAAGGACCTCCGCGACCTGCGGCGCGGCCGCGTGCTCATCGGCGCGAACGAAGCCTCCGTCCACGTCGTCCTGCCGCTCATCTCCCGGTTCCGCGAGTCGCACCCGCTGGTGCATGTGGACGTGCGGCGTGTGCCCTCGCGGCAGGTTGGCGCCGAGGTGTCGCAGGGCACGCTGGATTTCGGGGTCCTGACCTTTCAGCCGTCCGAACCGAAACTGAGCTCGATCGTCCTCGGCCACGACGAGCTCGTGATGCTCGTCCCCCCCAACCACCCGCTTGCCGAGAACAAGGAGGTCACGCTCGCCGAGTGCGGCCGTCATCCCGTCATCGCGCACAACGATCCGTCCCACGTGCGCGATCGCGTCCTGCGGCTTTTCGAGCAGCATCACATCCCCGCGAACATCCTGGTATCGCTGCCGAGCCTCGAAGGCATCAAGCGCGCGGTCGCGACCAACATGGGCGTGGCACTGCTGCCACGGCGTTGCGCCGAATCGGAAATCGGCCGTGGTGAGCTG
>Ga0310810_10010584_pt1 | contig 10741 bp, 10 predicted proteins | sample NCmetagenome_FD_207641 | JGI IMG/M metagenome (GOLD analysis project Ga0310810, IMG submission 207641) | Soil microbial communities from experimental microcosm in Duke University, North Carolina, United States - NC | ecosystem: Engineered > Artificial ecosystem > Soil microcosm > Unclassified ... | reverse complement strand
TTTTCTCGTGCGTGACGCCGGCAAATGGATGCTCACGCCGCTCGCGGTTTCCCTTGTACTGGTCGAAACGACAGACCTCATCTTCGCGGTCGACTCGATCCCAGCGATCTTTGCCATCACGACGGATCCGTTCATTGTCTTCACGAGCAATGTCTTTGCGATCCTCGGACTGCGGTCATTGTATTTCGCGTTGTCGGGCGCCATCGCCAAGTTTCGATATCTCAAGGTGTCACTCGCCGCGATACTGGGTCTGGTGGGGCTCAAGATGCTCGCTGCAGAGTGGTTGAAGGACGCACTCGGTCCGAGCTTCAACTTCTATCTGCTCGGGATCGTGGCGGTGATTCTCGGCATCGGTGTGCTTGCGTCGATAGTCGTGGCGCGACGGGAGGACCGGCAAGCGGAGCCGGCGAAGTAAGCGAGATTCGATGGTCGCGTTATTCCTCACCGCCGTGATGCAAGGGGTTGCCCCGGCTTCGGTCGATTCGGTCTACTCCACGCCACGTGTCCGACAGCTGGTCGAACGGGCATCGATCTCGAATCGACGCGTTCCTGAAGGCCTTGCCGGGTACGATGCTCGGGTAGAGAGCGAGATGTCTTTCATCGCGCGGCAGCCGGACGGCATCGAGCAGACTTTCACCGTCGAGCAGGCAGCGACGACGGTTCACTGGGACCGGTCGGGCCAGTTCGAGCAGCGAGTGGTCGGCTACCGATCGCAGTCCGTTGGCGTCACCATATCGGCGGTCGGCCTGTTTCGAGAGGCATGGGTGGTTCCCATTTTGTACGGGAACCGCATGACCTTGTTGTTCGGCCTACAGGACTCGACTCGTCGAAAGAGCTCCAGCCAGCGGCGACGTGCTGACGCGGTCATCGCCGTGCATCCCTTCGCCGACGATCGCGACCGTCTGTATCGATTCTCGGGTGGCGATACCGTTGTAACGATCAGGCCAGGTGGTCGGGAGATTCCGATCGTTCGCGTACACGTCGAGCCGTACGGCGATCGCCTAACGCGTGAGGCGACGGCCTTCCGTGGCGACATCGAGTTGGACGAACAGCGCGCGCAGATCGTGCGCATGCGGGGCTACTTCGAAACCGTCGGGCCCAGGGCCAAAGGACGATCTCAGTTAATCGCCTCGCAGGTAGAGGCGATCGCGTACCTGGAGCTCGAGAACGGAGAGTTCGAGGGGCACTTCTGGCTCCCGACGTATCAGCGTATCGAAGCGCAAGCCAGCATCTCGCTGCTCGGCGACCAGCGTGCGGTGTTTCGTGTCATCTCGCGATTTCGGAACATGACGGTGACCCCGCCCCGGTCGGTGCCTACCGCGCTAGTCGACGACTCGCTACGTGTCACGAAGCATCGCCTAACGTTTGCACCACGGGACAGCATCGATCAATTTGCGGATTGGAGCCGGGACATCGGTGCGTCGACCGCGAACACCGCCGCCGACGACTTCCTCGACGTCGCGCCGGACTCGTGGCGGCCGACCGGGCCTCCGATCGTACGGCTGCGGTTTCAGGAACCAACGGATCTCTTTCATTACAATCGCATCGAAGGTGCCTATGCCGGTGTCGCGGGCGAAGTGAAGCTGCGCGACGCGTCGCCCGGACTCGTTGCGCGCGGCAATGTCGGATGGGCGTGGGCGGAACAGACCATTCGGGGACGCGTATCGCTGGAACGACAGAGAGGCTCCTGGTGGCCATACGTGCGGGCGGGTCGGTCACTCGACGTCACGAACGATTTTCGCGAACCGTTCGACAGCGGATCCACGCTGGGTGCTCTCTTTTCGGTAGACGATTACGACTATGTCGACCGAAGGAGCGCGATGATCGGCCTAACGAGGTACGCGAATCGGCGACGCACCGTTCGCGTCCGCCTGGAGGGCGGGATTGGTTCGGATCAGTACGTGGCGGCACAACGCGAACACGGGCCGTTTACGCCGGGCGATTCCGGATTCCGTTTCAATCGCGGTGTGGACAACGGCAGGTATACCATTGCCAGCATGAAGGTGGAGCTTCATCCCGACGTGAACGCCGCGTTCGTGCGCCCTGGCATTGGCGCGACGGTCCAGGCCGAAGCCGCAACGGGCGATCTCGCGTGGCGCAGGGCTGAGCTCCGGATCATCGCGCGACGAATGTTCGGACGGTTCATCTATGCGGCTCAGGCAAACGCCGGCGTGGTCGTCGGCGACTCGATCCCGCCACAACAGCTGTTCGAGATCGGCGAGAACCAGAACTTGCCGGGCTACGGCTACAAGGAATTTGCCGGCAACCAAGCAGCCGTAATTCGCGGACTCGTTATGTACCCGCTCCCACTTTGGCGAGCGCCAATCCGACTCGGACGATTCGTACTACCCAGTGTGGGGCCGACGCTCTCGTTTGGTGCGCAGGGCGGCTGGTCTGCCGCGACAACCGACGCAGCGCGGTCGGCAATTCTCCGCCTTGGGACGGTCGGGGACTCGGTTCTTGGCCGCCCTGAAGCCGTTGCCGGCGCTCCCGTCTCGCGGCCAACCGATGGCTTCAAGTCGTCGATCGATTTTCGGCTGCGATTTCTCGGGGGAGCCCTGAGTATCGGCGCTGCACGCGCGACGGACCATCATGAGTCATGGCGATTCGTCGTGGGGTTCGCGCAGCTGCTCTAGCTTCAGATCAGAACTCGCCGATAAAGCCTACCTCCGGCTCGAGGTGCTGTCCGAACCGGTCCTGCACGCATTGCTGTGCGTGGGCGATCAGCGCGCGGACGTCAGCAGCGGTCGCATGCCCGAGGTTCACCATAATATTGGCGTGAATGTGCGAGATCTGAGCGTCTCCAATGCGAAAACCTTTGAGCCCGCACTGATCGATCAATCGTCCTGCACCGACGCCTTCGATCTTCTTGAAGATCGAACCAGCACTCGGGTGAATCTCCAGCCACGGGTGACGGGCGCCACGCCAACTCAGGTTCTCCTGCATGATTCGATGCATCGCCCCGACGTCGCCGGCAGAGAGGCGGAAAGTCACAGACAACGCGACCTCGCGGCCTTCATGAAGAACGCTGGTGTCGTACCCAAATCGCATGTACTCGGGGCCAACGGAGTGCCGGACACCACGTTGGTCGAGCAGCTCGGCGGACTCGAACACTTCCGCGATGAACATGGTTCGTTCGCGGTCGGGGGCCGGGGAGAGGAAATGCAGATTTTGCCAGACTGCACCGCCCACTGTGCTCGGAATTCCGACGTAATGCTCCAGTCCCGACCAGCCGCGTCGCACCGACTCCGCGATGAGATCGCGCACGATCACGCCACTCTCGCACCACACGCGGCCGTCTTCGGCGAATCGCAAGTGGCGAGCGGCATTTCTTATCACGAGGCCTCGAAATCCTCGGTCGCCGACGAGGATGTTTGCTCCCAGTCCGAGAACGAAGTAGGGCATACCACTTCGACGCGCGGCAGCGACAGCGTTTGCGAGATCGTCGGCGGATATGGCATCGTAGAACAGGTCCGCCGGACCCCCAATGCGAAAGGTCGTGTATGACGCGAGTGGCTCATTCTGCTTGAGTCGCGCCGCATCGAGCCGGTTGCCGAGTTCCGCCATCGGGCCGACCAAATTTGTGAGAGGCATTGATGTGGAAAGAAATCCTGGCACGCTCGAGCCGCCAGTTATCATGACCCGATCAACCGCGCGGTTTCGCGACTGCGCCGGCACGGTAGAGGATAGGCCAATCCTGCGAACTAAACGCCGATCGACCAGGCTGAGCGTCGCGTGGTTTCACATGGCGATGCTGACCGCTGTGGCACTGACGGCCACGCCGGCCTACGGGCAACGAGCCGAACTGGACAAGGTCATCAAGCGGCGGGTCCTATCAAATGGTCTCGAAGTCATTGTAGTCGAGAACCACGGTGTGCCGCTCGCGACCGTGGAGATCGACGTGAAGAATGGCTCGTTCACCCAGACGCCCGAATATGCCGGGCTCGCGCACATGTACGAGCACATGTTCTTCAAGGCGAACGAGCATCTGCCCGAACCGGACCAGTTCATCGACCGGGCCGCTGAACTCGGCGCCGTGTTCAACGGGCGTACGGACGAAGAACGCGTCGCATACTACATGACGCTTCCCGCCGATAGCCTCGCGGGCGGGATGGAGGCGATGGCCGATGCGCTGCGGGGCCCGCTCTTTCTCAAGGAAGAGATCGATCGCGAGCGACAGGTCGTGATCGGGGAGTACGACCGCAACGAGTCGAATCCGTTCTTCCGACTGCAGGAGGCCATGGGCAAGCAACTCTACCGCGGGCAGTGGAGTCGCAAGAACGTGATCGGCGATCGCAACGTAATTTCGACGGTCACGCCGGCCAAAATGCGCGAGATCCAAGGCAAGTACTACGTGCCTAACAACTCAGTACTGATCGTCACCGGCGATGTCTCGCCGGACAGCGTGTTCCGGCTCGCCGAGAAGACCTATGGAGACTGGGCCAAAGGGGCAGACCCGTTCGTTGCGGACCCGATTCCACCTATCCCCCCGCTGCAGAAGAGCGAGGCACTGATCATCGAGCAGCCGGTGGGTGCCGTAACCGTTCAGATCCAGTGGCAAGGGCCAAGTGTGCGCAGAGATCCTAACGCCACCTATGCCGCAGACGTGTTCTCGGATGCGCTGAACCAGCCCAACTCCACGCTTCAAAGGAAGCTCGTAGACACGGGCCTCTGGCAGTCAATCGGCGTCAACTACTACACGCTCGATCAGATTGGGCCGATCACGATCAGCGGACAGACGACCCCCGACAAGTTGAAGAGCGCACTCGCGGCGCTCGACGCGGAAATCCAGCGGTTCACCGAGCCTGGCTACATCTCGAAGCCGGAGCTCGAGGCAGTGAAAGCACAGCGCGCCGTGAGCTCCGCGTTCGGCCGAGAGCGAGCGTCCGGCTTCAGCCAGACGATCGGGTTCTGGTGGAGCGTTGCTGACCTCGAGTACTACATGGGGTACGTGGACAACATGGCGAAGCAGAGCCTCGGGGACCTGCGGAATTACGCCGCGAAGTACATCGTCGGTAAGCCGCGCGTGACTGGCGTAGTGATACCAGCCGACGCACGGCGGTCGATCGCGCTCACGACGGCCGACCTGTTGCCGCGGAGTATCGCTCAGTGAACAACACTGTGGCCACAATGATGCGGCGCGTGGGGCTCACCTTCGGAACACTGTCGATCCTGGCAACCGGCAGTGTCCTGCAGGCCCAGGTGGAGAACGCGATTCCGAAGACATCGCGGACCAAGGCATCGCTCCACGACAGTCTGACGACGGCGTATGAAATCGGCGGCGTGCGGGTCATTCACCGCCTGACGCCGGCGAACGATATCGTGGCCGCGAACGTGTACCTGCTCGGCGGCGTCCGTCAGATCGACAATGATAACGCGGGGATCGAGCCGCTTCTCCTCGAGGCGTCGGACCGAGGCACCCGGGAATATGCCGGCGAGAACGTGCGCACAATGCTCTCGCGTCTCGGCAGCACCATCGTCGTCGATCCGGAGACCGACTGGACGATGTTCGGTCTTCGCGCCACGCGTGACGGGTTCGATTCCACGTGGTCGGTGCTTGCCAGCCGGCTCATGCACCCCACACTCGACTCCGGCCAGGTCAACCTGGTTCGCGAGCAGTTATTCGCCGCCGTGCGACAACGCGGCGACAACCCTGACGCTCTCGTTTCGTTCATCGCCGACAGCTTCGCCTTTTCCGGACACCCCTATGCACGCACCACGTTAGGCACCGAGCGCTCACTGGCCCGCCTGACGGTCAGCGCTTTGCGGCGCTATCACGACGAACAGATCGTGAAGTCTCGCATGCTCGTGGTCATCGTGGGAAACATTTCCCGGGCTCAGGTCGAGAAAGTCATCACGCGGACATTAGCCAGGCTCCCGGCTGGGAGCTATCGATGGACGCTCCCCGATACGCTCCCCGAGCGCGGCGCCGGCTTTGCGATCGAGTCGCGATCGCTGCCTACCAACTACATCCTTGGCTACTACGTCGGCCCACCAGCCGGAAGTAAGGACTACCAGGCGCTGCGGGTCGCGGCCGCGGTGCTTTCGGGCCAACTGTTCGCCGAGATCCGTTCGCGCAGGAACCTCACGTACGCTGTCGATGCCCCGTTCGTCGAACGCGCGATCGCGTCAGGCGGCCTGTACGTCACCACTGTGTCGCCCGATACGACACTGGCGCTCATGCGGCAGCAGATCATGGCGCTGCAACAGGGTACGATCGACCGTGAGGCACTCGAGCGTCTGGTGCAGCAGTTCATCACGGAATACTTCCTCAACAACGAAACGAACGCCGAGCAGGCGAACTTTCTCGCGCGCGCGCAATTGTACCGGGGCGACTTCCGGATCGCTGACCTGTTCGTGGACGAGCTGCGGGAAGTCAGCCCCGAAGATGTCCAGCGGGTGGCGCGCCAGTATATGAGGGGGATACGGTTCGCCTACGTCGGTGACTCGCTCCGCCTTTCCTCACGCACGCTGAAGGGCTTCTGAGCATCCGCCGAGTTCCGCCATCAGTCGCGACGGCGCGAAGCGAGCACGCGGCGCACGTCGTCGAGCGACGCGCCGACTGAGCGAAGGGCCACCAGCGTGTGGTACAGCAGGTCCGCCGCCTCCTCGATCGCGCGCGCGCGATCGTCATCCGCGCAAGCCACGACGAGCTCGGCGCACTCCTCGCCGAGCTTCTTGAGTCGAAGGTTGCGGTCAGCGCCCAGGCGCCGCGTGTAGCTGGGACGATCGCCACCAGGCGCCGGCGGCGTTAGGCGCTCCGCGATTGTCGCATCCACGTCCGCGATGGCGTCGCCGCGAAGCGCCGTCGTCGGGAAGCACGACGCCGTGCCTCTGTGACACGCTGGTCCGGCCGGGATCACGCGTGCAAGCACCGCGTCGCCATCACAGTCGGCTTCCAGGGAGACGACGCGCTGCGTGTTGCCGCTGGTGGCGCCCTTATGCCAGAGGCCGCGCGAGCGAGACCGAAAATGCATCTCCCCGGTCTCGATCGTTTTCTCCAGCGCTTCACGGTCGGCAAACGCGGTCATGAGGACGGCTCCCGACGTAGCGTCCTGCACGACGACTGAGACGAGTCCCCCGCCCTTCTCGAAATCGAGTGCTTCGAGATCGATCATTATCACGTTAGGCGTGCTCCCCGACTCGCCGGCGCCAGTTGCGATCATTGGATCGGGTCATTCGGCGGCGGCCAGGGCACACCCAGTCTCGCGCGTAACGAGCCGGCCATGGCACCATTGCTAGCCATCGCTCCGCTTCCAAATGGTGTAACGCGACCATCCCAGTCACTGAACTCGCCCCCGGCCTCACGCACCACCGGGATGAGATTGTCCACCATCAACTCGGCTCGTCCGGTCGCGACGAGGAGATAACCGTAGCAATCGCCCCATGTCCGCGTGACCGCCGCGTCGTGTGCGAGCGCCGACCACCGCGCTGCCCTATCGGGGAAACCCGTGAACCGGACATCCGTCGTGAGCAGCGTCGCGCCGGCGATCTCGACGTGCTCCGAAACGCGACACTGAGCGTCATTCCACCAGCAGCCCTCTCCCAGGGCAGCGGCAACGATCTCGTCAACCGCAGGACAGTAGATCGCGCCCGCGAGCACGGTGCCCCCGCTCACCACGCCAATCAGCGTGCCCCAGAGCGGAACGCCACGCACGAACGTTTTCGTGCCGTCGATCGGGTCGATAAACCAGCGACGCGCTCGCTCGTCGCCTTCAGGGCCAAACTCCTCGCCGAGAATCCCGTCGTGCGGGAACCGCGTGGCGATCCATTCGCGCGCAGTCTGCTCCGCGGCGCGATCGGCGATGGTCACCGGGCTGCCGTCGCGCTTCGTCTCAATGTCGAGGTGTGTACGAAAGTGCGCGAGTGCAACTCGGCCAGTCAGTCGAGCCACCTCGGACACCGCCTGCAGCAGCGTCTCATTTCGGACCGCGCTCATGCCGCGCGCACCGGTATGCCGTGATGGGCCATTTCGGTCTTGATGTGCTGCACCGTTGTCAACCCTTCATGCAGGATGCCGGCGACGAGGGCTGCATGCGCGTGGCCGTGGACGAGCGCGTCACACACGTCGCTCGCCGATCCCGCACCGCCGCTCGCGACTACTGGAACATCGACAGCATTCACGATCGCCGCCGTCAGCTCGAGGTCGTAGCCTGTACGCGCGCCATCGCGGTCGATGCTCGTGACGAGAAGTTCCCCAGCGCCGCGCCGAACACACTCGCGCGCCCACGTCACTGCATCGAGTGACGTAGGCGTCCTTCCGCCTCGCGTGTATACGAGCCAGCTCTCGCCGTGCCGCTTGGCATCGATACTCGCCACCACACATTGCGATCCGAATCGAACGGCGCACTCGGTCAGAATCTCCGGCGACTCGACGGCCGCGGTGTTCACACCGACCTTGTCGGCCCCGGCACGCAAAGCGCGCGCGACATCGTTGGCGGAGCGAATCCCGCCCCCAATGGTCAGCGGAATGAAAAGACGTTCGGCCGTTCGCCTCGCGAGGTCGAGCAGAGTCGAGCGTTCTTCAAAGCTCGCCGAGATGTCGAGATACACGACTTCATCCGCGCCATCCGCCTCGTATCGTCGAGCGAGTTCGACCGGATCACCGACATCGCGCAACGATTCAAACTGGACGCCTTTGACGACGCGGCCGCCCTTCACGTCGAGACACACGATCAATCGGCGCGTCACCATCGAACGCTGCCTTTCGTGCTGAAAACCGTACCGGAGTCGATGAGGGCGTCGTGCAACGCAAGGCCAAGTGCCTTGAATGCGGCTTCGACGACGTGATGTCGATCGGTGCCGCGAAGCACCCGAACATGGAGTGTGGCGCGCGCGTGATCTGCGAACGATCGAAACCAGTGATCGTACAGCGAGCTGGGAACCGGGCCGCGGTAGTAGGGCCGCCCTCCGAGATCGATTGTCACCTCAACGAGCGCATCGTCCATCGGGACTGTGCGGTGCCCATAACGGGCACACGTGACGGGGGTCTGATCGGCGATGGCCGTCCCAAAGGCGATTCCAACGTCCTCGATGAGGTGGTGCTTCAGATCGCCGGACGCTTGAAGCGAGAGGTCGAGGCGGGAGTATCTCGCGAGCGTCACCATCATATGATCGAGGAAGCGATGGCCGGTCGCCACAGTCGAGCGCCCGTCCCCGTTCGTGATCTCGAGGCGGATGCGGGTCTCAGCCGTCTGCCTTTCGACGACACTCATTCCGCAAACTCCTCGGCTGCCTGCCACGGGTCGATGGCGCCGGTGTACAGCGCCATGCCGACGATCGCTGCCGCGACGCCGCGGTCGGCAAGAGCGCGGAGATCGGCAACGGATGCAATCCCACCGGACGCGTACACGGGGAAGCTCGCTGCTTCGACCACGTCTTCCATGAGAAAAAGGTCCGTGCCCTGCATCCGCCCTTCACGATGGACGGCAGTGACGAGCAGGCCCGCGAGGGGAAGCGCGCTCAACTCTTCCGTGACGTCGATGATCTCGCGCGGTAGCGTCCGCGTCCAGCCGTGTGTCACGACGCGCCGATCCCGCACATCGGCCGCGACGATGATCTCGTTAGGGTAGGCGTTGGCGACCCGTCCGAGCCAGTCAGCGTCCTCGAACGCCCGGGTACCGAGAGCAACAGCGCACGCCCCCGCGCCGACCAGCTCATCGATCGCGGTCGTGCTCCGGACTCCACCGCCGATCTGCACGTCGATCGGAATCTCCCGCAGGATCTCATGTACGACATCGCGGTTCGACCCGCGGCCTGTTGCCGCGTCGAGGTCGACCACGTGGAGTCGACGGAAGCCGTATCGCACCCACTCACGGGCGACCGAAACCGGGTCCGCAAGACGAACGCGTTCGTCAGCGTACTCTCCGCCGACAAGCTGAACGCACGCGCCCTCGCGCAGGTCCACCGCGGGTATGGCGATCATGAGGTGACGTCCTCGAGGAAGGCATGCAGAAAGCGCAAGCCGGGGCCCGAGCTTTTCTCGGGATGGAACTGCACGCCGACGGTACGACCGGCGCGTACGACAGCCGGGAATCGGTCATCCTCGTGCGTGCTCCATGCACGAACAACCGAGTCATCGACGGGCCGGCACACGTAGCTGTTCGCGTAATAGGCGTACGACAGGGGGGCACGCACAAACAGCTCATCGTTCGCGGCGTCGATGGCATTCCACCCGATCTGCGGGACGCGTTGCGCCCGGAGTCTGGTGACCGTTCCAGAAAAGATCTCCAGACCTCGCACGTTAGGCGTGCTTTCGTCGCTCGCGTCGAACAGCAACTGCATGCCGAGACAGATGCCAAGACACGGCAGCCCGTCACGCAGGGCCGCCTGCATGGCGAGCCGACCGGCCCCCAAGTGCGCTGCGGCCAACCCGAACGCTCCGACACCGGGCAGCACCAGAACGTCCGTCTCGATCGCCCGAGTCGGGTCCGGTTCGACTTCCACCGTTTCCGCGAACGCGGCAAGCGCCTTCGCAAGCGAGTGAATATTCCCCGCGCCGTAATCGAAGATGGTGACTTTCATCGCGCAGGCTGGGTCGTCACGGCAGACGCGCGCGCTTCGAGTAGCGCATCCAGGGCAAGCTCCATCAGTGCCCACGGTCCAATGGTGATACGAAGCGCATCACCGATCCCCGGCAAACCCGGATACGGACGAACCGCGATCCCGCGCTCTCGCATGCGCTGTGCGACGAGTGCGGCATTCGCGATCGGCACCAGGAGAAAGTTGGCGGCTGACGGAA
>Ga0310810_10010583_pt1 | contig 10741 bp, 13 predicted proteins | sample NCmetagenome_FD_207641 | JGI IMG/M metagenome (GOLD analysis project Ga0310810, IMG submission 207641) | Soil microbial communities from experimental microcosm in Duke University, North Carolina, United States - NC | ecosystem: Engineered > Artificial ecosystem > Soil microcosm > Unclassified ... | reverse complement strand
GGCACTCCTCTAATCAACCACCAGCGATACACGCCATCAGCGCGCCGCAAGCGGCATTCGAGCGAATAGGTGTCACGATGTTGTACTGCACGCTGCCAGGCATCCCACGCGCGCTTCCGATCGTCGGGGTGGAAAGCTGTGATCCAGCCTTCGCCGTAGCTCTCTTCCAGCGTCAGGCCGGTGTACTCCACCCATTGCCGATTGAAGTAGATGGTCCGCCCATCGGCGCTGGTGGTCCAAACGATCTGCGGCATCGAATCGGCCAACTCCCGAAGCTCGCGTTCGCTTGTCTGCAGCGCCTCCTCGGCACGCTTGCGCGCCGTGATGTCTTCGATCTGCGAGATGAAGTAGATAGGTCTGCCATCTCGATTCCGAAGAATCGAAACGTTCAGCAGGACTTCGACAATCGTTCCGTCCTTGCGGACATAACGCTTTTCGCGATGGTAGAGCGGAATGTCCCCACGAGCGAGTTGACCTGCGGACGCGAGGTCCGCGTCACGATCATCGGGATGGGTGATCGCCTGGAACGTGAGCCCCGTCAGCTCGGCGGAGCTGTAGCCGACAATTTCGCAGAGCGCACGATTGACACGAACGAAACGCCCATCGAGCGCGACCAGCGCCATACCGATGGGTGCTTCGTCGATCGTGAGTCGGAATCGCTCCTCCGATTCATGCAGCGCCTGTTCGACGTGTTTGCGCTCACTGACGTCGCGCACGAACGCCTGCCAACGGCGGTCCGGCAGAATGTTCGAACTCACCTCGACCGGAACGAACGTTCCATCCTTCCGCTGTTGCGTCCACTCCGCGGTGTGCACCCGGCCTGGCAGAAGAAGATCGGCCCTCACCGCCCTCAGCCGGTCCGCGTCCTCGGCCGGAATGATGTCGAAGATGGTCTTGCCAATCAGTTCGTCCCGTTCATAGCCGAGGAGCCGGCAGGCGGCTTGGTTCACGTCCGTGAAGCGACCGTCGAGATCCGCTTGGAAAAATGCGTCGGGCGCGAGCTCAATGACCTCGCGTGTCCGCGCCATCGATCCGATGATCTCTTCGTTCGCCCAGCGTAATCGCTCATTCGCACCCTCGGCGGCCTGACGCTCCTTCCTCATGAGAGACGCCAGATAGATGACGACTATCCCGTCGACCGCGAACAGCACTCCCAGAACGGCCGCCTGAAACGGGGGATCGCCTGCGCGCGTCACGAACGTGTACGCGGCCAGCGGCGCGCTGAGCACGATCGCGCAAATCCCAGGCCCGGTGCCGGCAGCGAGGCTGGTCACCAGAACCGCCGCAAAAAACAGGACGAATGGGGCACCTGTTCCGGTGAAAGGGATCAGCCATACCCTGATGGCAAACGTGATCGCTACCGTAATGATGGCGAACAGATATTTGACGAAGGTGTTATGGAACAGCGTCCCGAGGCGAGCCGCCATGCCGGCGCTGCCGCAATCTATTGGCCATCAGCAGATCAACTGATGGCTGTTGCCCTTTCCCGTTGGCGGCGTGCGTATGCCTCGCTATCGGCAACTTTGATGGCTGGATCCGGCGCAGCAAAGTCCCGCAGAGGCATTTCACAGATGCTTCGAACTCACGACGCTTCGTCAGCTATGATTGGCGGCCGGTGAAGCGACGCGCGAGATTGCCCGTCGAGGTCAGGTAGAATCCAGCCTCGTCTTATCGAGTCCCTCATGACGACGAGTAAGTCGTGGGAACCGGCGTTTGAGCGACTGCTGGCCCGGCAGGCCGGAACCGGGGCCGATGCCACAGCCGTTGCCGCAGCGGCTCGTCGGCTGTGTGAAGACTTCGCCCAGCATCTGAGCCCGCTCATCGGCGATGGTGGTGTCGCCGCGATCTGTGGTCGCAGCCTGCAGTTGGCAGAGCGGCGATTTCCGGGGTTCGCGCCTGCGCGCCCCTCTGGCCAGCATGGCGACCCATTCACGCACGTGCAGCACTTCCTGGAGCATCAAGATCCGGTCATTGCCATCAGTGCCGCCGTAACCGTGCTCGTCTTAGCCAGTGAGGTGTTGGCCTCGTTCATCGGGGAAACCCTGACACGCCTTCTCTTGCACGAGACGTGGCCCGACCACTTTGATCGCATTACACCGGAGCCTCCGACATGACCGACAAGGTCCCCATCCGCCGCCTATCGACGGGCGTCCCTGGACTCGATGCCGTTCTCGGCGGAGGTCTGCCCGAATTCTCGTTCAACATCGTTGCAGGTGCGCCCGGAGCCGGCAAGACCACGCTGGTGCAGCAGATCATGTTCACGTTGGCGCGTCCCGATCGTCGGGCCCTCTTCTTCACCGTGCTCGGCGAACCGCCGCTGAAGATGCTCCGCTATCAGCAGCAGTTCGAGTTCTTCAACATCGCGGAGGTGAACGCGTCGGTGCGGTTCGTCAACCTGGCGAAGGAGGCGCTCGAGGGCGGGCTCGACGAGGTGCTGCGGCGCATCGTCCAGGAAGTGGAGGCGGCGTCGCCCGCGATCGTGATCGTCGACTCATTTCGATCGGTCATCGAAGCCGCGAAACGGCAGAACGGAGGGGTCGACCTGCAGCACTTCATCCAGGACCTCGGCATGCGGCTAACCGAGTGGCAGGCGACGACGTTTCTTGTTGGCGAGTTTCAGCTGACCGAGACCGAGGACCACCCCGTCTTCACGGTCGCGGACGGCCTTGTCTGGCTGCACCAGAGCCTCGACCGAAACTCCATGGTGCGCAAGATGCAGATCATGAAGATGCGCGGACAGGCGCCCATTCCGGGTTTGCACACATTTCGCATCACCGACAGCGGCATTCAAGTGTTTCCCCGACTCATTCTCGCCCCGCAGACGCCACCGGTGGGTGGAGAGGCCAAGACGACGCGTCGACCGCCACGACTGTCCCTTGGGGTACCGGGCCTGGACGAGATGTTGGGCGGCGGGATTCCGGCGGGGCAATCCGTCCTCGTTGCCGGACCGTCGGGATCGGGGAAGACTGTCCTCGCCACGCAGTTCATTCGCGAAGGCGTCCGTCGCGGCGAACCGGGCGTCATCGCTATCTTCGAAAAGCGCCCGGACGAGTATGCACAGACCAGCGCCATCGGGCTCGAGCAGGCCGTTCGCGACGGCCAGGTGGGCATCATCCACACGCGACCGTTGGATCTTTCGATCGACGAGACGCAGCACGAGTTGACCACGGCGATTGAGCGGCTCAAGGCCCGGCGTGTGGTGATAGATTCGCTGTCCGGATTCGAACTCGCGCTCGCCCCCACATTCCGTGAAGATTTCCGCGAATCGCTGTACCGCTTGGTCGCGGCCTTGACCGGGATGGGCGTCACGGTGATGATGACCGCGGAATTGGAAGACACCTACACGCACCTTCGGTTCAGTCCGCACGGGACCGCGTTTCTGACCGACGCGATCATCCTGCAGCGATATCTGGTGCTCGAAGGTCAGCTGCAGCGTGTGATGGCAGTGGTGAAGGTGCGCGCGAGTGCCCACAGCAAAGACGTGCGCCTATTTGAGATCAGCGCCGACGGTATCACCGTCGGTGAACGGGTCGGGGACTACGAAGGACTACTCACGGGCAGCCTACACGTCATCTCTCACGAGCGTCAGCGGCCACGTCGTCGGCCGCGCTCCCGACGACCGAAATCGTAAGACGATGACACCACGCCATCGTCACCTCGCGGTTGATGACGCGGCTGCAGCCGCGTCGGCCGAACGCAAGGATGCGTCAGTTGCCCAGGGCCGGACGCGCGCTGAGGTCGAGCGCCTGATGGCCCGGCTGCGGGAGGCCAACGAGCGGCTGATCGTCGCGGCGGTGCGTGCGCAGGACCTATCGGACGAGGCGCACATGGAGACGGCGCAGGCCAAGGCGGAACTCGACCTTCTCATACACCACCTGGGAGACGCGAATGAACGCTTAGTGACCGCCACCATGGATGCACATACCATGGCGGAAGAGGCCACACAGCGCGAAGAGGCGTATCGACGTCTTTCCGGCCGGCTGCTTAATTTGCAGGATGACGAACGGCGGCGGTTCGCCGCCGACCTGCACGACTCCATGGGGCAACGCCTCGCGGCCCTGGTGATGAATCTCGATCTGCTCAAGAGGGCCGAGGCGGGCCTTGACGCCCGATCACGACAGGTGCTCATGGAGAGTCGATCCTTGGCCGCGCAGTGCGTTCAAGAAGTGCGGACGATGGCGTACTTGCTGCACCCGCCCTTGTTCGAGGAGATAGGGTTGGTGTCAGCAGTGCGCTGGTACGTGACGGGGTTCATGAAGCGCAGTGGCATTCATGTGGCCATGAGCCTGGACGAGATCGGAAGATTGCCACGGCCGATCGAAATGGCTCTCTTCCGCGTCGTACAGGAAAGTCTCACGAACGTCCATCGTCACGCGTCAACGTCGACTGCGTCGGTTCGTCTGACGAACACAGCCAACGAGGTCGTGCTCGATATCCAGGATTGCGGACATGGCCTTCGTGACGATCTGAAAAAGCAGAATGACCCCCTAGTCGAGACGTTTGGCGTGGGCATCCAAGGGATGCGGGAGCGCATACGTCAGTTCGCCGGGACCTTCGATGTCGAATTCACCGACAAGGGTACGACGGTGCGCGTCAGCGTCCCATTGGGCAAAGCAGCTTTCTGAAGCCAGCTGACGATATGTGGTGAGTTCGAATGTAGGACATCATTTGGCCGCTATCCTGCCCGCTTGAGACACAGCCATCCGAAGTGGCGGACACACGCGCCCACAGGAAGAGGCGGTCGCCATTCCTGAATCCGCTGATTGGCCGATGAATTGCGCGGTCCCCAGCATGGGTTCTCGCGGCTGGACGCTGTTCCCCAACACCTTCGTCCGCTACTTCTTCGCCAGCGCATTAGCGGCAAGCACGTTCGCCCTCAGGTCATGGCTGATCCCTCTGACGCGAACAGGCGCTCTCATCGTCGTCTATCTGACGTTTCTCACGAAAAAGAGGATGCGGTCGCAAAATGCCAATCGGCAACTGCGCGAGTCTGAGGAGAAATACCGCATCAACCAGGCTGTCCTCGACTCGATGGCGGCCAACATCGCCGTGATCGACAGGGAAGGAAACATAACCGCAGTCAACGACGCATGGAAACGGTTTGCCTATGAAAACGATGGCGCGGCTGTCGCGGACAGCGTGGGCGTCAATTACCTGCACGTCAAGGCGCGATCGGGACCTTTGAGTGGGATATCCGTACCAACGCGGTCGTGTGGACCGAACAGTCCAAAGCCGCATTCGCCCGGCCTTCGTTTCAGCGTATCCATAACCGCCCACGCGAGCTTAGGGTGCAATGGATACTCCATCGGTTCACGAGCTCTAGTGCTTCGACGACCTCCGCAGCGATGTGCTGTCTTCATTCGTTGGATGCCCAGCGCAGCGTTGACGGGCCGTGCAGCGGTGCGGCCGGCTGCTGTGGACGATGGAGCGTGATATTGAGTCCTACGACGAACACGTTGCCTTTAGGACGCGATCGGACGCCCATGTCCCATTCGTAGCGAAACCGCAATTGGGACTGAATCGCTTTGATCATCACGGCGACGTCGGGGCCGAGTCCATAGACCCGGTCGCGGGCGCCCCGAAGAACGACGGGCAGGTCCGCGCCGCGGTCGGCGCGCACCTGCCAGCGAGACGCCATCCGAGCGGTGCCGGCTGAATGTAAATGTCTGCCAGCCCAAAGCGGTCGAAGCTCGCTTCAGGTCGATCGTGGATGTTGAGCCTCAGCCGAGCGAGCGGCGCCGCGGCGGTCATCGTGAACGACGTCGTGCGGCGCGGAAGCTGGATCGTTACGAGAGACCCACGGCATTTGAGCGTCCCAGCAGCTGCAGATCCGCAACTGGAATGAGCATCCCTCGGCGATCGCGCAACTCGTCGGCCTGGTACGAGACGAGACGATCGATGAGGTAGAGTCCCGCCGGAGGAACCTTTCCCGCCTCGAGTCCGATCAAGCCTGGCAGCTTGTGGCCAAGATCCTGCGCATCGACTCTGGCTGCCGCAGGCAGCAGCTCGACACACACGACGAGAAGCAGGAATAAGAAAGTCATCGTCCTGACCATCGAGCGCTCAGCCACGACATCAGCCACCCGACAGTGAGCGACCTAAACAGCACGCGACGGAAATCCGAATTGTGCTCGGTCGTCTCTTCGATGTCGTCAACGAACCCTTTCATGGTCGCTCCCCTCTCGCAGCAGACAGTCAGAATGGCGATCGGTGAGTTCGAAACTTAGAGGCAAGGGCCATGCCTAGACGGAGCGCTGATCGGAGCAATTGCTCTGATCACGGCGCGCTACGTGGGCGCCACGGAGCTGCAGAAGAAATGGTTCTACAGAGACACTCGGCGTGTCCGTGACGCAGGAGGTCTCGCATTCTGAGCCACCCGCGAACCTCCCGCACCCGCGAGGAAGACACGTCCTGCCAGTAGAGGACGGCTCCTCTCGACAGCCGCGATTCGGTGATCCCGCAGCGGACATTGCTGTACACAAGAGGACATCGCGACGCCCGTGATCGGCGTAGGGTAAAAGGACATTGCTTTCCCGGGTCCTGATCGTTCCGCCTTGATAGTGGTCAGTACTCATCAAAGCCCTCTCGAAAGGCTTCTATGACCTCGTCTTCTGTTCCCCTGTGGATCTCCGCGGTTTGGGTGTCAGTCGCGCTCGTGATGTGCCTGACGCTCGACGTGTCATCCCTTCGCGGCTGGGTGCTGGCGACCACAGTCGGCGTCGTGCCGCCCTTCGTCCTCCTCCGACTCTGGAGCAACAGCCATCTGCCGACAGTAGCCGAAGTGATTCATGCGGCCGAGGTCCGTCGATGAACCTGGGGCTTCTCGCCGCCGAGACGACGCAGGAGCTGCTCGGGTTCGCGACATGCCCGTCCTGCCGCACGACTGACGCGACCATGACGTATGACGCGCTCGGGAAAGGCAGCGACTGGCCATGTGCACGATGCGGTCAGAAGTGGAGCGCCACCCGTCTGGCCACGATTGCCGCGTACGCCGCGTGGGTGTCGGGTCAGACGGATCTCGGACGGAGCACGTGATGGCGCACGAGATTACATCGCTGATCCCTCGCGGTAGGCGATTCTCCGCGGTCTTCCTCACGCTTTTCGTGCTCGCCACTCAGAACGAGATGACGCAGGACGCTGACCGACGTGCGCACTGGTCCATGTGACGGAACATAGTTCCGTTCGTATCACTTGGGCCTGTCCCTAAGCGCTCGAGAGGATATCGCCATGCGCATCGGAATCATCGGAGCAGGAATGATCGGATCAACCCTCGCAAAGTTATGGGTTGATGCAGGTCACGACGTGCGGGTCGCGTCCAGACACCCCGACGAACTCAAAGCGATGATTGAACAGCTCGGAATACGCGCGTCCGCCGGAACGCCGCAGGATGCCGCTATCTTCGGCGACGTCGTGATGCTGACCGTTCCTCTGAAGGCTGTTCCCGATCTCGCGCGCGATCTTGCGCCGGCGCTCGCCGGAAAAATCGTACTTGACACGGGCAATGCGTATGAGCGACGGGACGGTGCGGTTGCGCACCAAGCGTCCGCGCATCCGCAGGGTTCGGCAGGATGGGCCGCTGCGATGTTTCCCGGCAGTCGGTGGGTGAAGGCATTCAACAGCGTGTACTTCAAGACGCTGCAGACCGAAGCGCATCGCACAGGCGATCGGGTCGGCATCCCGCTCGCCAGCGACGATGCGGAGGCGCTCGATGCCGCAGCGGCACTGGTGCGCGATGCGGGATTCGATCCCGTCGTCGTCGGTCCGCTTGCTCGGGGGAAGGAGTTCGAGCCCGACACGAAGCCATACAACACCGGAATGAGCGGACAGGAGCTGCGCACTCTGTTCAACCGGCCCACTGCGCTCCACTAGCGTCCCCGCACGCGATGCGCCCGCGTCGGCGAACCGATTCGGGCAGTCGAGCTTCTCCCGCCATCTCGAAGGGTTCGCAGACGTAATAACGGCCGTTCATCGCTTCAAAGCGCCGCCGTTCGCTGCTCTTTTACGGAATGTGGTGACGACTCACCGCCTGCGCGCGCGGATGCTCGTAACAGGATTCAATTCATTGCCTGTCCGCGCGCGCTCAGCGCGCGAACACTCGGCATTCGCCTTGCGGTGCATACACGCATCGGGTCTGTTATTTACGATGATTATCGCAGCCCTTCTTTTGGCCGGACTCTCCCTCGAGCCGCAGGTGTTCCCCGAGCGCATGTGCGAGAACCTTCCCGAGGTGAGTCCCGGGGTGAAGACGTGGGTTGCCCAGGTCGCCCCAGAGCTCGCCCAGGTTAGCGTCCGGGAGCTACCCGAGAAGACGGCCCTCGGCATCTTCGATCGCGCGGCGGCGGCCGGCTGGGGCAGTGTTGACGTCCTCACCAACAGCGTGTTCCGGGAGCCGTGCACCTTCTATCTCTCGGGAGAGGCGCTTCGCGCCGTGGACGCGGCCTTCGTGCTGGACCTGGTGACCGTGATACGGGGACAGGACAAGCGGCGCCAGGATTTCGAAATGACTGCGCTCCTCGCCGGCCGCGGCAAACTCGTCGTCATGTACGACCGCGAAGGGATCATCTACAGGAACGAGAGGCTGGCCCGCGACTTCAGGCTCGCCTCCAGGGTCGTATTCGAAACGCCGACTGCCGGTGTGCTCGAAAATGTCAAGGGGCTCTGCGCCAAGGTCCGGCTGTTGAGTTGCGTGCCCATTCGCTCGCTCGTGAAGGTCGGCAAGACGCTCAAGGTACTGGCCGGGACCTTCACCTCCGAAACGCCCGTGACGCCTATCCAGGCTCGGGCCGGTCCGAAGGCACTACAAGATGGCGGCGTTGAGTGACGCAGACGAGAGCGTGTTCGCTACCCAGGCGCTACCCGAGCCGCAAATGATCATCCCCGTTCGCACTGGGCGCGCCGCGCGATCGCGCGCAGCATCCCTCCGAAGATCACGGCGTGCACCGGAAGAAGCATGTACCAGTAGATCAACCCAGATAATCCGAGTGGCTCGAACACAGCGGTCTGGTGGACGATGGCACCGTCGGCGGCCGGCTCGACGTCGAACTCGAGCCAGGCGCGGCCGGGCAGTTTCATTTCCCCTGCGAGCCTCAATCGTCGGCCCGGCTCGTACGCCTCGACCCGCCAGAAGTCGAGGGCGTCCCCGACGGCCGGTATTTCAGGGTCGCGCCGCCCGCGACGCATTCCCACGCCGCCCATCAACAAGTCGACCGCGCCCCTGATTCGCCACAGCCACGTGCCGAAATACCAGCCGCGTTCGCCCCCAATCCTCGCGATGGGAGCAAACGCGCGGTCCGCGTCGACCGCCACGTGGATCTGGCGCCGGTCGACCAGCGTGGCACCGAATCGCGTGTCGGCCGGCGACGGCGGGGCGCCTCCTGAGGAGCGCGCATCCGACCAGCGCGTCAGCGCGAACGCTCGGTTCTCGTACCGAATGGCGCGACTGATCGCTTCGCGCAGGCCGACCGGCTTGATCGGGAAGGTCGCGAGCGCGGCGGGATCGGTGACAACAGACCGGTTCTTCAGTCCTGCGATCAGTTCGCGCCCGACGCGTGCGTAGATGGGCGTCACAAGCGCCAGCCACAGGCTCGATAAACGAGGGGTCAACAGTGGAACCGAGATCATCACGCGCTTCAACGCACGCTGTCGGGCGTACTCGCGCATCACGTCGCCGTAGCTCGCTTGATCGGCACCGCCGATTTCGAACGTGCGGCTCTCGCCGTCGGGAAGGTCACGCGCAGATGCCAGATACGCGAGCACGTCGTCGATGCTGATCGGCTGCGCCAAGGTCGACACCCACCGCGGGCAGATCATGACCGGCAGACGCTCCACGAGCGCGCGGATCAGCTCGAACGAAAGGCTGCCCGACCCGATCACAACGGAGGCACGGAACTCCACGATCGGCACCCCGCTGGCTCGCAGCGTCTCGCCCGTCTCGATCCGGCTCTTGAGGTGTTTGCTGAGCGCCTCGTCGCCTGTGGCGAGGCCGCCGAGGTACACGATTCGTCGAACGCCCGCCCGCCGCGCCGCATCGCTGAAGTTGCGGGCGGCCACGCGATCCGTTTCGAGGTAGTCGCCGTGTGCGCCCATGGAGTGCACGAGGTAATAGGCCAGGTCGACTCCCGCGAGGGCGCGATCGAGTGACACCGGATCGAGGAGATCCCCGGCGACCACTTCCGTCGTTGGCGACACGCGCGACGCGAGCGAGGCGGGGTGACGGGCGAGACAGCGAAGCCGGACGCCCGCGCCTTCGAGGACTGGCACCAGCCGTCCCCCGACGTAGCCTGTCGCGCCTGTGATGAGCACGACTGCGGCACTCCCGGCGACGCCGGTTTCTGCGGCGTCGCGGTTCCTTCGCTTATCAGGGTGGTCAGGGTCAGCCGCCACGCTATCTCTGCCGGCGCGACACTCGAGGCGTGTCGTCCCCAACTGAACAGGTCTGAATTCCAACCATAAACGCGTCACGAGCGCGGCTGCCAATAGGGCGTATGTGCCGTTTGGAACAGTGCCGAGTGGCGCAACCGGTTATGCTGGGCTGTGCGAGTCTCTGTTGTTCTGATCGTCATCCTGTTGTGCGGGCAGCATGCCCAGTTGCACGCGAACAGGACGTTGTTGGTGTCACGCGCTGCTGCCGACGACATCGCTAGCTCTCCAACACTCCAAGAGGCGCAGCGATTCTTCTACAACGGCGACTACGATACGGCGGCTACGGCGACCCTTGCACTGTGTGCGGCACGCCCTGACG
>Ga0310810_10010582_pt1 | contig 10742 bp, 8 predicted proteins | sample NCmetagenome_FD_207641 | JGI IMG/M metagenome (GOLD analysis project Ga0310810, IMG submission 207641) | Soil microbial communities from experimental microcosm in Duke University, North Carolina, United States - NC | ecosystem: Engineered > Artificial ecosystem > Soil microcosm > Unclassified ... | reverse complement strand
ACTTTTTTTCTTGTTGCTTCGATTCGCATTTGATACTCATTTTGCAAATCACTTACTACTTTTTCAAATGCATTCCTGATGGCAATGATTTCATGGGGGGCTGAATTATCAATGCAATTGTTATTCTCATAAATCAAAGGTGTGTTTGATTTATTGACGATGTGATTTTTCAATTCTAACAGTGGAGTTAAAATTCTTTTCTTTAAAATATGTCGTAACATCGTAATAGTGAGAATAAAAACGATGATCAAGCTGCCAAGAAAGAACATGATCATTGGCGAGATCGATAACCATGAATATTCTGAGATGCTAATCAGTGTGCCTATGCGCTGATTAGGGGTTAATATGTCGGATGTATATATTGGTGTGCAATGAATCCAGTAACTTTTACCATGGATTTTTTTTCTAACATTAGAAAGATTGTGGCAGTTAATCGTATCTGAATTATGAATAATCGAGCTAGTAAGATTCAGTTTCGAATAGTCAGCCAGCAGGATATCATTATTAGCATTGATAACAGCGAATGTTTCATTTTCACTGGACGCCATCTTTAGCAGACGCCTAATTTCTGTGGTATCCGTGATGTCAAGTGATGGTTTCATGAAATGCATGAGTGTTTCATGGCTTTTTTGAATGCTATTTCTGCGAAGTATTTCGGTGCTTTGATAGTTGAAATAAACTGAACCAACCATCGTAAACAACATGATGGCTGCTGTTGTCAGGATGAATGTTCTGAAAACTAATTTTTGAATCGTGTGTACTTGATTTGTCATTTAACTTTACTTAAGTCGTATTCATTGAGCGGTCCAATGCCAATATCAGGTGTATTCAAGGTGTTTCTAATATAAATCTTTCTCATGGTGATGGAGACAAGCGGTCGCATCAGACACAGATCATCGATTTTTTTGACAATATTGCGATATCTCTTGGCGCGTTGTATTGGATCAACAATATTCTGACTATCTTTGATTTCCGAGACCAGTTCCTTGTTTGTATAGCCAGTGTAGTTGGCGTTTTTTTCTGATAGGGGAACTAGATATTCATAGCCATCCAGATAATTAGATTTCAAACCTATGATTAAAGCATCACAATTGGATTTGAGAAAATCGGGTCCGAAATGCCTTGCTTCTTCGAGTGATACCCTCTTTACATTTGGATATATTTTTCTGACAGAATCAATGTAAATACTGCGATATTTTTCAGGAATGGACAGTGTTAAGAAGGCAACACAAAACGAAGGTTGAGTAGGAGGTTGTTGATGGTTGTGATCGATGATTTTTGACATGTATTTATTTTTAATATCGTAACCAAGAACTCCTTGAGGAAAGTAATCGTTTGCTGCTTTGGCGAATGATCCGTATTTATTTTTAATTGCGCGAGTATCTAATTTAGATAAAAAACTGCATCTAGCTGCTTTGTTATACCATGGCGCTTTATTGCTGTTTAATCCAATGTAAATTTGAGTTGGATCATAGGTTTCAACGATGCTGTGATCTTTCAAATACGCAGTATTGCCAATAATCTGTAAGTCTGTAATATCATATTGCTCTGCTTCAGTAGGTGTTAATTGGTTACTTTGTGTAAGATGAAAGTTGATTTGATATCCTTCGTTCACTGGGGAGAGCTTGATTATGCTATTAGTGTGATCAGTTATAAAATATTTTCCGCATCCTAATGGCTTTTTCCATAATTTATTATTTGATCTGGCTTTATGTAGGAAGCTCGCCTTAAATATCCCATAATTTGGTGCTGCGAGAACTTTCAAGAATTGAGGCACAGGTTTATCAAGTTTGACTTTCACTGTTCTACTATCTACTGCTGTCATTTCACTAACCCAATTAAAAATATTACGCAATGTACTTCGTGACTCTTTAATATCATTGAAGCTGGCGATGACGTCATTTGCGGTAATGGGAGAGCCATCATGAAACAAAGCATTTTTATTAATTTTAATAATGACTTCTAAAGGTGAAGTGTATTTGATAGATTCAGCGGCCTCTAAAGTATAGGCAGCGCCTTGCTCTCGTACTAACTGGCAATTGACTTGCCTCGAAACAAATAGACTGGATACGTCCTGGATCCCGTTTGGATCAAGTGAAATTCTTGCTGCATGCAGTGGAATATTTAAGACCTTAGGCGAATCTTCTGCGGCAGCCAAACTTATTATGCATGACCAGAGCAACAGGATTTTTAATATTTTCGCCATACAATGTTTTCCTTTATAATTCTTGCTGGATTACCCGCAGCAATACAGTTTGGGGGAATGTTTGAGGTGACGCAGGAGTTTGCGCCAATGATTGATCCGGTGCCGATCGTGACACCCTTCAATATGGTTGTCCGAAATCCAATCCAGACATTATCTTCTATTGAGATTGGCGCAGCAGCTCCACCGTAGGTATCTGCATTTGAGGATGGTTCATCCAGCGTTGAAAAGACTGGGTGTCCGTCATAATCCATAATAGTTGTTTCGTGACCTATCATCACGTTGCTGCCAATGCGTAAACCGCATCGTGTATTAATGCTGACGCCATGTGCTACATAGGTATCAGCGCCTAGTCGCAACTCTTGCCCTGGCCAGACAGCAAGATACCCGCCAGTTAATATGACGGTGTTGGGTTCAAGAATTAGCTTTGCATGATTTCTGATTCTAAGACGTGTTGGATGAGCCATCGGCGGGTTCATGTGATTCCAGTGCGGCAATACACCAATACTGGAAGCACTAGGGTAGAATATATTTGCTGGATCGGCAGGCTTAGCATTATTACTTCTATCAGCCATGACAATAGCACTACCTGTGCCCATGTCATAATCTATGCCTGCGCTCATTATCAGAGGTCTGCGCGCACCTTGGTAGATAACTCGGCCTAGCAATGTACTCAATTTTCCACGCATCAAGCCTAAATAGGATCGTTTTAAGTAGCGCAAATACAGCCATAGATTGACACGCTGCTCATTCCAAATTTTGCTGCGAAATTTTATCATGACATTCGCACCACGCTGGTTTGATTGATCATGCGTGTATTACGTATATTAAGAACAAGATATACCGATGAAAAAAGCAGCGTCGTGTATGCCACTGTGAGAGGGGTAGCTAAATTCAGCATAATGAGTAGTTGCGTGCCGCCTAATAGAATAATCAATTCGGCAATAAAGAAATTTTTTGTGACTAAATAACTTAGTTTTTTTGCCCGTAATGGAACGGTAAATACGTTACCCCATTGGCCAATCCAGCAGGAGATAAAAAAAATAGGTAAATAATTAAGGTGATCACTCGCAGGAAGATAGTGAAATGCAATTTCAAGAATAGGGATGGCAGCGAAAATACCAATAGCGAGTAAAGCTGTGGTCGGTAAAATGCCGGTATAAAATAAAGGATGCCACCAGTTAGATGTGTTTGTTTTTTCAGATGCTGTTTCAGATGCTTCGCTGACGGCAATTTGCATGGAAGCAAGCAGCGGCAGGCAAAATAAATATGAAAGTTGTAAAGCCAATTGATAGGTGACGATGAATCCTGCGCTGGCTGTGATTAAGCATAGTTGATAGGTATATATGAATGGAGTTACACCACGTATTAAATAAACCCCTAATTCACTACACCATACACGCATCATTTCTTTGATGCTGAATGATGACCAGCCGTGAATATGTCGTAATATTTTTCTTGTACTGAGAGTGATAGCGAGTAGTAAAATTCCGGTTGTCGATAGTCCGATAAGAAGCAGTGGAGTGGCGGCATCGTTGTCAGAAAAGAAGTATGAAATACTCAATCTGTCAGCGATGATATTGCAAGTGACTAATCCAGCGGCAATCAGCATACTGAATTTTTGCAGTTTCGATGCCACGAGTACACCATCAAGACTGATGTAGATGGCTTGTAAGATCATATTGATCAGGCCAATGCCAAGATATGTTTTAGCTATTGTCATGCTGCTTATATCAACGTGATAAGCTAACATGATTTTATCAGAAAATAACCATGCGGTTAATGCAACACTCATGGTGAGTAATAGGGTTGATAGCAAATGCTTGATGAGTATGTGGCCTTGCTGATTGACGCATTCCTTGCGGCGCCAGAAAACCAGAATGCTGATCGAAGTAGCAGTCCCTATAAATTGACCAAAGATAATGAAATTAAGCTGGACATTATGTAAGTACAGAGACTGTCTGCCAAGTATTCCGATGAAGTGATTGTCAATGACCGGATACAGTCGCTGCAGAAGCTGTGCAATTAGAATAGGCATCATGAGTGCGTAGCTGGCACTAATTTTATTTAGAAATGAAATCCATCCGTTTTGTTTTTTGATATTAGTTACAGTATTCATTATTATTTTTATTCAGTAGTTACATTTATATAATTAATATTAAGTGATCACAGACCAGTAATAATTTTCTCTTCCAGTCAGCAAATTTGCTTTATGAAAATGTTTTTCCCAATCATTCGGGTTGATAGACCAGCAATCTTTTCCGATCCCAAAAAATGGGATGAGTTCTCGTTTTTTAATGGAATCTAAAAATGGAGCGGCTTCAGTTTCATCTTCATTAATTTGAATAAATGAATCCAGGCTATTATCCGTGTGAACAATGAAATACGACAACTTCCTGTCATGATTGACCATGCAAAAACTGCCATTTTTATCAATCAACGTATGCTCTTGGATTGAGTGATCATTTTTCCAGGAATTAAAGAAGGTAATAAAAGCAGGATCAGAAAGTAAAGATGACTTGCCCGCCTCAAGATGTGTGAAAATTGATAACGTTTTCTCATTATAATATTGATGTGAGAGTTCTGTCACTGCCTTGATGATATCATCAGAAAGAGTGGGGCTGCTTTTTTCAATAAATTGATCAATGATATTTTCATTAAAAGCATCAATGGCAGTTTGGAGGTTCGCTTCTCCAGTCAAAAGAATTATTTTGGCACGTACATGTAGACGCTTAATCATTTTGCATACACTTAGTCCGTTAAGTTCAGGCATACGGTAATCAACAATAATTACACTTATTTCATTGTTACGTTCTTCATTTTGGATTAGTGCATGTAATTTAGAAACATCAAAATCAACAATCATGTGTCGAGCGGTATCATAATTTTCATGTTCAGTGCATAACTGGAATGCAATATCATTTGATAATGGTGTTCGATAATCCGCAATAAATCTGAGAAAATCACTCGGTCTGTCAAAAGACTTAACATTGAATTTATCACTTAGCAGCAAAGATAAAGTCTCAGAAACCATAGGCTTGTCATCTATGGTAATCACTGTAGAACGAAAATAAAAAACAGGCAATTTTCTCATATTTCACTCTTTATTATAATTATAATGTTGTTATCTCTTTAGCTTCTTTCTTGTTTCAATGACAACACCGACAAATCGATGTTGTGGTGTTAACAGTGTGACGTTGTAGTCAGTAACTATTGGTTTAAGATATATGTTGCCATCATCATGCAATACTTGTCGCAACGCAGGGGTGCTTGATCCTTCCTTGTGAACAAGTACGAAATCCCTATGTTCAATGGCAGCTTCAGGATCGATGATAATAACGGATTCTTTTGAAAATCCTTCCCAGTTATCTTCATCAATCGTTAAAGTGAAGCACTGCTTGCTATATTTTCTGCTCGAAATATCTGACAAGCTTTGTTTGTTATTGGGGAGATTTGGCCAGACAGAAGCTTCTCGCCACGTTAATAGTGGCAAATAAGATTCTTTAGTTTCGTGATTAAGAGTGCGTTTGGTTTCTCGTTCAGGTATTTCAGAGTCACCAATTAGCTGGCTCACATTAATATCAAACTTTTTCGCGAGCGGCAAAAGTGTAGCAAGCGTGGGATTGATGTTATTACGGCTGCGAATTTTCTTTATTGTACTTGCTGGCACGCCAGTTTGCCTTGCCAGCTCGCTTGCGTTGATTCTGGTCTTTGCCATCAGCAGGTTTAAATTGTCACTTAATTTATCAAACATGAGTGATCTCGAATTATTTTGAGTGGATAATAGCTTGTTATGATCGTGAAGTCTATAAATTGTCGACAATATGTTAGCTTAATCCTTTATTTGGTAAGTTTATTATCAATACTTTCACATATAATCAAGCTCTTTTATTCCATTAATCATTAATAGTTATTATATTGACGAATCGATCATTTGGTGCCATATTCCGGGATAAAATTATAAGGGGAAGCATGATGGACAATAATGAACACCAAGACCAAAGCAAACATGTTACGTCAAAAATGAAAAATTTTTCTATCTGCAAGAGTTTTAGTTTTAGACTTATATTTGTCAATTTGATAGTTAGCGCAATGATTTGTCTTACTGGGCAGATAGGTTTGGGTGTTACGCTGTTTGTGGTAATTCATCTGCTGGCTGTTTGCTTATCGTTAAAGGAGCCAGATTTTCTTTATTTGGATTCAAAATTAGCTATAAAAACTATACCAATTCAAAATCGATGGTAGCCAGCGCTATGCGAAATCAAATCTTAAGCAATAACCGACAGTTGAGAGGTCATCATCATCTGAAAATGCTTCACACTGCAAAATCGCTAATGCGATTTTGTCGAGCTTAAATATATATGTTGGGAGTTCGAATCTGTTTAGTTGTGTACATAAAATTAGGGGACACCTCGATGAGGTGTCCCCTAATTTTGCGCGCCCGGAGAGATTCGAACTCCCGACCTCCTGGTTCGTAGCCAGATACTCTATCCAACTGAGCTACGGGCGCAGCATTGTTTACAACTTAATAAATCTAACGTTCTGTTACCGGATTGACTCGATTTTCTCGAGTTCGCATCTCGATCTCCGAACTAATGTTTACACCCGATGGGTGCAAACATTAGTTCGGAGAGGGAGGGATTCGAACCCTCGATGGAGTTTTTTGACCCCATACTCCCTTAGCAGGGGAGCGCCTTCGACCAGCTCGGCCACCTCTCCAGTCAGTTCGTTACTATTCGTTATCTTTATCAGCTTTGTCAACCTTAACTTCGCGTTTTTTGCGAATTGTGGTTGTGACTGTCGTTGCGGGCGCGGCTTCTTCATTTTTAGGAGCAGCTGGCGCAGCAGAAGTTGTCGTATTTTTTTCTTGTTGTATACGCTGATAAATTTCTTCGCGGTGTACTGAAACATCTTTAGGCGCATTGATGCCTATGCGCACCTGGTTACCTTTAATACCAAGCACGGTTATGATGACATCATCACCAATAACAATTGTTTCACCCACACGTCTTGTTAAAATGAGCATTGTCCTTCTCCTTTCTATGAAACTGCCTTGTTCATTGTGACCACCACCTCGTTCATCCCTACCAAGTCATGCAAAAACGACCCGGAACTAAGGGTACATATTATATATTTTACCAGTCTTATGATCTGAAATCGGGAATTATCATAATTTTATCATTACTTACCCAGACTTAGCTTAAGAGCTTGGACCTCAAGGTGTGCAATAGTAAACAATATGAAACAATTTCGCAAATAGGTTTTTAACTTTTTTTATATATATTTCATGATCAAAGATTGATTAGCTATCAACTGCTAAACCGATAATCAGGGCAAAAAATATACATAATTGGTATCCCTATGTTTAATTTAAAAATATTCAAGATTAGAAGGTTTGTTTATTATCTATTCAATTGTTGTGGTGGTGGTTACAGGTGCTTTATCCAGTTCAAATGCAGAGTGTACGGCACGTACGCCGGCATCCAGCTGGGTCTCATCAACAATGACGGAAATTTTAATTTCCGAGGTTGTGATCATTTGAATATTGATAGCAGCGGTGCCAAGCGCCTTAAACATGGTACTGGCAACTCCAGAGTGTGAGCGCATGCCAATTCCGACCAGAGATAACTTTGCAACCTTTGCATTTGTTTTAATCTCAACCCCATTTCCTAATTCTTTCGCCAAAGCTTCTACGACCTGCATGGCTTTTGGAAATTCACGGCGCTGCACAGTAAAAGTGAAATCAACTGTGTTTTGTGCAGTTGTATTTTGCGCGATCATGTCGATTTCGATATGTTCGCTGCTGATTTTATCAACGATGTGTCCTTCCATGCCGACCTGGCGCGGAATACCGGATAAAGAAATGATGGCTTCTTCGCGGCTGAACGCGATTCCAGAGACTAAACGATTTTTATGCATGAGTTTATCCTCAAAGGTAACCAGTGTGCCCGGTCCGTCAGAAAAGGTTGATAAAACGCGAATCGGCATGTTGTATTTGCTAGCCAGTTCAACTGCGCGTATTTGCAAAACTTTCGCGCCCTGGCTTGCCATTTCCAGCATTTCTTCAAAAGCAATGTCATTCATCAGACGTGCTTCAGGAAAAAGATGCGGATCAGTAGTGTAGACACCATCTACATCCGTGAAAATTTGACATTCATTTGCTTGTAACGATGCGGCAATTGCAACAGCTGTTGTATCAGAGCCACCGCGTCCTAGCGTGGTAATGTCGTTAAATTCATTGACGCCTTGAAAGCCTGCGACAATAACAACACGGCCATCAGCCAGATCGCGGCGAATGATATCGGTTTTCACGTCGAGAATGCGTGCTTTAGTGTGAATGCTGTCTGTCATGATGCCAATCTGTTGTCCCGTGTAGGAACGGGCGGGGCATTTATTGGCATTAAGTGCGATACCGAGCAGGGCAGTGGATACTTGTTCGCCCGTTGAAATCAGCGCGTCATATTCGCGCGGATCTGGAAAATGTGTGAGTGAGTTGGCTAGACGTATCAATCGATCGGTTTCGCCGTACATCGCTGAGACTACGACGACAACGTCATTTCCTTGCTGTCTGGCATCAATAATCTTGGCCGCAACATGATTGATGCGGTCCAGGTTGCCAACAGAACTGCCACCGAACTTTTGTACGATTAAAGCCATTTCAATCCTTAGCTTGCGCTGTTTTCATTCACCCAAGTGTAAATGGACTGCAATGCCTTTGCCAGTGCTTCCGGTTTATTTCCACCTGCTTCAGCAAGATCAGCACGACCGCCGCCTTTACCTCCGATTTGCGCAGCGACTTGATTGATGATATCGCGTGCGTTGTAGCGGTCTACCAGATCAGGTGTCACGCCGCACACGACGCCGGCTTTACCCGATTTAACGGTTGCCAGCACGATGATCGCACTGCCGAGCTGTTGTTTTAGATGATCCATGGCACTGCGAAGCGCTTTGCCGTCAAGGCCGTTAACTTCAGCCGCCAGTACTTGGATGCCGCCAACATTTTTCGCTTGCGAGGCAAGATCTTTACTGAAAGAAGCAGCGAGTTTATCTTTCAATGATTCGATTTCTTTTTCCAGTGTTAAAATACGCTCTTCTGATTGTTGCTGCTTTTTCTTGAATTCATCTTCGCGCTTTTCAATGTAACGCAACGCACCATCGCCAGTAACAGCTTCAATACGGCGAATACCGGCAGCAACGCCGGATTCCGATGTGATTTTGAAAATGCCGATATCGCCGGTGTGTTCTGCGTGTGTACCGCCGCATAATTCAACTGACTTGCCGAAATGCACAACGCGAACCTTGCTGCCATATTTCTCACCGAACAAGGCAACGGCACCGGCTTTGATCGCTTCTTCCGGCGTTTTCACTTCCACTTTAGCGGTATGATTGGCGCGCACTTCTTCATTCACGCGCTGCTCGATTTTCAATAATTCTTTTTCGGTGACAGGGGAAGAGTGTGTGAAATCAAAACGCAGTCTGTCTGGATCAACGAGAGAACCTTTTTGTATGGCGTGATCGCCTAACACTTCTTTCAACACCATATGCAAAATGTGTGTGGCTGTATGATTCAACATGGTGGCAGCGCGGCGCTTGGTGTCGATTTCTGCAATGACTTCATCATCTACAGACAATTTGCCTTTTTCAAGTTTGCCAAGATGTAAATGCATGTGCCCCTGTTTGATGGTATCCAGCACTTTGAAATATGTGTCGTGATTGATGCGAAGCACGCCTTGATCGCCGACTTGGCCGCCGGATTCTGCATAAAACGGAGTGCGGGCTAAAATGATAGAACCTTTTTCGCCGGCATTGAGTGACTGTACGAATTGGCCGTCACGATAAAGGGCGATTACTTTACAGGTTTCTTCAGTCACATCTGGTTTGTGACCAGTGAATTCTGTTGGTTGATGGCTGTCTTGCGCCACTGTGTATTCTGTACCGAACTGACTGGACTGGCGTGAACGCTCACGCTGTTTTGACATTGCCGCTTCAAATCCATCATAGTCAATACTCAGGTTGCGTTCGCGGGCAATGTCAGCTGTCAAATCTGCTGGAAAGCCGTACGTATCATATAATTTGAAAACCAGCTCGCCGGGTATAATTTCTGTTTTTAATTCACTGACAACCTGATCGAAATGTTTTAATCCTGATGCGAGTGTCGCGCCAAATTGTTCTTCTTCTTGCTTCAATATTTTTTCAATGTATGCCTGTTTGTTGATTAATTCAGGGTAGGCTTCACCCATTATTTCGGCAAGCGGTTTCACTAATTGGTAAAAGAAGGGTTCAGTGCGGCCTAATTTATTGCCATGACGCAGTGCGCGACGAATGATACGGCGCAGCACATAACCGCGCCCTTCATTGGAAGGCGTAACGCCGTCAATAATCAGGAAGCTGCATGAGCGGATATGGTCAGCGATGACGCGCAGAGAAAAGATGGCATCTTTGCTGTTGCTTGTCAGTTTGGCGGCAGCTTTAATCAGGTGCTGGAAAATATCAATATCATAATTGTTATGCACACCTTGAATGACTGCCGTGACGCGTT
>Ga0310810_10010579_pt1 | contig 10743 bp, 9 predicted proteins | sample NCmetagenome_FD_207641 | JGI IMG/M metagenome (GOLD analysis project Ga0310810, IMG submission 207641) | Soil microbial communities from experimental microcosm in Duke University, North Carolina, United States - NC | ecosystem: Engineered > Artificial ecosystem > Soil microcosm > Unclassified ... | reverse complement strand
GTTCGCGAGGGTCCGTTACACGCCGGCCCCGGGGGGCAACTGGGCCGGAGGCCGGCCGTCATGGGTTCACGGCTATCCGCTCGCCGAACAGAACCTGATGCGCATCATGAAAGAGGTCTCGCTCCTCGATGCGCACATCGACGACATGAACGTCGTGACGCTCGACGATCCCGAGCTGTTCAAATACCCGATCGCGTACATCATCGAAGTCGGCTGGTGGACGCTCACCGATCGGGAGGCGTCAGGGCTGCGCGCGTACCTGCAGAAGGGCGGATTCCTGATCGTCGACGACTTCAAGGTGGAGGGATGGCGCGGCCTGCCTGGCGGAGGGTGGCAGCCTTTCGAAGACAACGTGAAGCGGGTGCTTCCCGGAGCCAAATTCTTCGAGATGAACCCTTCCGACCCGATCTTTCACTGCTTCTTCGAAATCACGACGCTCGACAATTTTCCGCAGGCGTATACCTCCGGCAAGGCCGTCTTTCGCGGCGTGTACGAGGACAACGATCCGAAGAAACGCCTGCTGATGATCGTCAACTACAACACGGACGTGTCGCAGTACTGGGAGTGGTCGGGACGCGGCTTCCGCCCGTTCGATGACACGAACGAAGCCTACAAGCTCGGCGTCAATTACCTGATCTACGGCCTCACGCACTGAGGGTGCCCGCGCACCCCGTACGTGGGGTCGGCTCTTTAGACCCGACCAACCAGTGAAGGTCAGCCGCGCTGTTGCTCGGCCTCTGCAGGCTCGAACGACACTCCAGCCACCTCTCGCGCCAGGGAAGCGAGCCGCTTCACCTCGTCTTGCAGCGACTGTTGCACCCGGCACGGCGCTTCGCCATCGGCAGGGACCCTGCGGCTGTACGTGCCGTCAGGATTCAGCTGGCGAGCCTTGATGTTGTCGCGGAACATCGAGCGCAGCGCGTTCATCACGCGAGCCTTGTGGTCGGGACGCTCGACGGGGAAGAGCAGTTCGATGCGCTTGTCGAAGTTGCGCGTCATCCAGTCGGCGCTCGCCAGGAACGTTTCTTCTTCGCCGCCGTTCAGGAATGAGTAGATCCGCGAGTGCTCGAGGAACCGGTCGACGACCGAGACGACCTCGATGGTCTCGCTGTGGCCCGGCACTCCAGGACGCAGGGCACAGATGCCCCGCACGTTCAGGCGGATGATGACGCCTTCGCGCGATGCCGCGTACAGCGCCTCGATGATCTCGTCGTCGATGAGCGAGTTCATCTTCGCCATGATTTCGGCCGGCTGGCCGGCCTCGGCACGCCGGCGCTCGCGGTTGATCAGCCGCAGGAAGCGCTCGCGCAATCCCGTCGGCGCCATCGTCAGCTTCTTCAGGCGCGGCGGGTCCGAGTAGCCGGTCAAAGCACTGAAGAACGCGCTCGCGTCTTCGGCTATTGGCGCGGATGTCGTCATCAACCCGAAGTCGGTATAAACGCGCGCTGTGCGCTCGTTGTAGTTCCCGGTTGCCAGGTGCACGTATTGCCGGAGCCCGTACGGTGTGCGCTTGACGATCTGGCAGATCTTCGCGTGCACCTTGTATCCACGGATGCCGTAGATGACGTGTGCGCCTGCTTCTTCGAGTGCGCGGGCCCAGCGGATGTTGCGCTCTTCATCGAATCGCGCCGTCAACTCGACGACGACGGTGACCTGCTTGTTGTTCTCGGCAGCCCGTTGAAGGCTGGCAATGATGGCGGAGCTCGGGCTTGCGCGGTACAGCGTCTGTTTGATCGCGAGGACGTCCGGATCGTTGGCAGCCTGGTCGAGCAGCCAGACGACCGGGTCGTACGATTCGTACGGGTGATGCAGCAGGATGTCGCCTTCGTCCACCGCCGCGAACACATCGGAGGACCGGCCCAACAGCGGATTGACCGGCTGCAGTGGTGGATCCCGCAGTTCGGGGTATCCGGCCAGGTCCTGCAGCTGCATCAGCGCACGCAGATCGAGCGGGCCGGACACCGCGTAGACGTCGTCCTGTGTCACCTCGACCTGTTCGCACAGCAGCTTGACGAGCTCCTGCGACGCGGCAGCTTCCACTTCGACGCGCACGACATCGCTCAGGCGCCGGCGCCGCAGTTCGCGTTCGACCCGTTCAAGTTGTGTGCGGCCGCCCTCGTCGTCGAACTCGAGCTCCGCATCGCGTGACAGCCGGATAGCCGACGCTTCCACGATGCGCTGGCCCGGGAAGAGCTGCGCGAGATGCAAGCGGATCAGGTCTTCGAGGAAGACGAACGACGCGCCCTCGCCTCCGGCCACCTGCACGAGGCGCTGAAGGCCGGTCGGAACCTGGACGACGGCGAGACGGCGGAGCGTGTCGTCGGAGGTCGCCTCGAGCAGCACCGCGATGTTCAGGCTGAGGGATGACAGCCGCGGGAACGGACGCAGCACGTCGATCGCCAGTGGCGTCAGAACGGGAAGGACCGCGTCACGGAAGAACGCGCGAAGGGAAGCCTGGCGCTCCTCCGGCAGGTCCGCGATCTTTACGAGCCGGATCCCGCGCTCGGCGAGAGCCGGCATCAGGTCGTTGACCGCCAGCCGATAGAGATCCTCGACGAGCGTGTGCGCACGCAGGCCGACTGCTGTCAGCTGCTCCTGCGGCGTCATGCCGCAGAGGTCCGGTGTGGCCTGGCCTTCTTCGATCGACTCCTTCAGGCCGGCAACGCGAACCATGAAGAACTCGTCGAGGTTCGACGCGGTGATGGCGGCAAACTTCACCCGTTCGAGGAGCGGATTGGACGGGTCGGCCGCTTCCTCGAGCACGCGCTCGTTGAACGCGAGCCAGGAGAGCTCGCGATTGAGAAAGAGCGTGCGATCGTGCGGATGGTGCGATGTCACGCGTCGACTCCGACAGCCCGGATGATCAATTCATGCCCGAACACCTCCACGAACAGGTCGATCCGGGCCCTGGCCGCGAGCTGTTCCATGGTCACATCACCCGACGGAACGAGCTCGAGCACCCACGCCTTCTCGCTCTTCACGAGCCTGATGTCGCGCACCTTCTGGAGGTGTTCGGCATCAAGTGCGTTGGCGAGACGCAGGATCGCGGCGAGCTTGTTCACGAGCAGCCGCTCGTGCTGGTCGAGTTCGAGATAGGGCAGATGGCTTCGTTGCGGAAGATTGCCGCGGTGGTACCGGGCGACGTTGGCGACGACGGCGGTTTCGTCGCTGGACAGCCCGAAGATCTGAGCAGCCGACAGCAGGTATTGGGAATGCTTGTGATGCGAGCGGAGGCTCACGTGAATCCCGACGTCGTGCAGGAGGCTCGCGGTCTGTAACAACAGGCGTTCGCGATTGGTGAGCCTGTGCTCGTCCTTCATCTCGTCGAAGATTCGTGTCGCCAGCAGCGAGACGTGCCGCCCGTGGTCGCGATCGAACCGGAACCGGTGCCCCAGCGCCTCGGCGCTCGCAAGGACCTGGTGCTCGAAATCCTCCGCAGCCACCTGTGCCTCGGGTTCGGCGAGATCGATCAGTGCGCCGGACCGCATGGACCCATCGGAGACGATGACCCGTCGCGCGGCGGTCTCAGCCAGCAGTCCCGAGTAGATGAGCATGGACGGCATGAGCGTGTCGGCGGCCGCAGCAGGCAGACGAAAGCGGCTGACCAGTTCTTCATCGTCGAGCTTCTCGACTTCCGAGGAGAAGGCGAGCAGGGCGTCCCGCGGAATTTCGCGCGCGTGCTCCGCGCCATCCTGCGCGTGGATGTGGCTGGCCGCCAGCCGGATGTCGCCGCCGATCGCGACAAGCTGCGTGACCTTGTGTATTGGAATTTCGACGCGGATGTCGTCGACGACGTTCGCGATGACCCGTTTGAGCAGGCCCACCTGGAGCTCTTGTCCGTAGCGCCGAAGGTCGAGCCGCTGCCGGAGTCGCACGGCACCAAGTGCGTAGACACCTGAGCGGATCGGCTGACCGTAGCGCAGCAGGGTGATGTTCGTGCTGCCACCGCCGACTTCGGCGAGCAGTGTCCACGCGCCCTTGATCGCCGGGTGCCGCTTCAGCGAGTCGCGAACGGCGAGGTACAACAGACGTGTTTCCTCGGCTTCGTTGATGATCTCGAAGGCGATGCCCGAGCGGGCATGAACGCGGTCGAGGAAAAGGTCGCCGTTCCGAGCCTCGCGAACAGCGCTGGTCGCCATCGCCCGCACCTGGGTGACGCCGTACCCATCCATGATCTTCCGAAAGCCTTCGAGCGCCGCAAATGCCGCGTCGGCGGTGCGCGGATGAATGACGCCGGGACCCGAGAAGGTGTCCCGGCCAATCTGGACTCCGCGAGAGGCCTCCTCGATGACGCGAACGCGATGGTCGGCGGCGATCTCGGCGATAACCAGTCGAATCGCGGTCGCGCCCATGTCGAGGACAGCCACGACTCCGGTGGATTGGGTGAGGGGGTCGGTCATGGAACCGTCAGGTCAGCCCATCGTACTAGAAGATGCCGCCGGGCTGCCTTGGCCTCACCGCTGACGCTAGGTTGCTACTTCACACCCTCTTTCAGGTACGCAACCAGGGGCGGCACAGATTTGCCGGCGTCCTCGAGAAACGGCACGTGGCCAAGCCCCGGCAGGAGCATCAGCTTCGCGTTTCCGTTCGGGATCGTCGCTGCCAGGTACTTCATCCGTTCCTGGAAGTTGGCCGGAGTGCCCGCCAGGAAGTCGTCGGCTCCGCCATACACGAAGGTGGGCGCCTTGATGTGCGACCAGTCGTATACAACCGGGTCGAGATACTGCACGTTCGACAGCAAGGTCTGGATCATCGCCAGCCGCGGCCAGTCGGCGCCCATGGTCCAGCCATACCGGATCCGGGTGAACGACTCGAACGTGTTGTTCCAGGCGGCAGGATTGTGGGCGACGTAACGCATGAGGCTCGCGCGGATCGTCTGGTAAGTCGACGCGAGGTTCTGTTTGTAGGCCTCATCGATGCTGCCGAATGGCCGATCGAATCGGCCGTCTGACAGGCCGATCGGGTTGAAGAGCACGAGCCGTTCGGTCACATCGGGAAACTGGGTCGCGAACCGCGCCGCCAGCATGCCGCCCATGGAGTGGCCGACGATCATGGCCTTGTCGATGCGGAGGCTTTGCAGGATGGCCCGCGTATTCCGCGCCATATCGGTGAAGTTGTAGGTGATGAGCGGCTTCGAAGACCGTCCGTAGCCGATCTGATCCGGGACGATGACCCGGAAGCCTTCCTTCTTCAGCGCATCGATGATGACGCCGAAGTAGAAACCCGCGAAGTTGTTGCCGTGGAGCAGGACGACGGTGTGGCCGTTTGCCTGGCCCTCCGGGGCCACGTCCATGAAGGCGATCCGCACGTCCTGCCCGTAAAGCGTTAGCGGGAGGTACGACGTCGGATACGGGTAGGGGCACTCCTCACACGTGATGCTTGTCGGCTTGACGTCGGTTGGCGTCGGCACTGCCGGCGCCTGGCTGCCACGCCCCTGCGCCTGGGCGAGTCCGGTTACCGTCACCATCGAAAGAAGGAAGAGAACAAGGACCAGCTGGTTTTTCATGGGGAACGAGTCTACCGCAGCCGCCCCTCCGGCTTTTTCGTCCCATCTCTCCGGGATGTACCCGATACACCCGGCGTCCTGCCCGCTCCTATTCTTGGCCTCAAGGAGGTAGCTGGTAGCGAGGAGGATGCGGGCAGGGTCCGGCGAACGGCCAGCGCGGTGGAGCGTAGGCTGGATCCCCGGAGTCGGCCCGCAGCCTCGCCATCCAGGCACGTGATCGTTTCCGGCCGCCGGCGCTCGAGGTTCGAGCTGAGCCTCTCTCCATGGATATCTTCCGCGAGCGCACATGACGTACGCTCGATGACATGCGTGGAGGAGTGATGCGCCTGAAGACCTGGATCGTCGCGGCGCTCGGACTCGCGAGCCTCGTCCTGTTGATCGCCCTCTCGATGCTCGCCTCGTCCCGCAAGGCCCAGGACATCTACGCGCAGCTCGACGAACTCAACACCCACCATCGCAACGTCGAAACGAAGCTTCGCGCGCTGCGCTCCGACGTCAGTCTGTCGGGAATCTTCGTGCGCGACTACCTGCTCGACGTCGCCCGGGAACGCGCCCCGGAATATCGCGAACAGCTTTCGACGTTCCGCCAGAGCAACATGGCCACGCTCGACGATCTGCGGAAGCTGATCGATCGGGACGACGAAATAACAAGCCTCCAGGAGAAGCTCGAAGACTATTGGCAGGCGCTCGATCCGCTCTTCGACTGGACGCCCGCAGAAAAGATCGTTCAGAGCGCCGGCTTTCTCCGTCGCGACGTGGTGCCGCGTCGCGACGCCGTCCTTACGATCGCGCAGCAGATCGAGGAACTGAACAACGCGAATCTGGCGGAGCAGCAGGCCGAAGTGGCGCAGCGCCACGCGGCGCTCCGGAGCGATCTCGATCGCCTCCGGTGGCAGACGGTGCTGCTGGGCCTCGGTGTCGCCTTCGGCGTGGTCCTGCGCCTCCGCTTCCTCGAGCGGCGATCCGACGATGCCGAAGCGCAGATGCGCCAGTTGTCACAACGGGTTGTCGAAGCGCAGGAAGAAGAGCGCAAGCACCTGTCGCGCGAACTGCACGACCACGTGGCGCAGGTGCTCACGGGTCTTCGCATGGAACTCGGACGAGTGGAACGCATGGCGGCGCCCGGGTCCGTTCTCGCGACGACGGCAATCGGCTGCAAGCAGCTGGTCGACGAGCTGTTCAGCACGGTTCGCAACCTGGCGCTCGGCCTGAGGCCCAGCATGCTCGACGACTTCGGTCTGCAGGCGGCCATCGAATGGCACGCGCGCGACTTCATGCGCCGGTACGCAGTGGACGTCGAGCTTTCTGTTGAAGGCGATGTCGACGCGCTGCCGGAGAAATACCGCACGTGCGTTTACCGGGTCATCCAGGAAGCGATGACCAATTGCGCTCGCCACGCGAACGCGTCGTTCATCCGCGTCGAGATGAAGGCCGAAGGCCGAATCCTGCACGTGCGGGTTGCCGACAACGGCGTCGGCGTCGACCCGACCAGGCGACGTACGGGATTCGGCCTGCGCGGCATCGAGGAACGAGTGAAAGAACTCGGCGGTACGATCACCGTGACCCGGCAGACCCCGAAGGGAGGCACTCTGCTGGCGGTGCACATCCCCCTCCCAGGTGCGCATGGAGAGGAGGATGCCCTTGCGCGCCTTGCTGGCTGACGATCACAGCATCGTCAGGCGCGGTCTCCGCGGGCTCCTTGAATCGGCGGGGGTGGCGGTTGTCGCCGAAGCAGGTGACGGCCTCGAGGCCGTGCGGCTATGCGAGGAGCAGAAGCCCGACCTCGTCATCCTGGATATTTCGATGCCCAAGCTGAGTGGCATCGAGGTCGCTGCGCGCGCGCAGAAGATGGATCGTCCGCCCGGAGTGATCATCCTCAGCGTTCACGGTGACGAGTCGTACATCATGCGGGCACTCGCAGCCGGAGCACGAGCGTACCTGCTGAAGAGCGCCACCGACGAAGATCTGATCCCGGCGGTAAAGGCCGTGGCGGCGGGGAAGCCATACTTCAGCCCGGCGGTTTCAGAAGTGCTCGTCGAGGACTATGTACGCCGGCTGCAGCAGCGCGGTCTGACTGACACCTACCATCTGCTCACGGATCGAGAGAAGGAGGTGCTCCAGTTGCTGGCGGAAGGGCGTTCGAACAAGGAGGTCGCCACCCTTCTCGACCTTGGTCTGTCTACGGTCGAAACGCATCGGTCGAACCTGATGCAGAAGCTGAACCTCCACAATACCGCAGAGATCGTTCTGTACGCGGTCCGTAAGGGCTTAATCGTCTGAGTACTAGGGTGTCGACCGGATGGACGCTCTCCCAAGGAAACGGTCTACTGGACTCATGATGCAGACCATTCCCCCCGGAAAGCTCGGCGATACGCTCGACGCTGTTTCATCGCTCACGCCGGTCATCTCTGCGACCACCCTGGTCGTTGTCCAGCGTGACTGGAACGGTTGGCGCAAAGCGATGACCCCGATGGCCGCGCTTCAGGATGTCCATTGGCATCAGCCACCGGGCGCCCCGCGTCCGTTGATTCATGCGTACGTGTCGTGCACCGAACTGACGTCGGGCGACGTTCCTCACGACTGTGCGGGCCGTGGCGCGCATCGTCTGCTTGTCTGCGTCTTGCGGCAGCACACGGCGCCATCGGTGTTCTGCACACTAGTGGAGCGCGCAAACGCAGCGGGCCGTCAGGCCTGAGTCCGACCGGGCACCGCGACCCCCCGCGCGGTGCCCTCACCTTCATCACAGACTACGCAACAATCAGGTGCGAGTCGCCGAACTCGTGCCACAGGTATCCACGCTTGATCGCTTCCGCGTACGCGCGTTCCAGGTGGGACGCAGCCCGTGTTCCCGAGGCGATGGTCTGGCCTCCGGTGCGCAATGCCGTCGCGATCACCTGCTCGAGCATCATCAGGTGGGTCGCGCGCGGTTCGTGTAGACCGGTGACGATGCCGCTAACCGACCGCACCGGCCGCTCGGCCGAGACGACCAGGTCGGTCCAGCCTTCCCCGGGTGACGTCGTTCCTCTGGCGTCGGTCACACTTTCGAGCGCTCGCACGACGGTCGTGCCGACCGCGATCACGCGGTGCCCGGAATGCCGCGCCGCGTTGACCTGATCGGCCGTTTCGCGCGGAACCCTGAAGAATTCCTCGTAGGGCGGCTCATGGTCCTCCAGGCTGGCGACACCCGTGTGGAGCAGGAGCGGCGCGATCTGCACACCTTTCGAAACCAGCGATGTCACGAGCTCCGCTGTGAACGGTCGGCCGGCAGACGGCATTTCGGCGCTGCCGGGTTCAGTCGCGAACACGGTCTGGTACATCGACGATGGCCAGCGGTCCGGCACGTACTTGTAACGAATCGGAAAACCGTTTCGGTCGAGGTACGCCGGAGCGGCGTCCGGCAGACGCAGTGCCGCAATCCACAGACGCGATCGGGCTTGCACGCTGTCGACCAGTGGATACGGCGCCAGAATGCGGGCTTCGCCGCCATCCGGCAGCCGATACCGCGTGCCGGCGAGCGCTGCGAGGTACGGCAGCGACGCACCTTCGCCAGGCATCCTCACCTCGACGGTCCAGAAGCCACCGGGAAGCGCCGTCGACAGGTGCAGCTCGAACTCGCGACCATCCTCACTGGCACCCGGCACCGCGGCGTTCAGTGTTCCGCTGGTGTTGACGACGAGCAGGTCTCCAGCGGACAGCCATCGAGGTAGATCGCTGAAGCGGGCGTGCTCGATCGCATCGTCGCGCACACGCGAGACGAGCAGCCGCACCGCATCGCGCCGAAGCCCTCGTGCCTCCGGGGGTGATGTCGCCTCGCGGCTCTGCGGCAGAGTGAAATCGCCGATCACGCCGGTTGCAGCCATCGCGCATCCTTTGCCTGGGCGCCGAACCGCTGTCCGTGGACGTCCGCCGGTTTCTGGGCAAAGAGCCAGTTCCAGAACGGCGCCGTCACCGCAGGAAGCGGACGATCGGAGATGTCTTCGCCAGGGAAGGCCTCCTGGTGCATCGCTGTCCGCATGTCGCCGGGATCTACGATGACGGAAGAAACGCCCCGATCGGCGAGCTCGCCGCCGAACGTGCGCGACATCAGTTCGAGCGCCGCCTTCGTCGAACCGTAGGGGCCCCAGCCTGGATATGCGCCAACGGCGGCGTCGCTCGTGATGTTCACGACGAGACCGTCGCGTTCGGCGAGCAGCGGAGCAGCGAGCTGGATCAAGGCCAGCGGCGCAGCGACGTTGACTTCGAAAATCGCACTGAAGCGGCTGACGTCGAACTCCATCAATGGCCGGATTGGCCCGAGAGACGACGCGTTGTTCAGGAGAAGGTCGAGTCCGCCAAGTTCGCGCGCTGCATCGACGAGGCGCTCTCTGACGGTGGCGTCGGCGACATCGCCTGCGACCATCACGACCGTGGACCCGGCGGCGGTCAGCGCGGCCGCCGCGTCAGCAAGCGCCGCTTCGTCCCGCGCATTGATGACGAGGCGCGTTCCCTGTTCAGCCAGGACTTCAGTGATGACCTTGCCGAGGCCCCGGCTCGCGCCGGTCACGATTGCCACCCGTTTCGATTGACCCATGCTCATCTCCCGGAGACGGTCATTCCGTCCCACGGGAGCAAGCTTCGAACTTCAAGCGCACTTGAAGTCAAGGAGAATCTGCGGCACACTCAGCGGATGAGCGAATCGCTGACGATCGGCGAGGTGGCGGCCCGCTCAGGCGTTGCCACCTCAGCCCTGCGTTTCTACGAGGACGCGGGCCTCATCCACTCCGAGCGTACCGGTGCCGGACACCGGCGTTATTCGCGTCCTGTGCTGCGTGTCATTGCCTTCATCGTCTTTGCGCAGAAGGTCGGGCTCTCGCTCGACGAAGTGCGGGTGGAACTCGCCAGGCTGCCGCAGAATCGCGTGCCTGAGCGAGCGGACTGGGCGAAGCTGTCGGCCGCATGGAAGGGACGCATTCGCGAGCGGATTGCGGAACTGGAGCGCCTCGAGGACGGCATGACCGAGTGCATCGGATGCGGCTGTCTCTCGCTCGATCACTGCCCGTGGACCAATCCGGGCGACCGCCTCGCGCGCCGCGGCCCGGGGCCCCGCTTGTGGGTGGAATCGCCGCCAAAGCGCTGACATCCTGCAGCGGTCACACGGTGGTTGCCGCGAACCGCTATGATTCTGACTTCTCCTTCACACCTGGGACCCTTTCATGCCTGTGAATACGCTCGACGACCTGCGCGAACACCTCCAATGG
>Ga0310810_10010578_pt1 | contig 10743 bp, 10 predicted proteins | sample NCmetagenome_FD_207641 | JGI IMG/M metagenome (GOLD analysis project Ga0310810, IMG submission 207641) | Soil microbial communities from experimental microcosm in Duke University, North Carolina, United States - NC | ecosystem: Engineered > Artificial ecosystem > Soil microcosm > Unclassified ... | reverse complement strand
GGTGAGTGATGCTGCTCAGCTGTGTCAGCCACGCTGTGTAGGGGACGCCCTTAAGGGCGTCCCCTACAGGTATTCAGGCAGCACTCAATGCATGCACGCCGTCGTTCGCCAACGCAGGTGCGAAGCGTCAACGCAAGAGCGTGACCGGCAGCTCGGCGTGAACGACGACGTGCTGGGCCACCGAACCGAGCAGCAGTTTTTCGACGAGTCGGTGGCCGCGTGTCCCCATGACAATGTGCTCGCACTGGAGCCGTGCCGCGAACGCCAGAATGGACTCGCCGGGATCGCCGACGCAGACATGCACGTGCGGCTTGAGTCCCGCCGCTTCGAGCTGGCGAATCGATTCGCCGAGCGCCTGCATGCCTTCGTCGCGATGATAGTCCTCCAGGTCGCGCGCCGGCACCAGCGACGCCGCGCTGCCACGAACCGCCGACTGCACGTTCAATAAGTGGACGTCCATCGACAGCCCGCGCGCGGCGAGACTCAGCACGTGCGCCACCGCCCGATGTGCAGGGTCCGAGCCATCGCTTGGAATCAGGATCCGAAGCGGAGCGCTCATCGCATATCCTCCGGGGCGAGATCGACGATCGGCGCGCGTTTGGCTTTGGTCCAACGCGCCAGAACAGTTCCGAGGGTCATCACCAGCAGCGCCAGCGCCGGCTTGGCGACCGCCGCGATCGCGTGTTCGTCATACGGCAGGAATCCGTGGATCGCCGAATCGCTCACGATGAGCTCGCCCGCAATCCACCCGAGCAGTCCGGCGCCGAGCACGACCAGCATCGGCATCCGGTTGAGGATCCGCAGCACGATCTGGCTGCCGAAGACGATCAAGGGAATGCTGATGATCAGTCCCAGCGCGATGAGGATGGCGCTGCCGTGCGCGGCGGCGGCGATCGCCACCACGTTGTCGAGCGACATCACCGCATCGGCGATGAGGATGGTCCGGATCGCGCTCCATACGTGCGACGTCGCCGCCACGTCGCTGCCGTCCGCCTCTCGTTCGGGAAGCACCAGCTTCACGCCGATGTAGAGGAGCATTATCCCGCCGCCGACCTTGAGATACGGCACATTCAGGACGGTCGTGATGATCAGGCACAGCAGGATGCGCATCATGACGGCCGCGGCGCTGCCACCGACCACCGCTCTCCACCGCTGCGCGTCGGGAAGCGATCGGCTCGCCAGCGCGATGACCACCGCGTTGTCGCCCGACAACAGGATATCGATGCTCATGATCCGGAGCAGATCGACGAAGAACTGTGCGGAGATCGTCTCGGCCAGCACGTCGCTATCCCAACACGCTCTCGACGATCTGCATCAGGATTGGCATGGTCGCGGCCGACAGCGCGCGATAGGCGATTCGGCGAGCGTTGAATCCGGTCGCGCCGCGGACGACTTCGACCCGGGTTTCGAGGACGTCGTCGATCGCGCGACCGTCCGCGACTGCATCCGCGGCCTCGCCGTCCGGGGGCGTCCAACCGGCCGGCGCCACCAACACGGACACGTCAGACCGGCGCAACAGATGCTCGGTGGTCGATCCGAACACCAGGCGTTCGAGGCGGGAGATCGGTCGGTCGCCGATGACGATCAGATCGGCGCCCTGCTGGCGCGCGACGTCGAGCACGACGTCCACCTCGGATCCGGCGACGACGTGCAGTTGCGGCGAACATTCCGGAGCGGGCCATTCGTGCCAGATCAGGCGGCGCAGCTCGGCGCGCGACGCCGCGGCGAGATCGATGCCACTGCGGCCGGCAGCGGCATCGAGCAGCGGGTCTTCGACGAACAGGACGTGCGGCTGGGCGCCGCAGCGGCCGGCCAGCCGCGCGGCGAGAACCAGCGCCGCGTGAGACGCGTCCGAGAAATTGACCGCCGCGAGGATGGTTCGGGGAGAAATCACGCCGCCAGTATGTCGCGAGAGAGTCGTCTGCGTCATCTTTCCCGCCGCGTGTCGTCTGGTCCGTTCGTCGCAGTCGTCGTGAGAGGGAGCTTCGCGGCGGAAGAATGACTCTTCTATAATCGCCCAACCCTTCATGCCGGTCGAACCAGGCTTTCGATTCGGTCCGTACGAAGTTCTCTCCGCCATTGGCGCGGGCGGGATGGGCGAGGTGTATAAGGCGCGCGATACGCGGCTCGATCGCGACGTAGCGATCAAGATCCTGCCCGAACCGTTTGCGGCCGACGCGAACCGCATCGCTCGCTTCCAGCGCGAAGCGAAGACCCTCGCGGCGCTCAATCATCCGAACATCGCGCAAATCTTCGGGCTCGAGCAGGCCGGCGACATGCATGCCCTCGCCATGGAGTTGGTGGCTGGCGAGGACCTGTCGGACCGCATCGCGCGTGGCCCGATCCCGATCGACGAGGCACTGCCGATCGCGAAGCAGATCGCGGAGGCCCTTGAGGCCGCCCACGAGCAGGGCATCATTCACCGCGACCTCAAGCCGGCCAATATCAAGATCACCAGCGACAAGCGCGTCAAGGTCCTCGACTTCGGCATCGCGAAGGCGATCGTCGCGCCGGACGACGACGAAACCATCGCCGGTGCGACGCAGACGGGCATCGCCGTCGGGACGCCGGCCTACATGAGTCCGGAGCAGGCCCGCGGCGAAGCCGTCGGATTTCAATCCGACATCTGGTCGTTCGGCGCGGTGCTCTACGAGATGCTGACGGGCATTTCGCCTTTCAAACGGAAGTCCAGCGCCGAGACGATCGGTCGCGTGCTGGGGTCGCAGCCCGATTACGGGGCGTTGCCCCCTGGCACGCCGGTGCTCGCCGGGCGTCTCCTCCAGCGATGCCTGGAACGGAATCGTTCACGTCGTCTTCAGCACATGGGCGACGTGCGCATCCTGATTGAAGAAGCGCTCGCGTCGTTTGACCCGGCTGCGGAGAGCGGCTCGACGTCAGCCGTGCGACGGCGTGGTCCGTGGGTCGCCGCCGGTCTTGTTGCGGCAGTGCTTGCCGGCGTCGCGATCGGGATGCTGGCGCATCGTTCGACGCCGACACGAACGGCGGCTCCACTGTACGTGTCGGTGCCGTTCGAGGGCCGTCCTAACTCGTTCCCGTTTGGTACTCGTCAGGTCGCCATCGCGCCTGACGGTTTGACCGTCGCACTCGCGTCGAACAAGGGTCTCCAGATTCGCCAGATCGACCAGAAGGACGGCCGGATCATCTCGACAGGAGGTGGGAACAACCCATTCTTCTCGCCGGATGGAGAGTGGGTCGGACTGTTCCTCGAGACGCCGCCGGCGATGGTCAAAGTGCCGGTGCGCGGCGGGACCGCCGTGACCATCACTGGCGTGACGGATCGCCCGGCCGGAGCCGCATGGCGCGCCGACGGCACGATCGTCTTCGCCACGACGGAGGGCCTGTTCGAAGTATCGGCGAACGGCGGCGAGCCCAGGGTGATTGCCAGACCCGATCGCGGGCGCGGGGAGACACTCTATGCATGGCCGCATTTCCTGCCGGGCGGCGGGTCCGTCGTGTACACGGCGGTCTCCACGGACACGAACGCTGGCTCTCAAACCATTCTGCTGAACCTGAACTCGCACGAGCGCAAAACACTCGTGCGGGGCAGTTCAGCCGTCTATGCGGCGAGCGAACACCTTGTATATGCCGCCGGCTCGACGCTGAACGCCATCGCTTTCGACGCCGCGACCGGCGCGATCACCGGCAAGCCGGTTGCGATTCCCGGCATCGACGTGGCGATGTCGACGGACAACGGCGCGGCGAATTTCGCCGTCTCCGATACCGGGACTTTGATCTTTCTGTCCCCGACCGCAGCGGCGAGAGGTACGTTCGAATGGATCGATCGCCGCGGGCAGCGCGAGCCGCTGGACATCGAGCCCCAGCAATATGGCTACGCGATAGTGTCGCCGGACGGCACACGCGTCGCGCTGGAGCGCTACACCAATGGCAGACGAAACATCTGGATCCTCGATCTGAAACGGCTGACACAGACGCAGCTGACCGACGGACCGGCCGAGGACAACCTGCCGGTCTGGAGCGCTGACGGTCAGCGCGTCTTTTTCGCGTCGAATCGGAGCGGGAACTTCGACGTGTACTCTCAAGCCGCCGACGGCGCGTCGAACGCCGCGGTCGTGTTCGCCGCCCCCGGGTTCCAGTCGCCGAGCGCGATTACGCCAGATGGCACGCGGCTGCTGATCTACGACAAATTCAACGACCTCGACGTCCTGGATCTTGCGAAACCCGATCACCTCCAACCGCTGCTTCATAGCAATTTCGACGAACGTCTGGGAGAGATCTCTTCTGACGGACGATGGATTGCGTATGAATCGAACGAATCGGGCAATCAGTTCGAAGTCGTCCTGCGATCGTTCCCCGACGTGAGCCGGAGGCGCGAGATCGTCTCGATCAACGGCGGGCGCTATCCGCGGTGGGCACCAGGCGGGCAGAACGAGCTGTACTATCTGAGCGCCGACGGTGCGATCATGGCCGTCCCGATTACGCTGTCGCCAACGCTCACGATCGGCACGCCGAAGAAGCTATTCGACTGGCAGAAGCCGGGACAAGGCCGGTCGGGACTGCGCTATGACGTGGCACTCGATGGCCGGTTCCTGATGCCGAAGGCGCAGGCCCCGACCCCGGACCTTCCGACGAACGTTTCGTTGATCATCAACTGGCTCGCCGACCCCCGCACACCCCAGCCTTGACCGCTTCGCCGGCTCAAGTTGGCTAATGACGCCGCAGTTCGTACAAGTAGACCGGATCATCGGGTCGGCGCGATACGGCTGGATCTTTCCAATGCCCACGGAGGTCCCAGCCGGCTGCGAAACGGCGCTCGATTTCCGGCCGGCTGATCCCGCGCGGTCCACGGCGTTTCTTCTCCGCAAAGCCTGCGAGCAGCAGGGTCGCCTGAGGCGCGGCGACCGTACTGACAAGCCGCACATACGCATCGCGTGCCTCATCCGACAATCCGTGCAGCAGGCCGTTGTCGACAATCAACTGGAATCCAGCACCAATCTCGGAGGCCGTGACGCGCGTCACATCCGCCTGCATCGCGCGAATCGATACGCCGGCCGCCGCGGCTTTCGCGCGGGCGCGATTGAGCGCGACATGCACGAAGTCAAAGGCCGTTACGTCCCAACCGTGTTGCGCGAGATAGATTGACGTATCGCCGGTCCCGCATCCCGCGTCGAGCGCTTTGCCCGGTGGAAGAGCGGACCGACCTTCGATGAGCTCGAGCAGGCGCTCCGGGAGCGGGTGCCCCTCCCATGGCGGCGTGCCAAGGCGGTAGAACAGCCAGAAGAACAGACGATTGAATCGCATCTCGGGTGTCCTTCTCCCTCGATTGTCTCGACTTACCGCAGACTTGGGTTCGGTCCAAGCTTGAGTGCCGCGCGCACCGCGAACATGAAGGCGTTCACCATCGACCGCAAGTCATCCATCGGCGTTCGGAACAACGACCCGACGGCGTATTTGATGGTGTCGTTGCCGCTGTCGTAGTAGCCGATGGCAGGCTGGCCTGACGGGGTGAACGCCAGCGAGGGATAGGCAAAGGGTCCGATCAATTCGCCAGTCTGAGTTTTCCCCGGACGCGCCACCGAGAAATGATTGAGCTCGCCGCCACCCTTCGTGTAAGCGATTCCGTGACGAAACCGAGAGTTCGGAGGGTAGGCCACTGATCCGGTTTCACCTCCCGGGATCGCTCCGTACTGCCAGGTAAAATCGGCGTTTGCGTCTCGAAAAGCGTTCGCAACAAAACCCTTCACAGAGAACCCGATGGCTGGCCAGCCGGCGGGATCGAACGCCAGCGAGCACCAGCCGAGGCCCGGCAAGACGCGCTGTCGTTGCCAGGCCGCTCCGTTGAAGACCGCGTACTTGATGTAGTTATCAGGACGGTCGTAGTACGCGATGGCGGGCAGGTCGCCTGGTGTGACGCCGCCCAACGGCGTCAAAGCGAGCGCGTTGAAATCGCCGACGTCTGGATCAGCATCAACGGTTTGTCCGGTCCAGACCGCGGGACTGCTGGCGGTGGTGTATTTGAGCGTTTTGGTCTCAGGGTCGTAGTAGCTGATGCAAGCGTTCTGCGACGAGTTGAACGCGAGCGAACTGGCATCCCCGCTCGCGGCGACGGAATAGCTCTCCCAGGCGGGAGGATTGCCTGCTCGTAATAGCGCGTATCTCAGCTGACTTGCGCCGTCAATTCCACCCACACGGTAGCTGATCGCCGGCTGCCCGAATCGGAAAGCGAGCGACGGCTTGCACTCGCCTGGGACCGCGTCAACCCGACTGATGTCCCAGCTGCCATCGTCTCGTAACGTCGCATATCTGAGTTCGTCGTTGAAACTCGAGTAATAGGCAATGCCGGGATTTCCCGACGGACTGAAAGCCAGCGAGCACCGTGTCGCGCGCCCTGCGGTGTCCACGGTCGTCAGCTGCCACCTGCTCCTCATGGCTATCACTCCAATCGCCACGACGATCATCGCCGGCGAATCTACGGTGCGGCGAGCGCAAATGAGTTGTCAACAGGGATTGCCGGTCACGAACATCAGCATCCGCCCCAGCAATTCGCGTCGCCCCGGGGTGATGGCGTTACGATGTCGACATGCCGCACGCGTCATGGAACGACAGTTACGCCTCGGGAGCGCCATTGCCCTGGGATACGGGCACGCCCGACCCCGTGCTCGTCGAGATGATCGAGTCGCGCGCCATCGCGCCAGGAAACACGCTGGAAATCGGGTGCGGCACCGGAACCAACGCAATTTACCTCGCGCAGCATGGGTTCGACGTGCTCGGCGTCGATATCTCGGAAGTTGCCGTCGACAGGGCGCGGACGAGGGCGGAGGGACGCTGTCGCTTCGAGGCCGTCGACTTCCTCGCAGCCGAGCCGGCCGGCGGTCCGTTCGAGTTCGTGTTCGACCGCGGCTGCTTTCATGTCTTCGATGACGACGGCGACCGGGCACGTTTTGCGCAGAAAGTCGCCGCCCACCTCGTCGAGAACGGTTTGTGGCTGAGTCTGATCGGCAGCACCGAAGGCGCACCGCGCGATGAAGGTCCACCGCGACGCAGCGCGCGCGAGGTGATGAGTGCGATCGAGCCGTCCCTGGAAATCGTGCAGCTGCGGTCGACGGAGTTCACTGTGTGCGATGAGCGGATGAAGTCGTGGCTCTGCCTGTCGCGCAAGCGCGCGATGCCCGCTCAGCCCTCGACTCGTCGATAACAACGCCGGCGATGGCGCTTCGACCTCACGGGTCGAAGGAGGTCTTCACCAGGATGGATTGGGTTGGCGTGAACGTCGTCACCCCGACTTCCACGGTAAATTCCGTGGCCGCAGTCAATGGAACCGTCACAGGATTCCCGCCACGGTCATCGCCGGACACGCAACAGACCGACAGCAGCGGCTGCACTCCGTCGCCCTGCGAAATCGCCTGGATCGTCATGCTGCCGTGCGGCTGCGGAGCGACACGAACGGTCCTGCAGATCGTCGCCAGTGTCCACGACAAGCCGAAGATGCAATTGCTGTCGTCAGGTGCCAATGGCAACACGACAGACTCTCCAGGGGCAACCTGCTGCTGTGGATGCAAACGAAAGTTCTCGACGAGCGGCGGTCCTGCGGCGTATACCGTGCGCTGATACCACTCATACCCGTCGGCGTGGAGTTCGGCTCGCGCCGCGCCTCTGCGACCCGACCCTTCGGTCCACGGGTTTGCGGTGAAGGCAATCTTGTACGTGCCTGCCCCGTCGGTCAGCACCGCCGGACTCTGAATGAAGCCCCCGAGCCAGTAACGCATGGTTACCGGGATCCCTTGCAGCGGCCTCCCCGCGTCGTTGCTGACGACGCCGGTGACTTCAAATGCCTCACCCCGCGCCACAAGACCCGCTGACGGCGACGGCGATGTCGGACTGCGCTTGCACGCGCCCGTGCATTCGAGCGTCGCGAGCAGCACGAGCGTAATCACCACCGCGCGATTCATAGCGTGTTACCTTCGCCGGAGCGTTAAAGTGTGATCCGCCGCGTGGCAGATCGCCTTGACGGAATTTCCAGACGGCACGGCGGCCGTCGGCGGCGATTCGTACACGTCGAATGCGCCGTGAATGGTGGTCATCGTAGCGCGAATCGTGTCGCCGGCGACGTTGCCTTCCACTCCGGCACTGATGCCAAGCCACTCGGTCGGACTCAAGCGATCGAACAAGCAGGGATAGGCGTAGTTACCCCAATCCGTGTCGCCGACAATCACGAATGAGAGTGTCTGACCGAAGATTCGTCCGTCCTCCGTGACGGCCTTGTTCCCGGCGGAGCAACCTTCGTAAAACGTCGGACTCGTTCGTGTGATGGAGACCCGCGTGCCTTGCTGGGTGATGTTGACGTTGAATTCCCGCTCCCACCCCGCTTCCGGTGTATTCGCTCGGCAGCTGGGCGACGCCGAGAGCGTGGCGACCCACGACCCGGAGATGTCCGTCGAAGGGACGAGCGGATTGAGATCGAAGTCGCTGGTGGTATTGTCGGTCACGACCAGCCGGCGGACCTGCTGACCAAAACCCTGGGCAGATACTCTCAGCTCCACACTGCCGGCAGCGCCGTAGAGCGCATACTGACCGGAGTGGCCGGCGAAATTGATGCTCGACGCCGTGCGCAGGCCGCTGCCGGTACCGGAGACGATCTCGATCGTCGCGGACTCCGGCAGACCCGCACTCACGACGGCTCCCGAAATTCGAAACGTTCCCGGTTCGAGCACAAGAACCGACAGGGTTGGCGATGTCGCTGGATTATGGCTCTGAGACGGAATTTGCACATTGACGGAGGCTTCGCCGGCTCCAATTGCTTGCAGAGTTCCCGGACCGAGCAATTTGAGCACGTTGGAGCCGCTGTGGTTGGTGTCGGGTCCGGACCACCAGATGTTCCAGCTCGCGGTGGCGGTCACGTCCTGCGACGAGCCATCGGACCATTCGGCGACGGCAGTCCAGCGTCCGGTCTCGCCAGGAGCCAATGTGGTCGGGCCACCGAGCCGGATCGCCGTTAGCGTGGGTGGCGACGCCGATGGCGTGGACGGGGTCGGGTGCGTCGGCGCCTTGCTGCAAGCGGCGAAGGCGACGGCAATGGCCAGGACGACGTGTGTACTGCGCATCACTGCGGCTCTATCGACGTGTTGACGACGAATGACTGGCTGGTCGTCGAACCCAGCTTCATTTCAACATTGACGATGATTTCCGTTCCGGCTGTCACGGCAATCGACGTGGGATTCTCCAGGCGCTCAGAGCAACAGGAAGAGCCATCGACGGTTTCCACTTCGAGAGGAGGGCGCGCTTCGCCTTGAGTGGAGAGTGCCTCCACCGCGATTACGCCGTCGCCGGGTGCGACCACTCGCACGCTCCGACACACGTAGTCCTGACCGAGACCAGGAGTGTCCTGGACATTGTTGAGGCACAGCGTGTCATCCGGCGCGATGGTCAGAAGCTTCGACTGTCCTGCCGTAATCCGCTCGATCGGATAGAGGCGAGCGTTCTGAGTCGTCCCTCGAATGTAGCGGTAGTCGCTGGCGTAGCTCTTCGCCGAGACGTACGTAAAATCGAAGTTACGGCCGTAATCCAGCAAGCCGGTCACGCTGTAATAACCCGAACTGTCTGTCGGTCCCCTGTATCGGCCGTTGATTGACACGATGGCGCCGGGGATCGGCGCCGACGTCGTGCTGTCAGTGACTCGTCCAGTCAGCACGATCGGCCCCCCAGGAGGGAAAAACGTCGTGCTGGCCCTCGGCGTTGAGGTCGGCAATGTCGTCGTTCCGCTGCCGCCACACGCCCATGTCCAAGCCAGCGCCGCCAGCAGAACGAAACAACAGGGTTTGACGGTGTTCATATTGGAAGGCGTCCGTAAAGCCGCAGAGTAAACCGTGTCCGATCGTCGCAGGTTCGGCAAGTTCCCTGGGGTTGCAGAGGGGTTGTCGCAACGTTGCCGAGACCGATTTCGTGCGATATTCTCCGACTCCGATGGAATCCGCGGCACCTGACAGCGAGCTCATCAGGGAGGAATTAGCCCGCGTGTTGTCGAGCGCGCCATTTGCGCGCAGCGACCGCGTGTCAAAGCTGCTGCGGTTTCTCGTGGACCGCCACCTGGAGGACAGGGACGCCGAGCTGAAAGAAACCCTGATCGGCGTCGAAGTCTTCGGCCGGCGGCCGGATTACGACCCCAAGCTGGATTCGACGGTACGAACCGAGGCCGTGCGGCTTCGGGCCCGCCTGAAGACGTACTACTCCGCTGAAGGCAGCCAGAATCCGATCGTCATCGAGCTGCCAAAAGGTGGCTACGTACCCCGATGTCGGCCTCGCGCTGTCGGCGGGGGGCAAGTGGCCACCGCGAAGCCGCGCTGGCTCGCCTTCGGCTTGACCGTGCTGATGCTGGCCGCGACAGCGGCAGGCTTGCTGCTCTGGGGCCTGAGAATGGAGCCACCTGTCCCGATCGCAGTGCTTCCGCTGGTGAATTTGAGTGACGACCCAGGCAACGAGTACTTCGTCGACGGTCTCACCGACCAAATTATCCGCCGCGCGTCCGGAATAGACGGCTTGACTGTTCGTTCGCGAACTTCGTCATTTGCGCTCAAGGGGAAGCCAGGCTCCGTCCGCGAGGCGGGCAACGAGCTTCACGCGGAGTACATCGTGGAAGGGTCGGTGGCGCGGGTCGGCCCGCAGGTCCGGATCAACGCGCAGCTGGTTCGCGTACACGACGATGTGCTGCTCTGGAGCGGCACGTTTGACCGGCATGTGACGAACGTGCTCGCGGTCCAGCAGGATATT
>Ga0310810_10010576_pt1 | contig 10744 bp, 8 predicted proteins | sample NCmetagenome_FD_207641 | JGI IMG/M metagenome (GOLD analysis project Ga0310810, IMG submission 207641) | Soil microbial communities from experimental microcosm in Duke University, North Carolina, United States - NC | ecosystem: Engineered > Artificial ecosystem > Soil microcosm > Unclassified ... | reverse complement strand
TCACCTTCTGACGGAGGTCGTAACTGTAGGGTTTGGGCATGGGTCGAGAGGTCGAGAGCAATCGCTGTGCAGTCCAAGGGACTACTTCTAGTCTATGTCTTAACCGTCTTGGCGGTTGCTATAGCAGTAGAATGACAAAACGCTTAAACGACTAGCTCAACACTTTATGAGCCAGCATCTTGCTGACAACTCTCGCACAACGACTGATGAAAAACTCAATCTTCCAGAAGAAGCAGAAGTCTTTATCTTTCCAGCATCGTTTGCCCAGCAACGGCTGTGGTTTCTCGATCGCCTATTCCCAGGCAATCCCTTCTACAATGTGTCCGCAGCACTTCGCGTGACGGGTTTGCTCAACATAGCTGCACTAGAGCAGACATTTAACGAAATCGTGCGTCGCCATGAAGCGTTGCGTACCACCTTTAGGATGCTGGAAGGGCAACTCGTCCAAGTAATTGCTCCCAGCTTAACCATGCCCCTGCCAGTGGTAGATTTGCGGACTTTATCTGCAACCGAACAGGACGGAGAAATTCGACGACTAGCGACTGAGGCGCGATCGCATCCTTTCGATTTATCCTCCGAACCGTTACTGCGAGTCATGGTCCTACAGCTAGATTCGTCAGAACACATACTCCTGCTGAACCTACACCACATTATCTGCGATGGCTGGTCGATTGGTGTGCTACTTCGAGAACTAGGCGCACTTTACACAGCCTTTGCCAATAACCAGCCCTCACCTTTGCCCGAACTGCCTATTCAATATGCAGACTTTGCCGACTGGCAGCGCGAATGGTTACAAGGGGTAGGGGCGACTCATGAGTCGCCCTTACAGGTACAACTCGCTTACTGGAAGCAGCAGCTAGACAATCTGCCACTGCTGAATTTGCCCACCGATCGCCCCCGCCGAGTAGGGGCGGGTTTGGATATAAACGCAGGAACAAATGTTGTAGGTAAGCCTACTAAACCCGCCCCTACAACCTTCCGAGGGGCGACGCAATTTCTAGAGTTACCGAAAAGCCTGAGTGAGGAACTAGAAACACTTTCACAGCGCCAAGGCGTGACTCTGTTCATGACTCTGTTAGCCGCGTTCCAAACCTTACTCTACCGCTACACGCAGCAAGAGGATATTGTCGTTGGTTCTGCGATCGCTAATCGTAACCGCAGTGAAATAGAAGGGTTAATTGGCTTTTTTGTCAATAGTCTAGTGCTGCGTACCAACTTATCAGGCAACCCAACCTTTCTAGAACTACTGGACAGAGTCCGGGAGGTAGCGATAGGAGCGTATGCCCATCAGGACTTACCCTTTGAGAAGCTAGTCGAGGAACTGCATCCAGAGCGCGATTTGAGCCATCATCCCTTGTTTCAGGTTGCGTTTAGCCTACAGAACACGCCCATTAAGGCGCTAGAGTTGCCTGAGCTAACCCTCTCGAAGCTGGACTTTGATAGCCCCAGCGCTAAATTCGATCTAGAGTTTCATTTGTGGGAATCTCCAGAGGGACTTAGAGGACAGGTGATTTACAGCACTGATTTATTTGATGACACGACTATTACCCGGATGTTGGGACATTTCCAAACGCTGCTAGAAGGTATTGTCGCTAATCCAGAGCAGCATCTTGGTGAGTTACCGCTTTTAACAGAAAGCGAGCGGCATCAACTACTAGTGGAGTGGAACGACGAGGGGAGAGGGAACAAACTTGTAGGGGCGGGTTTAGCCGATCAATTGGGAGGTACACAGACAATCTCTCAACAAAACCCGCCCTTTTGGCAACACGGGAACAGGGGAGAGTGCTTTCATCAGTTGTTTGAAGCTCAGGTAGAACAAGCACCCGATGCAATAGCCCTAGTCTTTGAAGACGAACAACTCACCTACCGAGAACTGAACAACCGCAGCAACCAACTCGCACATTACTTGCAAAAACTAGGGGTAAGTTCAGACGTTCTCGTCGGCATCTGCCTAGAGCGTTCTGTAGAAGCGATCGCGGCACTATTGGGCATCCTCAAGGCGGGTGGAGCGTATCTACCGTTAGATCCCACCTATCCTCAAGAGCGCCTTAACCTCATGCTGGAAGACGCTCAAGTATCCATCTTGCTCACTCATTCTCTCCTAGCCCCCCTTTTTAAGGGGGGTTGGGGGGATCGAACCCAGTGTAGCGATCGCCAGCAGGGATTGTCAGTAGTTTACTTGGACAGGGACTCAGATGCGATCGCTTCCCAGAATAACGAAAACCCAATCAGCAGCGTCACACTTGAAAATCTAGCTTATGTCATCTATACGTCTGGTTCTACAGGAAAACCCAAAGGTGTTTTACTTGAGCATCGAGGCTTAAGCAACTTATCTCAAGCTCAGAATCAGACGTTTAACCTACAGCCAAGCGTTAGCGCAGCGGGGCGCGGTAGCGCACATCGCATCCTACAATTCGCCTCCCTAAGTTTCGATGCCTCAATCTTTGAAATTGTCATGGCATTCTCGACAGGAGCAACACTCTACTTAGCGAGAAAGGAATCCCTCCTACCAGGGTCAGCCTTACTTCAACTGCTACGTGACAATGCGATTACTATTGCTACGCTTCCACCCTCCGTATTAGCAGTTCTACCTGCACAACAACTTCCAGCATTACGCACTATTATTTCTGCTGGAGAAGCCTGCTCCATTGATATCGTAAAACGCTGGGCTTCGGGTCGTCAGTTTTTCAACGCTTATGGGCCAACGGAAGCAACAGTTTGGTCTACTGTCGCAGAACTTAGTAACAGCAGAGGAAACCTATCCATAGGTCGTCCCATTGCAAATACACAAGTCTATATACTTGATTCCCACCTACAACCTTTACCCATTGGTGTTCCTGGAGAATTGTACATCGGCGGTGAGGGACTGGCGCGAGGTTATCTCAATCAACCTGAGTTAACTGCTCAGCGATTTATTTCTAATCCCTTTACTCAAATCTTGCATCACTCCCCTAGAGCGCGTTTTCAAATTTCCCCGCCAGATTCTGATCCCCCTAAATCCCCCTTCAAAAGGGGGACTTTGATTCAATTCTCCCCCCTCGTTGTCTTAGTCCCCCCTTACCAAGGGGGGATTAGGGGGGTGGGGGGATGGGGGGGATCTGAGGGTTTGAAAACAGATCCCAGCCCCTCGCATCAAGAGGGGAATAAGAAGCAGAAACCGGGAGAGCGACTTTACAAAACGGGTGATTTAGCTCGATATCAACCTGATGGCAGCATCGAATATTTAGGTCGTATTGACGAGCAGGTGAAGATTCGTGGATTCCGTATTGAGTTGGGAGAAATTGAGGCGGTACTCAATCAGCATCCCGGTGTCAGAGAGGCGGTTGTACTCGCCAAAGAAGAGGAATCTAGTAACAAGCGATTGGTAGCTTATATTACTAGGGAAGTGGAGCAAGATGTGAGTAGACCCAGTAAACCCGCCCCTACAAATCCCACATCCCACATCCAAAATGCCAAATCGAATGACTTGCACCATTTCCTACAAGGAAAGTTACCAGAGTACATGATACCTTCAGCCTTTGTAATGCTGGAGGCTTTGCCACTCTTGCCCAACGGGAAAGTCGATCGTCACGCCCTGAAAGAGCTTAATTTAGATAAGACCGAATTAACAGAAGCCTACATCGCTCCCCGTACCCCAACAGAAGAAGCGATCGCAAAGATTTGGGCTGATGTTCTTAACCTTGAGCGCGTGGGTATTCACGACAACTTTTTCGAGTTAGGAGGCGATTCCCTCCTCGCTGTGAGCCTCATGGCTCAGATTCACAAGCAATTTGAGCGAGATTTACCCCTGTCAGCCCTCTTCTTAACTCCAACGGTTGAAGGTTTAGCAAGTACTCTAGAACAAGAAGCAGATTCTTTATCTTGGTCGCCATTAGTTCCCATTCAAGCAGCCGGTTCAAAGCCACCCTTCTTCTGCGTCCATCCTATCTTCGGTGTTGTATTCCCTTATTATCAATTAGCCTATGAGTTGGGGTTTGACCAACCGTTTTACGGACTGCAATCCCTAGGAATTGATGGAGAACAACCTCCAATAACTTGCATTGAAGATATGGCAGCTTGCTACATTGAGGCATTGCGTAAAGTTCAACCTTCTGGCCCCTACTTTTTAGGAGGCTGGTCTTTCGGAGGATTGGTTGCGTTTGAAATGGCTCAACAACTGCTGTCGGCAGGGCATAAAGTGGCTCTACTCGCTATCCTTGATACTCTTGCACCAGTTCCCGGTAACATACCTTCCTTGGGCGATGGTTTCAAGTTTATTCTGACTACAGTATCGAGATATATCTGGTCATTTTTTGCCGATTATGTCTATTTGATTGCCGCTCCCAACCAAAATCACACTAACACTTTAACCTCTCGTTTTCCTAATTTTAATAAGCTTCTGCGATCGCTAACAAGCAATAACTTTTTGCACTCTCTATTGGGAGAAGCTGTCATCGCAAACTTCATCCCTGAGGAATCTAGGCGGCGGATAATCAACGAACTCAATATTCGCCCAATGCTTTGTGTTTACCAAGCTAGCAGCCAAGCCACTCTTAACTATGTTCCAACGGTCTACCCAAATACAATTACTCTGTTAAGAACACGCGATCGCTCGACAATTGCTCATCAAGACTCAACACTAGGCTGGAGTAAGCTCACTGGGGACAACGTGGAAGTTCATTGGGTGCCTGGTAATCACCTAACCATGCTTAGGAAACCCCATGTACAGGTGCTCAGCGAACAGCTAAGGGGATGTATCGAGAGGGCACGGGCAGCTAATGGTTAATAAGCTGTGGCACATTTAACTTGCAAGTTGGGAAATAACAGTTTTCTCGTGGGATGGGCATCTTGCCCGTCCCGATGGGAGCCAATTAAATGTACAGTAGCTGAATACTCACTTCGGCTCGTACACCCCTTTAATGTTGAATTTTTCTCTCTCCTGTCCAATGCCGATCAGAAGACTGATAGACTGTAACGCCTTCTAAACCCGCCTGTTGCATCAATTCATTCACTTCATCTAGGGTGAAAGCCGCATGAAGAGAATCACGAAACAATTGCGTTTGATGAGCGTTACAATCAGCCGCAACCCGCTCAACGATGGCATCTAGACTTTGTTGAGAATCGGGTCGAAGTAAATCCCGCAGGAGAATTGCCCCCTTCGGCTTGAGGACTCGCTTGAGTTCACACAAAAAGGGTAATGGGTTTGGCAGATGGTGGATGAGGCTATTTGAAACGACCATATCAAAGTGTTCATCCGGATAAGGGAGTTGCTTCGCGTCTACCAATTCCAGTTGAATTTGTTGTTGTAAACCTGACTGCTCAAGATTCTTTTGCCCAACATCTAACATCGATTGGGCTAAGTCGATACCAATAATCCACCACTGGGGACACCGTTGGCACATGAGAATGGGAATTCGCGCCGTCCCCGTCCCGGCATCGAGAACGAGTCCTTGTGGTGGGCCAAGTTCAAGGGCAAGTTCGGCGAAGGCGGTATTAACCTCCAAGAAGTCCATCGCATCATACTCGATCGCCTCTTGTGGGCTATCCATGACTTCCGGTTCAGTGACTCGCTGCATTGCTCATTTCCTCCAAGCTGCCAGCAATTATCTCAAGTTCACCTTAGTGTTGTTAACTATAAGAGTTTAAAGGGAGTTGGGAATAGGGAATGGGGAGTAGTTCAGGTAAAAGACCGAGGATTTTACCCCGTCTAAAACAAGCGGCTTTTAAGCAGGGGCTTGTACCCTCTCTTTCAGGGGGATGGGAATTGGAGATAAGAAGAATCGGGAATAGAGAGGAATGAACAATTCCCGATTCCCTACTCCCTATTCCCCTTCTTCGGTCAATTAGATGACAGAGTCTAAAGCCGATCGCAAATGAGCGATTTCCTCTTCCAGATTACCGCCCCCAGCTGCATCGACTAGATTTTGTTGAGCGTATTCCTTGAGCAGAATCTTTGCCACTTTGTTGAGTGCACTGCGAACGGCTGCAATCTGCAAAAGCACTTCCGGGCAAGAGCGGCCTGTTTCAACCATCTGACGGATAGCTCGAATGTGCCCTTCAATTTTGGCAAGACGACTGAGCAGCTCCTGAGTTTGAGTTTCAGACATAATATACCCCCCTAGGGGATATGGATACCCATATTCTACCCAACTTATCAGGACAAAGTCTCAGGTGAGTGGAGCCGCTATGCCCCTGAGATTAGAGTGGTTTTGAGTGGCTAATCTGAGAGCTAGCTTGAAAATAAAGCAGAAGGCAGAGGGCAGAAGGAATAAGAATTTTCATTCCTTTGCGCACGGTTTTGCCTTTAACTTGCATGAGAAGGACGGGCAGGATGCCCATCCCACAAGAAATCTCTGCATTTGAAACCTGCTTCCTTGCTCATGAGGAGTCTTGCACGAGACAGTGCATAAGTAGCAATAGCACTGGATATATCTATTTTCGTTCACTGGTCAGTGTTCACTGAAAAGGTGAAACACGCCAATATCGGGTGCGTCTACTATCTTGCCCTCATGTGCGATTAGCTTCGCTGCTGCCGAAGGGCAATCGTCCGCAAAATACCTCAATCAGGAGTTAATACAAGTGATAGCCAATGCACCTACTTTTAACTTACCTATCGGCCTCGACTATACGCTGACTGCTACCGAACAAGGATGGCAACTCACTGTTTGGGAAGAGGCAGCGCTGACAGAACACAGAGTTTGTCCATTCTTGTGGAAGTTTAGAGTGGAACTGGCAACACTCAACGAAGTCAACTCCATCCTGCAAACCATTTTGGGAGAAGCGGGAAACTGACTGGCTTATTTCTCCTTCTTCTCACGCTCTTTATACTCTTTGAGCAGTTGCGCCACGCGCTTTTGAATTTCCATGTGTCGCGATACCCCTTCATAGGTATAGCGGTTGTAGCCATTGCGCTGAATCAGCGTTTCGATATTACGAATGCGCTCCCCCGTGTTGGGGTGGGTGGAGAGCCATGGAAAGATTGGGCGATCGCGTTCCTCTTGATCGAGCGTTATCATCAGGTTGTGCAGTCCATCGGCAGCATAACCGCTCGATGCGAGAATCCGGGTACCCAATGCATCTGCCTGACGCTCCATATCCCGACTATAGTTGAGAACAATCAGATCTGCCGCTGTACCTCCCAAAGGGATATATTGGGTAACATTGGCAATCAGGTTACCTTGGGTCGCGAGTTGGAAGCCATGAGACAAGACAGCATGGGATAATTCGTGGGCGAGCAATCCAGCTAATTCGGCCTCAGATCGGGTCTTCAAGATGGCACCTGCATTGACAAATACCTTGCCTCCTGGTAAAGCAAAGGCATTGAGGCGGTCATCCATGACTACATAAAATTCGTATTCAAAATCATTGCGTCCTGCTACTTGTGCGACTTTATTTCCCACCTCACGCACGTAGTTGAGTACGGCTTCATCGTCCATCATCGGCAGTTGCCGCTTAACCTGATTGGCGATAGAGCCACCAACGGCTGATTCTCCTCGCAGCAGCATGACGGTGGAATCAATCGCTGTAAATGGCCCAAATAAATTGCCTGTCAGAACAAAGCCAAGTGCACCCGTGATAGCATTAGCGATCGCATTTCCTCTCAATTCCCGGCGCACATGTTTTTTATAGCGCTCTAGATTTTCATCCGCCAATTTGGAAAATTCGCTACTCTGGGGATGATCTGGGTAGAGCAAAGCAAATTGTCTCGCCGCCAGGGATGCCTCCAGCCACTTTTTCTGTTCACCCATTGCTGCAAGGGTTGCTTTGAGTAACTCCGGTTCCTTGGGATACAGGGTACTTGCTCGCTCTAAAACTTGTAACGCTTTTTCCGGCTGGTTATAGTCTTTCAGTGCTTGAGCGTAGCGTAAATGACCGGGGATAAATTCGGGGAACTGCTCGACTAAAGACTCCAGGGGTACAAAAATCTTGGTTTGCAGCTTTTGTTCTAAACCCTCTCCAGACATCCGCCAGTATACCGAACCGGCAGCTGGAAGTTGAGTTGAGTCGTAAATGGGTTTGGGTTGTGCCTTTACCTCGGATTGAACCTCTGTCTCGAACGGCTTTTTCGCTTCGCGATACAGTTGTTGAGCAGCAGCAAACTGTCCACTCATAAATAGTTGATCAGCTTGAATCAGCTTCTGCTGCCGTGCGAGTTCTTCTGGAGTGAGTTCTGGTTCTTTGGCGTCGGTAGAGTCAGGAGAACTAGGTTTATTTTCAGCACCTTCTGTTTGAGCCGGTTTCTCTGAGTCACTCGGTGAGTTTTGAGGATTGGGTGCTGTGGGAGTTTGCGGATTTTCAGGAACTTCTGTTTGGCTGGGAGTTTCCGGTGTGGTTGCTGGAATCACAGGCACCACAATGCTTCGTGGAGGCTGGGCAGGTGATGCTTCTTCTGCAATCACTGTAGCCGCTGATGCGATCGCGATCGGTTCCTCAAGTGTCTCGTTCAGTGTCTGATACCAAGGTGCATTCATCCGTAGCACATTCATTTTCCCCGCGTCCCCGCGTCCCCGCGTCCCCGTGTCTGTCTCGAATACTATCTTTGAACGCAACTTTGTATGAGGGATTACCTCAAAGGCTGAACTGGCTTCCGGTAAATCCCCATTCACAACGGTTGTAGCTGAATTTGAGATCGGGCGAAATTCTGAAGTGCTTAGGGTTGGAGTATCGAACTTAGCCGTTTTGAGAGACTGTGCTAAAACAATTGAGGATGAGGTCGGTAGCAGGAGACCTAATGAGATTAGCAGAGCATTCCAGAGGCTTTTCATAAAAGAATTTTTGGGATTGATATTTAGTACATGTCTTGTGGGATGGGCATCTTGCCCGTCCAAATTATGCTTGCTTATATGCACGGCAGATTACCAAGCTCAGCCTTTAAGTGTCAATCGAAAGCTGAGGACTGGAAACTGGGGACGGAGATACTGTTCTACCCATTATCCATTTCCGCTCCCTACTCCGTATTCCCTATTCCTTAATCGTTATTTTTATCTACAGCTCCCTCAAAAGTCACAGCACCCTGTTTCTACTTTCGGCTCTCATGGTACCAATGACGTAAGTACGTAGAGGGAAGTAATCCTTGTGCGTTTTTGGTTAAATAAAAATATAGACAACGTTTAGAGAGGGCATCTTTAGTGTTGAAAAAACGAGATAGTTCCACAACGAGTGTTAGCTCTATTCTGATCGGTACTTTAGTGACTGGCTTAGCCGTTGGCTTTCCTTTAGGATACATGGCACGTCAGTTGTATGCAGCATCCCCTAATTCAGATGTAGCCACTTTACAAATCAACAAATAAATAGGTAAAAAGCAATGAAAAAATCAGATACATTTTTAAATTTAGTGGGTTGGGTTATCGCTGGAGCTATATTTGCTACAGGAGCTGTTATCTTTAGCCCTAGACCAGATAGACCCATTGATAAAACAGCGGTAGTTCCGCAGGAAGTTCCTATGACTATGGAGCAACAATGAACTTTAGGTCTATCTCAGTGGCAACCCTCAGCGGCTTAGGTAATCTTAACCTAAGCCACGCCCAGCCTAGGCTGTTTTTCGGCTCCAGCTGAGTATTTATTACTGTAATTCTTGAAGACTAACTTTTAAAGAGGAGTTATTTAGATTATTTTTGCATCAGAGTGCTTAGTAAATTTGTTTTATTAGAAGATGTTTCTAACGTGCTAATCTAGAATTTTTAACTGACCTGCTTGAATTGCATCAAAAAGTCGATTAATATGGTGCCGTTCTTCCTCATCAATTTGACCGTCAGCGAGGATAGCGACAGATAATTGATGATATTGTATGCGGCTGATTTTCCTGGATAAAATACACCGATCTACGAGTTGGGCAACATTCACAGTTGATTGATTCTCTTGAGATTCCATTATTTTGCTCCTTCTCAGTCGATCATAGAATAAATCATATATTTTCAGCGGTTCTCATAGTTTAATGGTTGGCTTGGTGATGACAATCACCTAGTCTTGGTACTGGAGGCGATATTCGTTTGGATGAACGCTCTAGTCCCAGCCTGGGAAAATAAGAATTACAGCTCACTCATGAAAGTCATACTCAAGTGACAATCTAGCGATCGCGCTGGGTGTACAGTGTTTATGCGATCGCTTTTCTCCAACAAACTCAGACAAGCAGCTTAAAAGTCAAAGCCTTTCTGCATATGGGTTTCAGCTTTTGCTCTGATGGAAAGGACAAAAGAGCGTTAGCTTGGTTGTCTCGTCGCTCGTCTTGATAAGCGTAAAGTTAAGGTTGTGAGTGATCGAAAAAGCCGGAACGAATAGGATATCTTTTAACCATTCGTCCCGATGAAATCCTCAGAGAGGAAGAGGTGCGTGTGTTTTTAGGTCGTCCCCAAACCAGCTCTCGTCAAAGAAAAATTGTTAACGTGGTTCTCCGACATGGTTGGGGTTATATGCGAGTACTTCTCTTGGGAGGGAAAGCGGAAGAACCTTCATTGCCACCCCCTAAGGTGCTATGCAATATTTTGGTGGAGCTCGGTCCTGTGTATGTTAAGCTCGGACAACTGCTCAGTACACGACCCGATCTGTTACCCCCACCTTATATTGAAGCCTTAACATCCCTTCAAGCTGAAGTCCCGCCAGTTGCTTGGGAGGCAGTAGAAGCCGTTATCAGCAAGCAGCTTCAAAAACCAATAGAAGAAACCTTTGCCATTATTCATCACCAACCTGTTGCAGCGGGCTCGATCGCCCAGACCCATCGCGCTACACTGATCGATGGGCGTGAGGCTGCTGTAAAAATACAACGACC
>Ga0310810_10010575_pt1 | contig 10745 bp, 13 predicted proteins | sample NCmetagenome_FD_207641 | JGI IMG/M metagenome (GOLD analysis project Ga0310810, IMG submission 207641) | Soil microbial communities from experimental microcosm in Duke University, North Carolina, United States - NC | ecosystem: Engineered > Artificial ecosystem > Soil microcosm > Unclassified ... | reverse complement strand
ACGTTTGCGCAAGAACGGAATCGGAACAGGGCCGGCGCCAAAATCGCCGGCCTTTTTTGCATCTGCGAAACGCCCGCGCGGCGCCATGCAAAGAGTGTAGGATTTTCCGCGATTCGCACGCGTTGCCGTGCACAAACCCGCAGAAAACAGCGGTTTCAACGCAAGCCTGCGGGGTTCAGCCGAGTCAAGACTCAATATTTCAGATTTTTTGCACCACGCCCCCTTGCCCTGCAGCGCAAGCCGTTCGAAAGAACGTCTCACGGGCTGCGGCATTACTGCCTCGGCTCTCTACAGTGAGATGACGATTTGGCGTGCGCCGCCCCTGCTCAAAACGGGGATTCCGGCGAGGGGCGGAGCTTTTTCCGGCGTGGCGCATCGTCTGGGGGTTTGGTCGCTTTTGACGGGGCGGGAGCATGATTCGCATCGGATCGCATGCCGGGCATTCGGCGACGGGTGGGGAGAACCGCAAGGTGGGGCAGATCGAGGATCAGGAAGCCGTTGACCTCGCCGCCGACTGGGCGGACATCAGCCAGGGTCTGCGCAAGGACCTCGGTCACCAGCTTTTCAGCCAGTGGATCAAGCCGATCCAGCTCGGCGGGTTCTGCAAGGAGACGGGCACGCTCGACCTGTTCCTGCCGACCGAATTCTCGGCCAACTGGGTGCAGGACCGTTACCAGGATCGCCTGAGCCTGGCGTGGAAGATCGCCCGCGGCGAAGTACGCAACGTGCGCATCGGCGTGCACCCCGGCCGCCGCAAGCTCGGCGACATCGACCTGCGCGGGCAGGACGGCTTCGGCCACCGCGCGGCGAACGATGCGGTGCCCGGCATGGCCATGGCTTCGATCGGCGAGCACGGCTTTACCAGCTCGGTCGGGCTCGACCCCTCGCTGACCTTCGCCGCGTTCGTCACCGGCACCACGAACGTGCTCGCGTTCAACGCCGCCGAGCGCATGTCGAAGACCGAAACGCCGCAGTTCTCGCCGCTCTACCTCAAGGCCGCCACCGGCCAGGGCAAGACGCACCTCTTGCACGCGATCGGTCACGCCTACCTGCAGGCGCACCCGAGGGCGCGCATCTTCTACTGCAGCGCCGAGCGCTTCATGATCGAGTTCGTCCAGGCGCTGCGCCAGAACGAGATGATGGAGTTCAAGGCCCGCCTGCGCGCGTTCGACCTGCTGCTGGTCGACGACATCCAGTTCATCATCGGCAAGGCCGCCGCGCAGGAAGAGCTGCTCTACACGATCGACGCGCTGCTCGCCGAGGGCAAGCGGCTGGTGTTCGCCGCCGACCGCGCGCCCCAGGCGCTGGACGGCGTCGAGCCGCGCTTGCTGTCGCGCCTCTCGATGGGCCTCGTCGCCGACATCCAGCCGGCCGACATCGAATTGCGCCGCTCGATCCTCGAATCGAAGCTTACCAAGTTCGCTCCGCTCGAAGTGCCGGCGGACGTGATCGAGTTCCTCGCCCGGACCATCAATCGCAACGTGCGCGAGCTGGTTGGTGGCCTCAACAAGCTGATCGCCTACGCCCAGCTGACCGGGCAGGAAGTCAGCCTGCAGCTCGCCGAAGAGCAGCTGACCGACATCCTCTCGGCCAATCGCAAGCGCATCACGATCGACGAGATCCAGCGCACGGTCTGCCAGTTCTACCGCGTCGACCGCTCGGAGATGTCGAGCAAGCGGCGCGCGCGCGCCGTCGTCCGCCCGCGGCAGGTGGCGATGTACCTCGCCAAGGTGCTGACGCCGCGCAGCTACCCCGAGATCGGCCGCAAGTTCGGCGGTCGCGACCACTCGACGGTGATCCACGCAGTGCGGCTGATCGAGGATCTGAGGAAGCGCGACGCCGATATGGACGGCGATGTTCGCAGCCTTCTGCGTCAGCTCGAGAGCTGACGTGACGGGAGCGGGCGAGGCCGGAGTCGATCACATCGTCGACGGCCTCGCCTGCCGCGTCGTCAAGGGAGCGCACTCGGGCGAGGCGGGCACGGTGCAGGACCGCAAGACGAACGAGAGCGGCCACGTGACGATCACCGTGCGACCGGCGAACGGAGTTTGCTTCAAGACGCTCGCCTGAAACGTCGTCCCGGCCTAGCCGGTGCCTTGTCGAAGGCCGCGCGCCGCCCTAGCTCAATCGCATGGCTCTTCCCCCCGAACGCCTCGATCGTTTCGCGCGCCATATCGTGCTGCCGGAAATCGGCGGCGCGGGGCAGCACGCGCTAGCGAAGGCGCACGTCGTTCTGGTCGGCGTCGGCGGGATCGGCTCGCCGGCGCTGCAGTACCTTGCGGGCGCCGGCATCGGCAAGCTGTCGGTGATCGATGACGACAGGGTCGAGCCGAGCAACCTGCAGCGCCAGACCATCTTTTCCGAATGCGACGCGGGCAAGCAAAAGGCCGAGCTCGCCGCGCTGTGGGTGCAGGAGTTCGATTCGTCGGCGGAAGTTCACTGGCACGCCGAGCGGCTCGATCGGGAAAATGCCGCCGGGCTCGTCGACAACGCCGACCTCGTGCTCGACGGCTGCGACAACTTCGCCACACGGCTTGCCGTGTCCGACGCCTGCGTCACCGCGCACGTCCCGCTGGTCAGCGCCGCGGTTGGCCGCTTCCAGGGCCAGGTCGGTGCTTTTGCCGGACATTTGCCCGGCCAGCCATGCTACCGCTGCTTCGTCGGCGAGGCGTTCGATGCCGACGACTGCGACACATGCGCAGAAGACGGCGTGCTCGGCGCGATGGTCGGCTGGACGGGCACGTTCGCCGCCCTGCAAGCGATCCGCGTCCTCCTCGCGCCGACCGGCGGCCTTGGTGATCCGCAATGGGGCAGGCTGCACGTGCTCAACGGGCTGGAGCCGAGCCTTAGGACGATGACGATTGCCAAGGACCCCCAGTGCCGGAGTTGCTCGGCCTTTTGACTGCAAGCGATTGGCGAGCTTGACCTGCAGGCCGTCGCGGTTACATTTGTCGGAGTTAAAAGGTTGGGGGTCTTATGGTGGCCAAGGGATTCGCGGTACGAGCTTTGACTGTGGTGGCACCGCTGGCGCTGGCCGTGCTCGCGCTTCCGGCATCGGCGCAGAACGATGCCATGACGCCGATGGCCACCCCCGCCCAGCCGAATGCGATCAAGCTCGACACAGGGCCGCTGCCTGGGGGGAAAGAGACCGAGAGTTGGCACAAGCAGTACGGCAGTTCGTTCGTCCGCAACGTCACCGAAGCGACGCTGACGCCGTTCCTGCCCGATCCCGCCAGGGCGACCGGTGCGGCAGTGATCGTCGCGCCGGGAGGCGGCTTCGTGACCCTGTCGATGGAAAACGAAGGCTGGGACGTGGCCAGGGCGCTGGCGAAGGAAGGGGTGGCAGCGTTCGTCCTGAAGTACCGGCTGAACCAGACGCCGGCCTCGCTCGACGCCTACGCCGAATCGATGCGCCGTCCGCGCACCGGGCCGCCGCCCGGCGGTTCGCCGGCGGCGGGACAGGCTGCCGCCGGCCTCAAGCCGCAATTGGACGATGCACGGGCGGCATTCGCGCTGGTGCGGGCGCGCGCCCGCCAATGGGGCATCGACCCCGACCGCATCGGCATGATTGGCTTCTCGGCCGGCGCGATGCTGACGATGACCACCGAGTACGCCGTCGCCGACGCCAGGCCGGCGTTCCTGGGTGACATCTACGGTCCGATGGGGACCGTCGACGTGCCGAAGGATGCGCCGCCGCTTTTCGTGGCGGTCGCCGCGGACGATCCCCTGTTCGGCAGCGCCGGTTTCGGCATCGTGGAGAGCTGGCACAAGGCAGCGCGCCCGGTCGAATTCCACTACTACGAGCAGGGCGGCCATGGCTTCGGCATGTATCCCAAGGAAACGACCAGCACCGGCTGGTTCTCGGCCTTCTCGAGCTGGCTACGCATGCACGGCTATCTCAACCGCAAGCGCTGAGCTTCTGCCCACGCGTCAGCTGGTCAGCAGGGCCTGCCGCCCAGCGCGTCCTCAACCCATTCGGGCACCCGCTCGCTCGCCGGGCCGAGGCGCGTCTCGTCGAACCAGTGTGAGCCCTGGCTTCGTTCCAGGTTGAGCTCGAGGGTGCGGGCGCCGCAGCTCTTGGCCTGCTCGACGAAGCCCGCCGCCGGATAGACCGCGCCCGAGGTGCCGATCGAGACGAACAGGTCGGCGCGCGAGAGGGCGGCGAAGATTTCGTCCATCCGGTACGGCATTTCACCAAACCAGACGATGTCGGGCCTCAATGCCCGCGCGCCGCATGCCGGGCACGGCGGCTTGTCGCGCAAGGTGCCGGTCCAGTGGTGGCGCGCATCGCAGGCGCTGCACCAGGCGCTGAGCCCTTCGCCGTGCATGTGCAGCACGCGCCCGGCCCCGGCCCTCTCGTGCAGGTCGTCGATGTTCTGGGTGACGATCAGCAGCTCGGCCGGCCACTCGCGGTCGAGCCGTGCCAGCGCATGGTGCGCGGCGTTCGGCTGCGCGGCCATGATGTTCGCCCGCCGCTCGTCGTAGAAGCGCTGGACGAGGTCGGGATCGCGGCGGAAGGCCTCGGGCGTGGCGACATCCTCGACGCGGTGGTCGTCCCACAGGCCGTCGTCGGCGCGGAACGTGCGCAAGCCCGATTCAGCGCTGATCCCGGCGCCGGAGAGGATGACGATGTTGCGGATTTGGGCCATGTCGCGCATGAAGCACGCCACCCATGGGAGAGGCAATGGCACGTATCGGCATCATCGGCAGCGAAGGGCGCATGGGTCACGCGTTGGCGCGCGCCATCGCCGCAGCGGGGCACGATGTCGCCGGCGGGGTCGACAAGGGCGGCGACGTCGCCGCGCTGGCCGACCACAGCGACGTGCTGGTCGATTTCTCGGCTCCCTTCGCCGTCCATGCGAACCTTCATGCGGCGATCGGCGCGGGCATCCCGATCCTCATCGGCACGACCGGCCTCGAGGAGACGCACCATGCTGACATCGACGCCGCCACTCGGGCTATTCCGGTGCTGCAGACGGGGAACACCTCGCTCGGCGTGACGTTGCTCGCCCACCTCGTGCGCGAGGCCGCGAGCCGGCTCGGCCCCGAGTGGGACGTCGAAGTGCTCGAAATGCATCACCGGATGAAGGTCGATGCCCCGAGCGGGACCGCGCTGCTGCTCGGCCAAGCCGCGGCCGCCGGTCGCGGGATCGACCTGGCCGACAACTGCGAGCGCGCCCGCGACGGCCAGACCGGCCCACGCGAAACGGGCGCCATCGGGTTTGCGAGCCTGCGCGGCGGCACCGTCGCCGGCGAGCACATCGTCATTTTCGCCGGGGAGCAGGAGCGCCTGACGCTTTCGCACAGCGCCGAGGACCGGATGATCTTCGCCCACGGCGCGGTGCGCGGCGCGGCCTGGTTGATCGGCCAGCCGCCGGGGCGCTACTCGATGAACCAGGTGCTGGGCCTTTGAAGAAGGACGACGTTTTCGAGTTCTTCCGCCTGCTCGCCGAGGACAATCCCGACCCGCAGACCGAGCTCGAGTTCGGTAATGTCTACCAGCTGCTGGTCGCCGTGGTGCTGAGCGCGCAGGCCACGGACGCGGGCGTCAACAAGGCGACGCGCAAGCTGTTCGCCGAAGTCGAGACGCCCGAGCAGATGGTCGCGCTCGGCGAGGATGGACTCAAGGAGCGGATCAAGACCATCGGCCTGTTCAACACCAAGGCGAAGAACGTCATCGCCCTCAGCGAAAAGCTCTTGGCCGAGCACGGTGGCGATGTGCCGCGCGATCGCGCCGCGCTGACCGCCCTTCCCGGCGTCGGCCGCAAGACCGCCAATGTCGTCCTCAACTGCGCGTGGGGTGCAGAGACCTTCCCGGTCGACACGCACGTGTTCCGCGTCTGCAACCGCACCGGCCTCGCCCGCGGCAAGACGCCCGAGAAGGTCGAGGCGAAGCTCGAGAAGGTCGTGCCCGGGCCTTTTCGCCAGGGCGCGCACCATTGGCTGATCCTGCACGGCCGCTACACCTGCAAGGCGCGGCTGCCGGAGTGCTGGCGCTGCCCGGTGAACCACCTATGTGAATATCGGAACAAGGTTCTCGAAAAGCCCGTTGGCAAAGGCAAGCGGACGTCGGCTCCGTCATCGGTGTGACATCACGCCCGCTGCGAAAGGAGAACCCGTCATGAGCAAACGCGCGACCGCCGCGTCGGCCGTTATCGCCGTGCTGGCGCTGTCGGGGTGCACTCGCACCGGCCCGCCCGGCGAGCAGTTCGTCTCGAGGGCCCCCGCTGCGACGGTCATCGGTCCCGCCGTCAGCTGTGTCCAGACGACCTTGATCCACGAAACAAGGGTGTGGGACGACCAGACGATCGACTTCGTGATGAACGGCGGCAAGCGTTACCGCAACACGCTGCCCATCCGCTGTCCGGAGCTCGGCTTCGAGCAGCGCTTCGCCTACAGGACCAGCACTTCGTCCTTGTGCGCCGTCGATACGATCACCGTTCTCCACACCGGTTCGTCGATCCCCGGCCCGACCTGCGGGCTCGGCAAGTTCGTGCCGGTCAAGCTGGCCGGCTCTGGGCGCTGAGCGCCGCCAGCGCGACCGTAGATCCGCGCGAGCGCGCGAAGGTCGTCGATTGCGATGGCCTCGTCGCGCTTGTGCATCGTCGCGTTGACGGGGCCGAAGTCGATGACCGGAGCCAGATCCTTGAGGAACCGCGAATCCGACGTGCCGCCGCTGGTCGAGAGCTCGGGCGCGATCCCCGTTTCCGCTTCGATGGCCGCCGCCAGCAGCCGCGAGAACTCGCCCGGATCGGTCAGGAACGCCTCCCCGGAGACGATTGGCTCGGCCCTGCCGCCGTGCTTGTCGGCAATTGCGCCGACCAGCCGGGCCAGCCCGGCGCCGGTGTGGAGGTCGTTGAAGCGGATCGATATGCGAGCGAGAGCGCGAGGAGGAATGACGTTGTGCGCCGGGTTGCCGACCTGCAGCTCGGTGATCTCGATGTTCGAGGGCTGGAACCACTCGGTGCCTTCGTCGAGCGAAAGCGCGTCGAGCTCGGCGAGCATCGCCACCAGCCTGGGGATCGGGTTGTCGGCCCGGTGCGGGTAGGCGACGTGGCCTTCGCGCCCCTCGACCGTCAGCCAGATGTTGACCGAGCCGCGGCGGCCGATCTTGACCATGTCGCCGAGCCTCGCGACACAGGTCGGCTCTCCCACGAGGATAAGATCCGGCACCTCGCCCCGTTCGCGGATAAGGTCAATCAGCGCCCGCGTGCCATGGATCGCCGGCCCTTCCTCGTCGCCCGTGATGATGAAACTGAGCGTACCGGCTTCGACGGGAATGTCCGCCGCCGCCGAAACCATCGCGGCGATGGAGCCCTTCATGTCGACCGCACCGCGGCCGTACAGCAACTCGCCGCCCGGCGTCTGCTTGCGCTCGGGCACGAAGGGGCCGCTGCTCCAGCCCTCGCCCGCGGGCACCACGTCGAGATGGCCGGCAAAAGCGAAATGCTTCGAGCCTGCCGGCCCGCGCCTGATGGCGAGGCAATTCTCGACCGCCGCTGCTCCTTCGCCGGCGATGAAACGGTGGACCTCGAATCCGAGCGGCGCCACCATCGCCTCGAGCGCGTCGAACACGGCCCCGCGCGCCGGCGTCACGCTCTCGCAGGCGATCAGCGTCTCGGCGAGCGCGACGGGGTCACTGGCGCCAGTCATGGCCGCGCGTTAGACGAGCGCGCCCAAGCTTTCCAGCCAGAGGGAACAATCATGCCCAAGCTCGATCTCGCAGCGATCCCGCTACTCAACCGCACCGGCTATCCTGCGCCTTACGACAAGGCCGTCGCGGGCCGCTGGGTGCGGCGCCTGCGGCCCGCCGCCGGCCTGAGCGACCTCGGCGCAGCCCACGTCGTGCTGAAGCCCGGCGCATGGTCGTCGCAGCGGCACTGGCATGCCGCGGAGGATGAGTTGGTCGTCATCCTCTCGGGCGAGGCAGTGCTGGTCGAGGACGATGGGGAGACGGTCATGCGCCCAGGCGACGTCGCCGCGTGGCCCAAGGGGGTCAAGAACGGCCATTGCCTGCAGAACCGCGGGCAAGCCGACTGCGTGATGCTCGCCGTCAGCGCAGGCGACACGGCGAACGATTACGGCGAATACCCGGACATCGACCTGAAGTTCTCAGGCGACGGTTACCTGCACAAGGACGGCACGCCTTACCCGCCGAAGGACTAGCTCACCCGGCCGGTGCCGCCTCGAATTGCTCGATCGTCCATTCCTCGGCTTCGGCGGCGTGGACCCATTGTTGCATCCAGTCGTGTTCCCAGATCGCCTGCATGTAGGCCTGGGCGAAGCCGGGAACGCCGATGCCATAAGTGACGAAGCGGCTGACGACGGGCGCGTAGAAGATATCCGGCGCGCCGAAGGTGCCGAACAGGAATGGCCCGCCCTTGCCGAACCGCGCCCGTGCCTCGGCCCACAGGCCGAGGATGCGGACGATGTCGCTGCGGGTCTCCTCGGTGAGCTCGATGCCGCGGATGCGCTTGCGGACGTTGACCGGGCACTGGCGCCTGAGCGCAAGGTAGCTCGAATGCATTTCGGCGACCATCGCCCGCGCCATGCCTCGCGCCTCGTCGCTCTTCGGCCAGAAGCGGTCGCGGCCGACCTTGTCGGCGAGGTACTCCATGATGGCCAGGCTGTCCCACACGACCACCTCGCCGTCCCACAACACCGGCACCTTGCCGGCCGAAGGCTGGAACTCGCCGTCCTCGCGCTTGGTCGCTTGCCAGTCGTCACCATCGATGTGAACGGTCAGCTCCTCGAACGGCAGGCCGGACTGCTTGGCCGCGAGCCAGCCGCGCAGCGACCAGCTCGAATAGTTCTTGTTGCCGATGATCAGCTTCATTCCGGGCACCCTGTATGCGCGTGAGGGCCGCCCTAGGGATTCATCCCAGCGCTGTCGAGGCTGAACGCCGCGGCGTCTCGCCGCTGCACGCTTGGCAGCCCCGCAGCGCGTGCTATCGTGACCGTAACGCGCGATACGATGCGCGAGGGAGAGTTGCCACCATGCCTACCAGACACTTGCTGGCCCTGTCGGCGGCGCTCGCAATGGTGCCGGGAGCGGCGCGGGCGCACCATTCGTTCGCCGCCTTCTTCGATCCGGACAAGAGCGTCACCATTACCGGCACGGTCACCGAGTTCCGCTTCACCAACCCGCACGGGATGATCGCGCTCGACGTGAAAAGGCCGGACGGCTCGATCGAGAAATGGCGGGCCGAGACCAACGCCCCGGTCGTGCTCGTCCGCCGGGGGTGGACGCGCGACGTGATCAAGCCCGGCGACGTGGTGACGATCGACGGCTGGCCGAGTCGCGACGGGCGCAACTACATGCGCCTGCGCGACATGAAGGATGCGCACGGCAAGCCGATCGGCGCGGCGCCCTTCGACCAGAAGGCGCAGAGCTGACGATGCGGCTTGCGATTGCACTTGCCGCCGCGCTTGCCTGCGCTCCGGCCTTCGCCAAGTCCGACGATGCGCGCCACCCTGACCTCACCGGCTATTGGGGACCATCGCTGAAGGTCGGCGAGATGCCGGCGGATCTCAAGGCCAAGCTGCCGGCGAACACCGTGATCCTCAACGACACCGGCCCCGCGGAATTTCCGCGCGGCGAGTATGGCGGCCTGATTCCGACGGCCAAGGCCAAGGCGAAGGCGGCCGCGTGGAAGCCCGAGGACGAGATGACGCTCTCCCGCGTGTGCCTGCCGCAGTCGGTGATCTATGCCGAGCAGGGACCGTTCCCGATGGAAATCGAGCAGGCGCCCGGCCTTGTCGTGATCCGTTACGAATACTTCGACGAAGTGCGCCTGATCCACACCGACGGCCGCCCGCACCTGCCGGCGAACGCGCCGCACACCAAGATGGGCGACTCGATCGGCCACTGGGAAGGCAACACGCTGGTGATCGACACCGACCACCTCGAAGCCTCGACCATCACCAACAACGGCCTCGACCACTCAAGCGACGTGCACCTCGTCGAACGGTATCGCCTGAGCCCCGACGGCAAGCACCTCGAAGCGTCGCAATGGTTCAGCGATCCGGAGATGATCGAGAACAACGGCGCGCGCCATATCGTGTGGGACAAGCAGCCGGGACAATACATCCAGCCCTACGAATGCGACCCCAGTCTCGCGCTTGAATATCAGGGAGTGAAGACAGGCCAGTAAGCCCGCTAGGCCCTCGCATCGGCCAGCACCGACGCACGCAATCCGGCGATGCCCATGCCCTTCTCGGCGCTCGTGGCGTGAACTTGCGGGAAGGCGGCGGGATGCTTGCGCGCCTCGGCTTCAGTGGCTCCGAGCACGGTTGCGAGCGCGCTCGCCTTGACCTTGTCGGCCTTGGTGAGAACCAGGCGGTAGCCGACCCCGGCCTCATCAAGCATCTTCATCATCTCGATGTCGGCCGGCCTCAGCCCGTGCCGCGAATCGACCAGAACTAAAGTTCGCTTGAGGTTGGCTCGGCCGCGCAAGTAGGTCCGCACTAGCTGCTTCCACCGCTCGACCACCTTCACCGGCGCCCTGGCGAAACCGTAGCCGGGCATGTCGACCAGCCGGAACTGCGTTGGATCGCCGACTTCGAAGAAATTCAGCTCCTGTGTCCGCCCCGGCGTAACCGACGTGCGCGCGATCGCCCTGCGCCCAGTGAGAGCGTTGAGAAGCGAGCTCTTGCCGACGTTCGAGCGCCCGCAGAAGGCGATCTCGGGTACGTTCGCCTCGGGCAGGAACTTGAGCTGCGGGGCGGATAGCAGGAACTCGACG
>Ga0310810_10010572_pt1 | contig 10745 bp, 9 predicted proteins | sample NCmetagenome_FD_207641 | JGI IMG/M metagenome (GOLD analysis project Ga0310810, IMG submission 207641) | Soil microbial communities from experimental microcosm in Duke University, North Carolina, United States - NC | ecosystem: Engineered > Artificial ecosystem > Soil microcosm > Unclassified ... | reverse complement strand
CCGCCGCCAAGCTCACGGCGCCGGCGCTGTTCGCCAACATCCCGGCTGACACGCCCTACGTGTTCGCCGCCTTCGATCCGCTGCCGGTCGCCTACTGGGACGCGATCGGGGGCGCCGTCAAGCCGGAGCTCGAGAAGCTGCTCGACCAGATGATGCAGATGCCGGCCAGCGACCCGGGCCAGAAGTTCGCGCTCGGTCTGGTGCGCGAGCTGCGCGGCAACCTCAGCGCGGCGGGCCTCAAGAAGAGCTTCGGCATCAGCGCCGACAAGCGGTGGGCGTTCTACGGGGTCGGCATCGTGCCGGTCTTCCGGCTCGAGCTGGCCGACGCCAAGGCGCTGTCCGGCACCATCGATCGCCTGAGCAAGGAGTCGGGGTTCACGCTGCCGACTGCCACCGCCGCCGGCAAGAGCTACTACCGGTTCGAGGACGGCGACGTGCTGGTGGTCGGCGCGATCCTGGACGATCAGGTGGTGGTGGCCGGCGGGCCGAAACCGCTGGTCGAGCAGGCGCTGCCCTTCATCGTCGGCGCCCAGAAGCCGCAGCCGAGCATGGCCGACGGCGGCGCTCTCAAGGAGGTCACCGCGCGCCATGGGTTCGCCAGCTACGGCTCGGGCTACGTCGACTCGGCGAAGCTCATGAACGTCCTCATGATGGCGCAGCTGATGAAGTCGGCCAACGGCGGCGCCGGGCTGCCGCCCACCTGCAAGCCGCAGCTCGACGCGCTGGCCGTGAAGTTCCCGCGGGTCGCGTTCGGCTATGACGAGGTCAGCCCGACCCGCGCCGCGATGCGCATGGTGCTCGAGATGGAGCCGGCCCTCATCGCCCGCATGAAGCAGCTCGAGGTGGATGTCCCCGGCATGGCGGGCGGCAAGCTGGCGGACAAGGCTCTCATCGCCTTCGGCGGCGGCATCGACCTCGCCAAGGGCAAGGCGATGGCGATGGAGTTCGCCGACGGCCTGTCGGCGTTCGGAACCGCATGCGGCGTCTCCAGCCTGGCTGACTCGGGGGCCGAGATGAAGCAGAGCCTCGCCCAGCCGCTGCCGCCGGTCGCCGAGGGGATCAAGGGCGGCCTGGTCGCGCTCCTGTCGGCCGAGCTCGCTGGTGGACGGCCGAGCAACGTGGCCGGCTACGCCTACGTCATCACCGACAACCCGGGCGCGCTGGTCGACATGGCGGCCAGCCAGATGGCGGCCATGGGCGGGACCGCGCCCAAGATCGAGAAGGACGGCAAGTTCCACGACCTGGTTCCTGCCGGCGCGGTGCCGGGGCTCGACGCGATCAAGGCCGCGGTCAAGGACAAGGCGGTGGTGCTCGCCACCGGCGCAAACGGGACCGACGCCGCCGAGCGCGCGCTCGGCGCCAAGGGCAAGGCGCCGCTGTTCTTCATGTCCTACGACTACGGCCGCCTCTTGAAATTAGGCGGAGATGCGATGGCCCAGATGGGCGGCTCGATGCCGGGGATGAACGAGAAGATGGCCCAGATGTTCGGCCTGGCCGCCTTCTGGGCCTACGTCTCCGATCAGGGGCTCGCCGTGAGCCTTGCGATGGAGATGCAGGCGCAGTAGCAGCGGCGCTCAGTCGTTCTCGACCAGCTCGAGGTCGTCGTCGATCTCGTCGGCGACCGGGATGGGCGCGTGGATGAACTCGAAGAACTCGCGCCGCCGGGCGTCGTCGAGCCCGGTGAACTCGACGCCGATGCCGGCCGGCTGCTCGCTCCTCCGCCGCACGACCGCGGTCAGGCGGAACACCGAGCTGTTGTGCGGGTGGCGGACGTCGAGCCGGACCTCGCTGCCGACCTCGATCTCGCGTGAGGTCGACAGGAACATCCCGCCGACCGACACATCGCGCGAGTAGAGGCGGTAGAGATCCTCGAGGTCGCGCGGTCTGACCTCGAGCACCACCGGGAATCGCTGGAAGCGGCGGCTGTCCTGCACCCCGCTGCCCTTCGCGACCCGCGCGCCGAGCGCCTGGGCGACCTGGTGTATCCGCGAGTCGCGCCGGTCGGGCAGGGCGAGCGCGCTCTTCTGCACGTACTGTACGTACTTTTCCCAGGACCGGCGCTCGTCACCCATGCCGTAGAACTGGACCCCGAAACCGGGGCCGTGCTCGCTTTCCTCGCCCGGCGTCACCACCCGCACCACCATGCCGTGCGTCGCGAACGGAGCGCCCTCGGGCGGCAGCATGCACTCAATCCGGATCAGCTGGCGGATGGGAGCGGGCTCGTGGGTCGAGACGAAGAGGCCGCGGAAGCTGACGTCCGCGGTGAAGAGATCCTTGAGGCGACCCGCCACGCGGGTGCGGATCGCGAGCCGCGCGGGAAAGCGCTTGTCCCTGCGGCGCTGAGGAGACGACGGCTGGCTCACAGTCCAGCCAGCATAGCAGACGAAACTTCAGTCGCCGCGCTGATCTGCGCCGAGCGCCGCGACCAAGAGGTCGCGCACGTCTTGCGCGATTCCGGGACAGCTCGACTCGCGCGGTCCTGCGACGTTCAGACAGCGGATCTCACGCGACGCCAGCCACTCCCGGAACGCGGCCGCGCCATCGCCTCCAGCGGCGAGATCGACATGAAGCAGCGGTCGATTGTGCTTGCGGGCGAGAGCGGCCGTCAGCGCGCTGCCACCGGTCGGCGCACCGCGGGTGACGAGCAGCGTTCCATCGGCGCCGAGCACGTTGCGCTCGGTGCGGACGGCATAGTCGGCCGATTCGGTCTCGACCAGGCGATAGCGATCCGGGATCCGCCCGTCCTCCGCGCGCCGCCCGGCAGGGCAGTGCCCGCCGTGCTGGATGCCGAGCTCGATGGCGGCCTCGAGCGCGCCGCGATCCGCGCCGGTCTGGCCGCCCGAGATGACGCGCCAGACCCGCAGCGGGCCTTTCACTGCGCCCGGTAGATGAACGTGACGACCGTACATACAGAGACCGCCGCACCGCTGTCGAGCTTGTAGGGGCGATAGCGCCAGGTTCGCATCCCGGCCAGCAGGCGCTGGTCGTACTCGCTGTGGCCCGTCGAGCGAAGCACGCGCAGCGAGCTGACGCTTCCACGCTCGTCGAGGCACATCTTGACTGCCCCGGTCAGGCTGTCCAGTCCGGATCGAGCCATCGCCTGCTTCACCGTGTCGGGCGGCGCGATCTGCGGGTCGCCCTCGATGCGGTGGCCCTCGATGAGGCGCGCGATCACGATTCGCTCCTGCTCGGGGCGGCACTTCGCGCTGCAGCCGTCGCCCGCGATGCGGTTGCCGTCGTCGCACTCCTCGCCGGCCTCGACCTTCCCGTTGCCGCATGCCGCCTCCGCCACCTGGTCGAGGATGCCGGTGCAACCCTCGCACGGCAGGATGCCGATGCCGACTTCGGCGTCTCCGGTCCCGCTGCTTCCGGTCGTGTCCGTCTCCTCGCCGGGCGAGCTGTCGACCGGCGCGCGATGGGTCGCTGGTAGGTCGCGACGCGCGACCTTGCCGTGCTGCTTCTCGGGACGGCGTGCCTCCGGCTCCTCCGCCGCCACCCCGAGACCCGCCGGCGGGGAGGCGATGGCGAGCGGCACGTCCTCGGCGCCGAGCTTGTCGACCCGCCACAGGCCGGTGGCGACCAGGAACGTGAGCCCGACCGCGTGCGCCGCGATCGAGAGCAAGATGACGATGCGCGGCCGACGCCGCCCGCTCTTCTGGATGGAATCGAACATGTGATCATCCTGACGCCCCGCTTGTCGGACCGTTCCCGGACCGGACTAACCCCTCGTGGCACCCCCGCGGCGGCGGCGCATCACCTGGCCGGAGCGTCTGGCCAGGCGCGTAGCCGGCTGCAGCTGGCTTCGGCTCTGTTCGCGCGCTTGTAGGTGGCGCCATTCTTGCTTTTCTTCGCGCGAGGTGCGCGCCGCGCTGCCGATCACCGTCCTGCTCCTCGCGAGCGCCGGCGCAGCGCTCGCCGATCCCCTGTGGACCGACGTCACGGCCGACAGCATCGGCGCGACCGGCGAGTGGACGAACAAGGTGGAGCTCGCCGACCTCGACGGCGACGGCCGGGTCGATATCCTGTTCGGCAACGGCGGCGACTACAACCAGCCGGGCGAGCCGCAGCCGAACCGCATCTTCCTCAACCGGGGGGCGGGCAAGCCGTTCCGCGAGGCCACCACCGAGATCCTCGGTTCGACCGGCGACCTGGCCCGCGTGGTCAAGGCGCGCGACGTCAGCGGGGACGGCATCGTCGACATCGTCGTCGGCACCACCTATCAGACCAGGAGCCGCCTCTACCTCGGGACCGGCGGCGGCGGCTTCCGCGAGGTCACCGACACGAATCTCCCCGACACCGTGGGCAGCATCGGCGATCTCGAGATCGGCGACGTGGACGGCGACGGCGACCTCGACATCGTGCTCGCCGACTGGGGCCCGGGCGACCCGTTCGAGAGCGAGGGGGCGCCGGTGCGCCTCTGGCTGAACCAGGGCGGCGGCCGGTTCGCCGACGCCACGGATCGCATGCCAGCCGGCAAGGTTCGCTGGTCGTGGGACCTCGAGCTCCTCGACGTCGACAACGACTACGACCTCGACGTCGCGGTGTCGTGCAAGGTCTGCTCCGGCTCGCGCCTGTACCACAACGACGGCAGCGGCCACTTCACCGACGACAGCGATCGCCTGCCGCAGTTCACCAACAACTACGAGCTCGAGCCGATCGATCTCGACGGCGACGGCTTCCTGGATCTCGTCACCATCAACGACGGCGACCAGGTGAGCGCCGACGACGAGTTCGACCGCCGCGAGCACGTCTTCATGAACGACGGCCAGGGCGGCTTCCGCGACGGCACCGCAGACGTATGGCCGGACGCCGCCAACATCGGCGCCGACGACAACGCCGTCGTCGTGCTCGACGTCGACTCGGACGGCGACCCGGACTTCCTCATCGGCTCGCTCTCCGGCGCCGATCGCCTCCTGCGCAACCAGCACGGGGTGCTCGCGGTGGATCAATCCGTCTTCTCCGGTCCGGACACGCCGGGCACGCTCGGCATCGCGGTGGCCGACCTCGACGGCGACGGCAAGATCGACGTCGTCCAGTCGCAGGGCGAGGCCGCCGACGAGGACCGCGTCTACCGCGGCACCGGCGTCGCGCCGGACACCGCGCCGCCGCGCGTCGACCTCGTCGAGTCACCCGAGCCGCCCTACGGCCCGGTCACCATTCGCGCGCGCGTCCACGACGACAAGACGCCGGTGGCTCCGCACGACTTCACCGAGGTGGTGCTGTGCCGCGGCCTGTGCGCCGACGCGGGAGCGCGGGCGGCGATGAGCTGGTACGGCGGCGCGCTGTGGCGAGGACGGATCGAGGCGGCCACCGGCGACCGCTATCAGGTGTGCGCGACCGACCGCGCCGGCAACACCGCCTGCTCCGATCCGCTCACGCTCGGTGACGACAAGAGCGATCGGCCGGACGCCGCACACGACGCGCGCACCGGGTGCGCGGCAGCCGGCGCACACTCCCGCGCCGAGTTGTTCGGTCTTCTCCTCGCTTGCTGCCTGCTGGCGCTTCGTGCGAAGAGGATCGCATGCAGGTCCTCAAGGAGTTCAAGGCGTTCGCCCTGAAGGGCAACGTCATCGATCTCGCAGTCGCTGTCGTCATCGGCGCTGCCTTCACCAAGATCGTCAGCGCCATCGTCGAGGACATCATCATGCCGCTGGTCGGCAAGGTGATGCCGAAGGGCGGATGGGAGACGTACACAGTGAGCGGTCTCCGCATCGGTCACCTGTTCAACGAGATCCTCCAGTTTCTCATCGTCGCGATGGTGCTCTTCATCGTGGTCGTGAAGTTCATGGGCGCCCTGCAGAAGAAGGAGGCGGCGCCGCCTCCGGCGACGAAGAAATGCGGCGAGTGCCTCGAGGACATCCCGATCGCGGCGCGGCGCTGCAAGGCCTGCACCTCCGCGCAGGCGGCATGACCATGCGGCGAATCGCAGCGTTCACCGCATTCGCCGCGCTGGCCCTGCCGCGCGCGGCCGCCGCCCAGGACAAGCCGGGCGAGCCGGCGTTCAAGTACGGCAGCAAGGAGGACCGCGCCGAGCTGGAAAAGGCCGAGAAGATCGAGTGGAAGGCGGCCGCGCTCGCCGGGCTCCTCATGACGACCGGCAACTCGCGCGTCACCACGTTCTCGGCCGGCGGCAACGCCTCGCGCAAGGAGAAGGGCAACAAGTTCGCCATCGAGGGCGGGGCGGCCTACGCCCGCTCGAGCATCTTCCTGGCGGTGGACGGCAACGCCAACGGCGTCATCGATCCCAGCGAGGTCTCGCGCCCGAGCCAGACCACGACCCGCGCCTACTACGGCAAGGGCCGCTACGACCGATTCCTGACCGACAACAACTCCCTCTACGCGGTCGCCGGAATCGCGGCGGATCGCCCGGCGGGCAAGGACGCGGTCGGCAACGGCCAGGTCGGCTACAGCCGGCAGATCTTCCAGAACGAGGTGCACCTCCTGGTCGCCGAGGTCGGTTACGACTTCACCTACGAGAACCTGGTCGGCGGCGAGTCGAACTCGATCCACTCGCTCAGGACGTTCGCCGGTTACGCGGCCAAGCTGAGCGGCGACACCGGGGTCGACGGCTCGGTCGAGGCGCTGTTCAACGTGAACGAGTACGACACCCCGGCCGGCCAGATCGATCGCTTCCAGGACAACCGCGTGACCTCGAGGATGTCGATCACGACCAAGATGTTCGGGGACCTGGCGTTCCGGTTCGCCTTCGAGGCGCGCTACGACAACGCCCCTTCGCCGCGGCCGCCGTTCGCCATCCCGTACGCCGCCGGGTTCGCGCCGCTCGCCGAGCCGCTCGACACCAAGACCGAGGCCAGCCTCATCTACAACTTCCTGTGAAAGGGACGCGGAACATGCTCACCCGCAATCGCCTGGTGATCGCCGCGCTCCTCGCCGCGATCCCGATCCATCACGCCGACGCCGACGAGGAGCTCGAGATCGGCGGCTTCGCCGGCGTCCACCTGTTCAACGACGACAACGAGCTCGGCCAGGACGACTACTCGGAGGCTGGCTCGCTGGAGAACGCCATGACCTTCGGCGTGCGCGTCGCGCGCTCCTTCGCCGAGATGGTCAGCGCCGAGGGAGAGCTGGCCATCGTGCCGAGCAACATGCGGATCGAGGACGTCGATGTGGTGGTGTTCGGCTGGCGCGTGCAGGGTCTCTACCATCCCGTGAGGCTCGACCGGTTCGAGCCGTTCGCGCTGTTCGGGGTCGGCGGATCGACCGCCGCCTCGAGCGACCTCGACCTGTTCCATAACGACACCGACCTGGTGGTGCACGCCGGCCTCGGGCTCGAGGTCGCGCTCGGCGACGACTGGGGCGTCAGGCTCGACGGTCGTCTCGCGCTGCCGCCGTCGAGCGAGAGCGAGTCGGTGACCGCCGACGGCGAGATCCTGCTGGGGCTGTACAAGGGGTTCGGCCCGCCGGCCCCGCCGGCCGCCGCGCCCGCCCCGTGCCCGCCGGCGCCGGCCCCGCCGAGCAAGGACCCGGCGGATCCGCGCGACGGAGTCCAGACCAGGAGCGAGCCGCAACCGCCGCTCCCGCCGCTGCCGGCCGACGCCGACGGCGACGGCATGACCGACGACAAGGACCGCTGCCCGAAGGAGGCGGAGACCGCGAACGGGTTCGACGACACCGACGGCTGCCCGGACGAGATCCCGCCGGAGGTGAAGAAGCTCACCGGCGTCATCTCCGGCATCGAGTTCGCGCCGGGCACCGCAGTGCAGCTCACGCCCGGCTCCGGCAAGGTGCTCGACGAGGCGGCCCTGATGCTGAAGAAGTACCCGACCGTGCGCATCGAGATCAGCGGCCACACCGACTCGAGCGGCGACGAGGCGCAGAACCGGACGCTGTCGCAGAAGCGCGCCGACGCGGTGCGCGACTACCTGATCCAGCGCGGCATCGCCGCCGACCGCCTCGCCAGCAAGGGCTACGGCCCCGAGTTCCCGATCGGCAACAACGCCACGCCGGAGGGACGCGCCCGGAACCGGCGCGTCGAGTTCAAGCTCCTCTCGCCGTAGCCCCGGCCACCGCGCCGCCCGGCTCGGCGTACATCGCCTCGATCTGGTCGGCGAAGTTCTGGTTGACGATCTTCCGCTTGATCTTGAGCGTCGGGGTGAGCTCGCCGTTCTCGATGGTGAAGTTGCGCGACAGGATGGTGAACTTCTTCACCTGCTCGACCTGCGCCAGCTCCCTGTTGACCTCGTCGACCGCCCTCTGGATCTCGGCGATGACGGCGCTGTTCTGGTGCAGCGGCTCGCCGCCGCTGATGCCCTTCTCGGCCAGGAAGTTCCTGGTCGCATCCTCGTCGAGCGCGATGAGCGCGGAGAGGAACTTGCGACGGTCGCCGATCACGACCGCCTCGGCGACCAGGCGCGAGTTCTTCAGCGCCGCCTCGATGTTCTTGGGCGCGATGTTCTTGCCGCCGGCGGTGATGATGATCTCCTTCTTGCGGCCGGTGATCGACAGGAAACCGTCCGGACTGATCTCGCCGAGGTCGCCCGAGCACAGCCAGCCGTCGACCAGCGCCTCGCGGGTTGCCTCCGGCTCCTTGAAGTAGCCCTTGAACACGTTGCGCCCGCGCACCAGGATCTCGCCGTCGGCGGCGATCTTCACCTCGACGCCCGGGATGAGCGCGCCGACGGTTCCGAACTTGGTCTTGCCCGGCACGTTGATGGTGGTCGGGCCGGTGTCCTCCGACTGCCCGTAGACCTCCCGGATCGGGATGTCGAGGCTGGCGAAGAACTCCAGCACCTCCTTGGCGATCGGCGCGGCGCCGCTCACGCACATGCGGGCGCGGCCGAGACCGAGCGCCGGCTTGAGCTTGGACAGGACGAGCTTGTTGGCGGCCATGTACTGCAGCGCCAGGATCGGGCCCATCTTCCGGCCGCGGTTCTCCAGGTCGGTCTTCCTCTTCGCGACCCGGCGGACCCACTCGACCAGCGACTTCTTGAAGCCGGTGGCGGCACCCAGCTTCTCCGACACGCCGGCGTGGAACTTCTCCCAGATGCGCGGCACACCGAACACCACGGTCGGCTGCACCTCCTTGAGGTTCTCCGCCACCTTGTCGAGATGCTCGGCGTAGTACACCGACCCGCCGCTCACGATCGGGCCGTGGATGGTGAGCATCTGCTCCGCGATGTGCGAGAGCGGCAGGTAGGAGACGCCGCAGTCGTCGCGGCCGTTCTGGATGAGGCCGTTCAGCGCCTGCGCGGTCCACATGAGGTTGTCGTGGGTGAGCATCACGCCCTTGGGCGGCCCCGTGGTGCCCGAGGTGTAGATGAGCGTGGCGAGCCCGTCCGGCTCGAGCGCGTGCAGCCGGGAAAAGAACCCGTCGTCGGAGACGCCCTTGCCCTTCGCCATGAATTCGTCCCACGACATGGCGTCCGCGAGGGCGGGGGCGCCGCGCATGGCGACCACGTGCTTGAGGCGCGGCAGCTTGCTCCGCTGCGACTGGATCTTCTTGTACTGGTTCTCGTTCTCGACCAGCGCGATCATCGACTCGGCGTGATCGACGATGTACTGCACCTCCGGCGGCGAGCAGGTGGTGTAGACCCCCGCGGCCGCGCCGCCGACCGCCATCGCCGCCACATCCATGATCACCCACTCCGGCCGGTTGAAGCCGAGGATGGCCGCCGTGCCGCCGGGCTCGAAGCCGAGCGCGATGAGCGACTTGCCGGCCGCCTTGATCTCGTCGGCGTAGGTGCTCCAGCTGGTCGGCCTCCAGCTCCCGTCGCGCTTCACGTGGTAGGCCGGGCGCGAGCCCTCGCGCTTGGCGGTCTCGAACAGCTGGGCGGGAATGGTCGTGGTCGGCATGGGATCTCCGTCGGGGACGAGACTATATATCTACTCGGCCGCCGCCGCGCGCGCCGACTTGCCGCGCCGGCTCCGCCGGGCGCGGCGCCCGCCGGCGCCCGGGAAGTAGCGCGTCGCACGCCGCTGACCCTCGGTGCGGATCTGCTTCTGGGCCACGAGCTTGCGGATCGGCAGGGCGAGGTCCTTGGTCCGCATCCCGATCGCCCCGCCGATCTGCTCGATGCGCTGCCCCGGAGAGGCCGCGATCGCGGTCATCAGCGCCTCGCAGGTGGCCTCGATCTGGTCGGCCGAGCGCCGTCCACCGGCGCTGGTGGCCAGCGCCGCCCGCCCGCGGCGGCCGACCCCGTTGCGCCCGCCGCGCCCGCGGCCGCCCAGGAGCCCCGCTCCCTGCAGCGCGCTCGACAGCGTCTCGAGCGCTTGCTTGCGCGCCAGCTCGGTGATCTCTGCCACGAACGACTGAACTCGGTGATTGATCTGCTGCTCGAAGCTCGACATTGGAACATCATCCTTTCACTACTCAGGGGCCCTGTTGCCACACCCGAGCCATCTCGCTCATGGTGGCGTAGACGACCGGCCCCGCGTCGTGCGAGGCCAGGAACTCTTCGACGTGGTCCAGCGCCTGTGAGATGCGGACGCGATACGTCGACACGAAGTTCGGCGGGTGATAGCCGATGGAATAGACCGTCGGCTGCGCGAGCGCCGACTGGCCGTCCCAGTTGGCATCGAAGATCTCGATCATCTCCTCGGCGCTGACGTAATCGACCAGGATGCCGTTGTCCGGCACCTCGAGCACCGGAATGGCAGGGTCGCCGGCAGCCAGGATGTCCTCCTCGGACGGGTAGTACGGCTGGCTGGTGTCGCCGATCGACGACCAGTGCTCCATGTTCCAGGCGTAGAGCGTGCCCTGTCCCTGCCACTCCTCGAGCCGGGCC
>Ga0310810_10010571_pt1 | contig 10746 bp, 9 predicted proteins | sample NCmetagenome_FD_207641 | JGI IMG/M metagenome (GOLD analysis project Ga0310810, IMG submission 207641) | Soil microbial communities from experimental microcosm in Duke University, North Carolina, United States - NC | ecosystem: Engineered > Artificial ecosystem > Soil microcosm > Unclassified ... | reverse complement strand
GCCGATATCGGCGGCACCTACGCCCGCTTCACCCTGGCGGGCGAGCGATCGGTGGGCTCCACTTGGTCCACCGAGGTCAGAGCCCACGGCAAGGCGATCGACGCGCTGCGCGCGTTCCTCGACCTCGATCGCGGCGATGAACCGGTCGCCGGCGCCCTGCTGGCTGCGGCCGGCCCTGTCCAGGGGGGTCGCTGTGCGCTCACCAATGCCGCGTGGACCCTGGACGAGGAGGAGATCGCGCGCGCCCTGCAGCTGCCTTGGGTGCGGATCGTCAACGATCTCGAAGCCGTGGCCGCCGGCCTGCCGGACATCGATCCGACGCAAACCCGGTTGATCGGGCCGGACGGCGCGCTTCCGGGTGCGCCGATGGCCATCGTCTCGCCGGGAACGGGATTGGGCATGGCGTGCGTGGTGGTCGGCCCTGCCGGCCGCGCTGTGGTCACCAGCGAAGGCGGCCATGCCTCGCTTGCCGGCGCCAGCGACTACCAGGACCGCGTCATCGCCATTCTGCGCCGGCGCTTCGGCCGCGCTTCGGCCGAGCGGGTGCTGTCGGGGCCAGGCTTGGTCAACCTCCATCAGGCGATGGCCGAGCTCGAGGGCTACGCCTCGCCGCGTTGCGCGCCGAGCGACGTGACGGAGGGGGCGTTCGACGGCTCCTCTCCCATTTGTCGCGCGACCATCGACGCCTTCTGTGCGTTCCTGGGCGCTGTCGCGGGTGACGTTGCGCTCACCTTTGGCGCGCGGGGCGGGGTCTATATCGGCGGCGGGATCGTTCCGCGCTTCGTCGACCACCTGGCGCGTTCAGCGTTCCGTGAGCAGTTCGTGTCGAAGGGGCGGATGCGTCCCTATGTCGAACGCATCCCCACCCGAGTTATCCTCCATCCAAACCCCGCTTTCGTGGGGTTGATGAGCTTGGCGCGCGTTGCTCGCGGCAACGCGGTTCCAAGGACTGACGCCCGTGTCGCTTGATGCCACCCTGCCGATGGCCGGCCGCCCGGCCGTGCGCCGGTTCTGGCAGGCCGCGCGTGGCTTCTGGAGGGGCACCTCGGCGTGGACGCTGCTGGTGCTGCTGGTCGCTGGCGTGGTCCTGCAGGTCGCGGTCCAATATCGGCTCAACTTCTGGAATCGCGATTTCTTCAACGCGCTCGAGGCGCGCGACGGCGGGCAGATCTGGCGCCAGGCGCAAATCCTGCTGGGGTTGGCGGCCGCCAGCATTGCGTTGGCCGTGATGGCAGTGTGGGGCCGTATGACCTTCCAGCGGCAGTGGCGCGACTGGCTGACCAGCCGGCTGATCCGGTCGTGGCTCACCGAGCAACGCTATCAACGCGCCGGATTCGTCAAAGGTCAGCGGCAGAATGCCGAATACCGCATCACCGAGGATGCCCGCCTGGCGACCGACGCGCCGATCGACCTGGTTGTCGGTTTGCTCAACTCGCTGCTCTCGGCCGCCGTATTTGTCGTCGTATTGTGGAACGTAAGCGGCGTGATCGAGATGGGGCTGTGGGGGCAGACGATCGCTGTTCCCGGCTACCTGGTGGGCGCCTGCGTGCTCTATGCGGCGCTGACCACCACGGCGATGATGGGCGTGGGCCGCCATATGGTCGATGTCATCGAGCGCAAGAACCAGGCGGAAGCCGACTTCAAGTACGTCGTCGCCAGGGTCAATACCCGCACAACGTTGGGTCCGCATGTCGAGGATGGGCCGACCCTGGCCGCGGCGCAGGAAAGCGTCATCGGTCAATGGAAGCGGCTGTGCGGGCAGCACATGCGCACCACCCTGGTCTCACACGGCAATACACTCCTGGCGCCGATCATCGGCCTGATCTTGTGCGCCCCAAACTACGTCATGGGGCGGGTAACTTTGGGGGAGGTGACGCAGGCCGCGGCTGCCTTCGTCGCCGTCCAGGGGGCGTTCAATTGGCTGGTCGACAACTATCCGCGGCTGGCCGAATGGATGTCCTCGGCCTATCGGGTCGGGGTGCTGCTGGATACCCTCGACATGCTCGATCAGCCGAAGGAGTGATCAGTTCGCCCGGAAGCTCAGGATGTACGCGGCGAGGTCGTCCTGGTCGCGCTTGCCGAGCGACAGGTCGGGCATCCGGCCATGGGTCGGGTTCATCGCCGCCCGCAGCCGGTCCGCGGAAATGCCGGGCAGCGCGGCGATGGCCGGGAAGGTGGGAACGCCGTCGGCCCTCGCGCCGGCCGGCGAGCGCTCCACTGTATGGCAACCCGAGCACCAGCGCTGGGCGAGCTGGCTTCCGCGCTCGATGTCCTGGCCGGCGGCGATGCCGGGCAGCATCAGTACAAGGGCGGCGGCGAGCCGGCTCATTGCCCCAATCCCGAGGCCACCGTGTTGGGGCGCATCCGGTCGATGCTCTTGAACGCCCGCCGGGCCTGATCGACCAGCTCGCCGTCCGTCGGGTGATCCGAGGTTTGCAGGCCGCACAGCGTACGCTTGAGGTCAGGCAGGTGCGCCTCGACATGGCGAGCCAGCTCGTTCTTGGCGGTTCCCGGTCCGGTGAGGAGCCACTCCTGAACACCGTTCAGCGCGTCGGCAATGTCCTTGAAGTATCCGTGATCGAGATGCTCGTGCCCGGCACCGATGACCCCGGCCTTGTGGTGGATCTTGCGGAACGGATTGTGCGACTGGATGCGCTGCTTTTCGACGTCGTCGGCCGAGAACCGGAAGACATGGGCTTCGCGCGAATCCATCCAGACGATGGCGTGGGAATGGGACATGAACCACCTCGAATAGCTGATGCCTCAGCAAAGGCCGTCCGAGGTGGCCGCTCCTTGATCTGGCTCAATCCGGCCGATTGATCTGGCGCAATGTCGATGCCTGCGTTCGAGGCTCAACTGGCTAGGCGAACCCAAAGGAGAGGTCCCATGCGTGCAGGCCAGGTGATGACCCCGGATGTTCTGTCGATTTCCTCGGACGCCACCGTGTTCGAAGCAGCCGAGCTGCTGGTCGGCACCGGCGTGAGTGCGATGCCGGTCATCGATGGCACCGGCCGGATGGTCGGCATCGTCAGCGAAGCCGACCTGATACGCCGGGCGGAGATCGGCACCGAACCCCGCAAGTCCTGGCTCGAGCGGGTCTTCGGGGACGAAGTGGGAGCGGCCAGGGAGTACGTGGCGCTGCATGCGCGGCGCGTCACCGACGTGATGAGCAAGCCGGTCATCACCGTGCAGGAGGACGATACGCTCGGCCGCGTGGCCGACGTCATGGCAAAGCACAAGGTGAAGCGCGTGCCGGTCCTGCGCGGTGACATCGTGGTCGGCATCGTGAGCCGCGCCAATCTGCTGCAGGCCCTGCTGTCTCGCGATCCGCAGGGGGCAGGCTCCCATCCCTCTGATGATCAGATCCGTCGCGAGGTGGAGGCGGTGGTCGGCAAGCAGGCTTGGACCTCGCCCTGGCCGACGAACATTCTCGTCAACGCCGGCGTCGTCCATCTCTGGGGATTTGTGTCGAGTGAGGCTGCGGGTGACGCTTATCGCGTTGCCGCCGAAAACGTCGCGGGCGTCAGAAAGGTCAAGAACCACCTGCGGCGCATGCCCGCCTCCGTCGGTATGGGCGTCTAGCCGTTCGCGAAGGACGGAGGTTTGCATGATCAAGCAACCTGATGTCCGCTGGTTCGCCGACCTGCGATCCGAAGACATCGCCACGGTCGGCGGCAAGAACGCCGCCCTCGGCGAGCTCTATTCGGCGCTCGCGCCCCAGGGCGTGCGGGTCCCCAACGGCTTCGCCCTGACGGCCGACCTTTATCGTGAGGTCTTGACGGAAGCGGACGCCTGGCCCCGCCTGGCTTCCCTGCTTTCGTCGATTAAGCCGGGCGACGTGAAGACGCTTGGGGTAGCCGCTGCCGAAGCGCGCGCGATCGTCTATGATGCGATGGCAGCGGCGCGCGTGCGCGCCGCCGTGGTCGAAAGCTACGCCCGCCTGGAAAAGGAGTACGGTCGCAACGTCGCCGTCGCCGTGCGCAGCTCCGCGACCGCCGAGGATCTCCCCACCGCAAGTTTCGCGGGCCAGCACGAGAGCTTCTTGAACGTGCGGGGCATCGAGGCGCTGTTCGAATCCTGCCGCCTGTGCTTCGCCTCGGTGTTCACCGACCGCGCGATCGTCTATCGCAACGACAACGGCTTCGACCATCTCAAGATCGGACTGTCGGTCGGCGTCATGAAAATGGTCCGTTCCGACCGCGCCGCGAGCGGGGTGGTGTTCACGCTCGACACGGAATCCGGCTTCCGAGACGTCGTCTTCGTCACGGGTGCCTATGGCCTCGGCGAGAACATCGTGCAGGGCCGGGTCGATCCCGACGAGTTCTACGTCCACAAGCCGACTTTCCGCGCCGGACATCGCTGCGTTCTGCGCCGCGCGCTGGGCAGCAAGCAGCAGCGTCTTGTCTATGGCAACGGCCGCCGGCAGGCCACGGTCAATGTCGAGACCACAGCGGCCGACCGCGATCGCTTCTGCATCGGCGATCGCGACGTACTGACCATCGCCGACTTCGCGCTGCGCATCGAAGACCACTTTTCGCGCCGTGCCGGCCATCCCATGCCAATGGACATCGAATGGGCGAAGGACGGCATTGATGGCGAGATCTACATCGTCCAGGCCCGCCCCGAGACTGTCGCGTCGCGCAAGGCCGTGGGCCGTTTCGAGAGCTACCGCCTCACGGGTACGGGCCCGGTCCTGCTGACGGGCCGCGCGGTCGGCGAGAAGATCGCCCACGGCCCGGTGCGCCGGATCGTCAGCAGCTCCGACCTGGCGACCTTCCAGCCAGGCGACGTGCTGGTGGCCGACACCACCAGCCCGGACTGGGAGCCGGTGATGAAGCAGGCTGCCGCCATCGTCACCAATCGCGGCGGACGAACCTGCCACGCCGCGATCGTGGCCCGGGAACTCGGCATCCCGGCGGTCGTGGGTGCCGACAACGCGACCGAGGTGCTGAGGCCGGGCGATAACGTCACGGTGTGCTGCGCGGAAGGCGACACCGGCCGCGTCTATGCCGGCCCGCTGGCGTTCGAGGTCTCGACCATCGAAGCGGCGTCTTTGCCGCGGCCGCGGACCGAGATCATGGTCAATCTCGGTAATCCCGATCTCGCCTTCAAGACGGCGTTGCGGCCCAACGACGGCGTCGGCCTCGCCCGCATGGAGTTCATCATCACCGAGCACATCGGCATCCATCCGATGGCGCTGGTCGAACCGGCGAAGGTGACGTCGGCTGCGGACCGGGAAGCCATCGCGCGGCTAACCCGGCATCATCGTCGACCGGCCGACTTCTTTGTGGAACGGCTGTCCGAGGGCATTGGCACAATTGCGGCAGCCTTCCACCCCAAGCCGGTGATCGTGCGGCTCTCCGACTTCAAGACCAACGAGTACGCCAAGCTGATCGGCGGTGCCGGCTTCGAGCCCAAGGAAGAGAACCCGATGCTCGGCTTCCGCGGCGCCGCGCGCTACGCCCATCCCGCCTACGCTGCCGGATTTGCGCTCGAATGCGCCGCGCTGCGGCGGGTGCGCAACGAGATGGGCTTCGTGAACCTCAAGATCATGGTGCCGTTCTGCCGCCGGGTCGAAGAGGCACGGCGCGTCCTCGACGCACTTGCCGCCAACGGTCTGCGCCGCGGCGAGAGGGGCCTGGAAATCTACCTGATGTGCGAGATCCCCAACAACGTCATCCAGGTCGACGCTTTTGCGCAGCTGTTCGACGGCTTCTCGATCGGTTCCAACGACCTCACACAGCTCACACTGGGCGTCGACCGCGATTCGCAGATCGTCGCCTTCGATTTCGATGAGCGCGATCCCGGGATGCTCGAGATGCTGCGGCTGGCCGTTGCCGGCGCCCATCGCAACGGTCGCCATATCGGAATCTGTGGCGAGGCGCCCGCGACCTATCCGGGCATTGCCGCCTATCTTGCCGGGCTGGGTATCGACTCGATCAGCGTGAACTCCGACAGTGTGCCCAAGACGATGAATGCCGTGCACGAAGCCGAGCAGATGATCCAGCCGAAGAAAAGGGCAGTGTAATTAAAGGTGACGCCGTGGAGGCAACATGCGCAAGGCGAGTGACTTGCTGAGACAGGCCGCTGCTAAACGTGAGGAGGCGAGCTCGCGCCGCGGTCTCGCGCGTCTGGCACTTGCGGGCGAACCCGAGCGAGAGCTGGAACGGCAGGCGCATGAGCTCGAAGTCGAGGCGGCAAGCCTGGAGAGGGAAGCGGCTCTTCTGCGATCCGAAGGACCCCGAAGTCGGCGTCGCGGTCGCAGTGCTACCGAGAAACGTCGATGATGCGTGCCATGGTGCTGACCTCGCCTCGACAGCCCCTGGTCGAAGAAGAGCGCACCATGCCCAAACCGGGTGAGGGCGAAATCGTGGTGACCGTCGAAGCCTGTGCGGTGTGTCGGACGGACCTTCATGTCGTCGATGGGGAACTGCCGGATTCGCGGCTGCCGCTGATACCTGGGCATGAGATCGTCGGCCGTGTGACGGAAATCGGTGCAGGGGTAACCGCGTTCCGGCTGCAGCAGCGCGTCGGCGTTCCCTGGCTCGGCCATACGTGTGGTTGCTGCAGCTACTGTCGCGCAGGCGATGAGAACCTGTGCGATCGGCCGTCGTTCACGGGGTATACGCGCGATGGCGGCTTTGCGACCCATGTGGTTGCCGACGCGCGCTTCGCCTTTGCCCTCGAGGGTTTCGACGATCCGGTCGCCGCTGCACCTTTGATGTGTGCGGGGCTGATCGGCTGGCGCTGCCTGCGGAAAGCGGGCGAGGGGCGGCGCATCGGGCTCTATGGCTTCGGTGCCGCTGCCCATATCCTGGCTCAAGTCTGCCGCTGGCAGGGGCGACAGGTCTATGCATTCACCAGCCCTGGCGACAGCGCGGCGCAGGTCCATGCCCGCTCGCTTGGCGTCCGCTGGACGGGTGGCTCGGATGAGGCGCCGCCGGAACCGCTCGATTGCGCGATCATCTTCGCGCCGGTCGGCGAACTGGTGCCGCGGGCGCTCCAAGCCGTGCGAAAGGGCGGCCGCGTGGTGTGCGGCGGCATCCACATGAGCGACATCCCGGCCTTCCCCTACCGCATCCTGTGGGAGGAGCGGCAGATCCTGTCGGTTGCCAACCTGACCCGCGCGGATGCCGTCGAGTTCCTTGCCCTTGCGCCGCAGGCCGGCGTGCGCACGAAGACGACTGTTTACCCCCTCGAGCGCGCCAACGAGGCGCTTGCCGATCTGCGTGGCGGCCGCATCCAGGGCGCGGCTGTTCTCGTTCCCTCCGCATGACCATGCCAGCCTCCGTCATGGGGCTCACGGACGACGAAGCAAGACGGCGTCTCGCCATCGACGGTCCGAACGAACTCCCAAGCGCCGGCCCGCGGCGTCCGTGGCGGATCGCCCTGGAGATCCTGCGCGAGCCGATGTTCGGCCTGCTCCTGGCCGGCGGCGCGGTCTATGTGGCGCTGGGCGACATGCTGGGCGGCGTCGTGCTGCTCGTCTTCGCCTCGCTCTCGGTGTCGATCTCCATCGTCCAGGAGATTCGCAGCGAACGAGTGCTCGATGCCCTGCGCGCCATGACCAGCCCGCGTGCCCTGGTGATTCGTGACGGCGAGCGCCGGCGCATCCCGGGCCGCGAGGTGGTACGGGGCGATGTCGTGGTGGTGACCGAGGGCGACCGCGTTCCCGCCGACGCCGTGCTGCTGGAAGCGCGCGAGTTGCAGGTTGACGAATCGATGCTCACGGGAGAATCGGTCGCGGTCGCCAAGCGCGCCAGACGATCCGACTCGGAGGAGACCGCGCGGCCGGGCGGCGACAACCTGCCGGTCATTTTTTCCGGCTCCCTGGTGGTGCGAGGCACCGGCTGTGCCCTCGTGCATGCAACGGGCATCGCGGCGGAGATCGGTCGCATCGGCAAGTCGCTTGCCTCGATCGATCCGGCGACGCCGCGCCTGTCGCTCGAGACCCGGCGGCTGGTGCGCGTGTTCGCTTTGGTAGGCGTGACGGCAAGCGTTGCCGCCGCCTTGATCTACGGCCTGTGGCGCGGCTCGTGGCTCGACGCAGCGCTGGCCGGCATCGCGCTCGGCATGTCGATGCTGCCGGAGGAGTTCCCCCTCGTGCTGGCGGTATTCATGACCATGGGCGCTTGGCGAATTTCGCAGGCGCGCGTCCTGACGCGCCGCGCTGCGGCGATCGAGGCGCTCGGGGCGGCAACCGTGCTGTGCACCGACAAGACGGGCACACTCACCAGGAACCAGATGTCGGTCGCCGAATGCCTACCGGCCGAAGGCCTCGACACGACGCACCTGCTGCGCTGGGCGGCTCTTGCCTGCGCGCCCGAGGCTTTTGACCCGATGGACCGCGCTATCGCGCGGGCAGCCGGCGCGCCGGATGGCAGCCGCTCGCTCGTGCGAGGCTATGGGCTGTCGGCCAACCTGCTTGCGGTGACGCAGGTCTGGCGCCTGCCGGGCGCGTCCCGCCTGAGCGTCGCCGCGAAAGGGGCGCCGGAGGCGATCATGGAACTTTGCCGCCTCGATCCCGCGGCGGCCGCGACAATCCGTGCCACCGTCGAGGCCATGGCTGGGCGTGGCATGCGGATGCTGGGCGTTGCTCATGCCGAATTCGCCGAGGCGCCGCTGCCCGAGACTCCGCGTGACTACGCTTTCAAGTGGGCAGGATTGGTCGGCCTCGCCGATCCGTTGCGCCCGGAGGTGCCCGATGCCATTGCCGAGTGCCGCAGCGCCGGCATTCGCGTGGTGATGATCACGGGTGACTATCCGACCACTGCGCGTGCGATCGCGCGGGCCGCTGGGCTTCCGGACGACCCCGTGCTTACGGGAGCGCAGCTGTCCAGGCTTTCCGACTCCGAGCTTGCGGCGCAGGTCGGAACAGTCAGCGTTTTCGCGCGCATCCTGCCGGAGCAGAAGCTGCGCATCGTCGAGGCTCTGCAGTCGCAAGGCGAGGTCGTGGCCATGACAGGCGACGGCGTCAACGACGCGCCGAGCCTCAAGCGGGCGGACATCGGCGTCGCGATGGGCGGCCGGGGGACCGATGTGGCGCGCGAGGCGTCCTCGATCGTCCTGCTCGATGACGATTTTGGCTCGGTCGTGCGCACGGTGCGGCTCGGCCGTCGAATCTACGACAATCTGCGCAAGGCGATGGGCTACATCATCGCCGTGCACGTGCCGATCGCCGGGATCGCGCTGCTGCCGCTGCTGACTGGACTGCCTCTCGTCCTTTTGCCGGTGCACATTGCGTTCCTCGAGATGATCATCGATCCGGTCTGCTCGATCGCGTTCGAAGCCGAGCACGAGGAGCCGGACGTGATGACACGGCCGCCGCGCGCGCCTGATGCGCGGATTTTCTCGGCATCGCTGCTGGTGCCGAGCCTGCTGCAGGGTGCGGCGGCATTGCTGGCGACGAGCGCCGTCTACCTGCTTGCCGTGCAGCGCGGATTGCCGGAAGAGGATATACGGGTCCTTTCGTTCTTCACGCTGGTCCTGTCCAACCTTGGCTTGGTTGTCGCCCACCGGTCGTATCGCGGCCACTCGTTCGATTTCCTGAGCGGCGGCAATCCCGTGCTGCTCGGCATCCATCTGCTGACCGGTGCGCTGTTGGTGCTCGTGGTGACGTTCCCGCCGGCGCGCGCGCTGTTCGATTTCGGTGTGCTGCACGCGGACGATATCCTGGTCGTGGCGCTGGCGGTCGGCGCGCTGGGGTTGGTCTTGGCGTCGATACGGCAATTCCAGGGGCGTGCTGACCGGCAGCGGGTTTGAGGCAGATCAACGCTCCTTGGGGCATGGGTTGCTCTCATGTCGGCAGGAGAATGCATGGCCTTCAAGAGACTGCTGATTCTGTTGCGCAGCCATCCCGCGCCGACACCAGCCGGCGCGATTGGCGCTGCAGTCGACATCGCGGCCATCTTCGATGCGAAGATTTCCGCCTTGTCATGCGCGATTCTTCAGCGCGTGCCGAAAAGTCTCCTGAGCGCTGTCACGGGCGAGGTGCCAACCCTCGTGGCCCAGGAGCGCCGGAAGATCACGAGCGGTGCCCAGCAGCTCCTGCACATGTTCTCGGAGCTGGCGGGCCAGCGTGGGGTGCTCGGGCAGGCGCTCTACAGGCAATGCACCCCCTCCGAGGTTCCGGCTTTGCTGGCGGGATACGCGCGCCTGAGCGACCTGACCGTCGTGCCGATGCCGGAAGGGGGATACCTCGGTCATCTCGATTCCCATTGGTACCTGGAGTCGGCGCTGTTTGACTCCGGCCGACCGATCCTGGTCCTGCCGCACGGCTGTCGCTCTCCGGGGACTGGTGTGTTCGGCACCGTCGTCGTGGCATGGGACAACACTAGGGCGGCTGCTCGCGCCATGGCCGACGCGATGCCGATCCTCCAGCGAGCGAAGTCGGTGCGGTTGTTGACCGTCACGAACGAGAAGGTCATGCCGCGGGAGCCGCCGCCGCTCGAGGTCGTGTCGTATCTTGCCGCTCACGACATCGGCGTAGCGTACGATGCGGTCGACGCCGACGGGCGCGGCGCAGCGACGGTTATCGTCGACTATCTACAGAAGCGCGGGGGCGATCTGCTGGTGATGGGTGGCTATGGGCATTCCCGACTTCGCGAGTTCGTCCTCGGCGGCGCCACCCGGCACATGCTGACCCATCCGCCGGTTCCCGTCCTGATGTCACACTAGATCGATGCTCCCGGGTGTTGACCAGTCGGCGTGCCGTCGTCTGATTTCACGACAGCTAGGAGGGCAGGA
>Ga0310810_10010569_pt1 | contig 10747 bp, 8 predicted proteins | sample NCmetagenome_FD_207641 | JGI IMG/M metagenome (GOLD analysis project Ga0310810, IMG submission 207641) | Soil microbial communities from experimental microcosm in Duke University, North Carolina, United States - NC | ecosystem: Engineered > Artificial ecosystem > Soil microcosm > Unclassified ... | reverse complement strand
ACTGGCCGAAGAAACGTGATCTATCGAGCCTCCGTCTGCTTGGCTCGGTTGGCGAACCCATCAACCCGGAAGCCTGGGTCTGGTATCACCGCTATATCGGCGGAGAGAAATGCCCGGTCGTCGACACATGGTGGCAGACAGAAACCGGCGCGATCATGATCACGCCGTTACCTGGCCTCACGACGACGAAGCCTGGTTCCGCGACCAAGCCGTTCCCCGGCATCAAGGCGGAAATCAAGAATGAACAGGGCGAGACCGTCGGTGGCGGACTGTTGACGCTGACGCGGCCATGGCCATCGATGCTGCGAGGCATCTACGGAGATCCCGATCGTTACGTCAAGCAGTACTGGAGCAAGTGGACACCTGACGTCTACTTTGCCGGCGACGGCGCCAAGCTCGATGCGGATGGGTTCTTCTGGCTACTCGGACGCGTTGACGATGTGCTGAACGTGGCCGGTCATCGGATAGGCACCATGGAAGTGGAAAGCGCGCTCGTCGACCACCCGAAGGTCGCCGAGGCAGCAGTGGTCGGACGCAACCACGAAATCAAAGGACAGGCCGTCGCCGCTTTCGTCACCGTGAAAGAAGGCGTGCAGGCGAACGAAGGGCTGATGTTCGAGCTGAAGGACCACGTTGCGAAGAAGATCGGCTCGATTGCCAAGCCGGACGACGTGATCTTCACGGCGGATCTTCCGAAGACACGTTCGGGAAAAATCATGCGGCGGTTGTTGAGAGATATCGCCGAAGGCAAGGCACTTGGCGACACGACCACGCTCGCCGACCCCAATGTTGTCGCGCGGTTGAAAGACCAGTACCAGGAAGAACATTAGGGCCGGCTTCAGCCGGCCTTATACCGCTGCCCAGTGATGCGCGCTGATTTCTCGCAGCGGCGCCTCTCTGTCGAAGGACGTCGGATCCAGCTCGATGCGCTGACGCGGCGCATCAGGGTCAAGCATCGGAATCGCGCTGAGCAGCGCTCTTGTGTACGGGTGTGTGGGCCTGGCAAATAGCGCGCTGGTTTCACCGAGCTCCACGATCTTTCCCATATACATGACCGCGACGCGGGTGCAGATGTGTTCGACGAGGCGCAGGTCATGAGCGATGAAGACGTAGGTCAGCTTCAGGCGCTCTTTCAGATCGAGCAGCAACTTGACCACCTGCGCCTGGATCGAGACGTCGAGCGCTGAGACCGCCTCATCGGCGATGAGCAGAGCCGGATTGAGCGCGAGTGCTCGCGCGATCCCGATCCGCTGACGTTGCCCTCCACTGAACTCGTGCGGATACCGCAGAGCGTGCCCTGGCTCAAGGCCGACCAGCTCGAAGAGCTCGGCGACGCGGGCACGCCGCTCCTGTTTTGCGCCGAGGCGATGGATGACGAGCGGCTCCTCGACGATGTCCCCGACGCGCATACGCGGGTTGAGTGACGAGTAGGGATCCTGAAACACGATCTGCAGGTCTCGCCTCGCCATTCGCATCCGTTCTGTCGAAAATCGCAGGACGTTCTCACCGCGAAAGAACACCTCGCCTGATGTGGGTTCAATCAGGCGCAGAATGCACCGGCCGGTCGTACTCTTTCCGCTGCCCGATTCTCCGACCAAACCGAACATTTCGCCTTCGTCGACGGTGAAGGTGACGTTGTCGACGGCCTTGACGACGGACGGCGCGCGGAACAATCCCTGTTTGCGGACGAAATGCTTGACGAGGTGCCGAACTTCAAGCAGCGGCGTGCCCATCACCACGCGCCGGGAACCGCCGCAAGCAGGTTGCGCGTGTAGTTGTGGGATGGACGGCGAAGCACCTCGCGAACGCTGCCGTGTTCGACGAGCCTACCCTGATACATCACGGCAACGCGGTCGGCCATTTCGGCGATGACGCCGAAGTCGTGGGTGATGAGGATCAGCGCCAGGTTATATCGAGCCTTCAACTCGCGCAGCAGCTCGAGCACCTGGGCTTGAATCGTGACGTCGAGCGCTGTTGTCGGCTCGTCGGCGATGACGAGCGGGGGCCGGCACGCCAGGGCGATCGCAATCATGACGCGCTGGCGCATGCCACCCGAGAGCTGGTGAGGGTAATCGCGCAGGCGTCGGGTCGCGTCGCCAATCTTGACCGCTTCGAGCAGTTCCGCTGCCCGCGCACGCGCCTCGGCGCGTGACGCCTTGCCGTGGGCCAGAAGCGCCTCGGCAATCTGATCGCCGACGCGCATAACAGGATTCAGCGCCGTCATCGGTTCCTGAAAAACCAGCGAGATGCCGGCGCCACGCACCTCGCGCATTTCGTCTTCAGTCAGGGCGAGGAGGTCGCGCCCATCGAAGACTACGCGACCAGCCGTGATCCGGCCCGGCGACTGCAACAGGCGCAGTATCGAAAACGCGGTCACGGATTTTCCGCTGCCTGACTCGCCGACCAAACCCAGCGTCTCCCCTCGTGCAATCGAAAAACTGACGTCGTCGACTGCTGGCGTTGGGCCGCCGAAGGTCACCGAAAGGTGCTGGACGTCGAGGAGCGGCTTATCAGGGGCGGGAGTCTGATCGAGGGGCCTGCCGCGAGCTTCGTCAAGGGGTTCGTTCATCAGGGGCGGGCAGCGGCCGGCGCGACAGGAGATACGTCCTGGTGCTCGCCAAACACCTTCCGCATCACGTCGGCGATTTCGCCAAGGGTCGCACGCGCATCCACTGCTGCGATGATCGGCAGAACGAGATTCGTCGTCCCGCGTGCGGCGGTCTCAACTGCGTCCAGCGCCGCCTGCCATTCAGCCCGACTGCGTGACGCTCGAAGCGCGCGCACCCGCTCTATCTGCCGCGGCTCGATTTGGGGATCGATTTGAAACACGTCGGTTGCTGAAGGCGACCGGTCTGCAAACCGGTTCACGCCGACGACGATTGCTTCGCTTGAATCGATTGCCTGCTGCGCGATGTACGCTGCGTCCTGAATTTCCTGCTGAATGAATCCCGCCTCGATGGCCGCCAGCGTTCCTCCGATCCGGTCTATCCGATCAAGCAGGGCCGATGCCTCGCCTTCTATCCGCGATGTCATCTCCTCGATCGCGTAAGACCCTCCAACGGGATCGACAGTGTTCGCGGCTCCGCTCTCATGAAGGATGATTTGCTGGGTGCGCAGCGCGATGGTCGCGCTTTCTTCGGTTGGGAGCGCCAGAGCTTCATCCTTGCCATTGCAGTGCAGCGATTGCGTGCCGCCGAGCACGGCTGACAACGCCTGCAGCGCCACCCGGACGATGTTGTTGTCGGCCTGCTGCGCGGTCAGCGTGCTGCCCGCCGTCTGCGTATGGAAGCGGAGTTGCTGCGCGCGCGGGTTGGTCGCGCCGAAGCGTCCAGCCATTCGCTTGGCCCAGAGGCGCCTGGCCGCGCGAAATTTCGCGATCTCCTCCAGGAAATTGTTGTGCGCGTTGAAGAAAAACGAGATTCGCTGTCCGAAGGCATTGACGTCGAGTCCTGCATCGATGGCGGACTGCACATATGCCGTCGCATGCGCGAGGGTGAAGGCGACCTCCTGGACGGCTGTCGATCCAGCTTCCCGGATGTGATAGCCGCTGATTGAAATCGAATTCCACTGCGGCGTCTCGCGCTCGCAGTAGGCAATGATGTCGGTAACGATGCGAAGCGACGGACGGGGCGGATAAATGTAGGTGCCGCGCGCCACGTACTCCTTGAGGATGTCGTTCTGGATCGTGCCCGACAGCGAACGCGTCGCGATTCCCTGACGCCGTGCCACCGCGATGTACAACGCCAGCAGGATGATAGCGGTGGCGTTGATGGTCATCGAGGTCGAGACGCGCTCGAGCGGAATTCCGTCGAAGAGCGCCGACATGTCCTCTATTGAATCGATGGCGACGCCGACCCGGCCGACCTCGCCCGCTGCCAAAGGGTGGTCCGAGTCGTACCCGATCTGCGTCGGCAGGTCGAACGCTACACTGAGCCCACTGACCCCTTGCGACAGCAGATACCGATATCGCCGGTTGGATTCCGTCGCGTCCGCAAACCCGGCATATTGCCGCATGGTCCAGGGGCGGCCGCGATACATCGACGCCTGCACCCCTCTTGTGAAGGGAAAAGCGCCGGGTTGGCCAAGGTCGGTGTCTGGATTGAAGGCTGAGACGTCGGCGGGCGTGCGGTAGAACCGGTCGGACGGACCGCTCGTCATGGTGGTGCTCCGCGATTCTACTCCAACCCCTTGTGTGGCCCGTTGACACTCTGCAGTAGTGTCTCTACAATGCCGATAGCCTTCCCATAAGGCTAAACCCATACAGATGAACGTTTTTGGCGCCCGGTCCCTGCCACGCCTCCCCGGCAAGTGCAGGTTCGGATCGGGAGACGCCCCGGATCCCGGCCCGGCGGCGGTTTGAGGAGGAAGCAGGTATGGATGACGTCGTCAACCGGTTCGCAAAAGAGCTGGCCGACGCGATCGCCGCTGCCGTTGCTGACAATCCGCAGGTTGAAGCATGTCGGGCGAAAGCCCGCGAAGCTGGCTTCGACATGAAGGTGACGCTTGAGGCGGTGGTTGGATTTGTGAACCGCAACAACGGGGCGGCCGTGACGAAGATCACGACCCCCGCACGCCTGCTGCCGGCGCGCCGCGCGTTCGAGCTGACGGCGAACGACAAACGATTCCTCCGTTCGCTGCGGATCGGCGCGGACGAAGCCAAAGAACCGACCGTCGAAGGAAATTAGAAGGTTTCAGGTATCCGCTATCAGGGGGCCGAAGCGCCACGCGCTTCGGCCCTTTCTACGTACGCGCTTTTCCCTGATTCGCGACGGCGACCATCTTGGCCTGCACCGCCTCCTGGTTCCCCAGGTAGTACTTCTGAAGGGGTTTCAGATCCTCGTTCAGCAGATACACAAGCGGAATACCGGTCGGAATGTTCACCTCGACGATGTCCTGGTCAGACACGTTGTCGAGGTACTTCACGAGCGCGCGAAGGCTGTTGCCATGCGCCGCGATGAGGACCCGCTTGCCCATGCGAATGTCAGGGGCGATCGCATCGTGCCAGTAAGGCAAAAACCGCGCAACGGTATCCTTTAGCGACTCAGTGATTGGAACTTCTAAGCGAGATAGCCCGGCGTATCGCCGATCGCGCGACGGATGCCGTGGATCGTCCGGTGTCAGCGGCGGGGGCGGGATGTCGTAGCTCCGCCGCCAGATCTTCACCTGCTCTTCACCGTGTTTGGCGGCCGTTTCGGCCTTGTTGAGCCCCTGCAGCGCACCGTAGTGCCGCTCGTTGAGACGCCACGACCGGTAGACCGGAATCCACATCAGGTCCATTTCGTCGAGGGCAATCCAGAGCGTACGGATTGCGCGCTTCAGCACCGACGTGTGCGCCACATCGAATTCGAACTTTTCCGCCGTCATCAGGCGGCCCGCTTCGCGCGCCTCCTGGCGTCCGCGGTCGTTCAAGTCAACATCCGTCCAGCCGGTGAACCGGTTTTCCTGGTTCCAGACGCTTTCCCCGTGGCGAACGAGTACGAGTCGATACATAGGTTCCTCTGGTCCCGCTGAAGCCGGAGCCCACGGCATGCGGTGGGGGCGCCTTCAGACGGACCGGATTGCGGCATGCGGTGGGGCCGCCTTCAGGCGGACCGGATCGCCAGCTGCCGAATGGCCGCACGGCCGGCATACTTCGCTGCGTTGCCAAGCTCCTCTTCAATCCGCAGGAGCTGGTTGTACTTCGCCACGCGATCGCTGCGACTTGCCGACCCCGTCTTTATCTGTCCGGCTGACGTCCCGACCGCGAGATCGGCGATCGTGCTGTCCTCGGTCTCTCCGGATCGGTGGGAAATGATGGTTCCGTAGCCCGCGTGGCGCGCTATTGCAATCGCGTCCAGCGTTTCGGTAACGGTGCCGATTTGATTGAGCTTGACGAGCAGTGCATTGGCTACGCGATCAGCGATGCCTCGCCTCAAGATCTGTGGATTGGTAACGAAGACATCGTCGCCAACCAGCTGAACGCGATCGCCGAGCGCGGCCGTCAGCGCTTTCCAGCCTTCCCAGTCTCCTTCAGCGAGCCCGTCTTCGATCGAGATGATGGGGTACTGCCGAACCCAGTCGGTCCAGAGATCGATCATCTGGGCGGATGTCCGTGCCGGCTCGTTCGATTTCCTGAAGACGTACTTCCCGTTTTCCCAAAGTTCGCTCGACGCGACATCGAGGGCGAGAAAGACATTCTCACCTGCGGAGTAGCCCGCCTTCGCAATTGCGTCGAGCACGACATCGAGCGCCTCGCGATTGGACCGCAGGTTCGGCGCAAAGCCACCTTCGTCGCCGACCCCGGTCGAGTGCCCCGCCTTTTTTAGAATCCCTCGCAGCGTGTGAAAGATTTCGGCGCCGGCCCGCAACGCCTCCGCAAATGTCGGCATCCCGGCGGGCATCACCATGAACTCCTGCAGATCGACGCTGCTGTCGGCGTGAGCGCCGCCGTTAAGGATATTCATCATGGGGACGGGCAGCGTGTACTCGCCCCCGCCGCGGCCGGCGAGCTGTGCGATGTGCGCGTATAAGGGTCGTCCCGTGGCTGCCGCGGCGGCTTTCACGGCCGCCATCGAAACGCCAAGCAGCGCGTTGGCACCGAGCCGGCTCTTTGCGGGTGTGCCGTCGAGCGCAATCATCTTCTCGTCGAGCGCCTGCTGATCCAAGTCTGCGCCGATCAGTGCGTTCGCGATTTCGCCGTTGACGTTCGCGACCGCCGTACGAACGCCCTTGCCTTGGTAGCGCGACTTATCGCGGTCGCGCAGTTCGAGTGCTTCACGCTCACCCGTCGATGCGCCGGACGGTACTGCGGCGCGGCCGAACCCGCCTTCTACCCTGACATCGACTTCAACGGTCGGATTGCCGCGCGAATCGAGAATTTCACGCGCGTGTATAGCGAGAATTTTCATTGGTGTTGATTACGCATGCGCCGGTCCGCCGCGGTCTGCCTCGGCTTCGGCGCGGAGCGCCTCTTCCGTGATTGGTCCAATCAACGGTTCGTCCTCGGCGGTCACGACGACGATGCCTCCTTCAGTGACGGTGTGGCGACGCCGGTCCTCTTCGACGTTATATCCGATGAGCGCACCGCGTGGAATGAGGACGTCGCGATCGACGATCGTGTGCCGGAGCCGCGCATGACGCCCTACGCGCACGCCGGGCATCAGAATCGACTGCTCGATTTCGCAGAAACTATGCACCCGGACGTTCGGACAGAGAATCGTCCCCATCACCCGGCTTCCCGAAATGATGCAGCCGCTTGAAATGATCGAGTCGAGCGCCTGCCCGCAGCGCTTTCCCTCGGCAGCGAAGACGAATTTTGCCGGTGGCGCCTGCGGCTGATAGGTTCGCAGCGGCCACTCCGGATCGTACAAGTTGAACTCGGGGTTTACCTGACACAGGTCCATGCTGGCTTCGAAGTACGCGTCGAGCGTTCCGATGTCGCGCCAGTATTTGGCCGCCTTCTTGTTTTCGTCATAGAACCTATAGGAGTACACCGGCGAGCATTGAATCAGCGACGGAATGATGTTCTTGCCGAAGTCGTGCTGGCTGTCGGCGCGCGCGGCGTCTTCTTCGAGCGCGCGCTCGAGCACGTCCGCGCGAAAGATGTAGATCCCCATCGATGCGAGCGCGGCATCCGGCGAGCCGGGGGCCGGCGTCGGGCACTGTGGCTTCTCGTCGAATCCGATCACGCGATCTGACGCATCGATGCTGACGATGCCGAACCGGGACGAGTCCGTGATCGGCACCTCGATGGTGGCGATCGTCGCGTCCGCGTTCTTCTCGACGTGGAAGCGCAGCATCTTGGCGTAGTCCATCTTGTACACGTGGTCGCCCGAGAGCACGATGATGTGGCTCGACGACTCGCGAGTAATTGAATAAAGGTTCTGATAGACCGCGTCCGCGGTCCCGAGATACCAATGCTCACCGACGCGCTTCTGCGGCGGGAGAATTTCGATGAACTCGCCGAGCTCTTCAGAAACGACGTTCCATCCCGTACGGATGTGCCGGTTCAGCGACAGCGACTTGTACTGCGTCGCGATATAGATGTGGCGGAGTCCCGAGTTAATGCAGTTGCTGAGTGTGAAATCAATGATGCGGTACGGGCCGCCGAAATACACCGCCGGTTTCGCGCGATCTTTCGTCAGGGGATACAGGCGTTCGCCCACTCCGCCGGCGAGCAGGATGACCAGGATATCGTCCAGTTCCATGGGTTACTGATATGCGCCTAGACGTGCGGTAGACCCCCTGCAGGGGCAGCGATAATAGCACGCTGGTTGTTTGACTTATTTGCGATCGGATCCCTATGATCAGCGGATTCGAATTCGAGAAGTTTCCTCACAGCCACGTCAGCTGTTCGTCAGTCCGTATTCGGGAGAGAGGCATGAACAAGAAGATGAGAGGCATCGTTGCTCTCGGCGCTGCGCTGACCATCGGTCTTGGATCATCGGTGGTGACGGCGCAGAAGGCCACCGATGCCAAGAAGGAAGTCAAGCGCACGAAGGCCGAGCAGGTTGACATCGACACGCTGGTCACCGTGGTCGACTCGGTTGCCGCTGGTCAAGCCGCCCCCTCGGATATCGCCGTCACCTGGGACAACAGTCACTTCTTCCGCGCTCCGGATGGTTCGACGTACATGCCGTTTTCGGTGATGGTTGACAAAAGCAAGATTACGACGCCGACGGCGGCGCTCTACGTGCGCGTGGCCAGCAAGGGAGCCGCCGCTGCCGCGCCTGCGAAGGGGAAGGACAAGGCCGCACCGGTCTACCCGTGGGAGAAGTTCGATTTCGCGACGGTAGGCGCCGACGGCAAAGTTTCGAGGTACATCCAGGTGAAGCCGGGCGATTACGACTTGTTGGTCGCAATCAAGGATAAAGGGACCGTCGAGAAGGCTGACAAGAACTACATGCCGAAGGTCGGCGTTCTGAAGAAAGACCTCACCGTTCCCGACTACACCAAAGCCGAACTGGGGACGAGCAGCATGCTCCTCTCCACGGCGATTCAGCCCGCCGCTGGCGGTCTGACTGCCGATGACGATCCGTACATCTTCGGCCAGATGCAGATCGTGCCGTCGAGGGATGGCAAGTACAAAAAGACTGACACGCTGAGCGTTGTCTACTGGGTCTATGGCGCGACCGGCGACGCCACGGGCAAACCCGACCTGACCATCGAGAACAGCTTCAATCAGAAGACCGCGGAGGGTGAGAAATTCTTCAACAAGACTCAGCCGCAGGCGGTCAACGGCCAGAGTCCCTACAACGTCTCCACGGGTGTCCCGAATTTCCTTGAGGTGCCGCTCGTCAGTTTCGCGCCCGGCGATTACCGGCTCGAAATAAAGATTACCGACAAACCGTCAGGCAAGACGATCACCCAGAGCGTCAATTTCACGGTGATGGCGTCTTAAGGCGTAAGATGTGAGAGTGCGCCCACTCGCGGTGCTGGTGATCGTGGCGGGACTAAGCAGTCCCGCCACGTCCTTCGCACAAGGCGCGCCTGTCTCAAGACCTCCCGCGATTCGCCAGCTCGCATCCGTTACCCCAGCCGAATTACGCGGTGTCGTCGTCGACGAACGTGCGCAGCCGCTTCCCGGCGCGGTTATTTCCGCACTCGGCGGCGCCAGCGCATTTGCCGTCACCGACAGGAGCGGACGGTTCGCCCTGCGCGACCTGCCGGCCGGTCCCTACCTCGTTCGCGCTCACCTGCAGGGTTATGCAGCCGCGCGCGATCGCATCGTGCAGGTGTCCACGGCCACGCGCGATATCTCCATTGCGTTGACGAAAGTCGCAACCAAAGACGATCAGCCGTCGGTGTTGCAGGCAGGAATCGGCGGGGTGGACGAATCATCCTCGGCAGGCGACGACGAAGTCGACCACCCGAGCGACATCGCGTGGCGGCTCCGTCACTTGAGACGCAGCGTGCTGAAAGACCTCGATCGCACGCCAATTCCGCCGCAGACCGATCCGTCATTCATGGAAGACTCGCTCGCTGCCCTTAGCAAGGCCGTCGGCAGTCCTGTTCGTTTTGCGTCTGACTTCATCACCGACCTGCCGGTGAACGGTCAAATCAATCTGTTGACGAGCACGTCGTTCGAACGACCGCAAAATCTGTTTTCGCTTCAGAACGGATTGCCGACGGGTGTCGCGTTCGTATCGCTGAGTGCTCCGACAATGACGGGAAGTTGGAACGTACGGGGAGGTACGACGCAAGGAGATTTGTCGTCGTGGATCGTGGCGGGATCGTACGCCTGGCAGCCTGTCGGCTCCTCGCACAGTTATCGCGCGGGCATGTCCTACGCGATGCAGCGATATCTGGGTGGCAACGTTGATGCGCTCGCCGCAATGGCGGACGGACGGCGGAAGGCAGGCGAGATGTACGCCTTCGATCGCTGGACGGTCACGCCGCGTTTCGACGTCAGTTACGGCGCTCGATACGCACGCTATGACTATCTTGCGAACGAAACGCTTTTCAGCCCGAAAGCCAGCATCACGATCACGCCGCTGCCGCACGGTGCGCTGCGGCTTCGCGGCATGGTTTCGCACCGTGAACTTGCTCCCGGCGCCGAAGAGTTCCTCCTTCCGTCGACTGGGACGTGGGCGCCCCCAGGCCGCACGTTTTCGCCGGCGTCGACGCGCGCGGGGTTCCATCCCGAACAAATCAATCACTACGAGGTTGCCGCCGAGCAACCGTTCGCCGACGATGTGGTGATCGGAGTACGAGCGTTTCGTCAGCAGGTGAACGACCAGCTCGTCACCTTGTTCGGCCTTTCGATTCC
>Ga0310810_10010568_pt1 | contig 10747 bp, 12 predicted proteins | sample NCmetagenome_FD_207641 | JGI IMG/M metagenome (GOLD analysis project Ga0310810, IMG submission 207641) | Soil microbial communities from experimental microcosm in Duke University, North Carolina, United States - NC | ecosystem: Engineered > Artificial ecosystem > Soil microcosm > Unclassified ... | reverse complement strand
GCCTGGTTCGCGTTGTTCGCGTGCAAGGTCGACAAGCACAGGTGGCCGGTCTCGGCGAACGCGAGCGCGGCCTCCATCGTCTCCGCGTCGCGGATCTCGCCGATCAGGATCACGTCGGGCGCCTGGCGCAGCGCGTTCTTGAGCGCGGCCGCGTACGACAGCGTGTCGGTGCCGACCTCGCGCTGGGTCACGACGCATTGCTTGTGCGGGTGGATGAACTCGATCGGATCTTCGACGGTGACGATGTGGCCGGTCGCGCTCGCGTTGCGATGATCGATCATCGCGGCGAGGGTCGTCGACTTGCCGCTGCCGGTGCCGCCGACCAAGAGCACGATGCCGCGCTTCGACGCCATGATCGTCTCGAGGATCGGCGGGTGTCCGAGCTCGGACAGTGGCTTGATCTGCGTGCGGATGTTGCGCACGACCATGCCGACCGCGCCGCGCTGGCGGAAGACGTTCACGCGGAAGCGGCCGAGCGGCCCGTCGAGCGCGAGGTTCATCTCGTGGCGCTCCGCGAACTCCGCGCGCTGCGGCTCGAGCATGAGCGAGCGCGCCATCTCGTCGACCCACGTCCCGGTCATCGACTGCTTGGCGGGATAGCCGACGCCGTCGATGCGGAAGACCGGCGGGCTGTCGGCGGTGACGTAGAGATCCGACGCGTCGACCTTGCGCATGTGCTCCAGCAGCTGCCGGATGCGCGCGTCCCACAGCTCGAACGGAGCGAAGCTCATCGGGCGACTCCCACGGCGGGCCGGCGATCGAGCGCGGCGAGCGCCTCCGAGCCGGGCATGCGCGCACGCGCCTGCGCGAGATCGATCGTGCCGGAGGTGACGAGCTCGACCAGCGCGGCCTCCATCGTCTGCATGCCGGCCTTGGCGCCGACCTGCATGATCGAGCCGAGCTGATAGGTCTTGTTCTCGCGGATCAGGTTGCGCACCGCCGGCGTGCCGGTGAGCACCTCGAGCGCGGCGGCGCGGCCGCCGGTCTTGCGCTTGACCAACATCTGCGTGACGACGCCGAGCAGCGACTCCGACAACATCGTGCGCACCTGCGCGTGCTGCGACGCGGGGAAGACGTCGATGATGCGATCGATCGTCTTCGGCGCCGACGACGTGTGCAGCGTGCCGAACACGAGGTGGCCGGTCTCCGCCGCGGTCAGCGCGAGCGAGATCGTCTCGAGATCGCGCAATTCGCCGACGAGGATCACGTCGGGATCCTCGCGCAGCGCCGAGCGGAGCGCGTTGGTGAAGCTCCGCGCCTGGGTGCCGACCTCGCGCTGGTTGACCAGCGACTTCTTCGGCTGGTGCACGAACTCGATCGGATCCTCGAGGGTGAGGATGTGGCCCGCCATCGTCGTGTTCAGGTGATCGATCATCGCGGCGAGCGTCGTCGACTTACCGCTGCCGGTCGGCCCGGTGACGAGCACGAGGCCCTTCTCCTGCTCGCACAGCTCCTGGATCACGGGCGGCAGCTGGAGATCGCCGAGCGACGGCACCTTGTTCGGGATCGATCGGAAGACCGCGCCTTCGCCGCGGCTCTGCACGAACGCGTTGACGCGGAAGCGCAGCTGGTCGTCGAGCACGAACGCGAAGTCGCACTCGAGGTGCTCCTGGAACGTGCGACGGTTGGCGTCGGTCATCACGTCGAAGACGAGGCGGTGCGCCTCTTCGGCGGTGAGCGCCGGCGTGTCGATGCGCACCAGCTCGCCGTCGATGCGCAGCATCGGGCGCTCGCCGGCCGACAGGTGGAGATCCGACGCGCGCTGCTCGGTCGCGAAGCGCAGCAGATCGGCGACCGCGACCATCAGACCTCCTCCACGTAGAGCACGTGCGCCTTCGCGACGTGCGTGAGCTCGCCGCCGGCCTCGATCTGGAACCAGCGGCCCTCCTCGTTCAGGTGATCCGCGGTGCGCGGGCGCTCGAAGCGCGCGACGTAGCGCATCGTGCCCCGCACCGCTTGATCACCGACGAGCTGCACGTTGACCGGCACCTCGCGTGGCGGCGGTCCGTCGGCGGCGACCGACGTCGGCGGCGCGGCGACCGTGATCGTCGCGATCTGCGCGCGCGCGTAGATGCGGATGCTCTTGCCCTCGCGCGCCGGCAAGAACGGCAGCGGCGACTCGAGCAGATCGCGGAAGGTCTCGCCGATCGGCACGAACAAGACGACGTCGTGCCGCGATCCATCGATCAGGCGCAGCGCCGCGGTGATGCGCTCGATAGGAAGGACGAACTCGATGGTCTCCCGCACGAGGATCGAGTCGGCCGGCCCCGAGGATCATGTAGAGGGGCTTGCACCGACGTCCGTTATAACGGACATATGTCCGTCATGCAACCCCTCATCTATATCGGCATCCTGCTGGCGGCGGGCGCGGCCCGCGCCGAGGACGGCTTCGTCATCCATAGCGCCGACGGGCGCGACAAGCTGAAGGTCGGCGGCTTCACCCAGTTCGACGGCCGCTTCTTCGTCGACAACACGAACAGCGCCGCGGTCGATCAGTTCGGCTTCCGATCGATCCGCCCCGATCTGCAGGGCACGATCGCCGAGCACTTCGACTTCCGCTTGCTGCCCGACTTCGCGGGCGCGAAGGTCGTCCTGCAGGACGTCTACGCCGACATCCACTACGGCGACGCGGTGAAGCTCCGCTTCGGCAAGCTCAAGGTGCCGTTCGGGCTCGAGCGCTTGCAGGCGGAGACCGCGACGACCTTCGTCGAGCGCGGCCTGCCGACCTTGCTCGCGCCCAATCGCGACCTCGGCGTGCAGGTCTTCGGCGAGCTCGGTCGCGTGCAGTACCAGGTCGGCGTCTTCAACGGCGTCGCCGACGGCGCGAGCGGCGACGGCGACGTCTCGAACGGCAAGGAGGTCGCGGCGCGCGTGTTCGCGCAGCCGGGGCTCGGCTTCGGCGTCGGCGCGGCGGCGACCTACGGGCAGAAGAACGGCACGATGACGTCGCCGGATCTCGCGACCTTCAAGACGCAGGCGCAGACGACCTTCTTCGCGTACGACCCCGCGGCGGTCGCCGACGGTCATCACTGGCGCGCGACCGCGCAGGCCGATTGGTATCGCGGCCCGGTCGGCGTGCTCGGCGAGTACGTGCGCAGCGTGCAGCGCGCGGCGCTCGGCACCACCGCGTCGCACGTCACCGCCGACGCGTGGCAGATCGTCGCGCAGTGGGTGATCACCGGCGACGACGCGACGTACAAGAGCGTCGCGCCGAAGCAGGCGTTCGATCCGGGGCGCGGTCAGTGGGGCGCGTTCGACGTCGCCGCGCGCGCCGGCCAGCTCTCGCTCGACGACAACGTGTTCGCCGACGGCCTCGCCGACCGCAAGAAGTCGGCGCAGAAGGCGACCTCCTTCGGCGTCGGCGCCGACTGGTTCCCGAACAAGAGCTTCCGCTTCGTGCTCGATCTCGAGCGCACGCAGCTCGACGGCGGGCCGCGGGCGAGCGAGACCTCGATCGTCGGGCGCGTGCAGACGGTCTTCTGATCTCGGCTAGCGAATCGCAGCCGACGCGGCTTGGATCGCGTCGGCCATCTCGAGCGCCGACGCGTAGCGATCGGCCGACTCCTTCGACAGCGCGCGATCCAAGACCTCCTCGAGCTCCTGCGGCACGACGACGCCGGGCGCGATCGCCTCGATCACCGGCGGCGGCTCGGCGAGGTGCAGGTTGATCAGCTCGAAGTCGTCGGCGCCGACGAACGGCGGGCGGCCGGCGAGCAGCTCGTAGAAGATCACGCCCATCGCGTAGAGGTCGCTGCGCTCGTCGGCGGCCTCGCCGCGCAGGCGCTCGGGCGCCAGGTACGTGAGCGATCCGACGACGTGGCCCTGCGCGGTCAACTTCGACGAGCCCTCGAGCGCGGCGAAGCCGAAATCGATCAAGACGACGCGATCGACCGGCCCCGGCGACGGCTCGAGCATCAGGTTCGCGGGCTTGAGATCGCGGTGCAGGACCTTGCCCTTGTGCACCGCCGCGAGGCCCTGCAGCGCCTGCCACGTGTAGCTCGCGGCGCGCGCGGGCGAGACCCGCTGCTCGGCCTTGAGCACGGTGCGGAGCGACTTGCCGCGCAAGAGCTCGACGACGAGGTACGGCTCGCCGGCGATGGTCGCGCCGCTGCCGAGCAGCTGCGCGACGTTGCGGTGCCGGATCATCCCCTGCACCTTCACCTCGCGGTCGAACCGCCGCAGCGCCTCGGGCTCGCGCGCCAGCGATTGCCTGAGGATCTTGATCGCGACGTGCCCGGCGCCCGTGTTGTCGAGCGCCGCGTACACGTCGGCCATCGCACCGCGTCCGATCAGCCGTTCGAGCTGATAGCGGTCGTCGAGGACCGTTCCGACGCGATCCTGCGCATTCACGCCTTGACGATACTAGATCTCCGAGTTACTCAGGCGACGTGGAGCGCCCTGCTCTCGCCCTCAGGCGCACGTTGGCCGAGGCGGCGGACGTCGCGCGCATGGCTCGCCGGCTCGCGCACGAGATCGTCGAGAAGAATCGCGGCACGCGCGGCCTCGCGCTGGTCGGGATCCGCACCGGCGGCCTGCTCTTGTCGAACGAGCTCGGCCGGCTGATCGCGCAGGCGGAAGGGCAAGCGCCGGCGATGGGCGCGGTCGACATCGCCCTCTACCGCGACGACGTCGCGGATCGCGTTCGTCCGGCGATCGGACCGACCGAGCTGCCGTTCGAGCTCGACGGCATGCGCATCGTGCTCGTCGACGACGTCCTCTACACGGGGCGGACGGTGCGCGCGGCGCTCGACGCCCTCGCCGACTACGGCCGCCCGCGCGCGGTGCAGCTCGCGGTCCTGGTCGATCGCGGCCTGCGCGAGCTGCCGATCCAGGCCGACTTCGTCGGCATGCACGTGACGACCGATCCGCGCGAGCGCGTGAAGTGCACGTTCTCGGGTGACGGCGCGGAGGCGGCGGTGAAGCTCTACGGACCGGCGGAGGGCACGTGAGCACGGCAATTCCTCGAAGCTTTCCGCACCGGCATCTCCTCGGCATCGAGCACCTCGAGGCCGCCGACATCACGCAGATCCTGGATCTCGCGGAGACCTTCTACGCGCTGGGCGAGCGCCCGATCAAGAAGGTGCCGACCCTGCGCGGGCGCACGGTGATCAACTTGTTCTTCGAGAACTCGACGCGCACGCGCACGTCGTTCGAGATCGCGGCGAAGCGCATGAGCGCCGACGCGGTCAACATCTCGTCCTCCGGCTCGTCGGCGTCGAAGGGCGAGACGCTCCTCGACACCGCGAAGAACCTCGAGGCGATGCGGCCCGACGTCGTCGTCTTGCGCCACTCGTTCGGCGGCGCGCCGCACCTGCTCGCGAAGAACCTCGACTGCGCGATCGTGAACGCCGGCGACGGCCAGCACGAGCACCCGACCCAGGCGCTGCTCGACGCGGCGACGATCCGGCGCGCGCGCGGTCGCGTCGCCGGGTTGGAGGTCGCGATCGTCGGCGACATCGCGCACTCGCGCGTCGCGCGTTCGAACCTGCTGTCCTTGACGAAGCTCGGCGCGCGCGTGCGCCTGTGCGCGCCGTGGACGCTCCTGCCGCGCGGCATCGAATCGATCGGCGGCGAGCTCACGCGCGAGCACACGCGCGTGGTGACGCGGCTCGAAGAGGCGCTCGACGGCGCCGACGTCGTGATGATGCTGCGCGTGCAGAACGAGCGCATGAGCGGCGAGGCGCCGCGCTTCCCGAACACGCGCGAGTTCTCGCGCACCTACGGCCTGTCGGCGCGCACTCTCGCGTGGGCGAAGCCCGACGCGATCGTGATGCACCCGGGCCCCGTCAACCGAGGCGTCGAGCTGTCGCCCGAGGTCGCCGACGGCGCGCGCTCGGTGATCCTCGATCAGGTCGAGTGGGGCGTCGCGGTGCGGATGGCGGTCTTGTACCTGCTCGGCGGCGGCTCGACGGCCGAGGCCTCGGCGTGAGCTTCGCGGTCGCGATCGAGGGCGTCACGAAGCGGTTCGCCGATCACGTCGCCGTCGATTCGATCTCGTTCGAGGTGCCGCGCGGCGTCGTCTACGGCGTGCTCGGCCCCAACGGCGCCGGCAAGTCGACCACGCTGCGCATGATCAACGACATCATCGCGCCCGACGGCGGCACGATCCGCATCCTCGACACGCTCGCGCCCGGCCGCGACGCCGCGCCGAAGATCGGCTACCTGCCCGAGGAGCGCGGCCTCTATCCGAAGATGCGCGTCGCCGAGATGATCGCGTTCATGGGCGAGCTGCGCGGCATGTCGGCGCGCGACGCGAAGGCGCGCGCGGGCGCGTGGCTCGAACGGCTCGGGCTGTCGAAGTGGGCGCGCAACAAGGTGCAGGATCTCTCCAAGGGCATGCAGCAGAAGGTGCAGTTCGCCGCGTGCGCGATCCACGACCCCGAGCTCTTGATCCTCGACGAGCCGTGGAGCGGCTTGGATCCGATCAACGCCGAGGTCCTGCGCGACGTGGTCGCCGAGCAGAAGAAGGCCGGGCGCACGATCTTGTTCTCGACGCACCAGATGGAGCAGGCCGAGAAGATCTGCGACGAGGTCTGCATCATCGCACGCGGCAAGAAGGTGCTCGAGGGCGGGCTGGTCGAGCTCAAGCGCGCCGCGCAGAAGGACGGCCTGGTCGCGATCGGGTTCGCCGATGATCAGGCGCGCGCGAAGGCGGCGGCGGTGATCGCCGATCGATCGATCGTCGCCGCCGAGCGGCCGCCGCGCCACGGCGACACCGCCGACATGGAGGTCGAGCTCGCGCCGGGCGCGACCGTCGACGGGCTGCTCGCGGCGCTGGTCGGCGCCGGCGCCTCGGTGCGACGCTTCGAGGTCGTCGTCCCGACCTTGCACCAGATCTTCGTCGATCGCGTCGGCGCGGAGAACGCGATCGTCGCGGAGCGCAGCCCGTCATGACCGGCTGGTTGGTGATCGCGAAGCGCGAGTTCCTCGAGCGCGTGCGCACCAAGTGGTTCGCGATCACCACCGCGATCGGGCCGATCTTCATGATCGCGTTGCTCGTGGTCCCGGTCCTGCTCGCGCGGCTCGGCGGCACCACGAAGCTCGCCGTGGTCGATCACAGCGGCCAGATGGCGGACTCGCTCCGGCGAACGCTGCCCGCGTCCGATTGGGAGATCACGATCCGCACCGACGACCCGACGGAAGCGTCGCTGCTCGCCGAGATCCGCGACAAGAAGATCGACGGCTTCCTCGTGATCCCGAAGGACGCGCTCGAGCAAGGCGAGATCGTCTATCAGGGCGACAACGCGACCGCGCAGGTGCCGATGGCGAAGCTGCAGTTCGCCGTGATGATCTCCCGCATGGGTGCGATCAAGCACCTCAGCCCCGAGGACATCGCCAAGCTCCTCAGCGTCAACTTCTCGACCAAGCACACGACCGGCGAGGCCGCGTCGGCGTCGGGCGGCGCGACCTTCGCGCTCGGCTACATCGTGATGTTCATCCTCTACCTCGCGATCGTGCTCTACGGCGTCAACGTGATGCGCTCGGTCGTGACCGAGAAGACCAGCCGCGTCGTCGAGCTCATGATCGCCGCGACCAAGCCGCGCGCGCTCATGCTGGGCAAGATCGTCGGCGTCGGCGCGGTCGGCGTCGTGCAGATCCTCGCGTGGTTCGCGATGGCGATCGCGCTGATCGTCTTCCGCGAGCCGATCCTGGGGCTGTTCGGCCTGCACGGCGGCATCAACCTGCCGCCGCTGTCGATGACCGACGGGGTCGTGATCCTCGTCGACTTCGTCCTCGGCTACTTCTTCTACGCGTCGCTCTACGCCGCGGTCGGCGCGATGGTGTCGAGCGACCAGGAAGCGCAGCAAGCGCAGACGCCGATCACGATGTTGCTCGTGCTGACGATCATCTGCGTGCAGCTGGTCGCGAACGATCCGCGCGCGACCGGCCCCGCGATCCTGACGCTGGTGCCGTTCTCGTCGCCGATCCTGATGCCGATGCGCTGGCTGCTCGGCGGCGCGACCGGCATGGATGTCGCGCTGTCGTTCTCGATCCTCGCCGCGTCGACGTGGCTGGTCGCGATGGCGTCGGCGCGCATCTTCCGGGTCGGCATCCTCATGTACGGCAAGCGGCCGTCGATGCGCGAGCTCGGACGCTGGCTGCGATATCGTTAGCCATGCACCCGCTGATGGCGCAGTTCGCGCAGCAGCCCGAGAAGCGCACGACGATCCAGCTGCAGGTCTATCAAGATCCGTGGGCGCTGATCGCGGGCTGGGGGCAGCACCACAAGTGGAAGACGATCGGGCCGGCGCCCGAGCAAGGCCTGTGGGTGATGACGCGCGGCTGGGCCAACCCGGCGCCGCAGAACATCGCGTTCCACCTCGAGGGCTACGTGTTGACCCTGCAGGCGTGGGTCCGCTTCTCCGGCATGGAGCGCCTCCGCTCCTTCTTCATCCTGCCCGCCGAGATCAACATCTCGTCCGGCGGCCGCGGCCTGCTCGCCCGCCGCAGCGTGCGCAACGACGTCAACGAGCTGCTCGGCCACCTCGGCGCGCCGCAGCTCGCGATCCAATGAGCGCGCGCGAGCACGTCGCGTTCGAGGTCTACGAGGATCTGCTCGCCGGCGTGCGCGCGCTCGCGCCGCTGCTCGGGCAGGCGGAGCTCGCGCCGCGCTTCATCGAGCTCCATCGCGGATCGCACGCGCGCTACAGCCGCGCGATCGAGCTCGACGCCGGATCGATCGAAGCGGTGCGCGCGCGGCTCGCGGCGTTCGAGGTCACGCTCGAGCTGCCCGCGGTCGTCGCCGGCGGGCGGTGGCGCTTCTTGCTGCGATCGCTCGCGCGCCTCGAGCGCATCCGCGCGCTCGGCGGGCCCGTCGATCTGTTCCGCGACGACTTCCTCTCGGCCGCGCGTGATCTCGGGCCGCGCCCGTACGCGCCGCCGCGCGATCTCCGGTGGACCGACGCGGCGCACTTCGCCCGCGACGCGATCACGCTCGCGGCCGCGACCGGCGACGACGTCGGCCTCGGCCCGATCGACGACGACGCCTTCGTCGCGCTCGCCGAGCCGTTCGCGGTCGGCGCCGAGCACGTGACGATCCAGTCCGCCGCGAGGCCGCCGAGCATCCGCCTGCCGCCCGCGCTCTTCGCCGCCTGCGACGCCGCGGCGCGCAAGGGCCACGCGCTCGCCGGCTACGTCGAGATCGTGCCGGCCTGACCGTCGCCGGAATCGCGCCATGTCAAATATCCTTGACACGAAGTCGTGTCTGGTTATCTTTACATCATGTCAAGTGAACACGACGTCGGCTTCCAGGAGAAGAGCCTCTGGATCACCCTCTTCGCCAATGTCCTGGTCTACGCGTACTACTTCTGGCGCGTGCTCGCGATCGGCCGCGATCCGGCGCGGGTCGGCGTGCTGTTCGGACAGACGGTCATCGCGTTGATCGTGATCATGGCGGCCGGTCACATCGTGCTCGCCGTGCGGCAGAAGCCCGAGCGCAAGGACGAGCGCGACCGCACCATCGCGATGCGCGCCTCGCGCAACGCGTTCTACGTGCTGTCGACCGGCGCGTGGGCCGCGCTCGGCGTGGCCGCGATGTCGTTCGAGCCGTTCTGGATCGCGCACGCGATCCTCGGGGCGATCGTGCTCGCCGAGGTGACGCGCACCGGATCGCAGCTCGTCTACTACCGCCGCGGGGTCGCGTGACCCGCGTCCACAACCGCATCCGCGAGCTGCGCTTCCACGCCCACGAGATGACGCAGCAGCAGCTCGCCGATCGGCTCGGCGTCACGCGCCAGACCGTGAACGCGATCGAGGGCGAGAAGTACTCGCCCACGCTCGAGATGGCCTTCCAGATCGCGCACGTCTTCGGCGTGCCGCTCGATCAGGTCTTCACGTATGAGGCGCCGCGCGGCGGGCGGCGAGGATCTTGACGAACGAGCGCGTGCGGATCTCCTCGACCGACAAGCCGGTCGCGGTCGCTTCGTCTTCGGTGACCGCGCCGCACGAGATGCCGCGCAGGAAGAAGTTCAAGAGGCCCTGCCCGGTCGCGGCGTCGTCGAAGACGTCGCCGACGAGCGTGGCCTGCGCGGCCTTGCCGACGAAGTTGGACAGGCGCTCCGACGCGGCGGCGAGGCCCTCGAGGAAGAACGCATAGACGGCGCCGTAGCGGGTCGGCAGCTGCGCGGGGTGCAGATCCCAGCCCTGGTAGAAGCCGGTCGTGAGCGAGCGGCGCACGTCGTCGGCGTGCAAGCGCCACGCGCCGTGGACCGCGGCGCGGTTCGCCTTCTTCTGCTCGTCGGTCGACGCGTTCTTGTGCGGCGCGACGGGCATGATGTTGGTCGCGCCGTCGCTGAGCAACACGCCCGTCGACGCGAACGCGACCTTCATCATCTGCTTCGCGAAGTCGCACGCGGGGTGGCCCATCTTCTGGTGCGCCGCGGTGATGTCGCAGCCCGCGGTGTAGTCGTAGGTCCCGAAGTGCGCGCCGCGCATGCGCGCGCCCGCCGACGACAACAGGCGCGGCAGCATCGAGCGCCCGGTCGGATCGAGGATGCACTGCGTGGTCTCGACCATGATCTCGAGCTGGAGCGCGCCGGTCTCGAGCTCGAGCTTGTCCTCGAGGTGCTCGAACACGCCGACCAGCGTCTCGACGTCGGCGCGGCTCGTGATCTTCGGCAGCGTCACGACGAAGTTCGGCGGCAGCACGCCGCCGGTCTCGCCGAGCAGCTCCGACAAGAAGATGTCGAGCGTGCGCAGCGAGCGACGCGCGAGCTCGCCGGTCAGCGGCTTGATGCGGATGCCGAGG
>Ga0310810_10010567_pt1 | contig 10748 bp, 6 predicted proteins | sample NCmetagenome_FD_207641 | JGI IMG/M metagenome (GOLD analysis project Ga0310810, IMG submission 207641) | Soil microbial communities from experimental microcosm in Duke University, North Carolina, United States - NC | ecosystem: Engineered > Artificial ecosystem > Soil microcosm > Unclassified ... | reverse complement strand
GGTGATCGACGTGCGGCACGAGCTCATCGCCAGAATCACTTCCGACATCTTGGCGCGGATCGTGTAGTCCTGATACGCCGGCAGCGCGACCGCTGCCAGAATGCCGATGATCGCGACTACGATCATCAGCTCGATCAGGGTAAAACCCTTCTGAAGCGTCCTCATTTGATACCTCCCAAAGGTTGGTGTTGTGCATCCCCTTGGCAGCAATGTTCATGCCATGGACTGGGGCACCGGATTCTGTGACGCAATTCACATTTGCGCAAATGTGAATGGCCGCGGAGCGTCACCAGGGCAAAAAAAAGGCACCCCGAAGGGTGCCTTCTTTGCAGCTGAACGTCTGCTGTTAGCCGCGGCAGGAGCCGGGCAGGTACTTCGCGGGCACGGTCGTGCCGTCACCCGAGTTGCCACAGCGCCAGCCGTACAGCGTCTGGCTCGAGCCGGTCGTGAACGTCGAAGCGGTGGTGGCGTTCGACAGCGGCAGCAGCGTTACGACCGAGGTATTCACCACGGTCGAGATGCCCTGCACGGTCGCCTTCACCACGCCGTTGACGTCGGTGTGAACCGCGCTGACGTACTTCGTGCTCTGCGAGGCCGTGGTGATTTCGCAGCCCCAACCGTCGGCGCCTGGCGCGCTACCCGGTCCGGACTGGTACACCTCGGTGATCGACGTGCGGCACGAGCTCATCGCCAGAATCACTTCCGACATCTTGGCGCGGATCGTGTAGTCCTGATACGCCGGCAGCGCGACCGCTGCCAGAATGCCGATGATCGCGACCACGATCATCAGCTCGATCAGGGTAAAGCCCTTCTGCAGTGTTCTCATTCGGTGCTCCCCTTAAGTTGGAACGAAACGATCGGTCTTGGTGCTCCGACCTGCCCGCATTGTCGCAACATTCATGCCAAATGCAGTGTGCGAAATACGCCGAAAAACGTGGGCTGATCGGCAAAAAAAAGTGCTAAACGCACGCCCAGAGCCCATTTGTGTCGCTCACTGCCACTTTTCGTCACTGGCGCCAGCTAGCTGCAAGGTCTGGCAGGCTACCGCCCGCGCGTAGAATCCGCGCGGAATCGCAGCCATCGACGCCGCCGACAAGCTGATCGCAGAAGGCAATCGCGCAGAAGACCGTGGCGATCTTCCGCAGGCTTGCGCGCTCTATCGCCGGGCCTTGGCGCTCGCCCCCGATTACGCGAAGGCGCACATCAATCTCGGCATCGCGCTGGAGGCTTTAGGCGAGAGCGCTGAAGCGATCCGCTCATACGAGCGCGTGCTCGCCGCCGAACCCGCCAATCCCGCTGCGAACTACAACCTCGGCAAGCTTTTATATGCGCGCGGCGAGGCCTCTCGCGCCGCGGGGTTGCTGGCTCGCGCCTTGGAGAGCCGCCCGGACTTTCCGGACGCCCGCATCGTGCTTGGGTCCCTTCTCGCCTCGCAAGGCAAATCGGAGCAGGCGATCCGTGAATTCGATGCCGCATTGCGGCTGCGCCCCGATGACTTCGGAGCGCTTTTCCACTGCGCCAGCGCCCTGAGAGCCCTAAAGCGGCTGGACGAGGCGCACACCCTTCTGCAACGGGCGATCGCTATCGATGCGAGAAATGCCGATGCGCACGCCGCATTGTCCGACGTATTGCTGGCTCAAGGCCGTACCGAAGAAGCGCTTGCGAGTTACGACAAGGCGCTCGCAATCCAGCCCGACTTTCCCGGGGCACTCTGCAACCGCGGCGTTTCCCTGCAGGCACTCAAGCGCTACGACGAGGCGCTCGCCAGCTACGACAAGGCGCTCGCGGTAAGGCCAGACTTTGCCGAGGCGCTCTGCAACCGCGGCAATGTCCTGAAGGAACTCAAGCGCTACCACGAGGCGCTTGCCAGTTACGACAAGGCGTTTGCCATCAAGCCCGATTTTGCCGAGGCGCTGAACAACCGCGGCCTCGCGCTGCAGGAGCTGAAGCGCTACGACGAAGCCCTCGCCAGCTACGACGCGGCGCTCGCCATCAAGCCCCGGTTGGCGGAGGCATTAAGCAGCCGCGGCCTGGCCCTCTGCGAACTCGAGCGCTACAACGAGGCACTCGACAGCTGCGACCAGGCGCTCGCGATCATGCCGGGTTATGCGGAGGCGTTGAGCAACCGCGGGCTTGCCCTGCAAGAACTCAGGCGCTACGACGAGGCGCTCACCAGTTACGACCAGGCGCTCGCGATCAGACCTGACCTTGCCGGGGTGTTGAGCAATCGGGGCGTGGTCCTGAAGGAACTGGGGCGCTTCGACGAGGCTCTCGCCAGCTACGACCAAGCCCTCGCAATCAAGCCGGACTCAGCCGAAGCCATCAGCAACCGCGGTGCGGCCCTGAGGGAACTCACGCGCTACGACGAGGCGCTCGCCAGTTACGACAAGGCGCTCGCCATCAAGCCCGACTACGCAGAGGCATCAAGCAACCGCGCCAATGCCCTGCAGGAGCTGCACCGGTACGACGAGGCGCTCGCCAGTTACGACAAGGCGCTCGCGATCAAAGCGGACTTGGCCAACGCACAGTTCAACCAGAGTCTTTGCCGACTGCTGGTGGGCGATTTTGAGAACGGCTGGAAGCAACATGAATGGAGGTGGAGATCGAGAGACTTCTCCTCTCCCAAGCGCGACTTCATGCAGCCCCTTTGGCTTGGCAAGGAAGACCTCGGCGGCAAGAGCATCCTCCTTCATGCCGAGCAGGGCCTCGGCGACACCATCCAGTTTGCACGCTATGCGCAGGCGGTTGCCCAGAGGGGCGCCCGCGTGATCCTCGAGGTGGACTCGCCGCTCAGATCGCTCATGGCGGGTCTATCCGGCGTACACCAAGTCCTGAGCCGAGGCGAGCCGTTGCCCAGGTTCGATTTCCACTGCCCGTTGTTGAGCCTGCCGCTTGCCTTCGGTACGCGGTTGCAAACCATTCCCGCAGACATTCCCTATCTGCGCGCCCCAGACCGCACACTGAAGAAGTGGCGCGACATGCTCGGGCTGCGGACCCATGCCCGAAGGGTCGGCATCGTTTGGTCGGGTCGCGCCGCCCACAAGAATGACCGCAACCGTTCCATCGCGTTGAGCAGGCTCGCAGCGCTCGCCAGTCCTGATGTGATGCTGATCAGTTTGCAGAATGAAGTACGCGCCAAGGATGCAGAGGTTTTGGGCGCGAACAAGCAAATCGTTCACTTCGGTCGGGAGCTCAAGGACTTCTCCGACACCGCAGCGCTGGTGTCGCTCCTGGATCTCGTGATTTCCGTAGATACCTCGGTCGCTCACCTGGCCGGAGCGCTGGGGAAACCCGTGTGGATCTTGCTTCCGTTTGCCCCGGATTGGCGGTGGCTCGTCGACCGCGAAGATAGCCCCTGGTATCCCACCGCACGTCTCTTCAGACAGCCCGAAATCGGAGACTGGGACAGCGTCATCGACAGAGTCATGCGCGGCCTTAAGATCTATGGCGGTGGACGCAACGACTGAAGCAGCAGACCGGCTGATTGCCGAGGGCAATCGCGCAGAAGACAGCGGCAAGCTTCAGCAGGCCTGCGAGCTGTATCGCCAGGCGGTGTCGCTGGCGCCGCGATACCCGAAGGCGCATATCAATCTCGGCATCGCCCTCGAGGCGATGGGTGACAACCCAGCGGCAATCCGCGCTTACGAGCAGGCGCTCGCCACCGACCCGGCCCATCCGGCGGCGAATTACAACCTCGGCAAGCTTCTCCACGCGCACGGCGACCGGCTGCGCGCCGAAAGCCTGCTCACGCGCGCGCTGCAAAGCCGCCCGGACTTCCCGGACGCGCGGATCGTGCTCGCCCTCGTGCATGTGTCGCAGGGCAAGCTCGAGCACGCCGCCACCGAGCTCGAGGCGGCGCTGCTCCAGAGACCCGACGACTTCGGTGCGCTTTTCCACTATGCGGCGACGCTACGTACGCTGAACCGACTGGACGAAGCGCGCGCGGTACTGAAGCGAGCTCTCGCCGTAGACAGAAATAACGCCGATGCCCACGCAGCCCTATCAGATATCCTCGTAGCGCTGGGCGACACCGCGGGCGCAGCCGCCGAGCTCGAAGTCGTGCTGCAGCACCGGCCCGACTGGGCCGATGCCCTCTTCAACTACGGCACCCTGCTCCGCCGGCAGCTGCGCCTCGAGGAGGCCGAGCGCGCTTTTCGGCGGGCCATCGCCGCGCAGCCGGGACATGCCGGCGCCCACCGAATGCTCGGCGAGGTGCTGCTCGCGCAATCCCGCGGCGACGAGGCATTCGAGGTCTATCGCAGGGCGCGGCAGGAAAACCCGCTGGACTTCGGCCTCGAGTCGGCGGAGCTATTCGCGCTGTTCGGCTCGGATCGCATCTCCGATGAAGAGCTTTTCGCCCGGCATGCTGCCTTCGGCAAGCGGCTCGAGGCCGCGCATGCGCCGCGAACGGGCTTTCGCAATGCACGCGACCCTGAGCGACGGCTCCGGATCGGCTACCTGTCGGGCGATTTCCGATATCACGTCGTGACGCTCTTCATGCTGCCGGTGCTCGAGCGCCATGACCGGGCGTCCTTCGAGGTTTATTGCTACTCGACCGCCGACTCGACAGATGGCTACACCCGGCAGATCGCGGAGCGAGCCGATGTTTGGAGACCGATGGGCGGCCAGTCGCCGGCGCAAATCGCCGAGGCGATCACCGCGGACGCGATCGACATCCTGATCGACTTGAGCGGCCACTCGGGCACGCTGCAGCTCGCGACGATGGCCGAGCGTCCTGCGCCGGTCCAGGCGACCTGGCTTGGATACCTGAACACAACCGGCCTCACGCGCATCCACTACCGCATCACCGATCGTTTTGCCGATCCGCCCGGCGCCACTGAGCGCTACCACACCGAATCGCTGGTCAGGCTGCCGAACGGCCAGTGGTGCTACCGTCCGTTCCTCTCCCCGCCGGTCGCTGCCGTGCCGCCCTCGGCGAAAAAAGGCTTCGCCACGTTCGGCGCCTTCCATCAGGCCCCCAAGATCTCCCGGGCGGCTCGGCGCCTCTGGGCCGAGATCCTCGGCCAGGTGCCGGATTCGCGGCTACTGGTCGTAGGGGTGGCACGGGGACGCGCGCAGGACGACTTGCTGCGCGACCTGACCGGGCCGCGAGTCTCGCGCGAGCGCATCACCTGCGTCCCCTACGCTGCCCTGGGGGAATACCTGCGCCTCTTCGCAGAAGTGGACATCGCGCTCGATAGCCTGCCCTTCAGCGGCGGCACGACAAGCTGCGACACGCTATGGATGGGTGTGCCGATCGTCACCATGCCCGGCACCCGCTCGGTTTCACGGAGCGCAAGCAGCGTGGTTTCCAACGTCGGCCTGACCGACTGGATTGCCTCGAGCCCGGAGGATTACGTGCGCCGCGCGGTGCGCTTCGCTGGCGAGCGCAAGCTGCTCGCGGAATTGCGCGGCTCGATGCGTAACCGCATGGCCGCATCACCGCTCATGGATGAAGTGCGCTTCGTTCGTGACCTGGAGCTGGCGTACCGCGAGATGTGGCGCAAATGGTGCGCCGGAAACCCTACCTAGGGTGTGTAGCCCGGGATCTTCGACTCGTCCACGTCGTCGATCTGCTCCTTGTCGAGGAACATCTCGGCGTAGCGCCGGTAGACCTTGCGCCGCACGAAGATGTCGAAGAGATCGGGATCGACGTGCTGGTTCATCCTCATGCGCCCGAGGATCTCGAGCGACTCGGAGAGTGTCTTTCCCTTCTTGTACGGCCGATCCTTGGCCGTGAGCGCCTCGAAGATGTCGGCGATGCCCATGCAGCGCGCCTGCACTGACATCTGCTCGCGCGTCAGGCCCTTCGGATAACCCTTGCCGTCCATGCGCTCGTGGTGGCCACCGGCGTATTCGGGCACCTTGGTGAGGTGCTTGGGCCAGGGCAGCGCCTCGAGCATCTTGATCGTGGCGACGATGTGGTGGTTGATGATCTTGCGCTCTTCGTCGGTGAGCGTGCCGGCGCGGATCGTGAGGTTCTTGACCTCATCTTCCGTGAGGAAGTCGGCCTCGTGCCCGGAGACATCGCGCCAGCGGTACTTGGCGATGCGCTTCACCTGCGCGATGTCCTCGTCCTTCATGCGCTCGCCGCCGATGTTGCAGACCTGCAGGAAGCGCCGATCCTCCTCGACTTGCCGCAGGCGGTCGCGCAGCTCCTTGTCGCTCAGCTTTTGCTTGAGCGCCTCGATCTCCAAGTCGCGCTTCAGCACCTCGAAGCGCGTATCGATCAGCTTGATGCGGTCGAAGATGGTCTCGAGCTTGGTGGCCTTGTCGACCACGTGGACCGGCGTCGTCACCTTGCCGCAGTCGTGGAGCAGGCCCGCGATCTTGAGCTCATAGCGGTCCTTGTCGCTCATGTTGAACTCGGCGAGCGGGCCGGCCTTCGTCTCGTTCACCGCCTCGGCGAGCAGCATCGTCAGCACCGGCACGCGCTGGCAGTGGCCGCCGGTATAGGGCGACTTCTCGTCGATCGCGCCGTTGATCAGGCTGATGAACGACTCGAACAGCGTCTCGAGCTGGTTGATGAGGAGGCGATTGGTGAGCGCCACCGCCGCCTGCGAGGCGAGCGACTCGGCCAGGCGCTGGTCGGACGAGGAGAAAGGAACGATCTCGCCGGTGTTCGGATCCTGCGCGTTGATGAGCTGCAGGACTCCGATCGACTCTCCCTCGTGGTTGCGCATCGGCACGGTGAGGAAGGATTTGGAGCGGTAGCCGGTCTTCGAGTCGAAGCCGCGCGTGCCAGTGAAATCGAAGCCCTCGGCCTTGTACGCATCTTCGATGTTGACTGTCTTGCCGGTCAGCGCGACGTAGGCCGAGACGTTGGCGTGGTTGGGTTTCCCGTCCTTGTAGAGCTGCACCGGGTAGAAGGGAATCGGATTGCCGGTGGTGCCCCCGAGATAGAACTTGAGCGAGCTCGTGCGCACGATCTCGAAGCGCAGGCTCTTTTCCTCGGTGGCGCGATAGAGCGTGCCGCCGTCGGCGCGCGTGATCGTCTTGGCGGCGGTGAGAATCGCTTCGAGCAGCCGGTTGATGTCGCGCTCGGCCGAGAGCGACGCACCGATCGCGTTCAGCTGGTCGAGGCGCTGGGCGAGGTCGTCAGCAGCGTTGACCAGAGCGCCGGCCTTGAACCGCAGGCCCTGGGTGCTGTCGATCGAAGCGCTCATTGCTACATCACTTGACGCAGACGGCGCGTACTTCCTTCATGTGGGTGACGCCGGTGAGGCACTTCTCCATGCCGTCCTGCTTCAGCGTCCGCATGCCGTCGTCCAGGCACTGCCCCAGCATCTCGGCTACGCGGGCATGCTCCTGGATGAGCTTCTTCAGCTTGTCCGTGGCGATCAGGAGCTCGTGCAGGCCGCAGCGTCCCTTGAAGCCGGAGCCGCCGCACTTGTCGCAGCCCACCGGCTTGTAGAAGGTGAGCTGGCCCTTGTCGTTGCCGTAGTTCTTGACCCACTCCTTGTACACCGCTTCCATCGAGCCCTTGGGGTCGGCCTTGAACTTCGCCGTCGCCATCAGCTCCTCGCAGTATTCGCGCAGGAACGCAGTGAGCTCGGCCGGCTCGGGCACGTAGCTCTGCTTGCACGAGCACATGCGCTTCGCCAGGCGCTGCGCCAGGATGCCGAGCAGCGCATCGGAGAAGTTGAAGGGGTCCATGCCCATGTCCAAGAGGCGCGTGATCGATTCCGGCGCCGAGTTGGTGTGCAGCGTGGCGAACACCAGGTGGCCGGTGAGCGACGCCTCGATGCCGGTACCGGTGGTTTCCTTGTCGCGCATCTCGCCGACCATGATGATGTCCGGGTCTGCGCGCAGGAACGCCTTCATCACCGCCGCGAAATCGAGTCCCGCTTTCTTGTTCACCTGCACCTGGCGCAGGCCTTTCTGCGTGATTTCGACCGGGTCTTCCGCGGTCCAGATCTTGGTATCGGGTGTATTCAGGAACTTGAGCACTGAGTGCAACGTAGTGGTCTTGCCCGAGCCCGTGGGGCCGCAAACGAAGAAGAGGCCGTAGGGCTTGCTGACCGTGCTCTGCAGCTTTTCGAGGTTGAACGGCGTGAAGCCCATCTTCTCGAGCGGGATCGGCTCGCCCGCGGCGAGAATCCGCATGACGATGTCCTCGACGCCGCCGGCGGTCGGAATGGTCGCGACGCGCAGCTCGATGTCGAGGGGGCCGAACTTCTTGAACTTGATCTTGCCGTCCTGGGGCTTCCGCTTCTCGGAGATGTCGAGGTCGCACATGATCTTGATGCGCGCCACGATCGCCGCGCGGTAGCTCGCGGGAATCTCGATGTACGGTCCGAGCGAGCCGTCCTTGCGGAAGCGGATCTCGGTTTTCGCCTTGCCCGGATAGGGCTCGATGTGAATGTCCGACGTGTTCTGGTTGTACGCGTCGACGATGATCTTGTTGACGAGCTTGACGAGCTCATTGTCGGCGGCTGCAGAAGCCTCGTCGGCCGATCCTTCTCCGACGGCCGATACCTCCGCCGAATCGTCTTCCATGCCAGAGAGCAGATCCTCGACGTTGCCAAGGTCGGCTCCCGTGGCGCCTTCCTGCCCGTAGAGCTGGTTGACGGTTTCCTTCCAATCCTTCTGCGTCGTGACGCGATAGATGATGCGCGCCTTCGGGAACACGTTCGCCGCGATGCGCGAGGAGCGGATGCGCTCCGGGTCGAGGCACACCACGACCAGGCCTTCCTTCGTGTCGTCGATCGGAACCCACTGATTGCCTTCGACGTATTCACGCTTCAGGTTCTTCAGCAGTTCGGCCGGCTTCACCCGATCGGACTTGAACGCCTCGTAGGGCACGCCGAAGAACTTGGAGAGCGCCGCGCCAATCGCCGGCACCTTGACCTGGAACTCGTCGGTCAGCACCTGCTCGATGTCGATTGCCTTCTTCCGAGCCTGGCGGGCGGCCAGCTCGAACTCGCCCGCGGACAACACCGCATCGGCGATCAGGTAGTCGTACTTGGTCTTCGCAAGTTGCGGCTTCGAGCGCTGCTTGAAGGCGATGCCGATGGTCTGCGAGAGCTCGGCCACGCCTTCCTCGGCGAGCGCGCCAAAAGGGACGCCCGCCTTGTTGTTGATGATCTGAATGACGCCGATCAGCTCGGCCGTGCCCTGCTCGAGGATCGGGGCGACCAGCTGCTGCTTCGTGCGGTAGCCGGTGCGCTTGTCGACTTCCTGCAGGAAGCGCAGGTTGGGGTTGATCGCGCGGAGCTCCGCGTCGTCGTAGCAGTCCTTGATATTGATCGCCTTCTTGGCGAAGGCGGTGTAGCCGGCGAGCGAGTGCTCGGCGATCGGCAGCTTCAGGTCCTTGAAGGAGTTGAGGCCGGTCTTGACCTTGGAGACGATGGACGACTTGTCCTCGCTCACCGAGTAGATCGTGAGGCGGTCGGCGTTGAAGAGCGCGCAGATGTCCGCGCTGACCTCCAACATGATCTCGTCGATGTTGTTGGTGGCGTGGACCTTGTTCGTTACGTTCTGGAGCTGTTTCTGGAACGCGAGGCGTGCAGCAACGTCGGTATGCGCTGCCGCCGGCTGGTTCAGAACTGCGCTCATTTCAGACCTCCCTGCCTGTGCTTAACGGACCCCCGGGATCCGCTTTTAGCTTAACGTGCATGATAGCGTCATACACCCTGATTTACCAAGGCTTTTCCCCCGTTGAAGACGCTCAGGGACGCCGTTCGGCGGCTTGCTTGAGGCCCCCGTCGAGCACCCACATGCGGAAGCCGCGCTGGGCAAAGAGAAAAGCGGCCGCGGCACTCCGCCGGCCGCTCTGGCAGTAGACGACGTACTCGCGCGAGCGGTCGAGGACCGAGAACATGTTGCGCACTTCGGCGAGTGGAACGTTGATCGCGCCAGGCAGCTTGTCGTACTGGTATTCGGAGGGGTAACGCACGTCGAGCCAGAGCGCGCCCGCACCGACCTTCTGCACCGCATCGCGGAACGTCAGCCGCCGCAGTAGCGGCTCGCGCAAGAGTTCGTCAAAGTCGGCGCGCTTCACGCGCAGGAGCTCGCCCTCGGAGAGCGCGGTGACGGTCGCGTTGCGCTTGGCTTCCGAGACGAGCGCTTCCTCGCCGAAGGCATCGCCGCTCTTCAGCTCCGCGAGCACCACCCTGGCGCCACCGACGAGCCGGTCGACCTGCAATCGGCCGGAGCCGACGAGGTAGTAGTAGTCGCCTTCCTCGCCTTCGCGAATCACGACGGCACCGCGCTTCATCGGTACGTGCTCGAAGCGCTTGAGCAGCTCCTCGATGTGCGCGGCCGGCAGCTGTGCAAGCGCGCCGCTTTTCAGGCTGGACAGCGTGAAGGCCCCGCTCGCGAATCGCGCGTCGGCACGCACGGCGTGGTCCCATGTGGCCAGCGTATCGAGCATGTCGTCGTCGAGCGCGAGCAGGTCGACATCGGTGACCGCTTTCGATCGCACCACCGGCTCGCGCCGCCGGTTCACGGCGTGGACGCCCTCGCCGGTCGCGCCGACGAGGAGCACGCCGCCGCCACCTTCGAAGTAGAGAAGGAGCTCGCCTTGCAGGAGGAAGAGCGAGCGGCCCGGCTCGCGGCCGCGCAACGGATCGGAGCCGCGCGGCGCACGCTCGATCGGCGCCATCTCGGCGAGCTCGGCCAGCCGGTCCTGCGAGAGTCCTGCCAGCGGCGCCAGCGCGCCGAGCTCCTCGGCGGTGGCATGCGTGCGCAGCATCAGAACTCCAGGACTAGGTTGTTCTGCAGCATCTGCGGACGGAACTTGCCCG
>Ga0310810_10010566_pt1 | contig 10748 bp, 8 predicted proteins | sample NCmetagenome_FD_207641 | JGI IMG/M metagenome (GOLD analysis project Ga0310810, IMG submission 207641) | Soil microbial communities from experimental microcosm in Duke University, North Carolina, United States - NC | ecosystem: Engineered > Artificial ecosystem > Soil microcosm > Unclassified ... | reverse complement strand
CCAACCACAGTGAATCCATGACGCCTCCGATTTGTGATGGCGCATTGCGATTTGTGAGGATGACCGCGATCTACGATCGGCTCGGCGTACAGTCGCAAATCACAAATCAGAAATCACAAATGGACTAGTCTCCGACCTCGGCGGCTTCGGTCTCTTCGACCACGCGGCCGTCGAACAGGTGGATGCTGCGCTCCGCGTGACGCGCAAACCGCGGATCGTGCGTCACCATGCAGATGGTCGCGCCCTCGCGATGCAGTTCGCGCAGAAGCTCCATGACGGCTTCGGCGTTATGCGAGTCGAGGTTTCCGGTCGGCTCGTCCGCCAGCAGGATCGACGGGCTGCCCGCCAGCGCTCGTGCCACGGCCACGCGCTGCTGCTGACCGCCCGAGAGCTGGGAAGGATAGTGCTTGGTGCGGTGGCTCATGCCCACGCGCTCCAGCGCCTGTTGTACGCGCTGCTTGCGCTCGCCGCCGCTCATGCCGCGGTAGGTCAGCGGCAGTTCGACGTTCTCGTACACCGTCAAATCGCCGATCAGGTTGAAGCTCTGGAAGATGAATCCGATCTCGCGGTTGCGGATCACCGCCCGCTGCGAGATGTCGAGGCTCTCCACCGGCCCGCCCTTCAGGAGGTACTCGCCACCGCTGGGTGAATCCAGCAGTCCGATGATCGCCAGCAGCGTCGATTTGCCAGATCCCGACGGACCCGCAATCGACACATACTCGCCCTTGCGGATCTCCATGTGTACACCGGACAGAGCGTGCGTCTCCACCTCGTCCGTGAGGAACACCTTCTTGATGTCCTTCATCGAAATCAAAACTTCGCCGTTGGCTGCGCTCATTTCGGTTCCCCTCTCCTCGCTTCGTTTTTCCGTTTCCTGATCAGCGGATCCCTGTCTTCGGGATCATCGATTTCTTACACAGACGTGCTAACCCGCTTCTGGTCAACAAAGAGTTTTTATTCCAGCTTGATCCGGTCGTACTGGTCCCAGCGCGACATATCCGACAGGATCACCTGGTCGCCTTCCTTCAGCCCGTTCAGGATCTCCACCGTGTTGACCGAGCTGCGGCCCAGCGTGACCTGTACCCGGCCGGCATTCCTGCCGTCGCCTTCCAGCTTGAACATCCCGATCGTGCTCTTCTCCTGGCCGTACGCCGGACGCCCCACATAAAGGACGTTCTGCATGCGCTCCAAGTCGACCGTGCCATCCACGCTCAGGTCAGGCACCGCGCCCGACGGCAGATCGCCGATCAGCTGCACGTACACCGTTCGAGTGCCGTTAATCACCGACGGATCGATATTCGTCACCTTGCCCTCGATCACGCCGTTGTGCGTGTCCACCTGCGCCGGCTGCCCGGGCTGAACGTCCTTGGCCTGTGTCTCGGGAATCTTCAACTCCGCCCGCAGGCGCTTCGGGTTCGCGACCTTGGCAATGGTCGTCCCCGCGGGGACTTGCTGGCCTTCCTGCAGAAGCGCGTTGTTCAGGCTGAGTTCCTGCAGGATGCCGTCCATGCCGGCCCGCACCTGAAGCATTGCCTTCTGCTTTTGCTGTAAGTCATAGACAGCACGGGCCTGTTCGACCTTGGCTTTCTCCGCCGCCAGCTGCGCTTCCAGCTCTTTTTGCGAGTTGGCGTAGCGCTGCTCCTCGATCTGTGCCCTGATTCCCAACTGCTGCGAACTCCCCTTCGAGAGCTTCAAGGCCTGGTCCGAGATAACGCCCAGCTTTGCCAGCCCCGTGTCGCTCTCTGCTTTCATACGAGCGTCCTGGGCATCTTGTTCCGCTTTTGCTGTATTTGCTTTTTGGTCCAGGACCTGGCTCTGCAGCGTGACCTCAAGGTTGTGGTACTGGGCCTCTTCCGCCTTGAGCTTCCATTCGGCGTCAAACGCCTGCTGCTCGACGGTCGGGTTGCTGAGGATCACCAGGACTGTGTCGGCCTTCACCGGCGTACCGGGACGAACCAGAATCTTCTCGACGCGGCCGTCGGTAATGGTTGGGATCCAGCGAATGTCTTCCGGCGTGAGGGTGCCTAGGCCGCGGACCTGGCGCACCAGCGGACCGCGCTTGACCGTATCGATCCACACGACCGAGCGCTCCACCGACGGCGCCGCCGGCTTCAGCTTAGACAGACCCATGGTGATGCCGGCAATCACGATCAGGCCAACTACGCCGTAAATGATCTGCCGCCGCCGCTTGGCTTTTGCTTGAGATGGACGACTGATATCCATAATTTCACCAACCTGATTTTGCACCCCGCTTGCCGTTCACCAGACCGCCCGGAAGCTACTGAAAAGACGGAGGAAAACCACATTCGGTAGCATCCATTTTACGACTTCCGTGTTCGTCTGTGGGACATAACTGTCCGGAACCGGACAGCGGATCACGGCAGACCTCCGTGGTCCTCTGGCGTAGGCTGCTGCGCTCATGAACCGGCTTCACATGGGCGACGAAGGGCTGTTGCGGTTCTTCGTCGGTGCTGAACTCATGCCTGCTACCCCCCGGTGTTACGACTTTCGACATGCGCCGTCGATGCCGCTCGCCGTATCATGGAGGCGGCGCACGCAATCTGTCGTATTCGCATACGCCGTACGGTTCGTAGATTTATGGCAAGCCCTCAACACAAGCCCGACGTCCACGTCGACGCCATGAACTCGGCCGACTGGCCGAACGTCTCCGCCATCTATCTGGAAGGAATCGCCACCGGCAACGCCACCTTCGAGACGATCACGCCAAGCTGGGAGGAATGGGACCGGGCGCACCTGCCGTTCGGCCGGCTCGTCGCGCGCCAGGGACGCACCATCGCCGGATTCGCCGCCCTGAGCCGCGTTTCTCAACGCTCGTGCTACGCCGGCGTGGCCGAAATGAGCATTTACGTCGCCGCGTGGGCCCGCGGCAAGCGCGTCGGCTCCGCCCTGATGGAATCGGCGATCGCCGCTGCCGAACGCGCCGGCATTTGGACCATCCAGGGCAGCATCTTCCCTGAGAATGTCGCCAGCCTCAAACTCTGCGAGGCTCACGGATTCCGTCGCGTCGGTACGCGCGAACGGATCGGAAAGCTCGGCGACTCCTGGCGCGACACCGTCCTCGTCGAGCGCCGCAGCGCGACGATCGGCCCATAACTGATTCAAACACTCTTCAGGACTGTTACCCGCGTTTCAAATATTTTCCAGCGACACTGTCGCCTTTAAACGACTGTCATCCTGAGTTTCGGCTTCCGTTGCCGAAACTCAGGATCTCTGGGTTTGCTTTCATCCACCACCGCTGTAACTTTCCTCAACCCAGCTGATCATTCCACCGAGGCCGCTATGCGCAAACCGTTTGTCCTGCTTCTCCTGATCGCTGCGTCCCTCTCCGCACAGCAGAGAGTTCCTGAGGGCATCTTTCACGGCTACAACGGCGAGTTCGAGCACGTGAGCAGCCAGCTGCTCTCGCTCGCAGAAGCGATCCCTGCCGACAAGTACACGTGGCGGCCGGGCCCTGGCGTGCGCTCCACCAGCGAAGTCATTCTGCATGACGCCGCGGCGAACCTGTTTCTCTTGAGTCTGGCCGGAGAAAAACTGCCGCCGGAGATCAATCCTGAGTTCGAAAAGAAGATCACGGCCAAGCCGGAAGTCATCGCCTGGCTCAAGCGTTCGCTCGACGCGGTGAAAGCCGCGCGCGCCAGAACCAACGCCACCGCGATGCGCCGCTCGGTCAAGACATTCGCCGGACCCGCGACCGTGGCCGACGTCTACCAGCGCATCCTTATCCACAACAATGAGCACATGGGACAGCTCGTTGCCTACGCGCGCATGAACGGCATCGCGCCACCATGGTCGCAGTGATCACTGCCGTGCTGATTTGCCCTTGAGTGTCTTCGTCCGCAGGTGCTTCTGCTCGCCCACTGCATAAGCCTCGCGCAGAAGCTTCCGGAAACCTGCGTCGATCTCGCGGAACGTCGTAAGACGAAACGTGTGCACGTGATTCCTCGGCGAGAAGGTCTGCACCGAGCGGAAGCGCGGGTCTTCCACCCGGCGCGCGAGTACCAGGTGACCGTCGAGCCACTGTCGACGCGGCGTGACCTGCGCGAATGACATCCTCACCTGGAACGCAATCCGCGTCTTCTCCGGAAGGACCAGAACACGTCCGGCTTCGCGAACCGCTTTGACGAATTCGTCGAACAGGACCCGGATCTCCCTCGGCTTCCCGGCGAAATGCGCTGCCAGCGAGTGCCTTCCACACGCATGCGACTGGTTGCGATTCGCGAAGACGCGGCCGCAGCGTCCGCAGCGCCAAAGAGGCCCGGCTCCGGCGGTGCCGGACTTCCCTGCCTTACTTCCCTGCCGCATTCTGCCTCGCGAACCCCATCCCTCTCATCCTGCCCAGTCCGATCACGAACTTCGACGCGTCGGGCTCGAAGCGCAGCACCATGTTTCCTGCCGCGAAGATGTTCGGCAGCAGAGGACGAAGCTCCTGCTGATCGTCTTTGAGGTTGAGGGCGCTATCCGGGCGAACCAGCATCAGCTTTCCGTCGCGCACTGCGAGCCGCCACGTCACCGTGAGTTCGTCGGAGTGAAACGTCCCCGCAAACTTGTTCAACGCGGCTGCATCCAGCGTGAGCGGCGGAACCCGTACCAGCTTCTCCGGCAATCCCGTCGACGGCGCGACCGTTCCACCGCTGCCGTCCGCGGCGAAGTTGATTTTGGTGGCGCCGAGAGTGAACTCTCCATTGCCGATTGGAACAAGTTCCGCATTCGCCCCCATAATCAGCTTGCCGTCGCGCGCCGTGAACCGCCTCACCGACATCGTTTCCGGCGCGTAATACGTCCCGGCGAACTTCTCGGCTTCCCCCGCTGGCGCCACGGTGTTCTGCCTCGCGGACGGAGGTTGCATCTTGTCGCGGAGATAAACTTCGGCAACCTTCAGCGATAAACCGGACGGATCTCCGTTCGCGACGTTACAAAGCACGATCGCGCTGAAGTGCTGCTCGGGAAAGCGCGCCAGCTCGGCTCGAAATCCCGCCCATGAGCCGCCGTGCGACACGCGCTTCAAGCCCCGGTACTCGCCGAGAAACAATCCCAGCGCGTAATCGTTCTTCGAACCGTTGTTCAACGTTCCCGGCGTTTGCAGCTCGCGCACCAGCGCCTCGCCTCCGACCTTCGGGTCATAGAAGTTCTGGTCCCACTTGGCCAGGTCTTCCACCGTCGTCTGTACGGCCCCGTCGCCCGTCTGCTCCCAGTTCGACGTCTCCACCTGGAAGCCTCCGCCGCGCTTTGGCGCGTACGACGCGGCTTTTCGCGGAATCACCTTCGTGTGATCGTCGAGGATCTGCGTGTCTTTCATGCCCAGCGGAGTGAAAATGTTTTCCTGCGCGAATTCGCGCAGCGTTTTGCCGGACACGCGTTTCACGACCACGGACATCAGGAAGAAGTTCGAGTTGCTGTAGAGGTAATCGTCTCCCGGCGGATAGTTCAGCCCACGCTGCCTGGCCAGGATCGCCAACGCCTCGTCATCGCCCGTGACCGCTTCGTCTTGCGCGCCGGCCAGCGACAACAGCCCAATGTAATCTCGCAGTCCGCTGGTGTGGTGCAGCATCTGCCGCAGCGTAACTTTCTTGCCGTAATCCTGGAGCTCCGGAACGTACTTTCGGATGTCGTCGTCGAGCGCGAGCCTTCCCTGCTGCGCCAGCAGCAGGATCGAGGTCGCCGTGATCTGCTTGGACGTCGAGCCGATATCGAAGACCGTCTGCGGTGAGATCGGCACGCCGAGTTCGAGGCTCGCCTGCCCGTAGCCTTTTTCGTAGACGATCTTGCCGTCGCGCACCACGCCCAGCGCGCATCCCGGCGTGTTGGCGTTGAACGCCGAGAAGACCGCATCGACGCGCGCCTCCGGTGCGGCTTGCGCCAACGCGGCCGCCGCGAAGAGTGAAACCAGCACCAGGCTTGCGACGCCGACGCGAACTTTCATGGCTCCCCCCGCGAACTTTTCTATCCGATTTGCGCGCCGCCGTACACCGTCTTCCTCGGGGGCCGGCTCCTGCCTTGAGCTTTGCATGGCCGGCGGGACTCTTCGGCTTCCAAATCTGAAATTTGAAATCTGAAATCTGAAATTTGACTGCCTTCCCTGCCCGCAATCGCGCCACTTCCCTGGCCCGTTCCTGTCAACGACGCTGGCTACATCGACGCGTATCGACCATCACCGAAATCTCTGTTTGACCCGGATAGACTCTGCAGATCGAGACCCACATCGGGAATCGTCTTATAGCTCTTTGACAACACAACCTGTCGGGATCGACGCGGTGCACACCACTATCCCTTCTGATCGCAACTGATCAACACGTGTAAGTCCTTTGTTTGAACTGATCGACCAGATGGGGGTGACCCCGCGCTTCCGAATCGACACCGGGATCACCCCGGGATCGGCGCCGCTAAGTCCTTTAGATTTCGGGATCGATGGGATCGATCCCGCCACCCCCACCCCTGGTCTCTCCGATTCCGGCGATTTCGGCGGTTCCGGCGATTCCGGCGATCGCTTAGAGGTTTTCTTGCCGCAACGCGCGCAGGTCGATGCCGAGCTGCTGGCACTTCTTATATAGATGACTGCGCTCGAGGCCGAGCGCCTTCGCCGTATTGGTGATGTGGTACTGGTTGCGGCGAAGCTCCGAAAGAATCGACTCGCGCTCCACTGCCGCGACTCGTTCGGCGAGAGTTCCCGACGACGGTGCGGCAACGCCGGTCGACACGATCCCGGACTGCGGCAGCACCTCCGCGACAAGGTCGGCGCCGACCGTTCCATCGGGGGCAAGCAGAAGCAGCCGCTCGACGATGTTGCGCAGCTCGCGGACGTTTCCCGGCCACGCGTACTGCTCGAGGCGGCGCATGGCCTCGGGAGCGAACGTCGCCGGCTTCCACGAATTCTGCGCAGCCACTTGCGCGGCGAAATGCGTGACCAGCGCGCCAAGATCCTCGCGCCGCTCGCGCAACGGCGGCAGGACAATGGGAAACACGTAGACGCGATGGTAAAGGTCCTGGCGGAACTTCCCCTCCTGGACCAGCGATTCGAGCCGCCGGTGCGTGGCGACGATCACGCGCACGTCGACCGCGATCGGCTTCGCGCCGCCGATGCGCTCGATCTCATTTTGTTCGAGGACGCGCAGCAGCTTCGCCTGCATGTCGAGCGGCATGTCGCCGATCTCGTCGAGGAAGAGCGTCCCTCGCTGCGCCTGCTCGAACTTTCCGGTGTGACGCGAGGCTGCGCCGGTGAACGACCCTTTTTCGTGGCCGAACAGCTCGGACTCGACCAGCTCGTGCGGAACCGCAGCGCAGTTCAGCGTGATGAACGGAGCGTTGCGCCTCGCGCTGCGGTCGTGAAGCGCGCGCGCAATGAGTTCCTTGCCGGTTCCGGTTTCGCCGAGGATGCAGACGCGCGTCTCGCTGCCGGCAACGCGATCGACCTGGGCGAGGATGCGCCGCATGGCTTCGCCGCGCCACACGATCTCGTGCTTACCGACCCGCTGCCGAAGTTGACGGTTCTCGTCTTCCAGGCGCCGCAGGCGAAGAACGTTCTCGACGGTGAGCAGCAGCTTGTCGGTCGACACCGGCTTCTCGAGGAAATCGAGCGCGCCAAGTCGCGTCGCCTTCACCGCCATGCTGATGTGCGCCTGGCCGGAGATCATGACAACCGGCGTGGTCGCGCCGGTTGCGCGAAATTCTTCGAGGAACGCAAGGCCGTCCTTGCCGGGCATGACCACGTCGGAGAACACCAGATCGAAGCTCTCGCGACTCAGGATTTCCAGCGCGCGCGCCGCCGAGTCGCAGACGACAGCTTCGTGTCCCGCGAGACGGAAGGCGCGCGAGAGTGAAGCAAGCGTGTTGGGATCGTCGTCGACGATCAGCAGCCGCGCTTTGGGAGAGGCTCCGGATTCGGCCGGACTAGACATGCATTTCCTGCGCCGCCGGTTCGCCTGCCACCGGCAGCTCGATGTGAAAGGTGGTGCCGCGTCCCGGGTCGCTGTCGACCCAGACCTTTCCATGATGGTCGCTGACGATGGATTGCACAATGGCCAAACCGAGCCCGGTGCCGTGCTCCTTGGTGGTGTAGTACGGCGTGAAGATGCGGTCGCGCTCTTCCGGCGCGAGGCCCTGGCCGGTGTCGGCGACGTCGATCCTCACCGCGCGGCCATCGCTGCGCGTCCGAATCGTGAGCGTGCCGCCGCGCGGCATGGCGTCGATCGCGTTGAGCGCGAGGTTCTGCACTGCGCGATAAAGAAGATCGCGGTCGGCGGCAATCGGTGGAAGGTTAGGAGCGAGCTCGAGCGAGGCAGTGACCTTCCCTTCCGGACGCGCGAGCTGAGGCTCAACGAGGCGCGCGACCTGCTCCGCGATTTCGTTGGCCTGCACGGGGCGAAGCTGCGGACTCGGCATCTTTGAAAAATCGCTGAAGCGTCCGATGATCGCCTTCATGTTCGCGAGTTCCTGCAGAAGCGTCGCCGTGCTCTCGCGGAAGACCTCGTCGAACTGCTCGGGCGCGACCTCGCGCGCGCGAACCAGGTTCTCCACCGTGAGTTGCAGCGGGAAGAGCGGATTCTTCAACTCGTGCGCAAGGCGGCGAGCCAGCTCGCGCCATGCGGCGACGCGCTCGGCCTGCACCAGGCGATCGCGATGATCGATCAGGTCGCGCGTCATGTGGTCGAACGCGTCGGCCAGATCGCCGAGTTCGTCGCCGGAAGGGATATCGAGACGCACATCGAGATTGCCGGACGAAACGCTGCGCGCCGCTTCGGCCAATTGCTCAACCGGCCGCGTGATGCGATGTCCGATCCATCCGCTGAGCACAATGCCGAGCAGCACACCGGCAAAGCCGACGATCAGCGCCGTCGAGCGGATCCTTCGCTCGAGACTGATGATGTCGCGCCGCGAGTTGGCGACGAGCAGAACGGCGAGCACGCTGCCGTCCGGAGCAAGCAGCGGGAGAGCATGGACGGATTCGGAATCGGCGGGATCGGCAGTCGCATAGACGATTGCGTTTGAGTCCTGTTTGCGGCTGCGTGCCAGATCGACGAGCGGCTGGTAGCGCGAGGTATTCCCGGGCTCCGTCGTCGCCAGGAACTTGCCGTCGTCAGCCTTCCAGAGCATGGCGCGCGTGCCGCTTGGCACTGAGAGTGACTTCAGGAAGCTGACGTCCGCGCCGCGCCCGCCTGCCACATAGATCGTTCCTGTCCCGGCATGCACCGCACGCACCGCCGCCAGCGCCAGCACCGAGCCATTGGGCAGCTCCTCCTTCTTGAGAAATGCTTTCTGCGGCGTGGAGCTGTCGCGCGGCACCGAATCGTCCTTATAGCCGAATCGCGCCGGCCACTGCGCCGACGAGATGATCGTCCCGTCAGCGGCCACGATCTCGAGGAATTCGATGTGGTAGTCGGCGGCGAGTGCGCCTGCCTCGTTGACGTAGAACGAGGCGTCGGAATTCGGTTGACCCATCGCAAGCGCGATGCGCGTGACCGCGTCACGCGCGGCGATCGCGTCCACGTCACGCGCCACCTCGTCGCCGCGCCGCGCGATTTCGCTGCGAATCTGGGCAACGAGCGCGGCGGTGTGCTGTTCGTCGGCGCGATCGAACGCCCGACGCGTCGAGATCGAAACCACAGCACCGACGGTCGCGACCACGGCAACCACGGTGACCGTGATCACCAGCAGAAGGCGCGCGCGAAAGCTCACGGCGCCTCCTGGACCCAGACGTCGGCGAGGCCCCACACGCCATCGCGGCGGAGCTGCCAGTTGCGCAGTCGCGGCGCGACCGCAAATGCTTCGCCCAAGGCGACGATGGGCACAAATCGTGACTCCGTCAGCAGCTCGTGCTCGGCAGCGTAGAGCGCTTCCGGTGTACGAGCAGCAGCGGCCGACGCCTCCGGACGGTTGAGCGCTGTCGCGAACGACGCGAGCGCCACCGAAGGCGACGTCGACGACAGCCGGACAACTCCCAGCCGCGCCGCGGACGCAGGCGCGCGCGAGGCCGTCGATTCCGCGAACGGCTGCACGTTCAATCCCGCGTCACGCGCGTTCACGGCAACGCGGTCCGCGATGGCGCGTTGCAGCGAGTCGCTGCCGTCGAAGGCCAGCGTGATCGCGGTCAACTCGGCGGCATTGCGCTCCTGGCGAGCGCGATCGAGGGCAGCTTTCGCGGGGAACAGGAAAGCGTATCCGCTGACCCACTGCGGAAGCATTCCGCCGGCAGCTTCGCCCTGGCGTTGCAGGATCGCGCTCTGGATGGTGCTGCGGTCGATGGCGAAGCTGAGCGCTTGGCGCAGGTGCGGATTGGCGTCCGACGGGAAAACGATGCCGAGCACGTCCATGGGCGCGGAAACATCGATGCGCTCGCCATCCTGTGCGGCGCGACGCGCGAGTTCCGGAGAAACTTCGACGATGTCGACGCGTTCCATCCTGTAGTCGAGCGCCTGGTCGCGCAGCGCGCGGCCCATCGTGATCTCGATGGATTGCAGGAACGGGCGCCCGCCCCAGTAATCGGAGTGCGCGGCGAGGGTGGCGCGGCGGCCCGCTTCCCACTGCTGCATGCGGAACGGACCGCTGCCGATCAGGGCACCATTTGCGTCGCGCGCAACGATCGAATTCCGTGTACACGCCATTTCTGCCAGCATGTTGGGCTGCGGATCGGCGGAAACGACGACCAGGCTCTCGGCAGCGCCGGAGGACTGCACCGAAAATCTCCAGGCGGGATGAACGGCGGCTAGCGCGGCCGCGATCAGGCGCGCAGGCAG